>Ga0181535_10007012_pt1 | contig 11459 bp, 11 predicted proteins | sample PEATcosm2014_Bin_44_FD_119774 | JGI IMG/M metagenome (GOLD analysis project Ga0181535, IMG submission 119774) | Peatland microbial communities from MTU Mesocosm Facility, Houghton, MI, USA - PEATcosm2014_Bin17_30_metaG | ecosystem: Environmental > Terrestrial > Soil > Wetlands > Peat | place...
CTCATAACCTGAAGGCCGCAGGTTCAAATCCTGCCCCCGCAACCAAATTCGATCAAGAAAACCCCTTCCAATCAATCGCCGTCAACCAAGCCCGGAGAAATCCGGGCTATTTTTTTTGACCGCTGACCGCTGTTGCCGCAGAGAGGCCGGCCGCGCCTAGTGTGAATCAGCGCCAGAAGTTGACCCAGGTTGGGTCAATCGTCGCAATTGCTTTTCACGCCGACCGGCGTCGGGATCCCTCGCCGCTTCACACATAGGGCGCCGCCTGCGGCCCGCGGGGTCGTTTCTCGTCGTGTCGAAGCGGACGTTCGCTGCCACATGGCGTCGTGGCGACTTTCGACCGAGGTTGCGCCTTGCGACGGCGACGATCATCGACTGTGGTTTCGTGAGTGCGTCTCGGCAGGCGCTCGATTAGCAGGAATAAGAAATTCGAGCTCCGCTCGCGCCGGCCTGCGGAGCCGCCGGCAGCCCTCTACACTCGCCGAACATACCAACCCCGATCTCTCGACCCTCGCTTCGCGCGGACCAGTTCGTCGCCGGCAATCGCAACTTGCTCATGGAGAGCCTTCGGCGGACGACCTCTCGAGCTTGGCTTTGGTCATCGCGCTGCGGGCGAAACTTCGACCGGCGATGGCGCTGCCGAGGGCAACTCCAACGTGAGCGTTCCGCCCGACCCCTCGAACGTGGCCGAGCCGGGACCGACGGCGCGAAGCTTCCAGCCCCAGGCGGTCTCGCCCAGGTGAAGCGAGGCTGGCGGCTCGGCGCCGTGTACGATCACGGCAATGCGATCGGACGGGCCGATGACCGTTCCGAGCAGAGTCGGCGCCGGACTTGGCGACAGACGCGGCGGCGGCGCTTTGACCGCGGGAGCGTCCGCAGCGACCGGCGGAGGACGGCGGGACGGTGAGAAAAGCGGCCGTTCGCGCGTCGCCAACAGGCTCGCGAGCGGAATCTCGGCGACCGGATTGCCGCCGCCCTCTGCAGGCCCGGCGTGCGTCCCGAACGCCGACAGCGCAGCGAGACAAAGCGACGTCGCGGCAATCTGCGCGGTCCTCACGGTTCAGGGCGCCAGGAAGCGGTCGCGGCCAGCGAGACTCGCAGGCGTCGGCCTGCCCCCGCGTCTTGCAAAGGTTGGATCGAAAGATCGGCGATTTCGAGAAACGGCGTTCCCGCTTCGAGATTGTAGAGCAGCGGCTGAAGACTCGCGGCGTCGAGTTCGATTTCGCCGACATAGGTGAGGGCGCCGTTCGCCGCGGACGCATCCTGCAAGTCGACGCGCGACGAAAGCGCTTTGGCTCCGACGTCGTGCGACGCGACTTCCACCCGCTGCTGAAGGTCGGCCGCGGCGACGCCGATCGTCTTCGCCCACAGCAATGCGCTGCGCGCTGACGCGACGCCGGCGCTCGGCGAAAACGTCGTTGGGCGCGCTGCGAGCGTCCGTGGGCGATCCTGATTGTCGTGAAGCCAAGCGTAGTCGTCGACGGCCGCCGCCAGCGATATCGCTCCGACGCCGAGCAGCGCCAGCGCCGTAGCCGTGTAGAGGCCGAAGGCGAGGAGTTGACGCCGACGCTCTCCCTGCGGCTTGAAGCGGAGACGTTCCGTCAGCGCCGTCATGGGCTTCGCGCCGTCGCGGTTGCGATGTCCGCTGCGATATGAAACTCTTCCGCACCCTCCGCGACGGCGGGGGTCGTCGGCGCTGAGAACTGCGCCCGCTGGAACGGCGCGGTTTGCTCGAGCAACGCGACGAGACTCGACGCCGAACGCGAAACGCCGTCGATCTCGACCCTCGCGCCGGAAATCCGCAGTTGGGTTAGGTAAGAATCGTCCGGCAGAGCGCGCGAGAGCGCATCGAGGATGACGATCGCGGGCGGAACGTCGCGTTTGCGTTGAAGCAGCGCCGCCAGCTGCTGGTCCTGCGCCGGGCCGTCGGCGTTCGTCCGCATCGCCGCAATTCGCCGCGCGATTTCGGCCTGCGCCGTCTGGCGTTGATCGGAAAGCCAGCTCTCGAGCGCCGACGAACCCAATGCGAATAGGATCGCCGCCGCCAACGCAGCGACGAGGGCGCGACGATAGCTTCGCGCGCGAGCGCGCCAGTTGACCTCGCGGGCGCAAACGCAGATTGGCGCTTCGTTGGGCCTGGCGGCGAACACGACGACCGAATCCGCGCCGCGCGCTTGCGCCGCTTCGACGTAGGGGTCGAGCGCGGCCTTCGACGCCGCCGCCAGCGTGACCGTCGTTTCGGCGCCCGCTACAGGCTCGGTCGCGAAGCCGGCCTCCGCTTGCGCGCGCGTCCACGGCGTCAACCTGTCGATCTGCGAGCGCACGATCGCGTCAAGGAATTCGGACGCTTTGCGCGGCGCCTGAAATCGCGGAAACAGGAATCGCCGCTCCGACAGCACGAGTTCGACTTCCACGCGCTTCCAATTGCCGACCGGCGAGACCTCGCTTTCAGCGACGAAAGCGCCGGCGACGAAGCGAAACCGCGCCCGCGGCTCAGAAGCGCGGGCGTCGCCGTCCGCGGGGAGAAAGAGGTCGCTCGCCTGTTCGACCAGACGCAGCCGCCTCCGCGGCCGCAGTTTGGCAGCGACCAACATCGCGCCCTCGGCCGGCTGGTCGAGCGCCTCGGCTAGGATCGCCGCCCAAGGCCGTGTCAGCTTCGCATCCTTCGTCGCGCGGGGTCAGCAAACCGCTCCTTTGCGCCGCGGATGTGACAGCTGTGTGCAATCGCAACGCCTTGCCGTCATTCGTCGCTCCAGGCGACGATGCGGTAAGGCTGAGCCTCGCGCGGCGTCGCCAGCATGACGATTTCAGCGCCGACGCGCCGGCGCTCGCCGAGCGTGACCGAAACGAAGACGCGCGTGGCCCCAGGGGCGGAAGCGGTGGCGAAGCCGCGCGCCGAGCCAAGCCCGCCGAGGGCGGCGGCGGCGTCGAAGCTCGCGTCGCCGCGCGCCGCCAACAGGCCCGAAACGCGCTCGGGATCGATATCCGGCAGGGCGGCCAGCACGCGCGGATCGGCCGCGCGCACGTCGATCTGTCCGCCCGGGTTGTAGACGGTCAAATAGGGAAGCGCGCGCCGCATCAGCTGCGGCGTGACCCCTAACACGAGGGAAAGCTCGAGAACGTCCTGAAACGGCGCGTGGCGCGGCGCATAGGAGAGACCCGCGGCCAGATAGGCGTCGGCGTCCGCTCCGTCGGCCGCCCCCCTGCGCCAAGCGACGATGTTGCCGGCGATCGCCTCCGCTTCGTCGGCGTCCGTTCCGAGCGCGGCGAGCAGCTTGGCCAGCATGGCTTTCGGCGCGCCATTGAGGTCGACGCGGGCGCTTTCGGAGACGAACGCGACGTCGATCCGCGCGTCGCCCAACGCAAACTGGAAGGCGCCGCGCGGCGGCCTTCCCTCTGGCGGCAAACTGCCGATGCGCAACGCCATGAGCTCGACGGCCGAGCGCTCGGCGGCCTCGATTCGCAACTCGTCTTCGCGCAACGATCCGGCGACGGCGGCGTCGCGCATGTAGACCGCCAGGATCGCCGCGAGCGTGGCGAGCGCCGCCAGCAGCCACAGCGTCGCAACGAGAACGAAGCCTCTCTCCTGCGCGGCGCCCATCGGTCACTGCGCTCCAGCCAGACGGCCGACGCAGCTTTCGACCGAGGCTTGACCGGCGCACGCGGCCGGCGCGTCGACGCGAAGGGCGACGGTTGTCGACAGCGGCAGCGACGCCGCGGCGCTCGCGTCGAAGACTTCGATCCGCACCGCGGTCGGCAGCGTCGGCCGTCCGACCCAATCGCTCGACCAAGCGTGGTCGGCGCCGGCGTAGGCGAAACGGAAGCGATAGGCGCCGCGCGCCATCGTCACCGCACCGACGAAGATCGGATGGGGCGCCTCGCCCGCCGTCGGCGCGTAGGGCGCGCGCGCGCGCGTCAAGCCGTCCTCCTGCTCGACGATGCGCACCCATTCCAGCTTCTCTCCGGCGCTGGGGCCGATCGCCTGACGAACGAAGACGATTCCATTCGGACCGCCGGTGAACAACGGCGGCGCGAAGGCTCCGCCGGCGGTGACGGGCTTCGCGGCCGCAATGTCGGCGGCGAGGCGCCGGATCGCCATGTCCAGCGCCTCGAGCCTCTGCACGCCTGCGAACCCCATGCGCCAGGCAGGCAGCCATTGTCCCGTCACGGCGCCGATCGCCATCAGCAGCGCCCCGGTCAGCGCCAGCGTCACCAGGGTTTCGACAAGGCTGAACCCCCACATGCGACGGCGCGAGCCGCAACCCGCGATCATTCGGCGGGCGCCTTCATCAGCCGGACAGACTCGACGCTCCAGTGCGCGCCGCTCTGGTCGCGCAGTTCGACGCGGACGATCGCCGGCGTCCACCCGCCGGCCGGCGATCCGGCGAATCGATCGCCGTTCGAGGGCGAAATCGCAAGGCGCCAGTGAAGGCCGCCGGCGGCTTCGCCGCTCAACGGTTCGCTGTCGGCGGCGCGGTCGACGGAAAATGACAGCAGCGTCTGCGCAAGCGCCGTCTCGGCGAGACGCGTCGCGGCGCGAACTCCAGATCGCGCCGCGCCGTGCGCGAGGTTGGCGATGGCGGCGAGCGCCATCGTCGCCACGGCGAGGGCGACCAGCACCTCGAGGACGGTGAACCCGCGATTCTTTCTTCTCAGCATCGCATTCGAAACGCCGGACTGTTTGGCGCTACCGCATAACAAGCTTCGACTGTCACGCTTGTGACAGATGGTCGCGCAGGAGTGCGCGCGCGCCACACCGCGAAAAAAGCGGACTCCGTGCGCCGCGATTTTACCGCGGTGTCACAAACACCCGTTAGCAGAAGCTTGACGTGGCGGCGTTCGAAAGCGAGCGCGCGCTGGGTGGCGAGGGGGATCCGAATGTCCAGTTTGCGTGGTTTTGTGCTGAGCGCCGTCTCGACCGCGGCGTTGATCGCGATCGGTTCCGCCGCCGCTGCGGCGGACTTGCTGCCGACGCACAAGGCGCCGCCGGCGCCTGTCGCCGCTGCGCCGAATTGGGCGGGCGCCTATATCGGCGTCGAGGGCGGCGTCGACTGGGCGAACACCGACTGGAGCACCAGGGCGCTCGCCGTCGGCTTCACGCCCGACAATACGAGCGACACGCGCTTTTCGCAGGTCGGCGGCCGCTTCGGCGCCTACGCCGGATACAACTGGGTCGTCGCGCCGACCGTCGTGGCTGGCGTCGAAGGCGACGTCGCTGGCGATTTCTTCGGCACCAAATCGAAGGCGGGCATCCCGGGGACTTTGACCAACTGGCCGGTAGGCACGGTCTATTCGGACTCTGTCAGCGCGCGCGGCGGTCAGTATGACGGCAGCCTGCGCGCACGCCTCGGCGTGCTCGCGACTCCATCGACGCTGGCCTACACGACCGGCGGCGTCGCATTCTCCGATCCGAAATACTCGATCAATTGTCCCGGCGCCACGGGCCTGAACTCCTGGTGCACCGTCAACGAAAGCGGATCGACTTCGGCGACTCGCGTCGGCTGGACGGTCGGCCTCGGCGTCGAAACGATGCTGACCGGCAACTGGTTGCTGCGCGCCGAATACCGCTACAGCGGCTTCCCGGGCAAGACGACGACGTTCTTCCCCAACGGCGGCCTCGGCGGCGCGGACACGGTCGGCGTCCGCACGACCTATGACACCAACACGATTAATCTCGGCCTCGCCTATAAGTTCTGACAGCGTTGAGCGACGTGCGGAAAAAAGGGCCCGGCGAAAGCCGGGCCTTCTTATTGTCAGCCGCGACGGCGACGCGAACTCTACGCGGAGCCGCCCTTTCCGTCGTTACGGACAACGCGAAGCGCTCCGCAGATGGTGAGGCTCCACGCTTTGACTCCTGGGCCGCTGCGTCGCCGAAACTCGACGAATGCGCGGGAATGTCATTGGACGGCGAAGGGCGCGCCTCACGGCTTGAAAAGACGCCTGGGCGGTTTCGCGCGCCCGCGCCGCAACATGGAGTATTCAAGTCCTATTGTCCCAGCCGTCTTCGCGAGCAAGGCAAAGCAATCCAGACGGGTGGCTCGCGATGACCGGCGGAACCGCGCCAATCCGACGAAAACTTGCGCTATTCAGTGTAGGGCGCGGCGAGGGCGCCACCGAGCGCGACCGGATAATTGGCGCCGCGCGGCAGCTTGAGCTCCGACCCGGCGCCGAGGTTGCGCTCGTAGAGGTCGCCGTAGGTCCCGATCAGATCGACGAGGCGTTTCTGCCAGCCCGCGGCGAGGCCGAGCTCGGGCGCGTTGACGCGCAGCGAATTGACGCCGCCAAGCGTCCAGTCCGTCTCTTTCGTCTCCGCCTGAACGAGTGTGTCGATCGTCCACGCGACGATCGCCGCCCATTCGCCGTCCTGTGCGCCGCTCGCCGCGACGACCGGATATGCGGCGAGGGTCTCCGGCAGGAAGCGGTGCTCGGACTGCGCCAGCTTTCCGGTCGATCGCGTGTCGGCGAGCGTCGTCGCTTCGCCGGCCAGGCCGTTGCAATAGCTCACTGAGTAGGCGTCGTTCATCTCGACGTCCTCCTGGAAGCCCATGCGGATGAAATCGAGACGACGGGCGGCGAACCAGCTCGAAAGATGCTCTTGCGCCCGCTGCAACAGCGCAAAGCAGATCGGGCGATTGGCGAGCTGGTCGAGGCGCTGCGCCGGCGAGTCGCTCGGCACCATCACCGACATCGTCTCGACGAAGACGGTCGGCCCGGCGATCACTTTGCCAGTCAATCCGTTGTCGATCATTTCGCGGCCAGTGAGAAAAGAGACGTCGTCCTTGCCGGCGCGCACGTCGGCGAACGCCTTTTCGGAATCGTAGCGGCGAAACTCCAACCGCCCGTTAGGGCCCAGGACGACTAAAGCAAGGGCGCGGCAAAGATCGAGCTCGAGGCCGGACGCCTTGCCGTTGTCTTCGGCCGTGATGAGGCCTGGGCGCTCGACGCCGCCGCAGCGGACTACGCCGTCAGCGCGAATCCGATCGAGGATCGGTCCGGCCGAAGCCGGCGTCGCCGCCGACGAAGCCGCGACGAAGAGCAAAGCAATCAACAAACGCATGTGCGGCGCGTCCTTGTGTTCCGGGATCAATGGAAACGGCCCGCCGCTTCTTGGCGCCGGGCCGGCCTCGGGTCGTCGGCGGCGAAGGCGGCGATACGCTCCGCCTTCGCGCCTTTGTACGCCTTTACGCCTACACGACTCAGAAGCTGTTGTACGCCGGTAGGGTTGACGGCAAGGTGTTGAAGCCAGCCGGCACCGCGTCGCTGCCGCTGACCGTGGGCGAAACGGGCGTCACGCCGATCGCGTTGCAGGCGTTGGCGCCATAGTGCGGATAGCTCTCGACCGTCGCGCTCGGGATGATCGCGTAGGTCGCCGGGAGCGGCGTGGCGAGCCCGCGCAACCGCTGCGGACTGAAGCCCGACAGCAGGCTGTCGGTGATCGCCGAGTTCGTGTCGCGCGGCCCGAGGTACTTCTGCTGGAAGCCCGCGGGGCCGAACGCGTTGAACGTCGCCGAGTTGCCGGCGGCGAGCGCCGCCGATTCCGCCGGAAGGGTGGAGAGCGGCGTCAGACCGAAGATCGCATTGATCGTTTCGATGATCGCGTTGTGATCGCCTTCGGCGTGCGACACCGCGCCCGCGCGAGCGTAGGGCGAGACGAGCAGCAGCGGAATGCGGACGCCGCGCGCGAGCGGCAGTCCGTCGGGGCCATACGACAGGATCTGCGGGGCCACGTGGTCGTAGAGCCCGTCGGACTCGTCGTAGGTGACGACGATTGCGCTCTCGCTCCACAGCGTCGGGTTGCTGGCGATGGCGTTGATGACGCGCGCAGTCATCGCCTCCGAAAGCTGGTGGTCGCTGTAGCTCGGGTGATCGTCGTCGCCCGACTTGCTGAAGTTGATCTTGGCGATTTCCGCCGCCGTCAAGCCCGCCGTATCGGGATAGTTCGGGTTCTGGATCGGCGGCGTCTGGCCCTTGATGTTGTAGTAGCCGCCGCGCATGTAGATCACGCCGCCGGCGGACGGCAGGTTGTTGGCGAGGATGTCGGTGAAGAAGTCGTTTTCGCCCTTCAGGTTCGTCTGCTCGCTGGCGTTATTGGAGATGTAGCCGAAGTACTGCGCGCCATTGTGGTGCGAGACGTAGTTGACGTGACCGTAGCCGACCGTCGTCGAGGTCAGGTTGACGCCGTCGGGCGTCGGCTCGTTGGGCTCGGTGTCATAGCCGTTCTGGTACCACCGCCAACCGAAGGAATTCGCCGTGTTATTCTGGATGTAGGGGATGTCCGTCTTGATGTCCGCCTGGTCGACGGTCGCGTTGTTGTCGCCCGACATCAGCGTGGTCACCTTGTTGCCGCCGAGCGTCAGCAGCACGTTAGCGAAGGTAAGATTCACCGAAGTGTTGCTCGCCGCCCAAGATTCCTTGGCGCCGGTCGGCTGGCGGTTGCTGGCTGTCGAGTCGAAGAAGGAGCCCCACCACGGCTGCGGGTCGTTGACGACCGGAACGCCCGACGGCGTGCTCACGCCGGAGGCCGTCGAGCCGTTGATCGAGCCCGAGTAGACGATCGACGCCGTCTGCGTGGTGGTGAACGCCTCGCCGGGATGCTCGACCCACTGCGATTCGCCGGACTGCCCGGCGATCATCGCAATCGCGTTGGGCGACGAGGGCGTGTCCTCGGTGGCGAAGATGTTGTCGAAGATGGTGAAGCGGTTGGCGTATTGCCAGAAGAACGGGATGGTGTTGCAGTCGACGTGCGCCATCACCAGCTTGGCGAATTCGGCGCCTTCCTTCTGGGAGGCGAGCGAACCCGGATTGGCGTGAGTGCCCGCGAAGCGCGAGTATTCGTCCAACGCGAACTGGTCCATCGCCGCGACGCCGGTGGCCGGGTTGACGTCGATCTTCTTGGCTAGGCCGGTGTGCGAGTGGTCGGTCGAGTCGGCGAAGGTCGCGTTCTGCGCCGGGCCGATGAGGAACGGCTGCACCGTCACCGAGGCGCCGTTCACGTCGGTGTAGGTCTGATAGAAGCCGGGCGTGTCGGCGGGCGAACGCGGGTTCTGGCCGTCCGAATAGAGGCCGTTGACGCCCGGGAACGTTCCGTATTCGTGGTCGAACGACTCGTTCTCGTTGAAGATCACGAACACGTATTTGATCTTGCTGCGAACCAGCGACGTCATCTGCGCGGTCGAAAGCATCGGGTCCAGGGTCGGACTGATCGCGTACGGGCTCACCGTCGCGTTGAGGTTCGGCTGGGCCGTGACGATGGTCGACGCCGCCGCCGCGGGAACGACCGCCATCGACTGAATCAAGGACGCAACCGCGACTAGCGCGGAGCAGCTCTTCAAAATCTTCTTCACCTCAGCACCCCCACATGGAATTGCCCCAGCCGGAACTAAGCGCGCCTTGTTATCGATACGACGACCGTCTGACGACGAAGACATGAAAAAGGTCGGATGCGCCCTACTGGCGCGGGACTCCGTCGAAACGTCGTCCGCGCGCCCTCACGTCTTCGACGCGGCGTCGCGCACTTCGACGACGCCAGTCAGCCAGTTGACGCGAATTTCAAACCGCGCGTCACCGCGCGCCACGACGATCACGCCGCCGCACGACATGCCATTGGGAAAAAATTCGATCGTGTCGGCCGCGCTTCGTCCGTCGCAGGTCTCGGCGAGGAGCGCGTTGAAGGCGACGTCGGCGGGAAACGTGACGATCGCGTCGCCGGCTCCGGAGCGGATTGCGCGCACACGCGCGTCCAATCGCGTCGCGACGGGAGCGCCGCGGCGCATCGCCGCATTGCGATCGCCGATCAGCAGCGCCGCGGTCTCGACGGCGTAGGCCTCGAGACGCGGCCGCGAGGTCGCGCGCGGGATCGCCGGCAGCGCGACCGCGACGAGCAATGCGACAATCGCCAGCGCGCAGACCATTTCGATCAGAGTGAACCCGGCGTCGCCGCCGTCGACGAACCGCTCAACGATTCGCGCTCTTGATGACGCCATCGCTTCCCGTCCCGTTCGGCTGCCCCGAAGCGCCGAGCGAGACGATTTCATACGGCTCGCGATCGCCGGGCGCGCGATAGAGGTATGCGCGGCCCCAGGGGTCGGCCGGCACCGACCCAGACTTCAGATAGGGGCCGTTCCAGCCCCCGGCGCTGGGCGGCCGCCGCACCAGGGCCGTCAAGCCCTCGTTCGAAGTCGGGTAGCGCCCGTTGTCGAGATAGAACAGATCGAGCGCCGAGGAGAAGCTCTCGATTTGGATCAGCGCGGTCTTCGCCTTCGACTCGCCGAGGTAGTTGAGCACGCGCGGCCCGACCAGGGCCATGATCAGGCCGATGATGGTGATGACCACCAACATCTCGACCAAGGTGAATCCCGCCTCGCCGTGCGGACCCCGACTCGCGCGCCGCGCAATTGCACTCGACATTCCGCCCCTACATCGCCGCCTGATTGACCGACAACAGCGCCGTCATCACGGAGACGATAAGTCCGCCGACTATCAGACTTATGACAATGATCGCCACCGGCCCGACGACGCCGACGACGCGATCGAGCGTGCGCTGCAGCTTCGCTTCGTAATAGTCGGCGACGCGTGCGGCCAACGTCGGCAGTTGCCCGGATTGTTCGCCGAGCCTCAGCGCGCGCACGGCGAGCGGCGGCAGCGCGCCCGTTTCGGCCAAGGCGTCCGACAGGCGACCGCCCTGGCGCACCCGCGCGCCGACGGCCTCGCCTACGGCGAGATCCGGCCCGAAGACGCGCATGTCGGCGAGGATGCGCAGGCAGTCGGGCAGCTTGACCCCGCTCGCCAACATCAGCGCGAGGTTGCGGCAGAAGAGAGCCGCCGTCCGCTGTTCAGTGACGACGTTGACGAACGGCAACCGACTGAAGACGCGGGCAAAGGCGGCGCGCGCCGACGGCCGGCGCAGGACGGCGACGGCGACCGCCAGAATCGCCGCCGACGTCAGGGCGACCACATCGAAATGGGCGCGCAAGCCCTCCGACAGAGCCAGGAAGAAGGCGAGCGTCGGATCGAGCTTGGCGTTGAAATCACGAAACACGTTGGCGAATTGAGGCAGCACGACGAGCAGAAAGAACAGCAGCACAGCGCCCGCGCCGAGCAGAAGGAAGGCCGGATAACGCAGCGCGTCGGCGAGCCGGCGCTTCAGCGCCTCCGCCCGCTGGCGTCCAACCGCGACCGCCTCGAGCGCCGACGCAAGCGCTCCGGCAGCTTCGCCGACCTGGACGAGCGCTCCATAAATTGGCGGGAACGCTTCGGGATGCTTGGCGATCGCCTCGGCGAACGATTCGCCGGAGTGAATCCGCCGCACGAGCTCGGCAAGCAGAGACCGCAGTCGCCCGGCGCCGGCGTCGCCCGCCAGCAGCTCCAGCGCTTCGTTGATCCGCGCCCCCGTGCGCAGCAGCAGAGCCAGGTCGGCGGTGAACACGGTCACGTCTTCGGGGCGCGGACGAAACGCCCAG
>Ga0181535_10007014_pt1 | contig 11452 bp, 12 predicted proteins | sample PEATcosm2014_Bin_44_FD_119774 | JGI IMG/M metagenome (GOLD analysis project Ga0181535, IMG submission 119774) | Peatland microbial communities from MTU Mesocosm Facility, Houghton, MI, USA - PEATcosm2014_Bin17_30_metaG | ecosystem: Environmental > Terrestrial > Soil > Wetlands > Peat | place...
ATACCGCAATCAAGAAGTCTCTACCGGCCGATAAGCCGTACACATTGACCGATAGCGGTGGGCTTTACCTTCTGGTGATGCCCACTGGTGGCAAACTCTGGCGCTGGTCGTACCGCTTTGAGAAAAAAGAAAGGCTGATGGCCTTGGGCAAGTACCCGGATGTTCCCCTTGCCGTGGCCAGGGCGCGCCATGCCGAAGGCCGCCGTTTGCTGGCAACCGGCGTCGATCCGATGGCGGAGCGAAAGGCGCAGAGAACCGCCGAAAAGGCCGCTGTAGAAAATTCATTTCAGTCCGTTGCAAACCGCTGGTTGCAGCATTGGCAGGGTGGCGTCACCCCCAGGCACATGGCCTACGTGAAACGCCGCATGGAAGCGGACATATTGCCCAGCCTCGGACCACTACCCATCGCGGAGATCGAAGCGCCGGAAATTGTCGCCATGGTGAAAGCCATTGAAGGGCGGGGCGCTCGTGACATCGCCAAGCGTGCCCTGGAAACCACCGGCCAGGTGTTCCGATATGCCATCGCACACGGATTTTGCAGGCGTAACCCTGCTGCCGAGATTCGGCCCAGCGACGTTCTGAAGGCTACTCGCAAGGTCAACTATGCCCGGATCGAAGGCAAGGAACTCCCCAATCTGCTCAGGGCAATCGAAGTCTACCGAGGAAAACACATTACGCGCTTCGCGCTGAAGTTGATGGCGCTGACATTTGTGCGGACGACCGAATTGATCGAGGCAAAGTGGGATGAGATCGACATTGAAAACGCGCGCTGGAACATTCCGGCCCAGCGCATGAAGATGCGGACTCCCCATATTGTTCCCTTGGCAAAACAGACCCTTGAAACGCTCGAAATGCTGAGGCATCTCACCGGCAATTCTCAGTGGCTTTTTCCGGGCGAACGCAGCGAGAGGCGTCCGATGAGCAACAACACGATACTGAAGGCTTTGGAGCGAATGGGCTACAAAGGCGAAATGACTGGCCATGGCTTCAGGGGTCTGGCCTCAACCCTGCTGCACGAGCAAGGTTACAACCACGACCACATCGAATTGCAGTTGGCTCATGCTCCGCGCAATGCCGTGAGCGCGGCCTACAATCACGCGCTCTATCTTGCACCCAGGGCCAATATGATGCAGGATTGGGCTGACTTCCTGGAACAGACAATGAAAAAGGGAAAGCTCATTCAACTGGAAACCAAGGTCGCATAGTGGTTATGCGACCTTGCAGAGAGTCGTAAGCCCGCCAAAGAAGTCGAGTCATTGGCCGATGAGAAATCAAAAGCTGCTCCCGCGCTCACAAAGAGCAAGGAGCAGCTTCTCCAGATCGGATATTGCGGCTATTCTCGATTTGCCGACTGATCCACTCCTCGATATCCGATTCCACCCAGCCAACTGCCCGGTCGCCTAAAGATACGGGTCTTGGAAAGCGCCCCTCGGTCACCCGTTGGTAGACAGTGCTGCGGGAAAGACCGGTTCGGTCAAGTACATTCGGCAGTCGTAAGATTCTTCTGGGCATTCTCGCACCTCCTCAGATTCAGACCGCCGCGGATAGACCGACTAAGCAATGCTTTGGTATCTGCGGCGAATGGCGTGTACATTTCAATAGACGCAGCATGAGCGATACTGGTTGCTGTTTGTTTTCGAATTTTGTCAATTTGAAATCGACTTGCTGCTGACACAAGTCGATGCAGATGCTCAAGCGGTATACTCACCTTCGCGCTGAGGACTTGGTTGCGCGCATTGATGAAGCATCGCAGCGCCGCAACAAAACAGCGTGAAGAATGATGACTGACTGAGCATTGTTCAAAGCCGTAGTTGGCCGACCGGATTATTTGCGCTGGCCTTTGCCTTTTGCCCTGCTGGCCGCCTCGGCTGCTGCTTCAACGCGCAGGTTGTACTCAAGATGCCGCACTGCGGTTTGGAAGAGACGTTCCCAGAGGATGGGGTACTTTTCTTTCTGGCCCTGGAGGGAGATAACGGCATACTCCGGGCGGCTTTCGATGACGATCTTGCGCTTCTTACCGTTTACCGTGATTGAAGAAGCGGTTATGTACAATACCTGCGCTTTGTGTTCGATCAGAAAGGCCATTCGCACGTGCTCCCAGTGCGGTCCTGCACGTAGATCCGGGGGAGCAGGACCGCAAGCGGTAGAGCGACGAAGCGTACGATATTTCGTCGCAGCCATGGGTATGGAAAGCAGAGAGCTTTCCCTTCATTTTTCATGGGTAACAAAACGCAAGAAGGGGCGCGAAGTACGGCAGAAGGCAAATGTGATTTTGAGACCATCGAGACGGACTTGCTGCGTGCTCGTGCTCTCTAGTTTTTTGGGGTACAACGACTATTTGACGCTGAAGTTTCGTAAACTGCTCAAGTTAGTCCACCACATTTTGAGTTTTTCAGACAAAGACATCACAACAAACTCTCCTCTAAATAACGGAAAACTTCCCTAGATTACGTTGTATAACTGAAATGTACGGTTCATTGCGTATCGCTTTATGAGATGCGCATCTGATGCTCGGCTCGCGGATTGCGAGTGACAGCTCGTTCACACGTTCGGGAGTATGATGGCGCTGAGCAATTGAAGCAACGGGGTCAGCATCGACGGCCAGCATGATGAGACGGCGTAACTGCACCGAGCGTTCGGTTTGTTCCGCTAAAGCGATAGCATCGCTAGCGACCTCTGGTGTCTCCCGCCATTCAAGTTGCAGATTGTTCTTGCGAGCAAGTTCCGTGGCGAATTCCTGGATGGCAAGATCATTGCCTGCGAGAAACGGATGAAGTGAGCGCAACTCTTCGATATGGTCAGTGGCACTGCGTGTCCATGCGTCCTTGTCGAGACCCTTCAGGAGATTCTCGCGGCTCAATCGGTCGAAGGCACGATTGAGGGAGTTCTCCAGATCGGATGATGGCGCGCCACTCTTCTCGATGCGCCGCAACTCTCCAGCCCAATCGAAAACATCCTGATAGATGTAGCGGTGAATCTCCTGAAGGTGCGAAGCATCGAAGCCGCCGCGAATGGGCGACGCCTGAAGCTCGGCCAGACGACGCGAAGCATATTTCGATACCGCTGCGGCCAGTGCCTCGGGCTTCGTGATGCCCAGCTTGTTATTCAGTGTGCTGTTGCCTGGTAACTGGAAATCACCTGCGTCGATCATCTTCGCTTCTCCGGGTCGGATTGGGATGGGCTGGGCTGGCGGCGAAGGGCTGCAAGAACCCTCTGAACGTATCCGTTATCAAAACCACGTGCGGTGTCGCCGGTGTTGTAGCGCGAGAGCGCGTGTTGCAAGGCCGTCTGGCCTGGGCCGTAGGTGACAACCTCGATCCGGTATGCATCTTCAAATATCTGCCATCCGGCTCTCAAGTTGGTGCATGGGTCGAGCAGCGATTCAGGATCAATCTTGCTGCGCTTTGCTTCGTAGCTGCTGACCTGCATCAGGCCAAGATCTACATAGATTCCATAGGTCTGGAAGTAGCGGAGCCATGCGAGCGCCTCCTGCGGATTCGCGGGCTGGCGTTTGAGAGCGATGGTTCCGGCTGGAAGATGCCACCGTTTGAGCAGCGTCTTCGGAAAGTCGATTTGCATGGCGCTCTGATTGCCGCCGGATTCGACGTGCATGATGGCGTTGAGCGTCGAGAGTCGGGCTCCGGGTACGCATTTCCGGCCGAGCGCGGCAATGTCCACCGTTTGTGCGGGGCCATAGGTCACAAGCAAGAGTAGAACGGCGGTGAGCATTGTTTTCATAGATTTCGCGCCTCGTAGATCGGGATTGCCCAGAGGTCTGCCCAGTCCTGGGCGGCAAGATGCTGGATGGCAGGAATGGATGTATCCCGCGCCCAGTAAAGATTTGATGGGGCGATCACCATCTCAGGGCCGCGCGCCATTGTTTCGACAGCCGGCCAGAAAGTCATCTGCTCGTAGCAAAGGAGAACTCCGGCGCGGCGATTCCACACACGAATTGCGGCTGGAAAGCGAAGCGAGAGGGGAAACCCTCGGCGAGATTCGCCCAGTTGCCACATTCCGAGAGGAATGGGCACACGCTGCACGTAGGAGAGATGCTCTGTGTATCCACGGGAGAGCAGGACGTTGCGGCTGGCCATCGTGTTTGGAATCGGGATTGTCGTGCCGATCAGTATGCCTGTGTGTTGCGCGCTGAGTTGCGCGAAGGTGGAGGCCCAGCGCGAGTCGTGCGCGGCGCTCCAATCGGGGATCACCGATTCCGGGAAGATCAAAAGGGCGTTGGGATGGGCAAGGGCGATTTGCTGCAACGTGCGCTCAGCCTCCTGTGCGCCTGCTCCGAGTTCGCTGCCGAGGTTGGTATTGACGGCAACGACATGCGGATCGGCGATGCGGCGAGCGAAGCGAGCATGAACAGCGAGAGAGGCGAGGATGAAAACTGCAAAGACGATGGGCGTTCCCAATCGTTTGTGAGCTGCGATCAGAACTGGTGGCAGAGCGAGGCCGAACCAGCGAGTGCCTGGGAACCAGAGTCCTGTGGCGATCAGCGGGTGAGCTACAGTCACAAGGCCCATGGGCGGCAGAGCAAGAGCTAAGAGCGCGGCGATTGCTGAAAGAGGAAGAAAGCGCCGGTGGTAGAAGAGAATCCACGGCAAGGAACCGAGAGCGGTGATTGCTATCCAGATCGCAATTGGTTTCCCAAGATGATGCCCCGTCTGAAAGAAGCTCTGCGCGCCGGGGATGATAGGCCATGTGGAAGAGGCGTAGTAGAAAACGGCGCTGAGCGTGTCGAGGCGTCGGCGCGAGTGGATGTAAACGAATGGGTAGAGCAGGGCCAGAAAATGCAGGGCGGGGTTGCCGCCCCAACCAAGTCCGCCAATCAGGGCGGCAATTGAGAAGAGTGCTATGGCGTTCCCAGTGTCGGGCAAGTGTAGCTTTTGAATGGTCATCGCTCCTGACCTCCTGCGGGTGCCGGGTGGTAGGCACGTTCAACAAGTAAGGGGCGGAGCCAACTGTGAACGCTCTTGAGCGGGATTGGTCCGAAGTATCTGGAGTCGAAGCTGCGCGGGCTGAAGCTGCTGACAACCCAAAGCTCTTTGGGGCCGACTGTGTACTCACCGGCAGCGAACGGGCGAAGCTGCTGGCCTTTCGAGTCGCGATCAATTGGCGCTGAATTCTTTAGCAGGTGTCCGTTGACGCTGATGCCGTCCGCCGAGACCGAAACAAGATCGCCGGGCCACGCCACAACGGGCTTTATGAGAGGCGAGAATCCATCGGGGCAGGTGCGCATGGGATCGCGGTAATTTGGCTCACCGTGCATCGACGACCAGCGACGGTCGGGGCAAAAGAAGACGTAAGGGGCTGGACCGTGAATCGCCGCCTCCGAGTCAAATTGCTCACGGTATAGGCCGAAGGGCGCCGAGTGCGTGTAGTTGAAGACGACACCGAAGCCGGTCCAGAGAAGCATGGCGGCAATTGCCAGAGCGCCAAGCAACACAAAGACGACACGCAGGCTCGCAACCCAGCGAAGAATTCGAGCGATGCAACGCTTAAACGGGCCAATCACGGACGCTCTCCTCAAGGAAGGATGGGACGCGCTTCGGGTCGTTGGTGCGCCGAATCTCGTTTTGGTGGGTTGCAATTTCGCCCGGCTTTTGGCCGGTGGCAATGCGGAAGGCGCGAATGACGTGGACCTCGTAGATCGTGCCCGGCTCTCGTCCAGTATTCGCTTCTTCGGGTCGTGGGCGGGCATCGCGCCGGATAAGCTGGCCGGTCACATGGATGTTGTCGCCCTTCTGGAAGGATTTGGCTGCGATGGTGCTTTCCCCAAAGAAGGTGAGAGAAATGAACTGCCGGTGCTCGACTGTTTTGCCCTGGGTCTCGTAGAACCAGCTCTGGGCAAGGCGGGCGCGAATGAACTGACGGCCGCCCGCGTCGGAGACACTCGGCTGGTCGGTCAGATTGCCGGCAAGAATGACCTGGTTAAGAATCTCCATTGAGCCTCTCCTCAAAATTGATCTCGTCGAGCGCGCCGCGAACGACGGCTGCGAACTCGTTGTCTTCTGGTTGTGTCGCTGCCGGATGGTCTGTGGCACGGCTCGCAGCCGTCGGGAACTCTGGTGGCCTGAGCCTGGTGCGGGCAAGCAGAGCCTCGTTCATGAAGTAAAGGCTCTGCACGCCGTAGATCGGTGCGACCCCGTTGATGAAGATGAGCATGTCGCCGGGGGCGATGATCTTGCTGTTGGGGTCGTTCGTGGCTTTGGTCGGCGGCTTGATACGGCGAATTTCATCGACGGTGATGAGTGGGCGCTGTATTTGCTCAACGCTACGGAAGATGTGTTTGAGGTAGAAGTCGGTGCGTTGGCCGCTGTAGTTGACCGTCTCCTTCTCGACGGTCATGTTACCGCTCAGCTCGGAGAGGTTTTTGCAGGTCTGGAGATTGTCGGTCTGGAAGGCGGCCTTGATGTAGCAGTTGTCTGTAATGGACTCGTTCGGGCCGTATTCTTCGACGATCTGCGTGAGCGTCTGCGCAATCAGGTAGGGTTTGATCTTGTAACCTGCCATGAGGCTCATCGCCGATGCCAGGTTCGGAATCTTCCTGAGCTCCGGGAACTCGTCGAGCATGAGCAGCAAATGATGACGATTCGCGTCGAGCTGCTCCATCAGCCGGTTGAAGATGAGCTGTAGCATCAGCCGGACGAGCGGGCGAAGCCGGTCACGGTCCGGCTGCGGAACCTTGAAATAGAGGCTCATCGGCTCTTTGCCGTAAACCAAGTCGCGCACACGGAAGTCCGAGCGCGAAACGGTCTTCTGGACGATTGGGTCGTCGTACAGCGTCATCGGAGTGACGATGCTTGACTGAATGCTCGATGCCTCGCGGTCGGCGCGATTGAGCTGCCGCTGAACGGCCTTGCTCACATAGGGGTGAGTGAATGTTGGTTTGCCGTTCACATCGAACCATTGCAAGCGCGGCGCGGATTTGCCGCCGGGCATGTGAACAGTCTTCTGCATTTCAACCAGTACGTCGGTGAAGTCCATCCCCGGAGTTGAGTAGTGAGCGAGTACGTCGGGGAGAGTGGGCTCACGGGGCGGGGCAAGATTCCGGTAGACGTAGCCAAGATGGATGATGCCAGCCGAGACAAGATCAACGGCGGCGTCCTCGAAGTGCTTGTAGAGATTGTCATCGTCGCCGTGGCGAATGACGGCGTTGGCGATGGATTGGGCGTCGGCTACCTCGTAGTCCGTCTCCCAGCGGATTTCCGAGAGCGGGTTGTAGCAGCAGCTCTCTGCGGGCAGGGTCGGCGCAAACTTGAGAACACGCTGGCCGATGGCGTGGCGAAAGCCCGCGGACTTCTCCCAGTTCTCGCCCTTGAGATCGTAAACAAAAACGCTCCGCCGCCACTGGCAGAGCGTGGGGATGATGGCGGAGACGCCCTTGCCGCTCCTACTGGGAGCGAAGAGCAGGATCGGCTCCGCGCCCGAGTGCAGCAGGTAATGAATCTCCTCGGTTTTTGGATCGCGCCAGCCGCCGATGTAAACACCATCGGTCGCGTCGAACAGGCCGAGCTTTTCAATGTCCTCGCGCGTTGCCCAGGTCGCCGATCCGTGCAGGTTCATCAGGCTGTCAGTGCTCTTGCGGTCGCGGATGAGGGAGAGGAACCAGTAGGTCAGATAGGCAAGGAAAAGCCCTCCGACGAAGGTCGCGCCAAAGGCTATCCAGATATCCATGCGGACGTCGGAGCTGATGAGGCGACTGCCTGCAAAATGTTTCCAGAGCATCAGGGCAGCGAAGGGCTGGTAGACCGGCATACCGGCGTACCGAAAGAGCGGCTCTCCCATTTCGATGGGATTGTGAAGTTGAATCGTGAGCCACTCCGTCGCCGCGCCCGCAACGAGAGTGAAGGCGAGAAGCGCGCCGAAGAGCGAGCGAAGATTCCAGCCGCCCTGCCAGCGAGGCCGGTTGGGGAGCACGTAACCGGGAGGAGCGATTTTGCCGTTCTTCATGGAATGCCTCCTTGATGTGAAGTGTACATTTCACTATGTCGTTTGGCAAAGCCGCCCGGAAATATTGTTGCTCGCCGTTACAGATTCAAATCATTAAGCGAAGTCCCCATACCATGCCGGTGATTCCATGACACTTGCAGACTTCAGGGTAGCGATCCGCCTCATTGTGTGCATTGGCGATTTGCATGACTTGAGTTCTAGGGTTGTTTTCCGCGCGTGTCCCCTAATGCGAGGGACCAGCGGCACCCTCGGCTGGGTTATCGGGATCGTGGCCGCACGCCGAGTTTTATTTTGGGTAGGTGAAGGTCACGAGGTGCGATTTCACGTTACGTCCTTTATCGTCTCGCGTCTGGAACCAATGCTTCATGCCATGACGCATCAAAGTGGCGGAATTCCACGTGACCTGAGTCGGCAACAGGTTGAGGTAGAACGGAACGCCCCACAGGATGAACTTCGCCCCGACAAGCCTGTCATTTTGCGATTTTGCGGTCATGTGCAACCAGCCGTCGCACATTGATATTTGCGATCCCTTCTCCACAATCATGTACAGCCCTTTGTAATCTGAGAAACGCCTTTTTCCGAAGACGAACTCAACTAATTTCTGAGGAGGTGTGCCAAGCTCTGAATCATCCACGTAATTCAATCCGCCCTGATGGTTCGTGTTGATGAGGGTCTTCACGCACCATCGCTCCAACAGCAACATATCAGTATCAAAACGTTTCACAGACCAGTGGCGACTCCGCACCTTTTCCCTGACCGTAAGCAAATTGAATGCTGCGCCCAATGTGTCACGGGAATGTCTAGAAGCCCAATCGACTTCAGCACCCAACTGCTCATTGTGCTTTTTGCAGAGGATTTGCTGGGTGAGCTTCTCTATCCGCACATCTTTCGGCTCATCTCGGCACCAAGGAAACCCTTGAACTGTGACAGACTGGTCTGGATACAGACACTCCGAGATGATGTGTTCTTGAGAGCCAACGTCGTCACAGTCGCCCAGACATGCTGCCCAACATTTCATGACCGTGGCCTCACCAAAGTCTGAACAGGTAAATCGGAACCAGTGAGAACGCAACCACGAACGCTCCCATCGAACCGTAGCCAAAGACGCTCACAGTAGCGTAGAGAACCCTACTCCTCTTAACAAGCTTGCCCTCTCGTGGAGCAAACTGTTTGCGAAGCAGGTCTTTGGCTTGTGCCATGACCGCTCCGTCAATCGCTGGTGTAGTGAGCTTCGAGATTGCCATCGCTTGCTCTGCCATAGCCCACGTCAACTCAGCTTCGGATTGTTCAGCCGCTGTCGTTCCGACACGAGTTGCCAAGAAGTTGTGCAGGATGGCGAGAACGAGCGAGAGCCACAGGAACGCAACGATGATAAGCAACTCATGTAAGGCAGTCGGCACCCACGGCGGTCGAGTTTCCGACTTGAACAGAATTGCCAAGATGATGGAAGAGGTGACTGCAATGGAACCTGCGCTGAGAGCAGCCAACTTATCAAAGAATCCGGCGTTGATTTCGAGACTCCGGCGCTTCTCCTGCTCATGCTGTTTCAGCGGCCCCTTAATATCTTGCATGAAACTCTCGATTTGTTCCGACGAGAGAGGTTCTTCGCCCTGAGCCAGCTTCGCTAAAAGGGACTCTGCTTCTCTCTCATCCTTCGATTTCCTGCTAAAGCTGAACATGCCCCCTCCATGCCGCAATACTCACTAGCGCCAACTCTGATAGCCGTCCTCTCGCTTCTCAGATGATGGCAATTACGCCGTCTTGGTCAGGCGAGATTGCAGACTGGAAGGTTTGCTGCAAGACGCCACGCAAGGCAGATGAGGTCTTGCCATCGGGAATGTCACCAATCTTCTTTCCCATCCTGTCATACACTTCGACCAGGACATTGCCGTCCGTCACTTTCATCAGTAGCGAAGTTGTACCACACGGCAGTTCCGCCCGGTGGCGTATTCCAATAGCCTGAAGTTGACCAGACAACCGGGTATATTCCTTTTGTTGTTCTGGTGACAGCACGATCCTTAGTCCAGCCTTTACGAACTCCGCTTGCCATGCAGCCACCGCTCTCAGGCAGATAGGCTCTATGTCTCCGAGCGAGTTGCCGTCCTTGTCAACCACGGTTGCAGTGATTCGCACGTTGGCATCACCATGAGCTTGAATCGGTCCACTGAAGACTGGAATCGCTATTAGCGGTGTCTCTTCAGATGTGGTGACTTTAAACTCTAGGGTTGTATGTGCAGGCTGGAGCCGAGGCACAAGCCCCGATCTGGAAGGCCGGTTGAGTTCAGCGTGCTTGTCCAAGTTCCAGAGATCGTGAATGATCGCAACGTCCCGATTGCTGTTGATCAACCGGTCGCCGGTCTCAGGCTTTCCGTTCTTTCTGCACCACGCATGTAGGTGATCTTTAAGGGATGCGATGTTGCTCACCAACGTTGAAACTCTATTTGCTGCTGTCGCTGGCTTCTCGATCTTTGTGAAATCGAACGTAGTTGCGAACCGTCCGTCAGAAGCTACCCTCGTTGGTTTCATCGAGGCCAGCTTCTCCGTGACCCGCATCTCCGCGAGCGCGGCGTATAGCTGCTCTAATTTCTGCTCGATAGTGGGACTGGACAACTGAGTTATACCTCCAACCTCGCGGGCCTCCGGTGCCTCGCCTTTGGAGACCTGAGAGGCCAGAAGCCCCAACCGGTTTTCCCGGTAATGAGGAGTTTCCAGCGACCGGAGCCCGCACGCTCAGGCTCCCCCGTGTGTCAGGCACTTGCGAGCGGGAAGACACGGAGGCCTAGTGAGAATAATATTACTCCCCACAAACGGGGTCTGCTCCAAGTTTCCATTGGCATCGTATTTTGCAAACCTAGAAGCCACGACTCATCATTCTATCCATCACCCTTGCACGGAGCGTTTTATTGAACTCCCCCATCCATCCCTTGTCGGATTCACCCGTTGTGAGATTCATGACGCGCATCCGGCGGACGATGGAGTTGAGCGCCTTCTCGTTGTGCAGGATCTCCGAATCCTTGCCCGCAGATGAGGCGTAGAGCTGCTCTGGGTTGCTGCGCAGGCTGTCGATGACGACAATATTTCCTGGCTGTAGGTCTCCTCTGGCCCACGCTGCACGCAGTGCCGCGTCGTGGCGAATGATCTCGATCTTTCCCTCGGTCGTCTCAAAGATGGTCTGGAGCGCGCCGGTTCGCTCGTCTTCGCTGTTGAGCAGGACGCGGCCAATCAGCTTTTTCGAGGCGAGAGAATACTCCATCGGCGCATGGGGATCGCTGATGGCCACACCGCAACGGAAGAGTGTTCGCGCGCGGTCCTGAATGTCCTTCATGTTGCGGAGTTGACTGAGGAAGTCGGATTGGACCTGCCATTCCCCATTAGGAAGCGCCTTGGCCACGCCGAGGCGGGCAAGGTGACGCAGGCGCGCAGTCTCGTAGGAGTTGGCAGCGCCGTCGAGCTTCTTGTAGTTGCTGTCGCCTGGCAATGGAATGAGCCGCGCTGA
>Ga0181535_10007015_pt1 | contig 11451 bp, 11 predicted proteins | sample PEATcosm2014_Bin_44_FD_119774 | JGI IMG/M metagenome (GOLD analysis project Ga0181535, IMG submission 119774) | Peatland microbial communities from MTU Mesocosm Facility, Houghton, MI, USA - PEATcosm2014_Bin17_30_metaG | ecosystem: Environmental > Terrestrial > Soil > Wetlands > Peat | place...
CGCGGAAAGTGCCGGCCTGCCGGAGCATGGCGTCAACCAGGGTGGTCTTGCCGTGGTCGACATGGGCGATGATGGCGATATTGCGTATCGTCTGGGTCACGAAAGCTGGGTTTCCTTTACTTTGATTCGGCCACGCAGGCCGTGCGGTTGGGGGATAAAGATGCGATGCATGGCCGCGCAGCGCGGCTGATCCTATTTTAGCAGTTGTTCGCTTCAGCGGCGAGGCGCGGAGTTTCGCGGGGCGCGCTCCGCGCGGTACACTTTTGCGGACATGAGAAACGACGAACTCCACTGCCTGCCTCCCGCCCGCCGCAGATTCTCTTTGCGATTCCTGCGGCATCTGCCCAAGCTGTTGCTTGCCTTCGATGCGCTGGCGCTGTTCCTTGCGTGCACGGCGACCGCGGGGCACACGCAGGCACCTGCCGGACATCTGGCCATCTACACGATCGATGTAGAAGGTGGACAGGCGACTTTGCTGGTCTCACCGACCAAGGCTTCGCTGCTGGTGGACACGGGATGGCCTGGCAACAATGGCCGCGATGCCGACCGAATCGAGGCGGCAATGAAGGATGCGGGCATCACGAAGCTCGATCATGTGCTCATTACGCACTTCCATGTCGATCATGTGGGCGGGGCGCCGAATTTGGTCGAGCGCGTCAAGGTTGGGGAGTTCCTGGATCACGGCGAAAACCGCGAAGACTCGGATATTACACGCCACGATTACGCGGCTTACATCAAAGCCATCGGCAACACGCCGCGCCGCATTGTGCATCCCGGCGACACAATCGATATTCCGGGGCTGACCACGATGGTGCTCACGGCCGACGGAGAACACATTGCTGCGGTGCCGGGTGTGAAGCCGGAGCCGAATCCTTATTGCGCGACGGAGCCGCATTGGGACCTCGACACGACGGAGAATCCGCGCTCGGCGGGAATCCTGGTGCGGTTTGGCAAATTTCGTTTTCTCGATCTCGGCGATTTGACCAAAGCGAAGGAGATTCCGCTGGTGTGTCCGGACAATTTGATCGGACACGTGGATCTCTATCTGGTGAATCACCACGGATTCAATCTCTCCAATTCGAAGGCCTTTGTCGACGCGATTCACCCCCGCGTGGCGATCATGGATAACGGTGCGCACAAGGCGGGTAGTCCCGAAGCGTGGCAGACGGTGCACGAGAGCCCGGGACTCGAGGATCTATACATGGTGCACACGGCCGAGGATTCCGATGCGGCGCACAACAGTCCAGATCCGCTGATCGCCAATTTGAAAGGTGGCGCCGATGGCGCGTACTTTAAAGTTGTGGCCAGCGCAGATGGAAGTTTCAGCGTGATGAATTCGCGCACAGGACAAACCAAGGAGTATGCAGTGCGATGACGAAGACAGCAACGGTTGCAACCGAGCAGACACACGCAGAGAAACTGGACCAGCTTGCCGAGGTCGCGGTGAAGGTGGGGCTGGGGCTGAAGGCGGGACAGGAATTGCTGATGACAGCGTCGCTCGACTCGCTGGCGCTGGCCCGGCGGATTACGGAGCACGCGTATCGCGCCGGCGCTTCGCTGGTGACGACGCTTTACACCGACGATGAAGCTGCGTTGATGCGTTATCGTTTTGCGCCCGATGCGAGCTTCGACCACGCGGCGAAGTGGCTCTATGACGGCATGGGCGCGGCCTTCAAGAGCGGTGCGGCGCGACTGGCCATCACGGGCGCGAATCCGTCGCTGTTGTCGAATGAAGATCCCGACAAGGTGGGCAGGGCGAATCGCGCGGTTTCGCAGGCGTATCGGCCAGCCCTCGAACTGATCACGCGCCACGAGATTAATTGGACCATCGTGGCAAGCGCTACGCCGGCGTGGGCCGCGGCGATGTTTCCCAACGACGCGCCCGATGTGGCGATCGACAAGTTGTGGGAAGCGATTTTCAATACGACGCGGATCAACGTGAACGATCCGGTGAGCGTGTGGAAACAGCATGACGCCGAGTTGCATAAGCGCGCGGCGCGGCTGAACGAGAAGCGCTATGCGGCATTGCACTATCGCGGGCCGGGGACGGATTTTCGGCTGGGCCTCTCCGATGGGCATCTCTGGCTGGGCGGTGGGACAACGGCGGGCAATGGCAATTACTGCATTCCCAACATGCCTACGGAAGAAGTATTCACGACCCCCCACAAAGATCATGCGGATGGCACGGTGACTGCGACCAAGCCGCTCTCGCATCAGGGGACGATGATTGAAGGGATCCAGGTGCGCTTCGAGAAGGGACGCATTGTGGAGGCACGTGCTTCGCGCGGACAGGAAGTTCTGCAGAAGCTCATCGACACGGACGATGGTGCGCGGCGGTTGGGTGAGGTTGCGCTGGTGCCGCATTCGTCGCCAATCGCCAGCAGCGGCATGCTTTTCTTCAACACTCTATTCGATGAAAACGCTGCGTCGCATATCGCGCTGGGACAGTCGTACTCTTCGTGCCTGCAAGGCGGCGACAAGCTGACGCCGGACCAGCTTGCGGCGCGCGGCGCGAATGACAGCCTGATTCACGTGGACTGGATGATTGGGTCGGGCAAGCTCGACATCGACGGCGAAACAGCAACGGGCTCCATCGAGCCATTGATGCGCCAGGGCGAGTGGGTGTAGCGGGCGTACTGCACCCGTTACTCCCACCACCTACTACTACCCCTCACTGAAAGCCCGGCTACTTCGTGCTGGAGACTTCTTTCCGGTCTACATCTACGTTGTGATTCTTGGCGACTTGTTCAATCAGTTGCAGGTGCTGCTGGATGATGTTCGCGCCCTGTTGAGCGACCTGCTTCACATTCGGGTCCTGCGTCGCCTGCGCTTCTTCGGTGAAATTCTTCAGGTCCTCCTTGTGGTCCTTGACCATCGCCTGGATGTACTCCGTATCAAACTGCGGGCCGGAGAGGGTCTCCAGTTTGGCGATGAGTTTTTTTCCTTCTTGTCAGGCCCTTTTGGTTCTGAAGCGCCAAGCTGTTTGGCAACGGGCTTGAACCACTTGTCGCCCATCTGTGTGTGATCGGACACCATCTTCTGTGCGAATTGCTTTACGTCTTGGCTCTGCGATTTCTGTTCGGCGAGCTGACCTAGCTGTACTTCGGCGTCTCCACCGGCAAGCGCTTTTGCGACAAAGGCCTGGTCGCTGAAGTTCTGTCCTGTGGGCGCGGTGCCCGGAGAGCTTTCGGGCGATCCCATGCCGGGGCTCGCCTGCGGCTGCTGGCTCGGCATGTTGGGTTGCTGTGGCGCCCCGCCGGGGTTTTGCGCGAGTGCTGCGCTGGTCAGCAGCAACGTTGCGGAGCAAAGAAAGATCCTGCCTGTGCTGCGCGTTCTTGAGATGTGCGATGTTCTCATCGGGTTCCTTCCACGTCGAGTGCCCTACTGGCGTTTGCGCAGGCGGGCACCTATCCAATCAACCGATGCAGGGCGCTGTGGCGGGAGTTGCCTTTGATGGCTTGGGTGGGTGCTGGCCTCAAGGGCAAAGAATTTCCAAGTGGAGCGATTTCATAATTTGCGTTCCTTTACTTAATCGAGGAAGATTGCGTTACTTTACTCGATCTGCGATTCAAACGAGAAAACATTCCAAGGCTCGCCGTCTTTCTCGAACGGGGCCGGTTGTATCGGCGCTCCGGTGTGCTTTGCAATGGCGTTTGCCCAGAACTGCTCGGCCCGCTGATTGGCCTGCATCACGCGCACCTGCCAGGCGCCCGGAAACATCGCCCACACTGCTTGGGCCAAGTCCGTTCCAATCCCGTGCCTGCGCATTCCGCGAAGGACAAAGAATTCCGCCATGTCCCAGATAGCCTCGTAGCGGCGGATCGATGAGACCTTTCTCACCAGCGCGAAGCCGACTAGATCTCCATCGATCCGCGCGAGAAAGGGATGACGTCCCGGCTCAAGCCAATAGAGTGGAAGATCCGGATAGCCGAATCTTCCGTCTGGTTGGATGCCAACCGCGTGGAACTCACTGAAGTCGTGGATATACAACTCCAGCAAGTTTTCGAGGATCGGTCGCTCCTCTTCGGTGGCCCGGAGCACCTCAAGATGCGCCAATGGATTTTGCGCCTGCCTTGTCACGATGGGGTTGAATTCAGATTGCTGCGCGCATAGAGCGCTTCGAGTGCGTCGCATGCAGTTTTCACACCGTCTTCAGCGGAGATTTGCTGGGCGACGCTTTGGGCGCGAATGGCGAATTTCGGCTCGTCCAACATGGCCTGGAGCTTGCGCGCGACGCGGCCAGCCTTGTAGCTGGCCTTCTGGATAGTGCGCGAGACTTTAAGACGGCGCATACGGCGGGCGTTGTCGGGCTGGTCGTGCGAGTAGGGCATGATGAGCATCGGCTTTCCGGCGCGCAAACATTGGGCCGTCGTTCCGACTCCGCCCTGGTGGACAACGAGAGCTGAACGAGAGAAAAGTGCGGAGTACGGTGCGTACTCTGCGACGCAAATCGAGCTGGGCAGCGCCAGATGTGGCCGGTTGCGCGGGTCTGTCCCGATGAGCAATACAGCGCGTATCCCCAATTTGATTGCTGCGCGCGCGGAAACTTCGTAGAAATTTCCTGCCGCAAGAACAGCCGCGGAGCCGAGTGTAAAGACGACAGGCGGCTCGCCCGCGGAGACAAATTTTTCGAGATGCGGCGGCAGTGCTGCATTACCCGCATCGGAATCGTAAAAACAAAATCCTGTGATCAGCGTGTTGGGCGGCCAGTCCTTCTGCTCGACACCGAGAACCCGCGAGAAGAGTGCAAGAACCAGGTTCGGCGAGTGCTTCGCATTGAAAATTGGATTCGGGCCACGCGGGAGGCCAAGCTCGCGGCGGAGGTCGTAGATGGGCTCAGACCACTTGCGTGTAGTGAAGCGGGCAAGCCGTTTGATGACGCGACCAAAGCCCGCGACCTTATCCGCGCGGGCGAGCCGCGGGTAAGGCGGCAGCACTGGTGGATCGAAGGCCGAGAAGAACGACAGCGGCGCGAGCACGTAACTGGCCCAGGGAATGCCGGTAACTTCCGCAACGATCGGTCCGGCATAATTAAGTTCACCCAGCAGCAGCAAGTCGGCGCGCACAGGCTGGGTCGCGGCGGCGAGCAAGTCGTCGTAGGTCTGGCGCAGGGCAGGAAAGAGAAATTCGCGCAGGCCCGTCTCAGTTCCCTTTTTCACGTCATAGACCATGGCGATGAGCGCACTGTCGGTGGGATCGATGTCAGGGCGGACAGCGTGAAAGGTTAGACCAAGCGGTTCGATTTTAGGCCGATAAACATTGGGCAACCCCATCACAGGCGCATGACCGCGGCGCTTCAGTTCGAGCGCGAGGGCGATGAGCGGGTTGATGTCGCCGAAGGTGCCAATGTTCGAGAGGACGATGCGCACACAGGGGTCCGTGAACCGTGGTCGGGTTGCAACGACAAGAGTAACTGATCAGGGCATCCTCACGCCCCAACAAGAATGTCTTCCGAGAGTGATATCATCGCCCTTTCTTCAATGCCGGATGGGACTAGTCCAATGAAACTGGAATTTCGTTTTGTCCTCGCTCTGATAGCTGTTTCTCTTGGATCTGCTATCAGCAGGGCTCAGGCTGGACTCTCGCCGAAATGGGAGGAATTGACCGCTCCCGATTTCGTTGCGGCAATTCATCAGTCGCAAGGCGTCTGCGTGCTGCCTTTCGGCATTATTGAAAAGCATGGTCCACATCTTCCGCTCGGCACCGACTTGCTCGACGTACGTTTCGCAGCCCTGAATGCAGTCAAGCAGGACTACGCCGTCGTTTTTCCGGAGTACTACTTTGGCCAAATCTTTGAGGCCAGGCACCAGCCGGGCACGATCGCCTACAGTCTCGCGACACAACTCACCTTGCTGCAGGAGACAGTGAGTGAGATGGCGCGCAACGGCTGCAAGAAAGTAGTCATCGTCAACGGTCACGGCGGCAACGAGTATCTGCTGCCGCTGTTCGCTCAGGTCCAGCTCGCCTCTCCGCGCGACTACGTCGTCTACGTGTTCGGCTTGCCCAAGGAGAATGTACCGGGTCGCCCGGCGCTCAAGAGTCCGATGGACATGCACGCCGGTGAAGTTGAGACTTCGAACATGATGATCGCGCGCCCTGACCTTGTACATCAGGATCGGGCCTCGCAACAATCCGGCGCCGACCAGAAGCGTGATCCTCTGCCGGGGTCGGTGTACACGGGCATCTGGTGGTATGCGCGCTTCCCCAATCATTACGCGGGCGATGGCGCTGCGGCTACGAAGGAACTGGGCGAGTTCGATCAGAAGGAATGGTCGCGTCAGATAGCCGAGGCGCTCAAGGCCATCAAGGCAGACGACGCGAGCCTCAAGCTGCAGAACCAGTTCTATCAGGATGCGCAACACCCATTGGACACGAAGCAATAGAGAGGACTGGGCCAAACATAGGAATGGGCCAGGCGCGCCGAAGTCTGTTTCACTCACCGTTCCGGAAATATGGCGTCTTCTTAAGGTTCCCTTCATTCTTGCGTGGGACAATGCTTGCGCAGGTAGATTGGACACTTCTATGCAGTTCAAAAAGGGAGACTCCATGCAGTTCCAGAGCAAGATGATTCGCGTCCTCTTTGCGGCAGCCTTTTTTTGCGGATTAGTTGGCGCAATTCCCGCCACGGCGCAACAGCCCTATCGCATTCTCGACCGCTGGAAGTTGCCCGAAGCAGGCGGATGGGATTATCTGCTGGTTGACTCGCCGGCGCATCGCCTCTACATCACGCGCGGCGACCATGTTGATGTGCTGGACGCGCAAACAGGCAAGCAGGTGGGGACAATCGGCGGCTTGCATGGAACACATGGAATCGCGCTGGATACCGACGGCAAGATTGGCTGGGTCTCGGACGGCGGCGGCAATGCAGTTGTGGCCTTCGACCGCGCGACGCTGGCTACAGTGGCGACGATTCCCGCCGGCACCAATCCGGATGGAATCATTTTTGAGCCCGCCACGCATACTGTCTGGGCTTTCAACGGGCGCAGCAAAGATGTATCGGTGATTGACGCGGAGACCGAGAAGGTGGTCGCGACGATTGCCCTGCCGGGTAAGCCGGAGTTTCCGCAAGTAGACGGCACGGGCACGGTCTACGACAACATCGAAGACAAAAGCGAGATTGTGAGACTGGACGCGCACGCGAATAGGCTGACGGCCGAGTGGCCGCTCGCGGGCTGCGAATCGCCCAGCGGGCTGGCTTTCGATGTGCCGGGACATCGGCTCTTCCCGGTGTGCGACGGCAAGAAGATGGGCATCGTCGACACCAACACCGGCAAGACTCTCGCCACCGCGACCATTGGCGACGGGCCCGATGCCGCCGGCTGGAGCGCCGCGCACAAGCTGGCCTTCGCCTCCTGCGGCGAGGGCGTTCTTTCCGTCGTTGATGCGTCCAAATCCGACTATCCCACCATCGAGACCCTCCCCACGGCGCGTGGCGCGAGGACGATGGCCTATGATCCGGCGACGGACCGCGTCTACCTGGTGACCGCAGACTTTGGTCCTCGCCCCGCGGCGACACCGGAGAATCCGCGGCCACGTCCTCCGATGATTTCGGGAACCTTCACCGTGATCGTCGTAGGACGTTGAAGTGCTTGGATCGGTCCTTGTATCGGCGACCGAGTCAGAGCACTCAGAATCCGAAACTAAGAACTCGAAACTAAGAACTACGAACTAAGAACTAACCGCATGAAGCTCGCTCTCGTCATCGTTGTCATCGTATTGGTCGTCGGCTCGTTCGTCGCCGACTACAAATGGCGGAAGTGGATCCGCGAGCGACGGCGCGACCGGGAATAGCCGCACGCGGCCGCAGGGCTCCGTGACCTATCATGTCCCCACGAGGCGACTATGCCCCCCGAAAATCCCGCGAACCCCGCCACCATCCCGGCCGAAACCTGGCCCGCCCTCCCGCAATCCGCCTGGTCCGACACCTGCGCCACTCTCCAACTCTGGACGCAAATCATCGGCAAAATCCGCCTCACCCTCGTTCCGCACATCAACCACTCCTGGAACGTCACCCTCTATCCCACCGTCCGCGGCCTCACGACGCTCCCCATGGCCCACGGCCGTCGCATGCTCCAAATCAACATCGACTTCTTCAGCCACCAGCTCCTCATCGACGTCAGCGACGGCAGCCGCCGCACTCTCCCCCTCCAGCCCATGTCCGTCGCCGACTTCTACCACCAGGTCATGGAAGCCCTCAACAGCCTGGACGCCCCCGTTTCCATCTGGCCCGTGCCGTGTGAAATCCCCAACCCGATCCCCTTCGCTGAGGACCAGATCCACCACGCCTACGACCCCGAATTCGCGCAGCGCTTCGCCCGTGTCCTCCTCCAGACCACACGCGTCTTCACCCGGTTCCGCGCCCGTTTCCGCGGCAAGGTCAGTCCCATCCACCTGTTTTGGGGAGCGCTCGATCTTGCCTGCACCCGCTTCTCAGGCCGCACAGCACCCGAACACCCGAGTATGCCCAACCTTCCCGACCGCGTCACCCGCGATGCCTACTCCCACGAAGTCAGCAGTGCCGGTTTCTGGCCCGGCGCCCCCGGCATCGAGCCCTTCTTCTACAGCTACGCCTACCCCGAACCGCCCGGCTACGCCGATTCTCCCATCGCCCCCACCCCAGCCGCCTACAACAAAGCCTTTGGCGAATTCATCTTCGACTACGAAGCAATGCGGAGCTCCCCCGACCCCGACGATGCCCTCCTCCAGTTCCTGCAAACCACCTACGAAGCCGCGGCCACGCGCGCAAAGTGGGACCGCCAAGCCCTCGAAGTCTCTTGAATGTTTTGGCTGGTTCCCCAACACAGATGGGTGCCCCATCCTTCGCGCTCTTTGCGAAGGGTGGGACGGCAACGAACCTCATTCCACCGCTGTCATCTGAGGAAAGGATCCTGAGCAGGGGTCGTCCCTCATGGCGGACGACCAAAGTCGAAGGACCTGCGGTTGTTCTTGGCGACGTCCTATTCCTGGTTGCCCCAGGCCGGCCATTCCCCGAAATCAACTCTGCGGGACCGCCGGATTGCCGCCAAGCCGCCGGAGCTGAGCGATCGATCCCAGCACGATCGACAGTGAAAGGGCAAACGTGGCGCAGGTGAGGACAAGCGACCGATCGATACCGGTGATGCCAATGGGCAGCGCGGTGAAAGTTCCGGCGATGCCCGTCCACCAATAAGCAAACAGCCCTATATCCATCAGGACGTGCCCGATCATGCCGGGGATGAGCGATCGGGAAGAGTACGCAAGAAGCCCAAGCAACACGCCTGCCCCGAACACAATCGGCACCATGCCTGCCAGGGCCCAGCTCTTGGTCAGGTGCACTGCCGTAAAGAGCAGCGAGGAGATGAGGATGGCCACCACCGGTCCATGCCGTTGTTCGATGGGACGCTGCATGTAGCCGCGGAACCCGGTCTCTTCGCAAACCCCGGCCGAAATCGCGGAGAGAAGCACAGCGATCCATTGCAGAGAGATGGAGGGAATGAAGGAGAAGTCGTAACCGCGCCGGAAGTCAGCCACGGGAAAAGGCACAAGGCGGAACAGCAGGACAAGAGAGGCATGCACGGTGACAGCGAAGAAAACCGCCGCGAGCAGGCTCCAACCCCACTGGGTAGAGGAAAGCGAGCCACGGCGAAACGACTGGGCGCGTGCAAGCTGTGCCTTCGCGGGCGGTCCCAGGCCGCATGCCCAAGCCACATAGATTGCCAGAAAGACCAACTCCGCAAACGAAGCCAGCGGAACACCAAGCTTCGACAGCAGGAGCGGCCAAACATTGGCGGCAACCATCGCGATCAGAAGGCCGGACACGATGGCGCGGAGGAGAACAGGAATTCTGGCCCAAGAACTGCGGCCACTTTCTTGCGTTGGCACGGCAGGATTCCTCGGATGCGTAACATCCTGCGCCAACCCGCGCCATGTTTCAACAAGAGAGATAACTCAGATTCATCGAAGGAGGGGCTGCGGCGATCCGGAAGTGCGATCTCCGCAGCTTTCAGGTGGGTGAGACTACGTAGCGAGAGAGGTGGGAAGCCTGGCGGGGTCTATAGCAGTTTCGGAGTTTGTAGACCGAAAGCATGCTGCGAAGGGGCGTTTTCATTGGCCGGGGCGGAAGAAAACGCCACCTTTCGATGCTCAAAGTCTAGGTGTATGCCGAAACTGCTCTGTGGTGCGGCTCATGGATCGGTGTGACCCCTGCGCGGTGCGAGCGGCGTCGGCACTCCCGGTGGCGGGCAGAGAGCGGCCAGCGGCGCGGGACGCCCGAATCTATTCGAGCGGGGAAGGGTCACGTGCACATAGTGATTCTTAAGCGCGCAGCGTTTCACAGGTCGACGCAAATATTCGACGGGAACATTTATGGCGCCTTTGCCGTCCTCTGCATAACGACATCGGACCAACCTGAGGTAAGCCGAGCGGAGGGAGCAGAGGTCTTCAGGCCTCGGGAGGGTGATCTGACACCTGAAACCTCTCATATGTTTCAATAAGAGAGATGGCTATTCCCCCCATCTCTCGTCGCTCGACGCTGCGCGGACGCCGCATTGCGGCCACGCGCAAGGCGCGCGAATACGCCATGGTGGTGCGCGCGCTCGCCAATACCAGCCATCCGGTGCTGGCGCAAATCGTGCCTGCTCGCTTCTGCAATCTCTCCTGCGCCTACTGCAACGAATACGACAAAGTCTCTGAACCTGTGCCTTTAGACGAGATGATCCGGCGCATCGACCACCTGGGCCGCCTGGGCACCGCCATGATCGGCATCTCCGGCGGCGAGCCGCTGACGCATCCTGACCTGGACGACATCATCAGACGCATGAGAAAGACGGGCGCGATTGCCGGCATGATCACCAACGGCTACCTGCTCAACGTGGAGCGCATCGAGCGCCTCAATCAAGCTGGTTTGGATCACCTGCAAATCTCGATCGACAACCTCGTCCCCGATGACGTCTCAAAGAAGAGCCTGAAGGTTTTAGACAAGAAACTGGAGATGCTGGCCGAGTACGCCGAGTTCCACGTCAATATAAATTCCGTAGTCGGCGGCGGCTTCAAAGATCCCAACGACGCGCTGGTGATTGGGAAGCGGGCGCTGCAGCTGGGCTTTGAATCGACCATTGGGATTATCCACGACGGCAGCGGGCAGTTGAAGCCGCTGAAAGAAGACGAAGCCAAGGTCTACTTCGCGATGACCAACCGGAAGAAGACCAACTACGCGCAATTCGATGCGTTTCAAGAGGCGATTGCCGAGGGCCAGCCGAACAACTGGCGCTGCCGAGCCGGGTCCCGCTATCTCTATATTTGCGAAGACGGGCTTGTGCACTATTGCAGCCAGCAGCGCGGCTATCCCGGCGTGCCGATTGCCGACTACACCACCGCCGACGTGAAGCGCGAGTTCATCACCGCCAAGACCTGCTCTCCCAACTGCACCATCAGCTGCGTCCACCAGATCAGCTACATCGACCACTGGCGCAC
>Ga0181535_10007016_pt1 | contig 11451 bp, 14 predicted proteins | sample PEATcosm2014_Bin_44_FD_119774 | JGI IMG/M metagenome (GOLD analysis project Ga0181535, IMG submission 119774) | Peatland microbial communities from MTU Mesocosm Facility, Houghton, MI, USA - PEATcosm2014_Bin17_30_metaG | ecosystem: Environmental > Terrestrial > Soil > Wetlands > Peat | place...
AGCCCCGCCCGTACTGCCCGCTCGGCGTCATCCTCGTGGGCCTGGGGATAGCCGAAGTAAACCAGGACGCCGTCGCCCATGAATTTTGCGACGAACCCGTCGAAGCGGTGCACGGTTTCGACAACGCATTTCTGATAAGCCGAAATGACCTCTCGCAAATCCTCGGGATCCATCCGGGCGGACAGCGCCGTCGAAGCGACAAGGTCCGAGAACACCACCGTGACTTGCCGACGCTCCGCGGTGTCTTGCGGCTTCCCCTCGGTCACAGGGGGGCGTTGGGCCGTGACCGGGGTATTGTCGCCGGCAAGCTCGGCGATCGCGCGCAGCATCCTTCGGCGATCACCGAGGACAATGCCGAGGTCCTTCAGGTCTTGATCCGTCAAGTCGCGAAGGACCGAGAAATCAATGCGGTTTTCGGCGAAACGCTGGGCGTACTCGAACATGCCGAGCTTTTTGAGCCAGTCAGAAATCTCCTGCATTGCCGCCACCGAGGGTCTGGTCGTGGTCCAACCGAGCTTTGGAACAGGACAACAGAGACTCTATCCCGATATGGCCCGGAAAGCACTTGTCCCTCTCGAATTCCGACACGCTGTCTGCGCCGCACATCACCGCTTCGCCGTCGATCGTCGCCGACCGTACCGGCGGCGAGCGCAGCGCGGCGGCGATCGAGGGGACTCGGTCGGTCCAGTCGTGGCCCCGGCGGGTGAACGCGCGCATCTGGTCGCCGTCGTGCCGGCAGATGAAGCGGCAACCGTCGTGCTTTATCCCATGAGCCCACAGCGGACCAGTTGGCACGACATCGCGAATTGTCGGCAGGCCGGGCGCGATGAATCCGCCGGGTGGCGGGTGGTGGAGGCCACCGGTGCGGCATTGCCCGCTCCGCCGCCTGATCACTGTGCCCGGCGCGTCCCCAAGACGGCGCCTCGCCGGACCGACGGCGCCGGCGGTCGCTTCGGGATCGGGTCGAGCAGCTCGATGAGCCTCGTGGCGTCTGCCGCCGTCGTCATGCGACGATCAACGCCCATCAGCGTGACCTCGCCGGATTCAAGCTCGAGGTCGCCGAGGACTACGCCACGGACGTCACGTGTTCATGCCGAATGGGGCGTCGCGACTGCCCTGTTTGTTCTTGTGTCGCCCTGCGGTTGAACTATCCTGACGGCAGTTCCGCCTCGAACCATCGGGAGCGCGCTGCTGCACCTTGCCTCGATCATGGGATGCCTCGTGCTGGCTACCTGGTCTGGTCTCGCGCCGGGTCACGCGGAGAAGCGCCTCGCGCTGGTGATCGGCAATGACCGCTACCAGAACCTTCCGGCGGAGGAGCAGCTGAAAACGGCCGTCAACGACGCCCAAGCGGTCGGCGATGCGCTGGCGCGGATCGGGTTCGAGGGGTGCGCGGGGAAAACGTGAGCCGCCAAGCGCTGGTCGACAGGCTCGACGAGCTGACACGCCGTCTGGAGCCCGGGGACACCGCGTTCGTCTTCTTTGCGGGCCACGGGGTCACGCTCGGCGGCGGCAACTACATCCTTCCCAGCGATGTCCCCAACGTGGAGCCCGGACAGGAGACGCGGCTGGCACGCGCGTCGCTCGGCGAGACCGATATCGTGTCCGACCTGCAGGGGCGCGGTGCGCGCGTCGCCATCGTGGTGCTCGACTCCTGCCGCAACAATCCGTTCCGCCGGCCCGGCGTGCGCGGCGTCGGAGGAGAGCGCGGGCTCGGCCGGATCGAGCCGGTGCGCGGCGTGTTCACGCTCTATTCGGCAGGGATCGGCCAGACTGCTCTCGACCGCCTGGGCGATGCGGACAGCAATCCGAACTCGGTCTTCACCCGTGTCCTGGTGCCGGCGCTCGGCCGTCCCGGGATCCACCTCGGCGACCTTGCGGTCGAGGTGCGCGAGGAGGTGGCACGGCTGGCCGAGACCGTTGGCCACGATCAGCGTCCGGCCTATTACGATGAGACGATCGGCGGCCGGGTCTATCTGGCGGGCGCCGCCGGCGCCGATCATGCGCCTGCTGGATCGGGAGCTTCGGCAGAGGTCAGACCGGTGGTGCCGCAAATCTCGGCGCCCGCAACGCCGCAGCCCTGCGCGGCGGCCGAACGGCACTGGCAGAGCGCGGAGGCGATCGGCACCCGGGCGGCGCTGGAGGACCACCTTGCGCGGTTTCCCGACTGCGCGTTCGCCGGACTGGCCCGAGCCAAGCTCGCCACCCTGAGCGAGCCTCCGGTCGCCGCGGAGACGCAGCGCCCGGAGGGCCGCCAGCGCCCGGGCAGCTACTGGGATCTCGACGGCTCGCTGGTCCATCTGGATGGCTCGGGCAGGGACCCGGCGCGGCGGATCTACTACAACCAGCCGACCGCGACCGCATCGGCCGGCGGCGCGGGGCCGGGAACGCTGCTGTTCTCCGGGCGGCGAAACGGCGACCGATACGAAGGAACCGCCTACGTGCTCGCGGCCAGGTGCGGCACCTTTCCCTATGATGTCAGCGGCCGGGTCACCAACAGCGATCAGGAGATCGTGCTGACCGGGAACGCGCCACGGATCGATCCCTCGACCTGCCGCGTCACCGGCCACCGACCCCAGACCCTCACCCTCGTCTATCGCTACCGCGTCAACTGATGCAGCATCCCTCGCGCGCAGCCCGCAAGGTCGCCCTCGGGCTTCTGCTCCTGGCCGCGACGCTCCCTTTGGCGGCGATCGCCGAGAGCCCGAAGGCGGACGGGGCCGGCGACGGGGCGAGCGCGCTCGCCGCGATCGCGCCGCCGATCGTGTCGCGGGAAAAATGGCAGGCGAAGCCGGCGCAACCGGGGATGAAGGCGCAAACGATCTCCGGCATCGTGCTTCACCACACCGGCGAACGGAAGAACTTCAAGGCCACCCTCGAAGCCAAGATGCGCGGCCTGCAGTCGTTCTCGCAGAATCCCGGCATGGTCTCGCCGACCCACGCCAAGCCGGCGTGGCCGGACGTGCCCTATCATTTCTATGTCGACGTGACCGGCCGCATCGCCGAGGGCCGCGATCCCCGTTTCGCCGGCGACACCAACACCGGCTACGACACGTCGGGGTACATCCAGGTCGTGGTGGAAGGCGACTTCGAAAAGGAGACGCCGGAGCCCGCGCAACTTTCCGCCGTGCGCGATCTGCTGGTCTGGCTGAGCCTGTCGTGGGGCGTTCCGCCGGGCGCCATCACGGTGCACAAGGACCACGCACCGACCGATTGCCCAGGTCGCAATTTCCTCGCGGCTTTGCCGAAGCTTCGGGTCGAGGTCACCGAGCCGCGGCGCCGGGCCGTCAGCGAGGTCTGCCGCCGGCCGTCACCGGGCGCGGTCCGGCCCTACTGCGGCGCCGAGGCGGACTGATCCGGAGCAGCAGGGAAGCGCGGCATGATGGGGCGACGCGCTGGGGTTTGTACCGTTCGGCGTCGGGACGCGCTCATAGTTCCTTCACCGCTCCGCCGCCGGCGCATACGGTCCGGCCGGGATGCTCCGCAGGATAAAGATGGCCGACGCCTTCCTCCGCCATCGCCTCACTGCGGGCGCGTCGCGTGGCATCGGGTTTCGGTCCAGAGGGAGAACCGAATGCGTTTCAATGGCCAACCTCGCGCGGAGGTTTTCGACCAGGCGGGCAGACTTCGCAGCCACCTGAACTCGCCGCAGAGACGGCGACGACCGGATTGGCCCTAAGGGCGTCGCGGTCCAGCATCGTCCGGAATGCCAGCAGGCGGCTGATCCGGGATCCGGCCGCCTGCTGGCATTCCGCATTCCGGCGCGGGAGCTTCGAAATCGCGCTTGACGCCTTGCTTCGTTCAGTACGCCCGATGGATGCGTGCTGACTATCGCCGTTTGGGGGGCGGGGGCGGAGGCGTCCGGCATGCCGGATCGGGTGTCATGCCAACCTGAATATCGGGAGCGTAGTTGTTCATGGCGCCGCTTGCCGCGTCGACGCCAATGCCGATGATCCCGCCCAGGATGATATTGCCCGCCGCCATGCCTTCTAAGTTCGACGGGATGGTGCCAATGCCATCGATGTAGCATTCCTTGGTGCAATGCACGCCGATGTTGGAGCCGCCTTTCTGCAAGGTGAGCGTGCCCGGCGTGATGACAGTTTGAGTCCCGATTGTTGGAGAGGTCAATGTGCAGACGGCTCCCTGGACGCCTGGAGTGTTCACTGCCACGATCTGCGTTGTGCCCTTTGTGATCGTTGCGCAACCCGTTAGTATCGCATACCCCGCAAAGAAGATCGCGATTGCACTCCAGTGCCCCATACGCATGTCCCAGCTCCCCCCAGCTGGGCCCAATGCCCGACAACCAGAGCTGGAATGCAATCCGGATATTTCAGGTTCCCTCACTCGACGGCTCGCAGCAACGCTATATCACCGGAGTACACTCGGGGCGCCGTGGCGAACCGAAGCTGCCGTGAACCGGGGCGGCGTTCGTGGCGAGCGTGACGGACGGGGAAGTGTGGTATATCTGCTGCCGGTTCGGACTGGACGACATCTCCTCACCAAGGGGGCGTCGTGGCAAGTTCAGGATGCTCTGAAAGCATTCGGCGTCCGCAAGAACAAACCACCTGCGCGCGTCGGCGCGTCATCGTTTCGTTGCCGGCGCATACGGTCCGGCCGGGATGTTTCCGGCCGGATACAGATGGCCGGCGCCTTCCTCGTCCATCACCGCCAGGGCAAATGCGATCAGGGGCGCGACGTCAGAAAACGCCGGCTCCGGTATCTCGTAGCGATCACACCCGGTCTCGCGCAAAGACGTTCTGTGAACCTCATTTGGCTGCTGTCCGAGCTTGAATCGGGTACATTTTTCACAGGAGCTCTCATCAACCGTGAGACTCCAATTCGAATCATGGTCGTCGTTCCACCAGATCCGTCGAAGGCGCATGGTACCGGGCCTGTCGGTCGGGCTTGCGAAGTCGACGGCCAGATCGGGGCCTCCGGCGATCGTGATTGCCAGCCCGTACCCGATCCGCGAGCGAAACGCAAATCGAGTCAGTGTCAGGAAACGTCGGTCGGGAAGCTCAGCAGCAAGCCTGTACCGTTCCTTGTTGTCATGGGCTCGACGAGCGTCGTCGATGGTGAGAGGATAGATGACGGTGCCCATCGAAGAGACTTCGGCGAACGCTGCTTTTCCGGGCGGCGGCACTGTCCTCTCCTGATCGGCCGGATGTGCGGGCCACCGGGCCGCGGCGAACCGCGGCTCGCTCGCCGCGTCGGCGTCTTCCTCCGCAAGCTCGCTGGGGAAGGGAGACGGCCGCCAGAATGTCTCGATCCTCAACGCCTTGACCAGAGCGGCTTCGCGGGCCCGGAAGCGCGCGACGATTTGCTCATACGGTTGATCGACCAGATATTGTCTTTGCGCAACATACTCCGCGTGAATTCCTTCGTGCGCGATCCCCTCGAGCTCCGCGCGCGCCCGAGACGCCTGTCCGGCGAGCACCATGGTTTCCACCTGACCCGGGTCGCCGAGTTGCTCGGCCTTCCTGGTCTCCGCCAGATAGTCATCCAAGCTCACTATGGTCCCGGCCCACGGCAGGATGATGTCGATCAAGCAGTCGTAGATCATGTCCCGGATGTCCGGCGCGTCGATTGGCCAGCGGCCTGTTCCCCGATAGGCGTGTTCATGCGAGTAGCCGATCACGCTTGGAGCGTCGTGCAGATAGAGCGGGAGCACGAACGCCGAGACCCGGAACGTGCCGTCGCGGCGCGCCCCCCAGAACAATGCGCCCCGCAGCAGGTGACGCACCGGGTGGATGAACAGCCGTCCGCCGACCAGCGCGAGATCGGGGCGCTGGTCGAGGATCGGCTTGAGCAATCGCCTGAACGCGGCGGGGTTCGCCACCGGCTGCCGGGCGGGCTGAGCTTGGCGCAGCGCGTCGAGATCGCGGCGCGCCGCCGCGATGGCGTCGTCGGCGCCGCGCAGGACGCCGGCGGCGGGGTCGAACGTGGTGCCGCCGGTCAGCCTCGCCAGCGCCGCCGCGGTGCAGACGGCGGCTGCGGCCTCGGCGAGATCGCCGCCCCAGCGCAGCGCGGCAGCGCGGTCGAAGCCCGCCTCGACCCCGTCGCGCATCAGCTCGTCGATCGCCTCGCGCCCGCCTTGCAGATCGAATTCGACGCCGGTGTCCTGGCGCTCGAACCGCATCGGCAGGTAGCCGCTGTGGCGCTCCAGCGAGCCGCGCGCCGACTTGATGGTAAACGGGAAGCCGAGGTCCCGCATCGTCTGCTGCAGATCGGCCTTGGTTGGCAGTGGGCCTGCAAAGAACAGGTAGATTTCCATCGACACGGCGCCGCCCCGCGACGTTGACAGAACAGAGGACCGCCGGAGAGCGTCAGCGGCAGGTTGACGTCGAGCGCGCGACGCCGTCTCTCGCCTTCACGGAGCCTGCTTCAGCTCCCGGCGGATGTCCTCGAGCTCCCGGCGGGCCGCAGCGACCGCTTCGTCGACGCCATGCAGAGTGCTCTCGGCCGGATCGAACACCACGCCGCCCATCAGCTTCGCCAGCGCCGCCGCGGCGCAGAGAGCTGCGGCGCACTCGGTGAGATCGCCGCCCCAGATGAACGCGGCCGAGCGGTCGAGCCTCGCGTCGACCCCGTCCGGCATCAGCTCCTCGATCTCCGAGCGGTCGCCGTCGGTATCGAGCTCGAAGCCGGTGTCCTGGCCGTCGAACGTCGCCGGCAGGAAGCCGCTCTGCTGCTCGAGCGAGTCCTCCGCGGACAGGAGGGCGAGCGGGAAGCCGAGCTCCTGCGCCGCCTGCTGCAGCGCGGCCTCGGTCGGCAGCGTCCCGGCAAAGAACACGTAGCGTTCCATCGACATCGGTCGGTCTCCCCCGGCATGGCGTTTACCTTGCGTCAGTAGAACATAACAGGAACACGAAATCAAGCCCCTGCGACGGTCGCAATCGCCGTCGGCAGCGTGCGGGTCGCGAGGCATCAGGCTTCCGTCCGGAGTGACAACGACATGGCATTTTACGGTCCGCCCGGTGCTTCACCGGCCGACATCGCGCCGATCGTCGGCTCGGATTCCGCGCCGTCCATCCTCGGGACGAGCGCGGCCGGCCCCGCGTTCATGCGCGCGACGCGCGGCGCCGGGCTGTCCTCCGTCGCCGGCAATTGGAGCAAGCCGGCTGGATCGATTTGGTGGGAGTCAATATGAGCTTGGGCGCCCAATTCGCAGGAGCACGCTGATATTTCTGTGATGCTCAAACCGGATGTTTCGTCGGCATCGCGTGTATTGTGGTTCACTGGCTACGAGGTGGAGCGCTACACCTCCTTCTCTGAATTGTTTTTGACGATGATTGGAGAGAACCGTGAGCAGATCGATAAATTGCGCGAGATCTAGGTCCAGTGTATGCGTGCGACGTGCACGCCGACGCGGTGACTTGCCGCGTGGTTCCTCCGGGTCCGGCCCCTTGACACGACACCGCGCCGAACCGAGCCTGCCGCCCTGTCGCAACGCGCGAGGGCCCTTGATGGGTGCCAACCCCTATTTCTATTTCACGCCGTATCAGGACGACCTTCACGCCGCCCTGCAGGCGCTGCGCGAGAAGGAGTTCGAGGCCGGACGCTACGATCCGGCGATGCAGATGGCGGAGCCGCCGGCGTACATGTTCCTGTTCGCATTTCCGCCCGACGACCGCGTGCCGGGTCCCGGACCGCAGCACGCCTCGATCGAGGATGCGCTCGAGGCTGCAGCCGAGTCCGGCACCAGGTCGATCCTCGACATCATGTCGATTGCCCACGAGGCGGAGTACAGCGCAGCCTGCCCGCTGCCGTCCGCCGAGCTCGAGGCGCTGTTCGGGACCGACGAGCCGAGCCGCGATCTGGTGGACGAGGTCCTGGTCAAGGGACGGCGTCTGCTCGGCCGCGACCCGGAAAAGCTGTTCTGGGACCGGATCGAGCGCGGACAGGGGCGCTATATCGTCGTCTACGACGGCGCCGAGCCGGACGAGATCTTCTTTGCCGGCATGTCGTGGGATTGAGCGTCGCGGCGCGGGCGCCGATGCCGGCGGGCAGTCGGCGCCTGCTTCTCACGCCTCGGGAAAATACTCCGGCTGTCCGCCGATCGTCTCGCAGACCCAGGAGTTGCCGTTCGAGATCACGTGCTCGCGGCCGCACTCCGGACAGGTGACGAGGCCGGAGAACTCGGCCGAGCTCGTCAGCGTCCGCTTGTCGGTCTCGATCCCAGTCTCGATGTTGCGCCCGGTGACCGGGCAGATCGTCATCAGCGTTCCCAACGGAAGCCTCCCTCTGGCGCTTCCCCTTGGGCACCACTCCACGACGAAATCCGCACCGGGTCAATGCGCGCTCGGCCGCAGGCTGTGGACATGGAACACCGGACAGCGCGGCGCCGGGGGCCCGCGTCCGCCATCCGGGCCGGCAACGACCGGCGGCCGCGCCGCTTCGTCGCAGCCGCCCGGCGAGGCGGATTGATGTGCGTCAACGCACATCGCCGCGACATCGCGGACGATGGGCCATGCCTCAGATCCATCAGCTGCCGAGAAGATGGCTGCCCGTCTCCATTGCGCCGAGCGACGGCGATCTCGAAGTCTGCGTGATCGACAGCAAGGGCGTCCACGCCCTGATGTTCCCGTGCCGCAGACAGGGATCCGAATGGATCGACCCATCGACCCGGAAGCGGATCGACATCCGGCCGACCCATTGGCGTACCTGGGCTGTGGTGTAGCGGCCTGAGCTAGCCGGCCTTCTCCGCCGCCAGGACGGCCGACGCCATCGCCTTCTTGCTCTTTTCCTCGGCGAGGAGGCGAACGATCATCGCTCGCTTGATCGGGTCGGTTTCGGTTTTCAGCAGCAGGTCGAAACGATCGATGTTGGCCTGGGCGATGCATCGCATGGCGGCCTCCTCCGTCCCGAACGGCGCATCGTGGGCCGGTCCAGGCGCTCGATTCGAGCTTTCAGGCGGGAGTGCGCGTGCCACTCTGACGCGGTGGCCATCGTGTCTCTCAGGCGTCGGCGCCATTGACGCAGCCGACGATCGTAAATCGTAGCATCCGGCTCCGGGGCGGTCGAGCCCGTTTCGCCACCCGAGGGCTTGGCCGCGGCGTGATTTTTCGCGGCTTCGTCCGTCCGGGGGGTTGTCGTTGATTTTCCCGGCCGGCCGGCTTTGCCGGTGCGGCTCTACCGTGGCACCACTTAAAATAGTCTGTTATAAATTCGACACGTAAATGTCATGTCGACGTGCTCAGTGTCCCCCGCGTGCCCAACTACGGAGGAAACCGGCATGAGGACTTCGACGAGACTGCTGACGACGGCGTTCGCCGCGGCGCTGTGCTGCCCGGTCGTGGCGTCGACGACGCGCGCCGACAACGCGCAGCCGCTGCATCGCAACTATGCCCGCATCCAGCATGTGCTGCTGCTGAGCATCGACGGCTTCCATGCGGTCGATCTGTCGACCTGCGTGGCCGCCGGCAGCTGTCCGAACCTGGCTGGGCTTGCCCGGCACGGCACCACCTATGCCAACACCTCGACCACCCGGCCGTCCGATTCGTTCCCCGGCCTGCTCGCCCAGATCACCGGCGGCACCTCGAAATCGACCGGCGTGTTCTACGACGACAGCTACGACCGAAAGCTGTTCGCACCCGCCGGCAACCCGCCGGCGCCGTGCACGCAGGGCCCCGGCACCGAGACCAACATCGCGGAGCCGCTCGACACCGACCTGCATCAGATCGACGGCGGCGTGCCCGCGAGCCTCACCGGGCTCAACAGCGCCGTGGCGATCGACCCCAACAACCTGCCGGCACAGAAGCTGGCCGGCGGCGTGTGCAAGCCGGTGTGGCCGCACGACCTGGTGCGCACCAACACGGTGTTCGCCGTGCTCCACGGTCACGGCCTGCGCACCGCCTGGTCCGACAAGCATCCGGCCTACGACATCATCAACGGCAACGACCCGGATTCGCAGACCACCACCGGACCGGGCACCAATGTCGACGATTTCTTCGCCCCCGAGATCAACTCGGATCTCAGCCAGGCCAACGTCGACCTGATCGCCCACCTCGGCCTGCGCTCGACCGCGCCCGCCCCGGTCGTCGACCCCAACTGCCCCGGGCCCAACTGCGCCAACGACTTCACCACCACGGTCGGCGGCGTCCAGTACTATGACGGCATCAAGGTCCAGGCCATCCTCAACGAGATCCACGGCTTCGACCATACCGGCACCCGGACGCTGGGCACCCCGAAGCTGTTCGGGATGAACTTCCAGTCGGTCAGCGTGACCCAGAAGCTCGCGACCGGCGGCTACACCGACGCGGCCGGCACCCCGAGCGCCAACCTGCTCAGCTCGATCAAGTTCGTCGACCGTTCGATCGGAATGATGCTCAATTCGCTGCACAATGCCGGGCTGGCGGAGCAGACCCTGGTGATCGTCAGCGCCAAGCACGGCCAGTCGCCGATCAACCGCAACCTGGTGGTGCGGCTCAACGACGCCAACGTGATCGCCGCCCCGATCGGCGCCAACTTCGCCTTCGACATCGCCGACGACGGCGCCCTGATCTGGCTCAAGGACAACAGCGACGGCAAGACCGAGGCCGCGGTGGATGCCCTGCAGGCCTTCACGGGCGACAACGGCATCGCCAAGTACCTGTTCGGACCGGAGCTGGCGGCGCTCTACCAGAACCCCAAGACCGACTCGCGGACCCCCGACATCATCGGCATCACCAGGGTCGGCGTGATCTACACGAGCGGAACCAAGATCGCCGAGCACGGCGGGTTCAACCCGGACGACGTCCACGTCGCCCTCGTGGTGTCCAACCCGGACTTCGACCAGGACGTGGTCAACGCCGACGTGGCGACGACGCAGATCGCGCCGACCATCCTCCAGGTCCTCGGCCTCGACCCCAACGAGCTCGAGGCGGTGCGCCTGGAAAGCACCAGGGTGCTGCCCGGCTTCGAATGAGCAGCGCGCGTCCTGCTTGATCCTGCCGGCGCGGCCATGGCGCCTGCCGGGTCGCACTCCCTCTCCCCGTTCGGACCCGTTCGGGGAGAGGGCCCCTCGAGCTGCCCAAATCCCCCATCCCGCGCTGCCGCAGCCGACGCTCTTCGCGTCGGCTTTCCTTTGCTTGGAGCATTTCCCGGCAAAAGCCTGCCCCGGACTTGATCCGGGGTGGACACCGGTTTTCCGAAAGGAAATGCGACAAACATCGCTGCCAGAGCGCTTTCCGCTGACGGGCCGTGAGGTTTCATGGTCAACCTTATCGGAAAGCGCTCTCGCGAACGGCGGCGCAAGGCCGCCGGTGCCGGAGCGTCGGCAAATGCCGGTACGTAGTCCTACTTGGTCCGAAGGGGCGAGCGATGACGCGAAGGGCGGTCGCGCGCGTCGTGTCCCTGCGCTCGGAGCGGGACGCGCCGGCGCCGGCGCCGGCGGCGCGGCGGCGCATGGCGCCGGGTCGCGCGCCGGCGCGAACCGCACCTTCCGGGCGCATAGATCGGCGCGTGCGCCCG
>Ga0181535_10007017_pt1 | contig 11451 bp, 7 predicted proteins | sample PEATcosm2014_Bin_44_FD_119774 | JGI IMG/M metagenome (GOLD analysis project Ga0181535, IMG submission 119774) | Peatland microbial communities from MTU Mesocosm Facility, Houghton, MI, USA - PEATcosm2014_Bin17_30_metaG | ecosystem: Environmental > Terrestrial > Soil > Wetlands > Peat | place...
ACGCTGCTCAAAAACCCACCTCAGTGTCATCCTGAGGCGGCGCCGTTTTGCGCTACGGATCTGCCTTGCATTCAGCTCGCGCAAACAGCAGATCCTTCTCTCCTCCACCCCAACAAGACCACAGAGGCCTTGTCGGGGACCCCGGCTTCGCTCAGGATGACATCCTTAGAAAACAGTTTCTCAGACTACTAGAGCTTCCGATAGCTCTTAACATTGCGCGATGCTAACCAGGCTATTGAGCGGTGTACCCGCCATCGACGAACAGAATCGCGCCGGTTATGTACGATGACGCCGGTGAGGCCAAAAATACAACGGGGCCTATCAATTCCTCGGGACGTCCACGTCTTGCCATAGGCGTGAAGGTGATCACTTGCTCCTGCTTTTCAGAGCGGGCGTGCTCGTCTTTCGCACCTTGCATAATGTTCTGAAAGTAACCGGGAGCGATGGCATTCACTCGGATGTTTTGCTGTGCCCACTCCACCGCCATGACTCTCGTGAGCTGGTTCACTCCACCCTTTGCAGCGGAATATGCGGTCAGGCCACGCACTCCTACAACGGAACAAACCGAAGAGTTGTTGATAATCGAGCCACCGCTTCCTTGGGCCAACATCTGCCGGGCGGCAATTTGCGAACAAAGAAAGTAGCCTTTGAGATTGGTGTTGAGCACCTGCTCCCAGCCGTCGTCCGTCACCGCTTCCGCTGGGCTAATGACATCTATGCCGGCATTGTTGACCAGTACGTCTACTCGGCCAAAGCGCGCGACCGTCTGATCAATTAAACGCTGGCAACTCTCACGATTGCTGGTGTCAACCACCGTCGTGGCGACATCTCCACCGGCGCCGGCGATTTCTGCGGCGGTGCTATCGAGCTCTGCTTGCGTGCGCGAACAAAGCATGACGGACGCCCCGGCTGCCGCAAGTCCGCGTGCAATGACAGCACCAAGGCCACGGCCGGAGCCGGTGACAATGGCGACATGGTTTGACAAATCGAACAGTTCCGTAAGATGACTCTGATTAATCATGTTTCCCATCCCGCAAGGTTGTTGCGGCTAACCGTTCAGCTTCGAAAAGACGGTGCGGGCAAAACGCGGAACCCGTGCAATCAGGCCTCCGCCAACGACCTCTATTTCTTCGGAGACAGCCCGTCCCAAACATCTACGTTTTCCGGCTTGAGTTGGATCCCCGAGCAATGCGCCTGGTATTCCAGTAGGGCTGCGAAATCTTTTTCGAGATACCCTGCGCCGGTGAGTGCACCGTGGCCGATGTGCGACTGCAATATGTCTCTAGCAATCGTGGCAACGGGCATCGGCACGTCAAGCTTTTTTGCCAAAGCCAACCCCAGATCCAAATCCTTGCGCAACAGGTTCGCAGTGAATGTCGGCGTCCAGTCCAGATTGACTAACGCCGGACTCTTGTAGCGAGTGAAGACGGATCCCATTACGCTGCTATTCATAAAGGCCAGAAATGCAGCCCGCGGCAAGCCGGCTTTCTCCGCCAAGACTGTGATCTCCGCGAGGTTCTGAGCCACGACACCTAACATCACGTTATGACAAATCTTGGCAATCCGCGCCAGCTCGCCTTCTCCCACATAACTGACCCCAGCCGGTGCGAAGATGTTGATGTAAGGCATTGCCTCGTCAAAAGCATCCTTCGGACCGGAAACGACCACGCTGAGTTTGCCGGCCTTGACAACTTTCGGACTGCCACTTACTGGCGCAGCAAGAAATTTGCCTCCCGTTTCCGTAAGCTTTTGGCGAACTTCTGCCGATGCCTCGATGGAGATTGAAGAGCAGTCGACCAGAACCTTCGGCACCTTACCGGCCTTGGCGATCATTCCACCGGGACCGATGATGACCTGTTTGAGGTCTTCTGATGTCGCAAGCATGCTGAAAACAACATCGCATTGCACCAGTTCTGCCGGGGAATTCACGATCTTCGCGCCAGCAGCCCCCAACGGCTCGGCCTTCGATCGGGTACGGTTGTAGACGGAGATGTTGCAGCCGGCTTGGGCCAGACGTTCCGCCATGGCATATCCCATTCGACCGGTTCCAACCCATCCGAGAGTGTGCTTGTTTCCTGTTTCCATGAGAGCGTCCTATCCCTTTTGTGCGGTGAACTATATTTATAATTTAAATTTGCTGGCAAGAGTACCAGCTCAGGCATGCAACAGCGCAAAAGCCATCTGCAAGTCAGTTTTTGCAGTATGCTTTGAGGCGCGCATCATTGCCAAGGCAGAATACCGCCGCGCCAGGCTCACTGCTGAACGGCTTGAATCGCCTTGGGATGTACTTGTTCCTTCTTGATTGCGGAGCTGTCCCAGCCTCCGCCCAGCGCCTTCACCAGGTAGACTGAGGTGACCATCTGCTGGCCGAGCAGTTGCGCAGCCAGGCGTTCATTATTCAGCAAAGTGGTCTGCGCAGTAATCACATCCAGGTATGTAGTCAGACCGCCGGTGTACCGATTATTGGCCAAGGTCAGGGCACGCCGCGAATCTTCCACCGCTGTCCTCTGTGTGGCCAATGCTTTCGACAGCGTTTGCAGGCCGGACAAACCATCCTCAACTTGCTGGAACGCGGTCAATACTGCCTCGCGATAATTTGCCACAGCCTCGTTGTATCCGGCCCTGGCAGCTGCCAGATTCGCCCGGTTCCGCCCACCGTTGAAGATCGGTTGCAGCAGATCACTTCCCAGTGACCAGAAAGCGCTAGGAGCGTCGGCCAGCGTCGCGATGTCGCGACTCTGCCAGCCGCCGGAGCCGGAAAGCGTGATGTGCGGATAGAATGCCGTTACGGCGATTCCCACCTGCGCGTTCTGGTATGCCATGAGTCTTTCGTAGGTCGAGATATCGGGGCGCCGTTCGAGCACGTCCGACGGGACTCCAAGCGGGACCGGCGGCGGCACTGCCCGCAGCGGAGCAACCGGCACGCTGAAATCAGACGCCGCACCTCCGGTCAAGACCGCAATCGCGTGTTCATTCTGATCCCGTTGCTGCTGCAACAACGAAACCTGCGCTATCGTTGCATCCAGCAGCGCGGCTTGCTGCGCCACTTCAAGGCCATTGGCCACGCCCCCGGCATGGCGGCGCTGCACCAAATCGAGCCCTTTCTTCTCAATGTCTACCAGTTCCTGCACCACGCCGGTTTCGGTGTCCAGTTCGCGCAGGTTGAAGTAATCAGCGGCCAGCTCCGCGCTCAGCACCAGTTGAACGTTAACCAGGTCCGCCGCCGTAGACTGCAACGAAGCATTGGCCGCCTCCAGGTTTCGACGGACGCGCCCGAACAGGTCCACCTCGTAATTCAGGCTGAAGGGAACGGCAAAAGTGTATTCCGTATCGGGAGACAGCGGCGGTGTGGCGGAAAGCAGAGGACGGTTGCCCGATACTCTTGCGCGTTGGCCGGAAGGATCGGCGACCAATTGCGGAAAGTATGCCGCTGAAGCCACGCGCGCGAGCGCCCGCGCCCTGTCCAGGCGATCCTTCGCCGCCGAAAGCGACTGATTCGCCGTGAGCAATTGCTGCTCGTAGCCGCTGAGCTGACTGTCTTTGAATACGTCCCACCAGGCGCCCTTCGGCAACGTATCGCTTGGAGCGGCGACCGCCCAGGGCGCCGTCGTCTTCCAAGCCTGGGGTGCCTGAACCGACGGCCGATTATACTTTGGCCCAACCGTGCACCCCACCAGCCACACGCCTGCCAGGATGCATGCGGCGACAGCGAGCTGCCTCCTCACTGGCCGCCCCCCTGTTTCGGAGTGACCACATGTACCTGCTGGCCATCTTCGAGCGAATCGGAGGGATTGACAATCACCTGCTCGTCCACACTCAGTTGACTCAGGATTTCGAGCTTTGCGCCATAATCGCGGCCAATGGAAATGGGCCGCAGCTGCACCTTTCCATCCGCTCCGACCACGGCCACCTGTGGTCCCTGGGCGCGGAACAACATCGCATTGATCGGGATCGTAACCTTGTTCGCATCACTCTCCACCGAGAAATGCACCTCTCCAAACGAACCCGGCAACAGGCGTCTCTCCTTATTGGGAACGTCCACCTCGGTGAGCAGCGTCCGAGTCGCCATGTCGATCGCTTCCGCGGTGCGCGCCACGGATCCCTGAAACTTCTGGCCGGGGAATTCCTGTAACGTAACCCAGGCTTTCATCCCAATCTTGATATCTTTCGCATAGGCCTGCGGCACACTTACATAGACTCGAAGCGGATCCACCCTCGCGATGTCGAAGAGCTCCCGGCCGGCGGCGCCGGCCCCGGCGTTGATCAATGCGCCGGGATCGACATTACGCTTGGTCAGGACACCGGAAAATGGCGCATAGACATTCTTAAAAGATTCCAATTGCTCCAGACGGCGAACGTTAGCGTCTGCCGCCGCGAGGTTTGCCTTGCTCTGCTGGTAGTTGCTGCTTTGCTGGTCGGCTTCCTGTTGCGAAACTGAATCAGTCTGGCGCAAACTCTGCCAGCGCTCGTCCGAGGTTCGGGCTAACTGAAGCTGGGCCTCGACCTGTTGCCGCGTGGCCCTGGCTTGCATCAATTCCTGGTCGACCTCGGGGGTATCAATTTTGGCGAGCAGTTCGCCCTGCTTCACCGGGCTACCCATATCCTTGTACCAGCGCAGCAGGTAACCGTTCGTACGGGCAAAGATCGGCGATTCCTCATAGGCCTGCAAACTACCCGGAAGCACGACCTCTCGATCCGGCTTTTCGGCCGTGGGATGGATGATGGCGACGCTCGGCACGGAGTTCTTCTCTGTGTCTTTGGCCAGCACCCGCTCATCCCGTGTGCGCTCGAACAGCGTTGCTCCGCCGGCCAGCAGCAGCACAAGCAGCGCCAGGCCAACAATCAGCAACGCTGTGCGCGGCTTCGCCGGGGGCAACTTGGGTACCGGATCAATCTGCGGCGGTGCCGCGCCTTGATCCTCCTGCATTTCCGACCGCTCCAATTCGAAATCCGAATCCATAAATTCGTTCCGCTCCCTGAGTCCTTCGCCGCTGTTATCGATTGGTGTCTTCCCGATTCGTTTTCTTGTCCCGCCCGTGCACCATGGCGAAAATGGAGGGAACAAAAAACAACGTGGCCACCGTGGCAAACAGCAGTCCACCGATCACCGCCCGCCCCAACGGAGCGTTTTGTTCACCGCCTTCGCCCAAACCGAACGCCATCGGCACCATGCCGATAATCATTGCCAGGGCCGTCATCAGCACCGGACGAATGCGCGTATATCCCGCTTCAATCGCAGCCTCGATCGCCGGCACGCCCGCCTGCATGCGATCACGCGAAAAGGACACCAGCAAAATAGAGTTGGCAGTAGCCACTCCCATGCACATCACCGCGCCGGTAAGCGACGGCACACTAAGCCGTGTATGCGTCAGCAGCAGAATCCAGCAGATGCCGGCCAGTGCCGCCGGCAACGCGGAAATAATGATGAATGGGTCCAGCCAGGATTGGAAGTTCACCACAACCAGAAAATACACCAGCAAGATGGCCATCAGTAGTCCCACACCCAGACCGATGAAGGAAGACTTCATGGTCGCCACTTGCCCTCGGACCACAATGTGGGTGCCGCGTGGCAGATGTCCTTCAAATTCCTTCAAGACCTTCATCGTATCGGAAGCCACGCTGCCCAGATCTCGCCGTTGAGTACTCGCGTAAACATCGATGACCGGCTGAACATCGCGATGCGAGACCACGACGGGCCGCACCACCGGACTGACCTGTGCCAGGTTTCCAAGCACCTGCGGGGCCGGCGTATTGGGGCCGGTGATAGGCGTGTTCATCAGGTCTTGCAGCGAACTCATATGGTATTGCGGAGTTTGCACCGCTAGAGGATAGGTCACGCCATTCTTGGGATTCAGCCAGAAATTCGGCGCCGTCTGCGCGCTGCCACTGAGCGACAACAGTACGCCGTTAGCCACGTCGCGAGCATTCAAACCCACCTGCGCTACTCGCGTACGGTCGACGTCCAAATATAAGGTTGGTTCACTCATCAACTGCTGTACGTGCACATCCGCCGTGCCGGGCACATGCCGCAGGCGGTTGGCGATTTGCTGTGCGATTCCATAGTTGCTTTGCAAATCCGCGCCCACCACCTGTATATCGATGGGCGCGGGCAGACCGAAATTCAAAATCTGCGTGACGATATCGGCAGGCTGAAAGAAAAATTCCACCCCGGGAAACGTGCGCGGTAGTTCTTGCCGCAACCGCTCCACGTACCCGGCTGTAGGATGATGATGTTCCGAATTGAGCGCAATCAGAATCTCGGCATCGCTGGTGCCGATCACCCCGGAAGTGCTGTACGACAGATTAAGTCCGGAATACGGCACTCCGATGTTGTCCAGCATGGTTTGGAGTTCTGCTTTCGGAATTTCCCGGCGCAGGACGTTTTCCACCTCGTCGGTGAGCCGAGCGGTCTCTTCGACGCGCAATCCCGCGCGCCCGCGCAGATGCAAACGGATCAAGCCGGCATCTACCGAAGGAAAAAAGTCTTCTCCCAGGACGAACACCAGCCCGAGAGACAGAATGCAAAACACGAGGAAGCAGCTCGCAAAGAGATTGCGATGCTCCAGCGTGAGTTCGAGCAGTTGTTCATAGCCACGGCGGAAATTTTCGAATTTCTCCTCGAAGCCACGTTGGAAACGCCCCAGGAAGGTCTTCGGCCCCGCGGCTCTGTGCTCGTGCCCGCGCATGATGTACATCACCAGCGTGGGAATCAGTGTCCGTGAAAGCAGGTAGGAGGCCAACATGGCGAACACCACTGCCTCGGCCAGAGGAACGAACAGGAACTTGGCCACCCCGGTTAAAAAAAACATGGGCACAAACACAATGCAGATGCAAAGCGTGGAGACGAAGGCCGGCACCGCGATCTGCTGCGCGCCGTCGAGAATGGCGCGCTTCAGTTCCTTGCCCTGAGCGATGTTGCGCTCGATGTTTTCGATTTCCACCGTCGCGTCGTCCACCAATATGCCCACCGCCAGCGCCAGGCCCCCCAGGGTCATGATGTTAAAAGTCTCGCCCAGCGCGCTGAGCAGAATCACGGAAACGAAGATAGAAAGCGGAATTGAAATCGAGATAATCAGCGTCGGCCGCCAGTCGCCGAGAAACAGCAGGATCATCAGCGCCGTCAGGCAAGCCGCCAACAGAGCCTCATGCACTACGCCTTGAATCGAGGCGCGTACGAACAGCGACTGGTCGAACAGCGCCGTGATCTTCAGTTCCGGCGGCAAATCCTGGGTGGCGGCGGCTACGACTCTCTTGATGCCCGCAACGATGTCCAGCGTGGAGGCCTTGCCGATTTTCGAAATCGTCATCAGCGCCCCGCGATTGCCGTCCTGCCGCACGATGTTGGTCTGCGGCGAGAACCCGTCGCGCACGTGCGCCACATCCCGTATGTAGATGGTTGCCCCGTTCGCGGTCTTCACCGGCAAATCGTTCAACTCGGCAATCGTCTTCGGCGTGCCGTTCATCTCCACGTTGTATTCCAGAGAACCGATTTTGGCTGTCCCCGTGGGAAGGGTCAGGTTCTGGGCATTCATGGCGTTGACGACATCGATCGGCGAGAGCCCCTTCGCTTGCAACTTCGGCAGGTCCAAGTCCACCTGCACCTGCCGGATCTTGCCGCCGTATGGGTAGGGCGTGGCTGCACCTTGCACGGTGGAAATATAGGTGCGCAAGAAGTTTTGCCCCAGGTCAAAGACCTCATGCTCGGGGATGGTTTTGCTGCTCAGTCCAAGCTGAATGACCGGAGTGGAAGACGCCGTGTAGTTCACCACCAATGGCGGCGTTGCATCCGGCGGCATCTGCTTCAGCATCGTCTGAACGATGCTTGTGACCTGGGCGAGCGCCGTCTGGATGTTCGCCTGTGGGCGGAAGAAAACCTTGACGATTCCGATCCCGTTCAGTGATTGCGACTCGGTATGCTCAATGTCATTGACGGTGAGCGTGAGTCCGCGCTCGCAATTCGTGATCATTCGGTTGGCCATTTCATTGGGCGAAAGGCCGGTGTAGAACCAGATCACGCTGATCACCGGGATATTAATGTCCGGAAATATATCGGTGGGCGTGCGCAGAATCGTCAATGGCGTCAGCAGGCTGATCACTAGCGCCATCACGATAAATGTGTACGGGCGCCTGAGAGCTAGGGCAACAATCCACATGGGCGGGTGAATTCCGGTTCCGGCGGGCTGCCCTCAGTTTTTTCGCGCGGCAGCCCCTTCATCGGTACCCAGCCGAACGAAGCAACAGTCACAACCCCACAGAAACAGTCCGGACCGAAATGTCCCGGACAGTTGGACTATTAGATTCAGAACTGAGGCCAAATGGTGCACGGAGCTGCTGACCGGCGACAGCCCGCGTTCCATCTAGGAGGTTATGCCCTTATGTGATCCCACAAGAACTTGAACCCAATCGCGATCAGCATGAGTCCGCCAAAGACTTCAACCCGCTTGCCCCACAAAATGCTGACACGGCGGCCCAAAGCCATGCCCAACAGGGTAAGAGCCGTGGCCATGAATCCCACCACCGACGCTGAGCGAGCAATGGGTACACCAATCATGGCGAGAGAGAGTCCCACCGCGAGCGCGTCGAGACTAGTGGCAAACGAAAGAAAAACAAGGTGCCAGCCCGAGGTCGGGTCCAGTTCCGTGCGCGCCTCGCCGTCCCCGGAAAAGGCATGCCAAATGACGTTTCCGCCCACCAGCAGCAACAGGGTAAATGCAACCCAATGGGCGGCCGACGCTACCAGGGTGTAGAGAGCATTCCCGATGAGCCATCCAGCTGCGAGCATGCCCGCCTGGAAAAGTCCAAAGTGAAAGCTCAGGCGAAACAAGTGTCGCTTGGTCAAGACTCTCAAGCTCAGTCCCGCCACCACCGCCACGGCGAACGCATCCAGGGCCAAAGCCACAGCAATTGCAAGTAGGCCGAACCAACTCATCAGCACAGAGCCCCGACTGGTGATTTCCGAAAGAATCTTTTCATTGTATCGGTTACGTAGGACTTGGAAGTCGTCGGCCGGTTCAGATTTCCGGTTGTTCCTTTCTTGAGGTTGTTAACGGAAGACGTGACATGCCCCAATCGCCGGCTCCAGCTTGGTTAAGGCTCGATTCCCCACGCAAACGAACACGTCTCCCGGTGGCGAAGTCTAACTGCCTACAACGCTCCGATCTCGGCCAGCGCACGTTTGACTTCTTCGATGCCTTCAGGTGACAAGGGCTCTTGCGGCGCCAGCGGAACGCCAACGGGATACCCTTGAAGAACCAGTCCGCCCTTGATGCAGGCGGCAAGATTGTACTTGGCGAACGCCTCGTTCAGGCTCCACAGTTTGCGCTGTCGCGCCATGGCTGTGCTCCAATCGCCCTTGTGACAGAGTTCATAGAGTTCAACGCTTTGCCGTGGCGCCACGCAGGCTGGGCCTGCCATCCAACCGACGCCGCCAATCAGCATTACGCAGGCTGGAATATGCGCCGACGCGGAGAATACCTGCATACGCCCCTGCACACGGCTGATAATTGACAACAACCGGCCCGTGTTGGAGGAAGCATCCTTGATGTATTTGATGTTCGGTATGTGGCTCAGGCGGTCAATGACGGGCAGACTTAAATCTGAGCGCTGAAAATTGGGGTTGGTGTAAAGCACGACTGGTATCGAAACCGATTCCGCGATCGCCTTGAAGTAGGCGAACACGCCCTCGTCGCGAATCGGAAAGTAGGCTTCAAGGATGGCGAGGATTCCATTGGCTCCGAGGCGTTCGTACTCGCGTGCTTGCATCTGGGCATCGGAGATAGTCGTGGACGCCACTCCCGCCACAACCGGCACTCGGCCCTTGGCGGCATGGATCACGACTTCGATAACCCGGCGCCGCTGGGGCCAAGTGAGATAAGCGAATTCGCCGGTCGAACCCAGAGGCGTCAGTCCGTGTACGCCAGCCTCGATGAGGTCATCGCACAGTCGGGTCAGAACATCTGCGCTCACCTCTCCAGATGGCCCAATCGGAGAGACCAGGTATGGAAACACGCCATGAAATTCACTTATCAAAATAACTCCGTTCTTTGTGGGAAAAGGAGCACAGCAACTCGCGGGTGCCTTGCACGATAGGTCTACTTTCGCGCAGGAGCGGGCATCATCGCGTCATCGAGAGGCTCGTCAATTGTGGCGAGAACCACGAGGCACAACACGGAGCAAAGCGCGAGAAATAGAAAAGCACCGTTCCAGTTGTACCGGTCCAAGATCATTCCCACCGCCAGTGGAGTGACTGCGCCGCCGAGTTGTCCGCCGCTATTGATGATGCCGAATGCAACCGGGTACGTCTCCTTCGTGGTTACGCCCATCGGGTACACCGCGAATGCGGAGTATCCCAGTGCAAGCAACAGACCGGTCATAAACAGCATGAAGCCCAGGTAAGCCGCGCTGTTTGGCGCATAGACGAGGGCATACATCGTGAGAGTTGTGCAGAACGCGCTGACCAGCATCAACGGCTTACGACGTTTGTTCAACACCCAGTCCGAAATAACCCCGCCGAGCAGGTTGCCGAGCACGGCTCCCACAAATGGCGCGGATGCCAGGAATCCCATCCTCATCGACGTGAAGTGCTGTACGCTCATCAGGTAAGTGGGAATCCACGCCAGCATCACATTGCTCACACCAATCATGCAGCCATACCCGATCGTGTTCCCGTAAATATTCCACGAACGAAATACCTGGGCCGAAGTTTCCAGTTGCTTCACTCGTTTGGCAAGGATCAACTTGTCCAGCCAAGCCAACGAATACTGCTTGCGAGCGGCCGGAGCTTTTCCTGTAGCCGCTGCCGGAGCCTGTTCAGTCTGGATGTATTCCAACTCGGCGGGCGAGACGAACCTGCTTTCAGAGGGTTTGTTGGTTACCAGCAAGAGCCAGAGAATCGAGAAGATGATTCCGGGAATGGCGAAGAAATAGAAGATGTAGCGCCAGCCGAACATTTCGATAATCAGTACGCCGAGTGGCGGGCAAAGTACCGGGCCGAACTTGGAAGCCGCCAGCCAAATCCCCGTGGCCGTTCCTTTTTCCTTGGACGGAAACCAACGATTGATGGTCGACGTGCAGCCAATACCGGTCGGACTTTCAGCGAGGCCCAGGCCCGCACGGAAAAATTTCAGCATCAACAGCGAACCCGCGAATCCCATGAGGCCGGTAAAGACAGATGTGAGAATCATGGAAACCGGAAACACTTTCCTTACACTTAGCTTCTTGTAAAGGAATCCTGCCGGAATCTGAAAGATCGCGTAGAAGAAGAACAGCAGGCTAACAAGGGCTCCGGCGTCGGTGTTGGTCATCCGGAACTCTTTCTTGATAAACGGCAGGGCTACGCCCAGGTTGGCGCGATCGGCCATAGCGATGGTGTAGATGACGAAGATCAGCACCATCACAACCCAGCGGTAATTCGTTCGTTTTCCGGTTGCTGCGCGAGCTTTCTCCAGAACT
>Ga0181535_10007018_pt1 | contig 11445 bp, 11 predicted proteins | sample PEATcosm2014_Bin_44_FD_119774 | JGI IMG/M metagenome (GOLD analysis project Ga0181535, IMG submission 119774) | Peatland microbial communities from MTU Mesocosm Facility, Houghton, MI, USA - PEATcosm2014_Bin17_30_metaG | ecosystem: Environmental > Terrestrial > Soil > Wetlands > Peat | place...
ACGTCGCCGCCCACGTAAGCATCGTCAGTGCTTTGGGTGAAACGGCCGACGGCCCACCAGTTGTGGGCGAGGAGGCCCAGGGGGGTGACGGTGGCAGCGATGACGGCAGCAATGACCGTACGCTTGGCCCACGAGTTGCGGGTCGGCGTTGCGAATGCAGTGTGTGGATCACCCGGCAGCTCCAAGCGTGTGGCATGGTTCGGCGGTGCGCCAGGCTCGGACGGCGTGGGGGATATTTTTAACGAGGCTGGTTTTTCGGCTTCAATGGTTGAGTTCATGGTTTGGTCTTTGTTTGGTTAAGAAACCGACTAGTCGGTATGTATCAAGTGCGAAAAGATCCGGTCGCGGAGGATCGTTGGGTTTAATTGCTGGATTTGTCGGCAGCACTGGCCGCCAACTTGCCCGGCGCCTGGCCGAACAGGAATTTCAGGTAGGTGGCGTATTGATCGACGTTCTGGCGCACTACTTCGTTGTTCCCGGCGGTTTTGGCCATCAGGAGCGAGCCCTGCATCAAGGCCACATAGGATTGGGCCACAGCGAGAGGATCAAACTCCACGGCCGCCGGGTGGGCAGCCTTGGCGGCAGCGAGATCGCGTGCAAAATCCTGCGCGATGCGGGAGAAAAACTGCTGGCAAATGTCGCGCAGCCCGGGGTTGGTGAACGCCAATTCCTGGGCGAAGACACCGATCAAGCAGCCTTTGGTGACGTGGCTGCGATCCCCGCCTGTTTCCTTCAGGTAATCGAGGCGACCGAACACGCGCTCTAGCGGATCAGGCAATTTCCGGAAGGGAGCCTCATTGTAGTCCTGCACCTTGCCCTCAAAGAAATGGTTCAACGAATTGCGCGCAAGGTCGTCCTTGCTTTTGAAATAATGGAAAAACGCCCCTTTGGTGACCCCGGCCTCGGCGCAGATTTCGTCCACCGTGGTGGCGCTATAACCGCGGCTGCGCATGAGGGTGATGCCCGCATCCAAGAGCTTCAGCTTGGTCTCGGCCGGTCCGGTATTTTGGTTGGTGCGATTCGACATACAGACTAGTTGGTATGTTAGCTGGGTTTGACTTTTTGTCAACGGTTTTTTTGTTCCCGTTGGCCGGTGTATGGAGATGGCTGGGCAGGGCGCGGTACCGAATGCCAAACCGCGATCTTACGAGGAGGAGGCTTACAGCGGGGCCGACTCCCGTTTACGACTTGCTCTCCCGGCAGGTTTTAAAAATCCTTGAAATCACCGGACATCGGGATTTCATCCCGGCGCTGGGTGGCGGCTGGAAGGACCGGTATCGCCGGGGACTGACTGCGGCGGGGGCCAAAGGCGGCGGGTGGAACCGGGCGTTTGACGATGATATTGTCTGCCGAGGTTTGGCACCGAGGTGCAAAGCTGTCGTCATTGCGGCTGCCCACCAAGCGGAGCAGTTCAGCGACCGATTGTTTCATGATTTCCGCCTGGGCATTGAGTTCCTCGGCAGCGGCGGCGCTTTCCTCGGCACTCGCCGCGTTGCTCTGCGTCACTTTATCCATCTGGCCGACGGCGGTGTTAATCTGGGTGATGCCGGAGGTCTGCTCCTGGGAGGCACCGGCAACTTCCGCCGCCAACTCATCCACCTGGCGTGCCTTGGCCACGATGTCGTTCAATGCCCCGGCCACCTTAGCGCTCAAGTTAACTCCCTCGCCAGTGTTGTGAATGGCACCCTCGATTTTTGCGGCCGTCTCCTTGGCCGCCTGGGCGCTTCGCTGGGCGAGGTTGCGGACTTCCTCGGCGACCACGGCGAAGCCCATGCCGGCCTCACCGGCGCGCGCGGCTTCCACCGCCGCATTGAGCGCGAGAATGTTCGTTTGAAAAGCGATCTCATCAATCGTCCTAATGATCTTGGCGATGTCGTCGCTGCTGGCTTTGATGGCCGCCATCGCGGCGTTCATTTCCCGCATGTCGGTCACGCCCTTGTCGGCGGCGGCGCGGGTCTGCTTGGAAAGCGCGTTGGCTTTTTGGGAATTGTCGGCGTTGCGCTTGGTCATACTGGATAATTCTTCCAGCGACGCGCTGGTCTCCTCAATCGAGGCGGCCTGCTCGCTGGAACCTTCGGCGAGCGACTGGCTGGAAGTGGATACCTGATTCGCGGCCGCGGCCACTTGCCGGCTATTGCTGCCCAGATTTTCCGCCAAGCGGGAGAGCTGGCGCGTCAGCGAACGGATCAAGGCCCAGCCAAAGCCGAGGGCAAAGAGGACGCCCACGATCAACCCCACCAGGACGAATAGGCGAATTTGCGCGGTCTGCTGGCGAAAATGCTCCTCGCTCGCCTTGGTGGTATCGGACTCAAACTGTTGAACTTGCTGGATGATCGCGTCAATCGCATCCGTGGCCGGTCGGTCAATGCCCTGAACCAGTTTGTCCACGACGAAGCAACTATCCGGTTTGGCGGAGTCGTAGCTTTTCAAGGCGACGCGGTATTGGGCCCCGAGTTTTTGGTGTTCCACCAGCGATTGGTCCACCAACTTGGTGTCCACGCCGGCACCGGCAAACAGTTTTTGCAAGGCCGTCAAATCCTGGTCCACCGTCGCCTCCCGTTCCGCAAATTGGCCGGAATATTTCTTGAACTGGGCGGAATCATTGCCGCGCAGCAGGGTGTCTTTCCATTCCTGAACCTGTTTCTTGAAGTCCAATTGGGCGGAGCGGGCCAGGTTGATGGACTCGGCCAGAAAGCGGCCGTGACTCTTGATCTGCCCGGTGATGTCTTGCGCCTGTGTGATCGTATTCTTCAACCCCACAAAACCAAGTCCGCCAACGGCGGCGACTATGAGAGTGAGGATGGCGATGCCGATCATCACACGCTTGCCGATAGTCCAGTTATTCATAAGATATGGGTTGATCCACCGAGGGCGGGCTTCCTACCGGCTTTGGGGCCGGCACCCGGTGCTTTACCGGGGGGGGCTGCTCGCAGATTGAAATAGGGTCTTTCGCGTTGGTGCTTGGCCAGCGCTTTGAAAATGATGTCGTAGAGTTCAAAACCGCCCAGCCGCAAGACGGCCAGGCGAACCTCCGTGGTCGGCTGGCTGCGATAGTGCATCGCACTGTTCGCCCGCTTCAGCGCTTCGGCCGCCAAGGCGGGATGGACGGTGAGAAACGCCACAATCCGCGGAGTGTCATGCTGCCCCGAAGTGAATATATCGAGCAAATGCGAGGCTTCAGCCACATCCAGTGGCGGCGAGTCTTTGGAATGGCTTGGGCCGGTGCCACCACTTGCCGGCGGAGGGCCTGACCGTGGTTGCACCGGAGTCTTATTGCTGGGCTTCAAGGCGGATGGTGCCGATCGGCAACTGAATTCTTGGCAGTGCGAACGGCGCATCTCTTTATCGGCGGCGAATCCAAAAAGTTAAATGGAACCCGTCACCCCGGCCGGCACGCGCGCAGTTTGTTGCGGTGCTCGACCGTTGGAGGTGATGGCGGCGGTGTTGACGACAGCCCCGCCCGCGTTGTGGCGCGCCAGGGGGGGGATGGCCAAAAAAGGGGGGTTGTCATGTCGCAGGGGCTGGTTTATCAAAGCGGGCCGTCGGTGGCTAATTTCGCTGTTCGTTTAGGGTTGGCATAGAGGTTTTGTCCGCGGTGCGGCTTGAACAGCGATCTCCATACGCTGCACCGCCCTTCTGAACGCCTGGGTGAAGGCGTCCAAACCTTGTCACCAAGTGAGCCGGACGCAAGTCCGGCTCATTTCTTTCTTCCGGCTCTGGGTTGATTCAGGAACCCGGCGGGCCGGCGCCGCCAGTCCCCGGAAAACATATTGCGTGTCAGCTGCCTGCTTTCTTGTCATTATCCGTTCCGCCAAGACGGTTTACCATTAGTGCCTATGCCAGCAAATCATACATTCTGCGATCGTGTGATCACCCGCTGCCTGTTCCTGGCGCTGCTGTCTTTCCTGGCCAGCCGGGTCGCCGGGTCGCCCGGCACGGCGGCACCGGCCTGGGTCTATCCGTCCGCGCCGCGGGGCCCCGTGGTGGACGACTACCAAGGCGTTAAAGTGGCCGATCCTTACCGCTGGCTGGAAAACCTTGATTCCCCCGAAACCAGGACCTGGGTTGCGGCCGAGGCGGGGCTTACCGAGTCCTATCTGGAGAAGATCCCCGCCTTGGTGACCCTCAAGCAGCGCCTGACGTCACTGTTTAATTACGAGAGTTACGGGATGCCGTTTCACGAGGGAGAGCGCTACTTCTATACCTTGAATAGCGGTTCGCAGCAGCAGAGTGTTCTTTACTCCACGCTGGGGCTCACGGGTGTCCCGGCCGTGGCACTTGATCCGAATATCCTCTCCACCAACGGCAGCTTGGCGGTTGTCGGCTACGTGGCCAGCCGCGATGGGACCAGGTTGGCGTATGGCGTCTCGCCGGGCGGCTCGGATTGGACCGAGTGGCGCCTGCGGGATCTGACGACCGCCCGCGATCTGCCGGACGTATTGCGCTGGACCAAGTATTACCGGCCCGTATTCGCTCCGGACGGCCACGGATTTTATTACAGCGGCTTTCCAGCGCCGGCGCACGGGGAAGAACTCCGCGCCCGCGACTTGGGCAACACGGTTTATTACCACGCCTTGGGCACGGCCCAAGCCAGCGATCGCCAACTCTTCGCGCGCGCTGATCATCCGGATTGGCAGTTTGAACCTCACCTGACGCAGGATGGTCGCTGGCTGGTGCTCATCGCCGGAGAGGGCGAGGTGGGGGACAAGGGCCGCATGAATGTATACGCCATCGACCTCCAGGCGCCCCGCCCCGCCGCCGTGCCGCTCACCGAGAACTTCGATGCCGTGTATCTTTACGTCGGTGCTGCCCATGGCCGTCTTTATTTCCAGACAACGCTCGATGCGCCGCGCTGCCGCGTCATTGCGATCGATCCCACCAACCCCGCGCGCTCGCACTGGCAGGAGATTATTCCGCAGGGGGCCGATGCCATGGACGACTCGCACGGAGCGGATGTGACCCTGGTGGACGACCAACTGATCGTGCAAACTCTGCATAACGTGCACAGTCAGGCTACGATCTACGGGCTCGACGGTCGCAAACGGCACGAGGTTGAGCTGCCCGGCCGCGGCGTGGCGTCTGGATTTGCCGGCGAGCCTGACGATCAGGAGACTTTTTACGTTTACTCGGATCCCGTCACCCCGGCCACGAGTTATCGTCTCGATCTGAAGACGGGTGTGAGCACGGTGTACCGCCAGCCCCACATCGCCTTCGATCCCGCCACGATTGAATTCAAGCAGGTCTTCTACCCAGGCAAGGACGGCACCCCGATCTCGATGTTTTTGGTCTATCGCAAGGGCCTGAAGCTCGAGGGAACGAATCCGACGTTGCTCTACGGTTACGGCGGCTTTGGGATTCCGATGTTGCCCCGGTTCGATCCCGCGCGGCTCGTCTGGCTGGAACGGGGCGGCGTGTTTGCCATCGCCAACATCCGCGGCGGCGGTGAATACGGCGAAGACTGGCATCGGCAGGGTATTCGCGCGCACAAGCAGGTGGTCTTTGACGATTTCATTTCCGCTGCCGAATGGCTCATCGCTCGGCGATATACCTCCACGCCCAAGCTCGCCATCGAGGGCGGATCTAATGGCGGCTTGCTGGTGGGGGCCTGCCTGACCCAGCGGCCGGACCTCTTTGGTGCCGTCATCGCCAATGTCGGGGTCATGGACATGCTGCGTTTCGACCGGTTTGGCCAGGGAGCCGGCTGGGAAGGGGATTATGGTTCGCCGCACGATCCGGCGGATTTCAAGGTGCTTTACGCCTACTCACCTTACCACAATGTGCGCCCGGGCACGAGCTATCCGGCCACCCTGGTGATTACCGGGGATCACGATACCCGTGTGATGCCCGCGCATTCATTCAAGTTCGTGGCCGCCCTGCAAGCGGCCCAAGCCGGCAGCTCGCCTGTCCTGCTGCGTGTCCACCTCTCCGCGGGCCATGGCGGCGGACCGAACCTGAGCCAGATGATCGGCGAGAAAGCCGATGCTTACGCTTTCCTCATCCAAGCCCTCGGGATGAACGCAAAATGAGGTGGACCGTGGCGAGTGCCAAGACAATCGCGATCAGTCCATCGTGAAGAATCATCCGCCGATGGCGGTCATGACGCGCTGTGGTAGGTAGTTGGCGCGAAAGGAATGTTCCAACGGCTTCTGCTGCAAGGTTTTTCGGAACAGCGCGGCCAGTTTTTCGTCGCAGATTGTCGGACGCAACGCTGGCTTCAAATCGGTTTCCAGATGATCGCCGAGGCACGGTCGCAGCTTGCCGTCGCTGGTGAGCCGGACTTTGTTGCAGCTTTCACAAAAGGCCGGATTGGTCAGCGCGCCGATAAAACCGACCAGCACACCCGTTCGTTCGAGCCAATAGTACTTTGCCGGTCCGTGGCCTTCACGTCGGTCCGGCTGGGGCAGCAAAGTATCCTTCGCCTGCAGCTGCCGCATGGCTTCGCCCACCGGCAAGAAATTCGCATCCGTCAAGACATCCGTCCGACTCACGGGCATCAATTCGATCAGGCGCAACGGCAAACGATGTTCCGCCGCGAACAAAACCAGCGGCCAGATTTCCGATTCGTTCTTACCGCGCATCAACACGCAGTTGAGCTTCACCCGGTCGAACCCGGCGGCGACCGCCGAACGAATGCCAGCCTGCACGTCGCCCAAACTGCCGCCGGTGAGGCACCGATAGAGCTCCGCGTTCAAGGTATCCAGGCTGATGTTGACGGTGCGGATGCCGGCGGCGCGCAGCGGCTGCGCCAGGTCGGCCAGTTTCGTTCCATTGGTGGATAGTCCGATGGTTTCCACGCCGGGAATGTCTTTCATGCCCTGAACGATTTCGACCAGGTCGCGGCGCACCAGGGGTTCGCCGCCCGTCAGGCGAAATTTGCGGAAGCCAAGCCCGGCGGCGATGCGCACGAGGCGAATGATCTCTTCGGCTGACAAGTGTTCCTCCCTGCGTTGCCAGCCCTGGTAACCTTCCGGCAGGCAATAGAGGCAGCGCTCGTTGCAACGGTCCGTCACCGAGATGCGCAGGTAATCAATTTTTCTGCCAAAGGAGTCCATTTATTCCTTATGTGGATTTTCGCCGCGCAAGTGGGCCAGCCCCTCGCGGATGGCCGGGCTGAGAATTTCCAGGCACTCACGCACGGCAGTCGGTTTGCCGGGCAGGTTTAGGATCAGGCTTCGGCCGCGGGTGCCGGCCGTGGCCCGGGACAGGATCGCCGTGGGGACCTTCGCCAGCGACTGTCGCCGCATGACCTCGCCGAAGCCGGGCAGTTCCTTTTCCAGGACCGACCGCGTAGCCTCCGGCGTCACATCCCGTGCGGAAATGCCGGTGCCGCCCGTGGTCACGATCAAATTGCAGCCGGTTTCGTCGGTAAATCTTTTCAGCGCGGCGGAAATCTCTTCGGTGACGTCTGGAACCACCGCTGATTCAAACGCCGCCCCGGGAAAGGTTGCCCGCAGGACGGCCTCGATTTCCGGCCCGCTACGGTCCTCGTAAATCCCCGCGCTGGCGCGGTCGCTGATGGTGAGTCGGCCGATTTTCATTGTTTGCTTTTCTCCACGACACGGATGTTTTCGATCCGCATCGTCTTGTCCACGGCCTTGCACATGTCGTAAAGCGTGAGCGCCGCCACGCTGACGCCGGTCAGCGTTTCCATCTCCACACCCGTTGGCGCCCACGTTTCTGCCGCGCAGAGTATTTCCACGCGGTCGCGTCGCAGCCGGAAGCGGAGTTCAACGTGTTGCAGCGGCAGCCCATGGCACAGCGGAATCAATTCTGCCGTCCGCTTCGCCGCCTGGATGCCGGCGATTTGCGCCACGGTCAAAACGTCGCCCTTCGGCAGCGCCTTCTGCTTTAGGCTCCGGATGGTGGCCGGCGCGCAGGCCAGCGCTCCCGCCGATACGGCGCGCCGAGCTTGCATGGGTTTGGCCCCCACGTTTACCATTTGGGCATTGCCGCCCGCGTCGAGGTGGGAAAATGTTTTATTTTGTGTCATCGGTGCGTTTCTGCCTTTTATGGTTCAGTCGGTAGAAATTCCACTTCCGCGCCCGCTGGCAGCCTTCCGCAGGCGGGGAGTATTCGTAGCAGCGCGTTGGACTTTGTCAGCACCGTCACGTCGCCGGAACTGTTCCAGCGCAGCGGCGTCAGTTCGCAGCGGCCGCTTTCCAGTTGGAGCCGCGCTGGCCACCAGGTTTCACGCGGGTGGGGGGCGGTTTCCAGCGGAGCCGCCAAGACGCCGCGCAGAACGGGCTTGGTTTCCGTGCCGCTGAGCCCAGCCAAGGCCGCCGTCACAAACAGGTGAAAGCAGACCCAATGCGACAGGGGATTGCCTGGCAATCCGAAGGCCAGCCGGTTCCCCCGGGTGCCGAAAATCAGCGGTGCACCCGGACGCAGATTCAGCCGGTCGAAGACAATTTCAAAGCCGAGCCATTCCAGCAGCGGCCGGGTGAAATCCAGGTCACCCACGCTGGCGCCGCCGGAGAAGAGAATCAGATCGGTGGTGGCGAGTTGTGACTGACAGCGCGACAGAATCCGCATCGCTGCCGCCATATCCTCCGGTAGATGCTGCTGGGTGAGGTCGCACGGGACGGCCGCCAGCAAGGCGTGCAATAAAATGGAATTGCTGTCGCGAATTTGCCCGGGCCCCGGCGGTTGCTCCGGCGGCACGATTTCATCGCCAGTCGTGAAGTGGTGTACGCGCAATCGCGGGTTGACGGCTGGTCGCACACAACCGGCCGAGGCCAGCGCCGCCAGGTCGCCGGCGGTGAGCCGCTGGCCGGCGCACAACAGGGGCTCGCCCGCTTTCAATTCCTCGCCCCGGTGGCGGACGTTCGGGGTGTCATCGCGGTGGAGAATCCGCAGGCGGTCGCCGGCGTGTTCAACATGTTCCAGCATCACGACGCGGAGGTGGGCGCACGGCAGCGCCGCCCCGGTAGCCACGCGCACGGCCTCGCCTGGTTGCAGCGGTCGCGGTTTCCAGTCTGCCGCGTGCAGCGTGTCCCGGATTACAAATTCTGCAGCCGGGTCATCTTGCAACACCGCGTAGCCGTCCCGCGTGGAGCGGTCACACGCTGGAGCGTCTTCCGCGGCCAGCACGGCTTCGCGCAAAACACGGTCCCGGGCCTCCGCCAGGGGGATGCGCACTGCGGGCAACGGCGGACAGCGCGAGCGGATCGCCGCGAGAGCCTCGCGGGATTCGAGCGGTGCCCGGCGGGCGCTGTTGGTCAAGCTGCCATAGGACGGGAGCCGGACGCCGGTCGCCGCAGGGATTGCCCGCCGTTTCCAAATGGGTGCGTCCTGTTTCAGCCGATCCATGAATTCGGCCAGCAGCGCGAACGCGGGGCCGCGATGCTTCGCGGTCACGCGCAGAAAAATCGCCGCTTCGCCCACCGGCACGAGCCCGAGGCGGTGGATCACCGTGATGGCGAAGCACGCATGCCGGGCGGCAAGCTCCTCCAGCAGTCGGCGGATTTCGCGCTCCGCCATGGCCGGATAAGCCTCATATTCCAGTGCGGAAATGGGTGCGCCATTTTCCTCGCCCCGAACGAGACCGTGGAATTCCGCCCGTGCCCCCGTCAGGCCGCTTCCCGGTGGCCACTGATTTTGGGCAATCGGTGAGTTCGTGAGTTGAATGAAAATATCCATGCCTGAACTTTCAGCCGCCGGACACGGGCGGAATCAAAGCCACCTCGTCGCCGGGGCAATAGAGTGTTTTTGGCCCGGCGTATTCCTGATTGCACGCCAGCCGCACACTGGTGCGGTGGACGGCCAGTGCGGGGAACCTTTCGAGTAGCACCGACCAGAGCTGGTCCCCGCGCAACGGTGCCGTCGCCGGTAGTTCAATGGCGGCGTAACCGGTCGCATCTTTAAGCTGGGCAAAGAATAGAATCTGCATCGGGGTGAAAATGGAGTTCATCTGTGGGTGTTAGCCTGACAAATCATTTTGGGCGCTGTGGTGATGAGTTCTGGCTGGGTCGCCGGCAACTCCTCCCATGATGTCGGCCGGGCAGTTCCAATTAACGAAGCCGCCGAGCTCCGGTGCCGAAAGCGCCACGAATTGCGCGAGGCCTGTTTCCACCGCCTGTTTCGCGAACGCGGTGGCGGCGTGGTTTTCGTCGCGGAGCATTGCCGCTGCCAGCCCCTGCGCGGTCTTGGGATAAAACGCTACCAACGGCTCTATGCCTGCGACATGTATAGGGATCTTTCCACGGTCGGATGGCGAGATTGCCGCCAGCCGCCGCAAGAATGCCCCGTCCATCCGTGGCAAATCCACTGCCAGAACCAGCAGTCGCGAATGGGTGGCGGCCGCCAGTGCAGCCTCGATACCGGCCAGCGGGCCGGCACCGGGAAAATGATCCCCGAGCACCGGGCAGCCAAATCGGGAATAATCCACGCCCGCGCGCCCGGAAATAAAAATCTCGATGGCGCCCGCGGCTCTGACCGTTTCGATCTGCCGCGCCAGCAGGGGTTTCGCACCGAGATCCAGAAACGCCTTGTCGAGCCCCATGCGGCGGGACTGGCCTCCGGCAAGAATGACAGCGCTGAAGCTCATGCGTCCACATGGAGCGTTCCGCTCGTCAAAATCCGGGCGCGGAGTCCGCCGCGGCCTCGCAGTGCGGTTTCTGCCCCGGGGGCAATCGCAGAATCCATCCAGTAGCAGGGGCTGCATTCGCACACGCCTTCAAACTCGACGCCCTGCACCGTAAATTGGCGCTCGAGGAGCGAGTTCAAGTCCACGCCGGCGGTGATGACATTACGCCTGGTCGCGCCGGGGGATTTGCCCGTGGCGCCCAGCCGCGCGCAGATTTCGGCAAACACCTCACTCGAGAAGAAGGTGATCTGGCCCTTGTAATTCTCCTTGAAGTCAAAGAAGCGGTCACCCACCAGTCCCTGGCCCGCGATGCATTCCACCTGGCCGATTTCGAGCAAGGGGTGCTCGCCGGCGGGTTGGCCGTGATGGCCAAAATAGTTGTGGCCGGGCGAAATGAACAAATGACGGATCTTCATGGCTCAGAATCCTGGCTTACGTCTCCGGGGAGGACAGCAGTTGGCGGATGAAGTCGCGCTGCGCGGGTGTGAACGGTGCGTGGTCCGGCACGCGCGCGCCGCGTGGCTGGACCAGGGCCAGATGGCGCAGCAGATAATTCTTCTGCTCGGGCGAAAAATCATCCGGCACTCCCGCCGCCACTTGGCACAACGCGACGGCGGTGAATTTGAACCCGGGCTGGAGGGAAATGTCGTCCACGGCATCGCTGGTGGTAGCGTTCACCGCCAGGTGGTCGCCAAACAGGTCGTTCCAGTGAATGGGCGCGAAACATTCGCCCGGTCGGACACGCGTGGTGACGGTGGCCGGATAGACGGCGAAACCGCGTCGGGACGCGACCTTTACCAGTGAGCCTTGGTGCACGCCGAGCTGGGTGGCGTCGGCGGGATGGATTTCGAGGAAGGCGC
>Ga0181535_10007019_pt1 | contig 11445 bp, 13 predicted proteins | sample PEATcosm2014_Bin_44_FD_119774 | JGI IMG/M metagenome (GOLD analysis project Ga0181535, IMG submission 119774) | Peatland microbial communities from MTU Mesocosm Facility, Houghton, MI, USA - PEATcosm2014_Bin17_30_metaG | ecosystem: Environmental > Terrestrial > Soil > Wetlands > Peat | place...
AAAGACTAGAGTGAAAGCCGCTCCCTTTCCAAGCCCGGGTTCAACGCGCACGGTACCGCCGTACAGTTCCGCGTTGTGTTTGACAATGGCCAGACCGAGGCCCGTGCCGTGTTCCTTGGTGGTATAGTAGGCTTCAAAGACCCGTTCGATCTTGTCGGGCGGGATGCCCGGGCCGTCGTCGCGCACGGATATTTCCACCGCGTAATCACGGCGGCTGTCGGCGGTAATGTAAACGTTTCCGTTTTCACCGACGGCTTCCCGCGCGTTTTTCAGCAGATTGAGCATGATTTCAGACAGGTGGTGGCGCTGCATCAACAACGCGGGAAAGGTCCGGTCGAATTCGAGGTGAACGCGGATGCCCGTCGGCACGGCGGGCGGAAAGACCTGCGTGATGGCGCGTTCAAGTTCCTCGGCCACGTTCAGTTTCTCCACGCGGCCTTCGGTCAGTTGCGCGTAGCCCATGATTTGCGTGACAATCCGGTCGGCGTGCGAGACTTCCTCCTGGATGATTTCAATTTGCTGCGCGGCCCCGGCTTTGCCATCGCGCAGGGCGCGCTGGAGCGAGAAGGTGGCATTGTTGATGACGGCGAGGGGGTTTTTGATCTGATGGGCGAATTCGGCGGCGAGCCGTCCGGCGGAACGCAACTGTCCTTCGCGCGTGACAAATTCATCGGCTTCCTCGGTCGCCAGCCGTTGTCGTTCGAGCAACACCTGGGCGCCATAACAGCAAATCGCCGTCAGCCACAAGACCACCAGCCGCAGTACAAACGGCTGGCCCCAATCCTCATGCGGCAGCAGATGCAGGCTCCGCAAGGTGGCGACATCCAGATTGCTCGATACGGAAAAATCGAGCACGCCCACCAGGACGTAGCAGAGACTGATGGCAAAATTTAAAATCAACTGGGAGACACCGGGCGGCACACTCACGGCGTTCCGGACGATCAAACCCACAAACAGCCAGAATAAGATGCTGTCCAGGCCGCCGGTTAACAATGCCATTCCCGCCAGGAAAAGCCCGTCCACGAGACTGCTGGTAACCACCGTCCATTGCACAATCGCCAGCGGCCATCGCGCCGGGTTCAGCATCAACAAGGCAAAGATGACGTTGGCCAGTACATAAAAGCAGAACAGGTATTGAACCGTTTCGACGGTGATATCCAGCATGCTCGAGGTCAGGCCATACCAGGGCGTGGAAACGAAAGAGTAGAAGATCATCCCGATGGCAAATGCCTTGAGCGGCAGCATGATGTCCCGCTCCATGATTTCAAGGCGGCGAAGCAAACGCGACGGGTCCGGTGCGGGTATTTCCATCAATGCCAGCACCCGCTTCAGCCATTGTTCATGGCTCGATTTCATAAAAATAGTCGGGAACGGAAAATTTCAACGCAGCCATTTCACGGCGCGTTCGGCAATGGCTTCCACCGGCCACAGCCGGCCAACGCCCTCATAGCCGCAGGAAAGCATCCCCTCGTCCGGCCCGATGAATTCCACGCCACGCGCCTTGAGCGTGGCCGCATTTGCCTGGGTGGCCGGGTGCAGCCACATTTTTCCGTTCATCGCCGGCGCGATTAAAATTTTCGCCTTCGAATTCAGCGCCAGCGCGATACAGCTCAGCGCGTCATCCGCCATCCCGTGCGCCAGCTTCGCGATCACGTTGGCCGTCGCCGGCGCAATCAACAGCAGGTCCGCCTCGTCCGCGAGCCGGACGTGGGTGGGTTGCCAGCCCTCCTCCTCGTCGTACAGGCCGGTCACGACCGGCTGGCGCGTGAGCACCTTGAACGGCAGCGGCGTGATGAAGCGTTGCGCATCGGCCGTCATCACGACCCGCACCTGGCATTTCTGTCTGGTGAGCAGGCTCGCCAGATCCGCCGCCTTGTGCGCGGCAATCGAGCCGGTCACGCCCAGTACAATGTTTTTCTTCATCTTAATCTCAATCCTAATCGTAATCCATTTTGGATTTTACGCGATAAGAAATCGGTGCTTCATGCAACCTATCCGCCGGGTTGCTGCGAATGAGCCCGTGAGCATTGAAACAATTTTCTCCAATACGGCCTTGCCACTTGCCAGCTCTTTTTGGTCAATCACATTTTTTACGGCAGGTAAATCAAGACAGGCCGCACATTCCAAAACTGATCCCCGTGCCGTGTCGAAAAACCGGCAGCGATCCGGGGAGGCAAATCGCCCGTTGCCCTCGGCGATGTTCAGAAGAATGGAAGTCTTGGCACGATCTAACTGGTCGTGAAGCGGACTGGATTTCTTTGCGCGCTCCAAAATCGCTTCGGCCCACGAGGCGAACGCCAAGGCTTCCTGATACACCCGCAACTTCTCATGGTCGAACATGAACAGATTGGGATTACGATTATGATTGGGACGAGTTAAAATTCCGGCGCCGCTGCCCGCGCCACGCGCATTTTCTCCGCCTCAACAATCGCCAGCATCCGCCGCAGGTCCTCCGGGATCGTTGAACTGATCAAAAGGTAATCGAAATGCCTCCACTGTGCGATTTCCTGCCGCGCGAGGGCCAGGCGTTTTTGGATTTCTTCCGCTGCCTCGGTGTTGCGTTTGTTCAAACGTTCCGCCAGCACCGTGACCGACGGTGGTGTCAGAAATACCGTTACCAGAGCGCGCCGCAATTCCGGCCCGGTCTGCGCACGGTGGCGAATCGTCGCCGCGCCCTGCACGTCCACGTTGAGCAACACATCCCGGCCCGCCCGCAATTGGTTCAACAGTTCGGAACGCAATGTGCCGTAACTCCGGCCAAATACCGTCGCGTGTTCGATGAAATCCCCCGCCTGAACCCGCCGCTTGAATTCCGCTGCGTCACAAAAATGATAATCCACGCCGTCCTTTTCACCCGGGCGCGGCGGGCGGGTGGTGCAGGTGATGGCGCGGGTCATGTCCGGGCGCGCGGCCAGCAATTGCTGGCACAGGGTCGTCTTGCCGCCGCCCGATGGCGCCGAGATGAGAACCAGCAGGGGCGCGGATTTTTTTTCCGCGGTTGGCTTTGGACTTTGGATTTTGGATTTTGGACTTTTCACTCGACGTTCTGCGCCTGTTCGCGGAATTTTTCCAGTTCCGCCTTCAGCGTGACGACCTCGCGCGAGATGACGGCGTCGTTGGCTTTCGAGCCGATGGTGTTGACTTCGCGGTTCATCTCCTGCGCCAGGAAATCCAGTGTGCGCCCGACGGGTTCCTTCGATTTCCGGCAGTCTTCGAACTGCTGGAAATGGCTCTGCAACCGCGTTAGTTCCTCCGAGATGTCCGACCGGTCGGCGAACAGGACAATCTCCTTCAAAAGCCGCTCGTCGTCCGGCGCGATGTTTTCAATGCCGGCACTCTTGATGCGTCCAAGCAATTGCTGGCGGTAATTCTCCGCCGTCTGCGGCGCCTGTTGCTGAATCTTCCCGGCGGCTTTTCGCATGATGCGGATGCGTGCGGCCAGGTCCTGTGCGAGGTGCGTGCCTTCGCGCTCGCGCATTTTCACCAGCGCGGCCAGCGCCGGTCTCAACGCCTGCTCAACCACCGGCCAGATTTTTTCGGCTTCCACCAGTTCCTCGTCCGTCTGCAGCACGCCCGGCGCGCGCACCAGCTGGTCCAGGGTCACCTCGCCCGCGAGTTTGAGTTGTTTGGCCAGGCGGTTCAGCTCGGTTGTATAAGCCCGGGCGAGCGGCAGATTGATATGCATCCGCGCGGACAATTTGCCGGCGCCCGCGTGGACCGACACCCGCGCCATCACGCGGCCGCGCGCGATTTTGGCGTTGATGGCGTCGCGGATGGGCGCCTCGAGCATCTCCAGTTCCCGCGGCAGGTTCAGGGAAATCTCGGTTTGCCGGCGGTTCACCGCGCTCAACTCGACGGTGATTTTGAAGCCGTTTTGCGCGCATCCGCCGCGACCGTAGCCCGTCATGGATTTCATCGCCGGCAGGATGCTAAAATTTCACGCCCCAGGCGAATAAATTTTCTGGAGGCAAACCGGCGGGATGACTCTACCTGACCGCCAGAATTTTCAGCGCCTCCCGGAAATCCTCCGGCAACGGCGTCTCAAAGCTCATTGGCTTTTCCGTTCGCGGATGAATGAATGAAAGCTCTCGCGCGTGCAGCATCACGCGCGGCGGTTCGTAGCCGGTCAGTTCCGTGAGCTTCCGGTTCTGCCGCGCGCCGTAGGTGGCGTCGCCCGCCAGCGGATGGCCGAGGAACTCGAAATGCACGCGGATTTGATGCGTGCGGCCCGTGTGCAATTGCGCCTCCACCAGCGTGGCGGCCTTCAGCCGTTCGAGCACGTGCCAGCTCGTGTGCGCCGCGCGACCGGAACGGTCGTCACGGACGGCCATGCGCTTGCGATGCGATGGGTGCCGGGCGATGGCGGCACGGATTTCACCCGATTCACGCGCGAGTTCGCCGCACACGATGGCGATGTAGTTTTTTTTGACTTTTCGACTGGCAAACTGGGCGGAAAGTGCCGTGTGCGTTTCATCGTTTTTGGCGACGACCAAGCAGCCGCTGGTTTCCTTGTCGAGCCGGTGGACAATGCCCGGGCGCGCGACGCCGCCGATGCCGCTGAGTTCGCCGCCGCAGTGATGCAGCAGCGCATTGACGAGGGTATGTTCCTCGTGCCCGGCGGCGGGATGCACAACCAGCCCGGCGGGCTTGTTCAACACCAGCAACGACTTGTCCTCAAAAATAATGTCGAGCGGGATTTCCTCGGGTTGGGCACTGGCGGGCCGGGCTTCCGGCCAGTGAATTTCAATTGCCTCACCCGCACGCGGCGCGTGCGTCGGTTTGACCGTCCGGCCGTTGACACGAATGTGACCTGCCTCAATCAATCGTTTCAGCGTGACCCGTGAGACAGCGGGAAATCTCCGTCGCAGAAACGTGTCCAGCCGCTCGGACGGGAGCGATTTTTCGAACGTGAAACTTTCCGTGCGCATGGGTGTCAAGCAATAGCAGCTTTGGTCCTGATACGAACCACGATATGGAAAATCCACGCGACCAAGATTGCCAAAGTTCCCCCGAGATATGACGCGTTATGCATATAGCCAGCGCAAAGAAATCGACGCAAATTTACGACGTCGTCCGGGATATACCAACCCTGATAGTCAGCCAGATTTATCGTGCTTGTCTCAAAGTACCCGTATATCAAGCCGCACAAGCCGACCAGAAGTGTGAACGCAACGACCACTACAAATGACCAAAGTGAAACTTTGAACATGCGACGATGTCCTGAATGAATGAATCCGACCGCACCGACCAACAAGCCGATAGGAATGCCCATCCACCAAGAAGCGAGAAAGCCGACCATTGAAGCTCGAATACGGTCGGGCAGCTGCAGATCGACAAATCCAAACTGCCTGAATTTGAATTTAGTAAAGTATTCTGGTGATACGGTGTAACTGATTTGGTCATGAAGCGCACCGTAGAGACCAGACAAAACAACCGCGAGCAAGACAAGGAGAATGAAAACGAGAGTTTTTTTCATTAACTTTCGGCGGGCGCTTTCTTCGGTTCGCGTTCGCTTTTCCAGGTGATGAGAAAAATCAGCGCCACCCCGGTGCAAATCGCGGTGTCGGCGACGTTGAACGCCGGAAAGCCGACTTCATCGCCGCCGCGTTGTTGAATGTAAAAATAGATGAAATCAATGACCTCGTGGCGCCCGGGCAGGAGGCGGTCGGTGAGGTTTCCGGCGATCCCGCCAAAAATCAGGCCGAAGGCGATCTGGCCGGGCAGGGTATTCGAGCTGAAATGATGCCGCGTGAGAAACAGGGCCACCAGCGCCAGCAACGCCACCAGCGCGAGCGTGTTATTGTTGCCACGAAAAAGGCTCCAGGCCGCGCCGGTATTGCCCCAATGAACAAATTTGAAAAAACCATCAATGATGATTTTCTCATAACCCGGCGGCAGCATTCGCAGCACCAGCCATTTGGTGAACTGGTCGAGGGCGAAGATCGCCAGCGCGATGACGGCAATGCGGCGGTTCGAGACCTGAAAAATGGATTGGGCGGCAGACATTCAAGTCCAAAGTCCAAAGTCCAAAGTCCAAAGTCAAGCCAGCCGCGACTTTGGGCTTTGGACTTTGGGTCCTTTCGACTAGCTTCCCGACATGGCGTTGGCACGCATCCTGGTGGACGGCTACAGCCTGTTGCACAACTGGCCGGGGCTGGCTCCGGGCCAACCAAGGCATTCGGCGCGGGCGCGTGACGAACTGATTTACGTCCTGATCCGCTATCACGACGCGACCGGTGAGCCGATCACGGTTTTTTTTGACGGCGCGGGCGCGCCACTCCACGTCCCGGCGAATGAGTCCGGCACCGCAGTGGAGGTTTTATTTTCGCGCGCGGGCCAGACCGCCGATGAGATGATTGAACGCGCGGCGCACCGGTTTCAGGACTACGGCAAAGTGCTGGTGGTGACGGACGATCATGCCGAACGCGACACGGTGTCGGGCATGGGCGGCATGACCTCGAGTTGCGCGAATTTTATTCGCACGATTGAGAGTGCGCTGACGGAATTGCAGGACGAATTGCGAAATTACAACCGGGCGGAGCGAAATCGTTTCAGCCGTCCGCAAAAAAACAAAGGCCAATGAAGATGTGTTCAAATCCATTTGCCCGTGGCGCGCGGGTTCTCGCCGCGCTGGGCGCCGGATGTTTTATGGTTTCCGTCGCGACCGCGCAGCCGGCCGCGAGCAGCGTGGACAGCCGTTATCTGCTCATCTTCGACACGTCGTCGGCGATGAAGTCGCGCGTGCCGGCGACGCAATACGTCGTGGAACGGCTTTTTTTTTCCATGATGAACGGGCAATTTCAGGCGGGTGACAGCATTGGGGTGTGGGCCTTCGACCGCAAATTGCGCCTGGGGGGATTTCCGCTGCAGCGCTGGCTGCCGCAAAACGCGGCGACGATAGCGTCGGATATCACCAACTTTGTAAGACTCCAGCGCTACTCCAAAAGCACACGCTTTGACGTGGTTATGCCGGACGTCAACAGTTTGGTACAGGATTCCGAGCAGCTGACCGTGTTGATTTTCTGCGATGGTGACGGGGAAATCAAGGGGACGCCATATGACAACGCGATCAACACCGTTCTCAAGCAAAACCAGAGTGCGTTGAGCAGGGCGAACGAGACATTCATCGTCGTTTTGCGGTCACAACTGGGCCGGTACATTGGTTATACCGTGAATTCCTCGGCTGTGGGAGTGAACTTACCCAATTTTCCGCCCTTGCCGGCACCGCTTCAAGCCGTGGCACCGGTTCAAACCAGTCCACCGCCAGCGCCCCGCACGCCGTCGCCCCCACCGGTCATTCAAGCCGCGCCACTCATCATTATTGGCACCAACGTCGGCACCAATCAGATCCCTTCGGTTCCGCCCAGTTCGGAGCTGACCAATTCGCCGCCGGTTGCACCGCCCGTTGAAAAAAAGGCAAACCCACCGCCGACCGTCGAAACGCTGCCAAATTCGACAAATCCGATCCCGACGAATGCCGCCCTGCCCAAAGTCGCGGAAACGCAAACGAACGTCCCGGCGCCGCTGTCCGAAGACCACACCGGCCTGAGCCGCAAAGGAGCGCTGGCAGTTGGTGCGGGGCTGCTGGCTGCCGCGGTCGTGTTGATAATTCTCGCGCTGGTTCGTTCGCGTCGAACCAGCCGGGGAAGTCTTATTACGCGTTCCATGAAAAAGGATTGATTCCGGGCGTGACTTTTTGCCGTGGTCATGGAAGATTTTCCGGCCATGAAAGCATGGAATTTAATTTGCGCCATCAGTCTGGTCGCTGGTCTGGCAACGGCTTCGGCCGCCGATACCAACACGAACTCCCTGTCCACTGCGCCGCCGACCAATGAAGTCGCTGTCATCGACACCACGGAGGGTGAGATGGTCGTCGCTTTCTGGCCCGAGGCCGCGCCGAATACGGTCGCCAATTTCAAAAAACTCGCCGAAAGAGGATTCTACGATGGCACCTGTTTCCATCGCATTATCAAGGGCTTTATGGTCCAGGGCGGCGACCCGTTGACCAAAATGCCGGCGGCGAAGAATGTCTGGGGCACCGGCGGGCCGGGCTACAGCATCAATGCCGAGTTCAACGACCACTCCCATCAACTGGGTGTCCTCTCCATGGCGCGCAGTTCGGATCCGAACTCCGCCGGCAGCCAGTTTTTTATTTGCGACGGCGACGCGTCATTTCTTGACCATCAATACACCGCGTTCGGCCACTTGATTAAAGGCGGGGACGTGCTGCAAAAAATTGCGGATACGCCCGTCGGGCCAAGCCCGTCGGGCGAGAACAGCGCGCCGCTCAAACGCGTCGGTGTCATCAGCATCAAAATCGTTCCCGCCACCGCCTTGAAGTAAACCCACCTTAAATTTTATGAATGAACTGGCCCAAATCACCACCACCGAAGGCGAAATCGTCATTGAATTCTGGCCGGACGTCGCGCCCAAGACCGTCGAGAATTTCAAGACCCTCGCCCTGAAAGGTTTTTATGACGGGACCTGTTTCCACCGCATCATCAAGGGTTTCATGATCCAGGGCGGCGATCCGCTGACCCGGGACCCGGCGGCCGAAAATCGCTGGGGCACGGGCGGGCCGGGCTACCAGATCAAGGCCGAGTTCAACGACCGTTCGCACCAGCGCGGTGTCATTTCCATGGCACGCAGTGCGAACCCCGATTCCGCCGGCAGCCAGTTTTTCATCTGCGACGGCGACGCCTCCTTTCTTGACCGCCAATACACCGCGTTCGGCAGGTTGATCAAGGGCGAGGACGTGCTGGCGAAAATCGCCGGCACGCCGGTTGGTTCCAGCGGTTCCGGCGAGCCGAGCAAGCCGCAGAAACGGGTCGGCGTCGTCAGCGTCAAAATCGTCCCTGCCACGCCGTAAACTAATTTTTAGCCACAGATTTACACAGATGCACACAGATGCACACAGATAAAAACCTGCGGTGCGCAACTCAAAAAATATCTGTGGCCATCTGTGGCTGAATTTTTGTGGAAATTTCCGAACTCGCCCAGGTCCTGACGGCACTCGGCTGTCCCGCCGAAAAGTCCGGCGAGATGGCCGCGCAACTGGACAAGCGCGCGCGACAACTGGCCGAACAGAAAGGCCGTTCCTACGAAGAGGCCCTGCAACATTTGCTGACGTTGATGCGCAATGGTTGGGCCGCCAAGGAAAAAGGACTTTGAATTTACGATTTACGATTTACGATTTACGAAATCGCAGCAATTTGCCGTGCCAATCGTAAATCATAAATCGTAAATGATTAGGCCTTGGAAAACAGTCCGTTCAACGCCCATAGGCGATTTTCGCATCTTCAAACTGCGCTCGGACGTGAAAATCTCGCCGCGCACGGGCCAGGAACACGATTTCTACGTGCTCGACAGTGTCGATTGGGTGAATGTCATTGCCGTCACACCCGACCAGCAGCTTGTGATGATCGAGCAATTCCGGCACGGTTCGAATACGGTGGAACTGGAGATTCCCGGCGGCATGATGGACTCCGGCGAGACCGACCCGGTGGTGACGGCCATGCGCGAACTGCGCGAGGAGACCGGTTACGCCGGCGAAAACGCGCGTGTGCTTGGCAAAATCTGGTCAAACCCGGCCATCCTGAGCAACACCACTTACACCGTGCTGATCGAAAACTGCCGGTTGCAGCACGAGGTGGATTGGGACCACGGCGAAGACCTGGTAACGCGGCTTGTGCCGGTGTCGGAAATTCCGAAACTCGTCGCCGACGAAAAAATTGGCCATTCCCTCGTCGTCGTCGCGCTGTATCACTTTGATCTGTGGCAGAGGGGGATTAAGAAATTGAAGCCATAGTTGCCTTACCCCAAATTTACCGGATCGATGTCCACCGCCAACGTCACGTCATCCGGCAGTGCCAATGTTTCAATGATTTTCGCCAGCGTCTGGCTCAATTTGCTCATGGCGCGTGTTCGCAGCATGATTTGGTAGCGATAAAACTGTTCCGCGCGCAGCAGGGGCGCCGGCGCCGGGCCGGCAATGATTAAATCTTTGAACGTGCCCCTTGCCCCATCCCTCTCCCCGCCTGGCGGGGAGAGGGTGTCCGGAGGACGGGAGAGTGGTTTTTCACCAACCAGTGTTCTTTCCAGTTCCCGTTTCAAATGCTCGGCGGAGAATTTCACTTTGTCTTCGTTGCGGCTTTTGAGTGTAAGCAAGGCGACGCGGCTGACGGGCGGATATTTCAGTTGTTCGCGGAACTCGATTTCCTGTTCGTAAAAGCCGGTGAAATCATGGCGCCGCGCGTATTGAATGGCCGGATGAAACGGCGCGAACGCCTGCACGAACACCTCGCCTTCAACGTCGCCGCGCCCGGCGCGCCCGGCAACCTGGGTGAGCAATTGGAAAGTACGCTCGCCGGCACGGAAATCCGGCTGATGCAGCGCAAGGTCGGCATAAATGATGCCGACCAGCGTGACGTTCGGGAAGTGCAACCCCTTGGCAATCATTTGCGTACCGACCAGGATGTCGGTCTTGCCGGCGCGGAAATCACCCAGGGTTTTCCGGTAATCGTCTTTGCGCTTCATCGTGTCGGCGTCCATGCGCCGGACTCGCGCATCGGGAAATAGTTTTGCGAGCGTTTCCTCGACCTTTTGCGTGCCGGTGCCGGCGAAGCGGATGGCCGGATTTTTGCACTTCGGGTTTGGGCAGACAGCGGGGACTTTTTCGTGGTGACCGCAAATGTGGCAGGAGAGATTTTGTTCAATGCGATGGTACGTCAGCGTGAGACTGCAATTCGGGCAGTTCGCAACAAACCCGCACTTGGGGCATTGCAGTGCCGTCGAATAACCGCGCCGGTTCAAAAACAAAATCGTCTGCTCCCCGCGTTCGAGACGTTGGGTGATGGCCTCCTTGAGCTGCGGCGAAAAAATCGGCGTGCCCTTTTCCTTGTACGCGGCCTGGCGCATATCCACGACGCGGACGTGCGGCATTTTCTGATTGTCCACGCGCTCGGGCAGTTCCAGCAGGGCGTATTTGCCCTTTTTGCAGTTGTAATAACTTTCCAGCGACGGCGTGGCGGAACCGAGCACGACCACGGCACCTTCCATCTGGCCGCGCATGATGGCCACGTCACGCGCATGGTAACGCGGCGCTTCCTCCTGCTTGTAGGTGTGCTCGTGTTCCTCGTCCACGATGATAAGGCCGAGCGGCTCGACCGGCGCAAAAATTGCCGAGCGCGCGCCGATGACAATGCGGGCGCGGCCCTGCCGGATCTTGTGCCATTCATCGTGGCGTTCGCCGGTGGAAAGGTGTGAATGCAGAACGGCGACCAGGGTTTGCAATTTGCCGGAACTGAAGCGCGCCTTGAACCGTTCGACGGTCTGAGGCGTGAGCGAGATTTCCGGCACGAGCACGATGGCGCCCTTGCCTTGTTCCAGCGCATGGGCCAGGGCCTGGAGATAGATTTCTGTCTTTCCCGCGCCGGTCACTCCGTG
>Ga0181535_10007020_pt1 | contig 11444 bp, 9 predicted proteins | sample PEATcosm2014_Bin_44_FD_119774 | JGI IMG/M metagenome (GOLD analysis project Ga0181535, IMG submission 119774) | Peatland microbial communities from MTU Mesocosm Facility, Houghton, MI, USA - PEATcosm2014_Bin17_30_metaG | ecosystem: Environmental > Terrestrial > Soil > Wetlands > Peat | place...
ACTCAATCGCGACTACGAACGACAAGCCGAAACCGGCGAAACCATGGTCTATCTGGCTATGATTCGCCTTATGCTCAAACGTCTCGGCTGAGAAATACTGACTTTTCAAACAGGCTCTTAGAGGCCGACTACCTTCATGACGGCCTCGCGCGTGGCGGGGACGACGATGGGCGTGATGCCGGAGGTCTTGATGGCGTTGTCCGGGTCTTTCAATCCGTGGCCGGTCATGGTGGCGGTGACAACGCTGCCGGCCGGAATGGCCCCGGCCTTGACCCGCTGGATCAGTCCGGCGAGGCAGGCGGCGGAACCAGGCTCGACAAAGATGCCGTCGGTGCGCGCAATCAGTTTGTAGGCGGCGAGAATTTCCTCGTCGGTCACCTTGTCAATAAAACCGTTGGATTCCTTGAGCGCCTGGGTGGCCTGCTTCCAACTGGCGGGATTGCCGATGCGGATGGCGGTGGCAATCGTCTGCGGATTGAGCACGGGGGCGCCGAGCACGATGGGGGCGGAGCCGGCGGCCTGGAACCCGAACATGCGGGGCAGGAGGGTGACTTTTTTGGCGGCGAAATATTCCTGATAGCCCTTCCAATAAGCGGTGATGTTGCCGGCGTTGCCCACGGGCAGGAAATGGAAATCGGGGGCGCGTCCGAGCTGGTCGCAAATTTCAAAGGCGGCGGTTTTCTGGCCTTCGATGCGGGCGGGGTTGATGCTGTTGACCACCTCGGCTTTGCCGGTTTCGCCCAATTCGCGCACGATGCGCAGGGCGTCGTCGAAATTACCTTCGATGGCGATGGTGGTGGCGCCGTACATGAGGGCCTGGGCCATTTTGCCGAGGGCGATTTTGCCGTTGGGGAGGATGACGACGCATTTCATCCTGGCGCGGGCGGCGTAGGCGGCGGCGGCGGCGGAAGTGTTGCCGGTGCTGGCGCAAATGACGACCTGGACGCCGCGTTCCTTGGCCTTGGAAACGGCCATGGTCATGCCGCGATCCTTGAAGGAGCAAGTGGGGTTGACCCCTTCGTATTTCAGCCACAATTGGATGTCGGCTCCGATGGCCTGGACGAAATTATCGGCCCGTATCAGAGGGGTGTTGCCTTCATTGAGGGAGACGATGGGAGTGTTTTTGGTGACAGGCAGATAGCTGCGGTAGGCTTGAATGACGCCGCGCCAGCGATTGCCGGATTTGGGCAGTATTGAGTTCATAATAAAATCAGTTCAGGTGCGGCTCAGGCGAAATTCTCCACCCGGATCATGACGGGGGGCGCCTTGACCACGGGGAGGCGGGCGATTTTGGCCAGCGCCTTTGCCATGGCGGCGTTGGGGGCCTGATGGCACATGAGAATCAACGGCACGTTTTCGCCCTCGTGTCCTTCGGGTTGAATGACGGAGGCGATGCCGATTTTCGATTGGGCGAGGATGGCGGTGATCCGGGCCAGGGTGCCGGGCTTGTCGGTCACGCTCAAACGCAGATAATAGGGGCAGACCACTTCGCCGATGGGAAGGATTTTGCCATGCTGTTCGTGCGGAACAAACGGCGGGATGCGATGGCGCGTGCTGTGCTTGATGTCGAGCGCGGCATCGGCGATGTCGCTCAAAACCGCGCTGGCCGTGGCGTCCTTGCCCGCGCCGCGTCCGTAGAAAAGGGTGTCGCCCACGACGTCGCCGCGGACGAAGACCGCGTTAAAAACATGATTGACACTGGCGAGGACATGGGTGTTTGGGATCAGGGCGGGATAAACGGCAACCTGGATGGGCCGGCCGGATTTGCCTTCCTTGACCACGCCGAGCAATTTGATGGTGTAACCCATTTTGCCGGCGGACTCGATGTCGGCCCGGCTGATGGAACGGATGCCTTCGACGTAAATATCCTGGGGCCGCACCCAGAAACCGTGGGCGAGGGAGGCGAGGATGCCGATTTTGTGTTCGGAATCGAACCCGTCAATATCAAGGGCGGGATCGGCTTCGGCATAGCCCAGTTTTTGGGCTTCGGCGAGGGTGGGCTGGAAATCGGTTCCCTCCAGCTTCATGCGGGTGAGGATGTAATTGCAGGTGCCGTTGACGATGCCGTAGAGGTGGGTGATGCGGTTGCCGACAAAACCTTCGCGCAGGGATTTGATGATCGGGATGCCGCCGGCGACACTTGCTTCGTAATAGAGATTGGTCTGATGCTCGCGGGCGGCGGCGAACAGTTCCTCGCCGTGGGCGGAAAGAAGGGCTTTATTGGCGGTGATGACGGGCTTGCCCAATTGCAGGGCGGTCAGGATCATTTTGCGGGCAATGGTCGTGCCTCCCACCAATTCAATGACCACATCCACCTGGGGATCGTTGACCACGGTGGTCCAGTCGGTGGTGAGCACCGACCGGGTAATGGGGTAGGGACGGGGTTCGTCCAGGTCTTTGACGGCGACCTTGCGCACGGCAATCTTGACGCCGATGCGGGATTCGAGGAGGGAACCGTTGTTTTCCAAGTGATGAAAAACACCGCTGCCGACCGTGCCGCCGCCGATAATGCCAAGGTTAACTTGTTGCATGAAGGGGAAAGATGACGAAAAACCGGGTCCGAAACAACTCTAATCGATTTTGCGATGAGGGGTCAAATATCGTAGTCCTGGGCGCCGGTGGCACGGCCCTCCAGTATGCGGGAACGTTCGCACAACGTGGCCAGGGTGACGCGTTCCATGATGGCGACCACGGCCTGACGCACTTCCCTCATCACCTCGCGAATGGCGCAACGGGCCTCGTCCGGGCAGGTGCAGCGCTCATAAAAATTGTCGCTGGCGCAACCAATCGGCGCCAACGCGCCGCTCATGTGCCGGATGACCGAGGCCAGGGTGATTTCCTCGGGAGGCCGGGCCAGCCGATAACCGCCGCTGGCGCCGCGCCGGCTTTCCACCGCGCCGAGGGACTTCAATTCGGTGAGAATCTGTTCCAGGAATTTCTTGGGGATGTTCTGCTGTTCGGAGATGGTCTGGATGCGCACGACGTCGTCACTGTAATTGCGGGCCAACACCAGGAGGGCGCGCAAGGCATACTCACCGCGAACAGAAAGCTTCATGGTCGGAATCTATTTTTTCCCAAACCTTTACCTGCGGAATCCACACTCCAGGGTAAAAAATTTGGGTTTCAGTTTGGCCAGCGGTTCGCGGAGTTTGGCCAGCTCTTCCGCCGGACCGTGGATTTCGAACCGCGTAATCCTGGCCATCTTCTGCGCCTCCTCCAGCAGCGCCGCCACATTTTGTATGTGAGTCAGCATTCCTTCGGCGTCTTCATAGTTTTCCAGGCAATAGGCCTGGTCGCCGTTAAAGGTGAATTTGTAATGGAGACATTTTGGCTCCTGCTTCGACTTTGCGGCCAACCGTCCGCAAAGCTCCCGGAACGCCGGCAGCTTGCCGCCGGACACTTTGAAACAAGGAACCACCGTGCAGCATTTATCTTGAGTGGGCATATTTTTTCCCGTCGCGCCCATACTAGCAGCCCTCCGCCAAAAGCGCGACTGAAAAAAACATCTTCGGGCTTGACCGCGAGGCCGCGGCGGCGCAGAATCATTTCGTTGTTTGGCGAAATATAGAAACAATTTATGCGCGATTTCATGAACATCACCAAGGCGCTGGCGGACCAGAATCGCGTTCGCGCCCTGCTGGCCCTGGCCCCGGGCGAGTTGTGCGTCTGCCAGATCACGGAATTATTCGGACTGGCCCCGTCCACGGTGTCGAAACATCTGTCCATCCTTTATCAGGCTGGGCTGGTGGAATCGCGCAAGGAGGGGCGCTGGATTTATTACAAGCTGGCGGGTCGCGACGCCCCGGCCGCGGTGCGCGGGGCGATTGCGTGGGCGCGGAAATCACTGGCCGGCAATGCGCAGGTCGCCGCCGACGCGCGAGCGCTCAAACGCATCCTGAAACGGACCCCGGCGGCCTGTTGCAAATGACCGCGCCCCTTATGAAACCAACCATCCTTATTCTCTGCACCGGCAATTCCTGCCGCAGCCATCTGGCGGAAGGCATTTTGAGCGCGGCGCTGGGCGATTCCTTCAACGTGCAGAGCGCCGGATCAAAGCCGACCGGCTACGTTCATCCGCTTGCCATCCAAGTGATGAAGGAAATTGGCATTGATATTTCCGGCCATCATTCCAAGCACATGAACGAATTCATGCGGCAGCCGGTGGAAACGGTCATCACGGTCTGCGGCAACGCGGACCAGGCCTGCCCGGTTTTTCCAGGCCAGGTGAACCGTTATCATTGGGGCTTTGACGACCCCGCACATGCCGCCGGCACGGACGAGGAAAAGCTGGCGGTGTTCCGGCGGGTGCGCGACGAAATTAAAACGGTTTTTGAGGCTTACGCCGCCAGAAGGATCCTTGCCGCCGCGCCCAAACGACTGGCTTTCTTCGATCGCTACCTCACCGTGTGGGTGCTGGTCTGCATGGTCGTTGGGGTGGCTTTTGGCAAGCTGTTGCCGGGCGCCACAACCACGTTGAGCAAACTGGAGTTTGGCCAGGGTTCGCAAGTCAACGTGCCGATTGGCGTCCTGTTGTGGCTGATGATTTATCCGATGATGCTCAAGGTGGATTTCGGCGCCATCGGCGGAATCGCCAAGAGGCCCAAAGGTCTGATGGTGACGTTGTTTGTGAACTGGCTGGTCAAGCCGTTCAGCATGGCGTTGCTGGCGTGGTTGTTCATGCAGCATGTGTTCGCGCACTGGATTGACCCGGAGACGGCGAAGAATTACACCGCCGGCCTCATCATCCTGGCGGCCGCGCCTTGCACGGCGATGGTGTTTGTCTGGTCCTACCTCACGGATGGCGACCCGGTTTATACGCTGGTGCAGGTGGCGGTGAATGATGTCATCATGCTGGCGGCCTTTGCGCCCATCGTCATGTTTTTGTGCGGCGTGGCGAATGTGATTGTCCCGCCCAAAGTGCTGATTGCCTCCGTTGTGGTGTTCATCGTGATTCCGCTGACGGCGGGCTGGCTGACGCGCGCGATCCTGCTCAAGTCGCGCGGCAAGGAATGGTTTGAAAAGAATTTTCTGCCGAAATTCCATCCCGTGATGATGTGGGCGCTGCTGCTCACGCTGGTTCTGATCTTCGCGTTTCAGGCGGAGAACCTGACCACGAAATGGTTTGCGGTCATCCTGCTGGCCATCCCGATTTTGATTCAGGTCTATTTCAATTCCAGCCTCACCTATCTGCTGATGCGCTGGTTCAAAGTGCCGCACAACGTGGCCGCGCCCGGCGCGCTCATCGGGGCAAGCAACTTCTTTGAACTGGCGGTGGCCGTGGCCATCACCCTGTTTGGCCCCGGCTCCGGCGCGGCCCTGGCGTGCGTGGTGGGCGTGCTGGTGGAAGTGCCGGTGATGCTTTCCGTGTGCAAAATCTGCAACGGCTCGCGCGCCTGGTACCAGAGGTCAGGGAGTTGACAGGGGCAGGTCCAGCCAGGCGAGACCGATGTCGCGGTTCATGTGGCTGGTGCTGTTCCCGCCGGGGGCGTCATAAAACAGGGCGAGACGATTGCCGCTTTTCACCACGGAAGGCAAACCAATGCAGCGTTTCGACCAGACACAGTTTTTCCCGTCCAAGACAACCGCCTTATGGGCCGGGTCCCAATGGTTGAGGTCGTGGGTCCAATAGACCCAGACGGCGTCGGTGTATTCGCCGCCGTCGAGACCGATATGGTCGGTGAAAAGAAACCAGGTGTCCGTGGCGGGTTCGTGATAGAGGGAGGTGTTTTCGATTTGTTCCTCAACGGGAACAATCGGCTGCGGGTCGAGTGTCCAAGAGGCGTCCAGATCGCGGGTGCGGGCGATGCCGATAGTGCGTTGGACACAGGGATTGCCGGGTTTGGGGCCGGCGGCGCTAAAAAACATGAGATATTCGCCGTCGCGCTTGATGATCTGGCCGGGGCTGGCGGTGACGGCGGTGTAAGAACCGGGCTGGGGACGGAAAGGGGCGACATCCCTTTGTTTGATCCACGGGCCGGCGGGGGACCGGCCTTTGGCCTTCATGGTGACGTAAGGGAAGGCGGGGATCAAATCGGGCGCGGGAGAAGTATGCGGCGTGCCGAGATAGAACATTTGCCAGACGGCGCCATCAAAATAAGTGACGCCGTAAGAGGCTGAAGCGGAGTCCATTTCGTTCGAGGCCCCGAAATCGAGGATGGGGCCTTTCTTTGCCCAATGGACGAGGTCCTTGCTGGTGGCCAGGCAGGACAGCCAACCTTTGGGGCCGGCTCCGTCATAGTGCATGTAAAAAATACCGTCACCGCCGGAAAACACCCAGGCATCGCGCGCGCCGTGGATGTCGCAAAGATTTGGACCGTCGCCATGCCTGAGCACGACCCCCTGATCGCGGGCTTCGAGGCGGAGTTTTGCCTCGGGCCGGCCATCGGGGTAAGGGGCGGCGTGGGCTGATGCGAGAACGATAAGGGCCAGACAGCCCATCCTGATGCCGGATTTTATTACAGTTTTAATGGGTTGGAGTTTAGACAGAATAGGGCGGCGATGCAAGCGGGGTCGGCCAGACCCATAATTAAGGCGGAATGAGCTTGCGCCGGAGCGGCTGTGATTGTTTCATGAACAAAGCGAAGGAGCACGCGGCGAAGACGCGGCGGAATTGAATTTCATGCAGAATTATCCAAAACATTACTGCGGCGTGTTCGGCATTTACGGCCATCCCAACGCCGCGGAACTGGCTTATTACGGGCTTTACGCCTTGCAACACCGGGGACAGGAAAGCGCCGGCATTGTTTCGTGCGACGGGGGGGAATTCCATGAATATAAGCGCATGGGGTTGGTTTCGCAGATATTCGAGGGGCATGTCCTGCATGAATTGACCGGCTCCATGGCCATCGGCCACAACCGGTATTCCACCACCGGATCGTCCCACTTGCGCAACGCCCAGCCGCTGACCGGCGACAGCAAGCGCGGACACCTGGCCATCGCCCACAACGGCAACCTGACCAACGCGGCCAAATTGCGCGAGGAACTTGAGGATAAGGGCGCCATTTTTCAAACCACCGTGGACAGCGAGATTATCCTGCACCTGCTCTGCCAGCCCCATACCGGCGGCACGGACAATAATCTGGTGCAATCCGTGCGCCGCCTGGAAGGCGCCTACTCGCTCGTCATCATGACCGAAAACGAATTGATCGGCGTGCGTGATCCCTTCGGCTTCCGTCCGCTTTGCCTGGGCAGGGTGGGGGATTCCTGGGTGCTGGCCAGCGAAAGCTGCGCGCTTGACCTGATTTCGGCGGAATTCATCCGCGACATCGCGCCGGGCGAAATAGTGATTATCGACCACAACGGAGTGCGGAGCCTGCAAGCGTTCCCCGAGCATACGAAGCGCGCCTTCTGCATTTTTGAGTATGTCTATTTTGCGCGGCCCGACAGCAACATTGCCGGCCGCAACGTCTATAAGGCGCGGGTGGCCATGGGACGCGAGCTGGCCAAGGAGCATCCCATTGAGGCGGACCTGGTCCTGCCTGTGCCCGACAGCGGCAATTGCGCCGCGCTCGGATATTCGCTCGCCTCCGGCATACCTTACGAGATGGCCTTTGTGCGCAACCACTACGTGGGCCGCAGTTTTTTGCAGCCCTCGCAATTGATCCGGGATTTCAACGTGCGGGTGAAGCTCAACCTGATCACCGAACTGGTGCAGGACAAGCGGGTGATCGTGGTGGACGATTCCATCGTGCGGGGCACGACGTGCAAGGCGCGCGTCAACAATTTAAAAGAAGCCGGGGCGAAGGAAGTGCATGTGCTGGTCAGTTGCCCGCCGCATCGGAATCCGTGCGTCTATGGCATTGATTTTCCCGATCGCAACAAGCTGATGGCGGCAAACCACACCATTGACGATATCCGGCGTTATCTCAAGGCGGATTCGCTCGGCTATTTGTCCGAAGAAGGAATGGTGCGGGCGACCGGGCTGCCCAAGGAATCCTTTTGCATGGCGTGTTACAACGGCCAGTATCCCGTGCCCTACGACGAGGAACTGAACAAAAACATCATGGAACGCCGCCGCTCGCGGGTGGAAGGACTGGTCGAGGGCCTGGACAAGGACGCGATGCAGTTCAAGCTGCTCTAAGCGGTCATTTCGCGGGATTTTGCCAGCCGCCGCCCAGCGCCTGGTATAATTGCACCACGGCCAGCAATTGGTTCAGCTCCGTCTGGGCCAGGACGTTTTCGGCCGGGAAAAGCAGTTGCTGCTCCTGCAACAACTCGTAATAATTCGCCTGGCCGGCCTTATAACGTTCGTTGGCCACCTGCACCGCTTCCTCGTAGGACCGCACGGCGTGCGTCTGCTCAACCCGTTCCCGGGCCAATTGCTGGCGCGCGACGAGCGCATTGCCCACCTCCTGCAAGGCATTCAACACGGTGGATTGATACTGCAAGACCGATTCCTCCCATTGGGCCTTGGCATAATGGTACTGTCCCCGCAAAAGTCCGCCGTTAAACAGCGGCCCGCTCAGGCCCGAAGTCACGTTCCACGCGTTGGCCGCCCCGCCGGTCAGGGTCGATAGTTCCGGGCTGGTCTGCCCGAATAACGCCGTCAAACTGAGTTTGGGGAAAAAGTCGGCCTTGGCCGAGCCGATTTGGGCGTTGGCCGAGCGAACCAACAGTTCCGCCTGCCGGATATCCGGACGGCGTTGCAGCAGCGCGGAAGGCAGGCCGGCCGGCACATCCGGCGCGAGCGATTCGTCGAGCAATTTCCGGTTGCGCACAATCGGACCGGGATTCAATCCGAGCAAAATCCGGATTTGGTTTTCTTCCACCGTTATTTGCCGTTCCAATTCCGGCACCGTGGCGGCAGCCGCCGCCTCCAGCGCCTCGGCCGAGGCGGTTTCGAGCCTTGAAGAAACACCGCCGCGCAGGCGGTCGGAAAAGATACGCAGGCTTTCCCCGAACGAATTGGTGGTGTCTCGCGCGATTTGCAGTTCCTTGTCCAGAGCCAGCAATTGAAAATAATCCGAAGCCACCGTGGCGATGAGCGACACCATCACATTGGTGCGGGCCTCGGTCGTGGCCAAGAATTGGGCGCGCGAAGATTCGTTCAACCGCCGGATGCGTCCCCACAGGTCAATTTCCCACGAGGCCATGCCTGCGATTGAGTATCCTTTGCCGAAAGCTCCCCCTTCTTGATACGGCTGGCCAGCCAACACATTCCGGCCCGCCCCGACGGAGCCTCCATAAGTGGCTTGGGGAAAATATTGCGAGCGGGTTTCCATGAGGACGGCGCGGGCCTGCTCCACCCGGGACGCTGCGATGCGGACGTCGTAATTATTGGTCAACGCCACGCGAATGAGCGATTGCAGGGTCTCATCCTGGAACAATTGCCACCAAGGCGTGTCGCCCAGCGAATTGGTAAGGTTCTGGGCGTCGCTGCGGAAGGCGGGCGGGGGGGTGACTGCCGGGCGTTTGTAATCCGGCCCGAGCGCGCAACCGCCGAGCAGGAGCGCGAAAATCATTGCGTATCCAAACCTGAGCTGGCTCGGCGTTGTCATGTCGTTTGTCCTTCTTCTTTCGGCGCGGGTGGTTTGTTCTTCAGATACCGAATCCCCAACTTCTCCACCACATAGAAATTGACCGGGATGATAAATATGCCCAGGAGCGTCGAGCCTAACATGCCCCCGATGACCACCGTGCCCAGCGTTTCGCGCGACATTCCGCCCGAACCGGCGGCAAACCACAACGGCAAACACCCAAACACGAAGGCGAACGACGTCATCAGGATGGGTCGCAACCGGATGCGCGCCCCAATCAAGGCCGCCTCGGTCAGCGACTTGCCTTTTTCGACTTCCGTTTTGGCGTATTCGACGATCAGGATGGCGTTTTTAGCCGACAACCCGATCAGCATGATCAGCCCGATCTGCACATAGACGTTATTTTCAAACTGGCGCGACCACAAGGCCAGAAAAGCCCCCAGCACGGCCACAGGCGTGCTGATCAGGACGCTGACCGGCAGGGTCCAGCTTTCGTAAAGCGCGGCCAATATGAGGAAGACAAATACGAGCGAAAGCCCGAAAATCGCGATACGCGGCACGCCCTTGGCCGCTTGTTGTTCCTGGAAGGACATGCCGAAATAGTCGAAGCCCATGCCCGGCGGCATGGTTTTGGCGAAGACATCCTCCAGCGCCTTGGTCGCCTGATCTGAACTGTAACCGGGGGCCGCGCTGCCGTTGATTTGCGCGCAACGATATTCGTTGTAATGCATGACAAATTCCGGTCCGGTGCGCCGCTCCACCCGCGTCACGGCCGAGAGCGGGACGTTTTGCCCCTTACTGTTGCGCACGTAAAAAAGCCCGATGTTGTCGATGCTCGCCCGATACTTGTCATCCGCCTCCACGTAAACCTGCCACTGACGCCCGAAGCGGTTGAAATAGTTGACAAAATAACCGCCCATGAAAGTTTGCAAGGTGGTGTAAACGTCGCCCAGGTTCAATCCCTGTTTCAACACCTTGTCGCGATCCACATCCACGTAAACCTGCGGGACGTTGGGCAGATAACTGGTGCTCAACCCCGCCAATTCCTTCCGCTTGCCCGCTTCCGCCATGAACAAGTCCAGATTTGTGGTCAGGAAGGACGGATCCTTTCCGGCGCGGTCTTCCAAAATATAAGTGAACCCGCCCGCCGTGCCGACGCCGGGAATGGAGGGCGGCGGGAAACAAAAAGACTTCGCTTCCGGCAGGGCGCTCAGTTCCCGGTTGATGCGTTCCCGGAGGGCGCCATATTTCAGCGACGGCGCGGTGCGTTCGTCCCACGGCTGCAACATGACGAAAAAGAGCGCGTTGTAGGTGGTTTGCGCCTGGCTCAACAAGCTGAAACCCAGCACGGTGGAGTAATACCGGACCCCCGGCGTCTTGGCCAGAATCGACTCCACCCGCTTGCAATAATCCGCGGTGCGCGGCATGGACGCGGCATTGGGCAGTTGCACGTTGATGTAAAAGTAGCCCTGGTCTTCCTCGGGCAAAAACGACGACGGCAGCCTGTGGCCCACCAGCAGCGCGCAAACCGCCACAATCGCCAGCAAAAGCAGGCTGATCACACTGTGATGGATCAATTTTTCGCTCCAATGGACATACTTGTTTGTCACCCGTCCAAACACCCGGTTGAACCAGGCAAAAAACCGCGCCAACGGCCCGTTGGATTCCGTTCTATGCCGCAAAAGCATCCCCGCCAGGGCAGGACTGAGCGAGAGGGCGTTGAAAGCCGAGATAATCACCGAAATGGCGATGGTCAACGCAAACTGCTGATAAAGCCGCCCCGTGATGCCGGAAATGAAAACGGTGGGAACAAAGACCGCAGCCAATATCAACGCGATGGCCACGACTGGCCCGCCCACTTCCTGCATGGCTTTCTGCGCGGCGGCTTTGGGCGTCAACCCTTCACCGATATGCCGTTCCACCGCCTCCACCACCACAATGGCGTCATCCACCACCAGTCCGATGGCC
>Ga0181535_10007024_pt1 | contig 11442 bp, 9 predicted proteins | sample PEATcosm2014_Bin_44_FD_119774 | JGI IMG/M metagenome (GOLD analysis project Ga0181535, IMG submission 119774) | Peatland microbial communities from MTU Mesocosm Facility, Houghton, MI, USA - PEATcosm2014_Bin17_30_metaG | ecosystem: Environmental > Terrestrial > Soil > Wetlands > Peat | place...
CGACCGTTCGCTGAAAGCCCGTCTCAAGCCCGCCGCCAAGGCCAGGCTCGCGAGGCTCTGGATGGAAGCGACCGGTTATACGAAAGAGGACATACTCAGGGCGCGTAACCGTCACCCATATTGGAAGCGCAAGAAGATGGAAGGCTCCGCCGAGCGCACGCGAAAGCGCCTCACGGCGCACGATTATTCGGGCGGCGCCTCCGTTCGATGGGATCAGGATCTCGTCGCCGAGTTTCTCGCGCTCAACCGCAGGGGCTCGGACGGACGCTACGAGCAAAAGGATTGGCAGCTCGCCGAGCGTTTCGGCGCCACGATACCTTCGATCCAGTATATGAGGCGAAAGCTGAGCAGGGTAAAGGCTCTCTTGGGCGTGCGCGCCTCTCAGGGAAAGATGGTCGAGTACCTTCTCCGCGCCGAATCCGTGCTGTCGCGCGGCAAGGAGGCGGTAGAGGGACTCAAGAAGGCCCAGAAGGCCGGCATACGGAGGGTGGCTCCAGGCAAGAAGCCCGCACGCCCGTCGGTCGCAGCCGAAGGAAAGGCCAAGCTCGCCAGGAAGCGCTAACCGGAGCGAAAGCCTCATGGGCCGGGGGCGTCGCCGAAGGGATCGGCACGGGCGAGGACTTCGCGCACTGGCGCGTTATGCGGGTCCAGAAGCCCGGGATCGGCCTCGAGCATCGCGAAGGCCGCGGCCCGGGCTTCCTCGAGAACGAGGGCGTCCCGTATGGGATCTGCGATGGACAGCCTGAGATAGCCCGACTGGGCCGTGCCCGCGATCTCTCCGGGGCCGCGGATGCGGAGGTCAGTTTCGGCGAGGTCGAATCCGTCGCTGGTGCCCAGCATGGCCTTGAGCCTCGATTTCGCCGCTTCCGTCACGCCCTCCGGGTAGACGAGGAAGCAATAGGACTGCTCGCTCCCGCGACCCACGCGGCCGCGGAGCTGATGGAGGGCGGCCAGGCCGAATCGATCGGCGTGCTCCACTACCATGGCGGCGGCGTTGGGTACGTCCACCCCCACTTCCACCACGCTCGTCGCCACGAGGACCGAAAGGTCGCCGCGCGAGAAGGCCTCCATCGTCGCCCGCTTCTCCTCCTCCTTCAGCCTGGAATGTATGAGCCCGATCTTGAACTCCGGATAGATCTCGGACTTGAGCCTCTCCTCCATGGAGATCGCGTTCTTCAGCTCGCTTCTCTCCGACTCGCCGATCAAAGGATAGACGAAATAGGCCTGCCTGCCGGAGGCCAGCAGGCGGCGGACGAACTCGTAGACCTTGACCTCGTTGCCTGCCCGAGCGAGGTGGGTGACGATGCCCTTCCTCCCGGGCGGCATCGTCCGGATGGTAGAGACTGAGAGGTCGCCGAAGACGGTGAGGGCCAGGGTGCGGGGGATGGGCGTGGCCGTCATCATGAGGAGGTCGGGCACGGGGCCCTTGCGGGAGAGAGCGAGGCGCTGGAGCACTCCGAAGCGATGCTGCTCGTCGACGACGACGAGCCTGAGATTCTCGTACTCGACATCGTCGGAGAAAAGGGCCTGGGTCCCTAGGACGAGGTCGACCTCTCCGGATCCGAGCGCGGCGAGGAGGGCGGGCCGGTTCGAGTCGCCGCCCGCGAGGAAGCCGAGCCTGACGCCGAGGGGCTCGATGAGCCGCGCGGCAGTGGAGGCGTGCTGTCTCGCGAGGAGCTCGGTCGGCGCCATGATCGCCGCTTGGCCGCCGGCCTCTATCGCGTCGAGGCAGGCGAGGAAGGCTACGAGGGTCTTGCCCGAGCCGACGTCGCCTTGCAGCAATCGGGCCATCGGCCTCGGCGAGGCCATATCCGCCGCGATCTCCGCCGCGGACTCGACCTGGCCGCTCGTCAGCTCGAAGGGCAGGCGCTCGACGAGGCGCCTCTTGAGGAGGCCCCGCGGAACCCGACGATCCACCTGAAGCTCGCGGCGGCGCATCGCTCGCCGGCCGACCGCCACCTGGAAGTAGAACAGCTCCTCGAAGATAAGGCTCGCCCGCGCCGCCGCCAGCTCCTCGCCGCCGATGGGAAAATGGATGGCGCGCAGCGCCGCTCGCTTGGGCATGAGGCCCTTGAGCTCGCGCAGGCGTTCCGGGAGCTCGTCCTCGACTTTAGCTCCGTACTCGGCGATGGCCGCCTTCACTATGCGCCTGACCTGTCCTTGATTGAGGCCCTCGGTGAGCGGATAGATCGGAAGCATCCCCGAGGTCGGCGCCCTGTCATCCCCGAGGCTCTCGATGTCGAAGGAGGAGGACTGGATGTCCCCGTAACGATAGGCGAACTTGCCGGTGACGACCACCCTCGCGCCGATGGGGAGCTGGCTCTCGAGGAACGGCCTATTGAAGCAGACGAGGACGGCGGTCGCCGTCTCGTCCCGCACCCTGACCTTGAGCGTCCGCATCCTTCCGTAGCCGATCCAGCCATGGTCGAGGATCTCCACCAGGCTGCGCACCCGAGGCTCCTTCGAGAAGTCCGCGAGCGGGATGAAACTCGTGCGGTCGTCGTAGTCGCGGGGATAGTTGAGCAGGAGGTCGGCGATAGTGTAGACGCCCAGCTTCGCCAGGCGCGTCGCGACCTGCGCGCCGGCGCCCTTTAGGACCCGTATCGATTGGTCGATCTCGCGGAGGAACATGTCGGCTCCCGAGCCAGCTTCAAAAGTCGATTACTTTCGAATTAGCCTCTTATCCCGCGATGATAATCGGCCGCCGAGCATCTGGGCAAGCCTTGTCCGTGGACAAGTCAAGCCTTGTCCCCAACGATGCGCGATGCTAGGATCCCCTGGAACGAACGAAGGAGAAGGAATGCGAAAGGAACTGATGCGACTCATCGAGATAGACGGCGAGCTCGGGCTGCTCGGCCATATCGGCGCCCTGCTCAGCTGGGATCAGGAAACCTTTATGCCGATCGGGGCGGTAGACGAGAGATCGGAGCAAATAGCCCTCATCGAGTCCATAGCGCACGACAGGGCGGTATCTCCCGAGATCGGCGACCTTCTCGCGGCCCTCGGCTCCACTTCCGCGTCGCCCTCGGGCTCGCCCTCCGACGACAGCCTCCTCGACGACATGGAGCGCGCCTACCTCCGCGTCGCGCGGAGGCAATACGACAGGGACACGAAGCTCCCCGCCGACCTCGTGGCCGAGCTCGCGCGCGAGGCCAGCCTTGCCCAGGCCGCATGGATCGAAGCCCGGGCGAAAAACGACTTTCCTGCCTTCGCTCCCTACCTTGAGCGAATTGTCGAGCTCAAGAAGCGGCAGGCGGCTTGCTTGACCCAAGGCGGGCAGGGTGCCCGCGCGGCTCGCTACGACGCCCTCCTCGACCTATTCGAGCCGGGGAGCACCGAGGCATCGATAGCCGAGGTCTTCGGCAAGCTGCGCGGAGATCTCGTCGCGCTTCTCGACCGGATAGCTTCCAAGCCTCCCGCGGACGACTCCTTCCTCCGAAGGCCCTGTCCCGTCTCGCGTCAGGCGGCTATCAGCGGATGGCTGATGGATGTCATGGGCTACGAGCGCGGGCGCGGGAGGCTGGATACGGTCGCCCACCCCTTCACAACGACCCTCGGCGTCGACGATGTCCGGATAACGACCCGGTTTATCGAGGATTCCTTCGTGTCGAGCTTGTTCTCGACCGTCCACGAGACCGGGCATGCGCTCTACGAGCTCGGCATAGCCCCGGGCCCGGCCTTCAAGCGCACCAAGCTGCACGACGCGGCCTCGATGGCCGTTCACGAATCCCAATCCAGGATGTGGGAGAACATGATCGGGCGCTCCGCCGCCTTCTGGAAGGGCATGTATCCCCGCCTCGTCGAGCTTGCGAGCGGGGGCGACGCCCGCGGTCCCCTCGAAGGCATCGGACTGGATTCCTTCCTGAGGGCGATCAACAAGGTCGAGCCTTCCCCTATCCGCACGGAGGCCGACGAGGTGACCTACAGCCTCCACATCATCCTCCGTTTCGAGCTCGAGTCCGATCTCATCTCGGGTCGCCTCGCCGTCAATGACCTACCGGAGGCATGGAACGCGAAGATGAAGGAGCTTCTCGGCCTGTCGGTCCCCGACGACGCGCGGGGCTGCCTCCAGGACGTCCATTGGTCGGCCGGCCTCTTCGGCTACTTCCCGAGCTATGCCCTGGGCAACCTCTATGCCGCCCAGTTCTGGTCGGCCATGAAGCGTGATATGCCCGACCTCGACGAGCGTATCGAGTCGGGCGACCTTGGCTCCGTCCTCGGATGGCTCCGCGCCAAGATTCACCGGCACGGGAGCAGCCTTCTCCCGACCGAGCTGGTCTACCGGGTCACCGGATCGACCCTCGACCCCAAGCATTTCGTGGCTTATCTCGACGAAAAGTACTCGCGGATATATGCTCTCTGAAACGAATCCTTATCTCTGGTCGGCGCTGGCCTCCCTCTTCCTGGGTCTGGCCTTGGGGCAGTGCCTGCGCTGGCTGATCCCCGGAAGGGGAAACGCCAGGGTCCCGACTCGCCGCGGCCCGCCGGGGCTGGCTCGCGCGACCTCCTTTCTCGCCCTAGCCATCCTTGCCCTCGCCGGTTTCCTCGTCTTTTCCTACAAGGCCGAGGGCCTTTCTTCCGGCGCTCTCGCCATCGGCCTCGTTGCCTGGAGCCTCGCTATCGCCCTCCTTGCCCTTCTCGTAGGCTCGCGGCCCCTCGTCTTCGGCCTGCCGGTCGCTTTCCTCGGCGTAGCCGTCATCGTTGCTTTCGGCTTCTGTCTCCAAGGCTGGCTTCCTCTCCGCATAGCGGACGGAGGCTCGGTCGAGATAGGACGAATCCTTCCCTATGAGGTGGGGCCAGCCTCGTTCCGGGGGCAGTTAGAGATGCACGAGCGCGATTCCATCCCCATCGTCCAAGAGCTGAGCCTCGCTTCCGACTCGATCGGCGTTTGCGTCGAGAGCCTCGACCTGGAGGGGCCGCTGGCCTTTCTCGCCGATCTCATCCTCTCGTCGCGACGAACCCCGCCCGCGGCTCCGATGGAGAAGACCCTGCGATTGTACCGCATCGCCGGTCTCGTCGCGCCGGGAGGAGTCGTCCTTCAATTCGCCTCGCCGGCGCGCGTCCGCATCCTCGATGCCTTATTGCCGCTTTCGGAGAACCGCGGCTTCGAGCCTGGCGGCGCGTCGGAGGCTCGGTCCGCCCTATTCGGCCTTGCCCAGCGCCGGCGCGCCTCGAGTACGACCTCGGTTCTCGTCGCGCTTCAACCGCTTCGGTTCTTTATCTCTTCTGATGGCTATTCGCCGTCGGTCCGATAATTCGCACGATGAATCGCTTGACTCGTAATACTTCGTAATGTACGTTACTAAATAATACGAGAAGCCTTCATGGGAATGCCCAAGACCGATCTGATAACCTTCAAAGCCGAGCGCTCGCTTGCCGAGCCGATCGACAGCCTACCCGATAAATCCGAATTCATCCGCAAGGCCTTGCTCGGCGCGTCGGGCGAGGTAGGGGAATGAGGCAGGGCCCGAAGCCCCTGTCGGCCGCCGCGGCCCCTTACCTTGCCGCGATGATCGTCGTAGCCGTGGCCCTTTCTTTCGGCTCTTGCGCGGGAAGGGTCCCATCTGGAAAGAAAACGATCGTTGTCACCTATTCGATCCTGGGCACATTGGTGCAGGATCTCGTCGGAGAGCGATTTCGCGTCCTTGTCTCCATTCCCGAAGGTCTCGACCTCCACGAGTGGGAACCATCGGCCAAGGATATCGAGGCGATCGACGGGGCCGACCTCGTCGTCGAGAACGGGCTCGGCCTCGAAGGAGGACTGGCCAAGACGCTCGACCAGGCCCGCAAGGCAGGCGTAAAGTTCTTCACCGCTTCCGACCATGTCTTGGCGAGGACAGTGGGGGCGGACGAGGGCATCCCCCCTGGCGATCCCTATCGGGCCGTCGGCGCCCAGGATCCCCATCTCTGGACGGACCCGGTGACTATGCAGGCGATTATCGACGCCCTGGCCGAGGAGATAGACGCCGACTTCCACGTCGATCTCTCCACGAGACGAGTCGATCTCGATGCCCGCCTCGAGGCTCTCGACGCCGAGATAGCCCTGAAGGCCGCGAATATCCCCGAGGAAGAGCGCAGGCTGGTGACGGGACATGAGTCCATGGGCTATTTCGCGCAACGCTATGGCTTCAAGATCGTGGGCGCGGTCGTGCCGAGCCTCTCCACCGAAGCCGAATCCTCGGCCCCCGATCTCGTCGAGCTGAAGAAGCTGATCGCCCTCGACCGCGTAACGGTCGTCTTCACGGAGCTCGGCGAGAATCCCAAGGTGGCCGAGGTCCTCGCCAGGGAGGCCCATGTCGCCTCCGTCCCCCTCGTCACGCATTCCCTGCCGAAGGGCGAGGACTACTTCGGCTTCGTCCGAAGCCTCGCCGATGCCATTGTCGGGGCCTTGGCAAATAATCGAAATCCTCCTCGGCCCCTTTCTTAAGGATAAATTCATGACCGGGGGCCTCGTCGGGGATACATCGCGGCCCTCTCATGCGGGATCGTCGCTACCTTCGCGGTCCCGGGCGAGCTCGCCTTCGGGCCGTCGGCAGGGCGGAGGGAGATAAGATAGTCGCGCTGGGGTGGGAGAAGGGGCGCGACGAATACGGCCGCGAGGAATTGGACGGTTGAAGCGAACGCCCGATCCGCTGCATGATGCAGGGCTGAGAGAAGGGGCAGCATGAAAATAGAGCAAAGCCGCTGGACATCACCCGAAGGGTGGGCCCCCGCGCTCCAGTCCCGCAGACTGGGCGACGCGCGGCTCGTCCTCGCCTTCGGAGCGGGCGATCTCCTCCGAGCCCGCTATGCAGAGCTTCGGGAAGCGTATCCGGTGGCCCGTCTCCTCGGCTGCTCTACCGCGGGGGAGATCCTCGGCGCGAGCGTCGGCGACGAAACGGTCGTCGCGACCGCGGTCGACTTCAAGTCCACGACGATCCGAGGCGTCATGACACGTGTCGAGAATCTCGAGCGCAGCAGGACAGCCGGAGGGATGCTCGCGCGCGAGCTCGTTGGCAAGGGCCTAGTCCATGTCTTCGTCGTTTCCGACGGCCTTTCGGTAAATGGCAGCGAGCTCGTCAAGGGAATCGTCGAAGGCCTGCCTTCGGGCATAGGGGTAACCGGCGGGCTCGCCGGCGACGGTCCGCGTTTCAAGCGAACGCTCTCCTTTCTCGATTCGCCGCTCGATACGGGAATAGTCGCCGCGATCGGTTTTTACGGTACGAAGCTGAAGGTAGGTTACGGCTCATTCGGAGGCTGGGATCCCTTCGGGGTGGAATGGGAGATCACCCGCTCCCGAGGCAGCGTGCTCTACGAGCTCGACGGTCAATCCGCCCTCGAGTTGTATAGGACCTTTCTCGGCGACCAGGCGGCCGGGCTGCCCGCGACCGGCTTATTCTTCCCCCTGAGCCTCCGCATCTCCGATGCGCGGGGGCCAATAGTGCGCACCCTCCTGGCGGTGGACGAGGCGGAAGGGAGCCTCACCTTTGCCGGCGATATCCCTCGGGGCTCCTACGCTCGCTTCATGAAGGCGAACTTCAACCGGCTCGTGGAAGGAGCCGCCCGAGCCGCGCAGGACAGCGTCGTCGGCTTCGGCGGAGATCCGAACCTTGCGATCCTCATCAGCTGCGTCGGTCGGAAGCTCGTGCTCAAGCAAAGGATCGAAGAGGAAATCGACGCGGTCCGCGACGTCCTGGGCGACCGAACGGCCGTCGCGGGCTTCTATTCGTACGGAGAACTCGCGCCCTTCGCGCCCCTGGGGCCCTGCGAATTGCACAATCAGACGATGACGATCACCACGTTCGCAGAGGAATAGGGATGCACAAACTACTCCAAAGGCAGGTCCGCCGGGCCTTCGGCGGCACGGTGCCGGAGTCGCCGGAGATGCGAATTCTGCTGGAGGCCGTCGATGAAGCCTATACCGCCGCGGACGAGGACAGGCAGATGCTCGAGCGGTCCCTCGAAATAACCTCCCAGATAATGCTCAAGAAGAACGAGGAGCTGAGAGCCGCGAGGGACGCGGCCGAATTAGCCAAGGAGCGCGCCGAAGAGGCCAGCCGGGAGAAGGGCCTCCTCCTGCGGGAGATACACCATCGCGTCAAGAACAACCTCCAGGTCATAGTCTCCCTGCTCAACCTGCAGGCGGGCTCGAAGAGCCACGAAGGATACCGCAACTATATCTGCGAGGTTACCGATCGGATCATGAGCATGGCCATGATCCATCAAATACTCTACGAGAGCGGAGACTTCTCCTCCCTCGATTTCTCCGCGTACGCCGAGCGCATAGCGCGGATCGCCGCCAATGCCGCGGAGGTCGAGTGCAGCCTCGATCTCCGTCTCGAGCCGATCCGCATAGGGCTGGAGCAGGCGGTACCTTGCGGCCTCATCATCTGCGAGGCCCTGACGAATTCGACGAAGTACGGACGAGGGGAGGATGGCCGCGTCCGGATTTCCATTCGACTGGCCAGGGAAGAAGGCCGCCCGGTCATGGAAATAGCCGATTCCGGCCCGGGCTTTCCCCCGGACTTCGGCAACGGCGACGGGAATGAAGTCGGCCGCAGCCTCATGATCGGCCTCGCGGATCAGGCGAGAGGTGAGATCCATTTCGAGAACCGCGGGGGCGCGGTCGTCCGGCTTCGCCTTCAAAGCCCGTGAGCAGCGCGGGGCCGAGCCCGACAAGGCGCAAGGCGCCGAGCGCGCCCTGCTCTGGCCGATGATGAGGGACGAACAGGCTTGGCCGCCCGAGGCGAAAAAGCCGATATTGACGGCGGGGCCCGGCTTGCCTATAGTGCGCGGTTGAGCGTCCTCGTCATCTGCCTCCTCGCGATCGTCCAGGGCGCGGCTGAGCTGCTTCCCGTTTTCAGTTCGGCGCGCGTGATCCTCGCTGAAAAGATACTCGGCCTCGACCCGACTTCTCTCGACATGACCTTCCTCCTCGTCATGCTCCACGCCGGAACGATGTTCGCGGTCCCCGTCTATTTCTGGCCGACCTGGAGCAATCTGCTATCGAGAAAGAATCCGTATCGATGGAATCTGGTAGGCATGGTCGCGCTCGCGACGCTCGTAACCGGCCTGATCGGTCGGGGCTTTCAATATGCGATCGAGAAAATCGTCTTGGGCGGAGCAAAAGGGGCGGAGGTCGAGGACCTGTTCGGCAATCTATGGATCATCGCCACGAGCCTCGCGGGCGCAGGCATCCTGATCGTCGTTTCCGGCATCATCCGAAGGGGCTCCCTACGACTCGGCGTCCAAAGGCAAGGATGCGGGCGGAAGAATGGACCGCTCTGCAACGATCCTCATCGGGGCGATCCAAGGGCTGGCCTTGCCGTTCCGGGGATTCTCGAGGTCGGGCTCGACGATCTCGGTCGGCCTTCTCTCCGGCCTGAGGCGGAGGCAGGCCGAGGTCTTCAGCTTCGCCTTGGCCTTCATCCTCACGATCCCGGTAGTCGGACCAGAGGCTCTGCGGCTTCGGCATTTTACCCCTTCCTCAGGTTCGGCGCTCGCGCATTACCCTATCCTCGTCGGCATCATAAGGATGCTATCGAGCTTCCTCGCGGGGTCGGCAGCGATTCGCTGGCTTTCCGCATGGCTCGAGAAGGGACGATGGAAGCTCTTCGGATTCTATTGCCTCGCGCTGTCGGTCGTATTGTATCTTTGCGCCTCTACTCATGCACTGGGCTAGCTTTGCGGCCCGGCTCCGGCAAAGGTCGCGGCGACCTAGAAGAAGACGGCCTCCCCTTCCTCGGGCTTCGGTTCCGCCACGGCCGCCTTCCAGTATTCGTGTTCGCCCATCTCGATGTTCGCCGTCTCGTGCTTGCGGATGAACCGCCTGAACACCCGGAAGCTGTCGGAATAGAAGTGGATGACCCGGCCCTGCGTTCCTCCGAGATCCTCGGACTCGATCGGTATGCTCTCGGTCGCGAGGTAGTCGCGGATGAAGCGTTGATTCACTTCGTTGACGCAGAGGAATTTGTCGTTCATTCCGATCCCGAGCACCGAGGCCCCTCCGAAAACCTTCGTGCGCAGGTTCGAGCGCTTGGCGCCGAGCTTCTGCATGTCGGCGATGAGGAGCTCCATGGCATGGATCCCGAATCGGCCAGCCTCCGTCGCCGTAAATGGCATATCCCGCGAATATCGAGGCGCGGCAAGCAGGAAATGGTTCAGCCCCGCCACTCCCGCGACCGGATCGTACAGGCAGGCCGATACGCAAGAGCCGAGGAGCGTCTTGATCTCGACCGCTCCGGCGGTCGCGTAGCGTCCGCCCGGTCCCACTTCGATACGGGGAAAGCCAATGCGGGGAAGCAGCATGCCACAACTCCTTCGGGATCGGAAATAGGATAGGGCGAATAGAGCGTTCTAGGCGAGGCGTGCCCCTTCAGCTCCTCTCCCAATACCTGAAGAAGAACTTCGATAGCCGCGCGAGGCCGCGTAACCTGGTAGCGATCCCCGGCCCGGAGAGGACTTCGATAATGGAACGCAGGCCTCTGTAGACTTTCTCGGAATAAGGCTGCCACCAGATGTCCTTCTCGGCTCCAGACAGGATATCATCGACGACGACGCGCGTCTGGAGCATCTCGAGGAAGCCGATCTCGGCGTGGGTCCTGCCGAGGCCGGAATCGCCGACGCCGCCCCAGGGAGTCTCGGCGAGGCCGTGGGACATCAGGTGGTCGTTGATCGTGACCGCCCCCGCTCGGATCCGCGTAGCGAGGGCCCGTGCTGCCCTGCGGTCCCTCGACCAGACGCTCGCGGTCAGGCCCATCGTCGAATCGTTGGCGATCCTCAGCGCTTCCTCGTCGTCCTTGAAGGGGACGAGGGCGACGACGGGACCGAAGACTTCCTCGCGCATCGCCGGCGAGCCCGGCCTCACGTCGCCGAGGACTATCGCGGGCAGGAAGTTGCCCGTCTCGAGATCGGGATCGAGAGGGCTTCGCGCTATGACCCGCGCTCCCTCCGCGAGGCAGCGCGCGACCTGAGCCTCCACCAGCGCCTTCTGCCGGCTCGAGGCGAGGCAGCCCATGTCGATGTCGAGGTCAGAGCCGATGCCGACCCTGAGCCCTTCGACGCGCTCCTTCAGCCTCGCGGCGAAGGCGTCGTAGACGGATTCCTGCACGAGGATGCGCTGGGCGCCGCCGCAGGATTGGCCGGCATTGGAGAAGCCCGACCAGAGGATGCCCGACGCCGCTCGTTCGAGGTCGGCGTCCGCTCGGATTATAGCCGCGTCGTTGCCGCCGAGCTCCAAGACCACGGGGACCAGTCGCGCGGCCGCCTTGGCCATGAGCTCTCGGCCGACTTCGGTCGATCCGGTGAAGAAGAGCTTGTTGATTCCGCCCGAGATGAAGGCGTCCCCGGCCTCTCGCCCCTGTAGGTTGACATAGGCGAAGAGGCCTTCGGGGAGTCCGACTCCCGCGAAGATGCCGGCTAGGGCATGGCCCACCGCGAGGCTGTCCGACGCGACCTTGAGCA
>Ga0181535_10007025_pt1 | contig 11440 bp, 3 predicted proteins | sample PEATcosm2014_Bin_44_FD_119774 | JGI IMG/M metagenome (GOLD analysis project Ga0181535, IMG submission 119774) | Peatland microbial communities from MTU Mesocosm Facility, Houghton, MI, USA - PEATcosm2014_Bin17_30_metaG | ecosystem: Environmental > Terrestrial > Soil > Wetlands > Peat | place...
ATTCTATAATCGTAAAGTTGTCATTCCGGGCGATTGGCGCGCCCGTCAATGTAATCAGGTCATTGCTCCCCGTGGTGTAAACGGCGCGCGCGGATGTCGCCTGAATTTTCCGTCCGTCCCTGATCTGGTCAAACACGACGTTCTTGTCCGCCACCCCTTCCTCAATTTGATTGGTCTCGGCTGAAAACCGCACCGTGACATTATCCGCCGCCAGCCGGTTGGTGGTCAGAACAGTCGGCCCCGCCCCAATCTCTTCCATGACTACATTCCCATGGGCATCGACGGATTTGAGCCATCCCTTCTTCTCTGCGGGATAGACGTTCAACCGCTCGCACGCCAGGGTTTTGATAAATCCGGCCTTGTCCGGTGCCGTTTCGCCGCGCACCTGCCCGGTTGCGGAACCACATTCCACCGTGGTGTTGCTCAGTTGCAGAGTGAGGAGCGCGCAAGTCAATGTTTCCTGCAACTGCTCATTTTGGACCACCCGCGCTGCAACGTTGCGGATAAACCTGACTTCATTGGTCCGGTATTCCATGTCGTCCGAGGCAACGTAAGTCCATTGGATGCCGGACGCCGGCAGGTTGAGATCGCCCCCGGTCAGCATTTTGAAATGCGCGTTGGTCCGGGCGTAATAGGTTTTGGCGCCGATCTCCGCCGTGAGCATTTCCCCTTTCACTTCCACGGTCGGATTTCGCCAGACGGGGTGGCCGCTCAAATCAACCCGATCCAGCGCCTTCTCGTAATCGGCTTTGTCCGCCAACGCGCTGCTTTGGTCCGCCTGGTTGACCAGGATAACGTTGCCCTGCGCCCGCATGCTTTCCACCGGCCCGTTGGTTGGCGGAAATTGCAGGATGGCGGAATCGGCAAACATTTTGCGAAATCCATTTGTGCCGGCCGGGGACGCTCCAGACGCGCCCGCCCCGTTGGGCCATGTCACCCGGACATGCCCCGTCCCGGTTAAAAGATGGCGGGAACTGTCGTAAATGAACTCCTCCGCCTTGGCTTCTTCATCCCCATTACGCCAGACGGCGTAGGTGGTCAATTTCATCATTTCATTGCCATTTGTCACATAATAAAGGCCCGCCACGCCGGTGGCCCGTCCGTGATTGGTGGTCGTGAGCACAACATCCATTTTGGCCTGGATGCTTTCCACCGCTCCATTGGTCGTGAAGTGGATGGTCAAGAGGTGCGAAGTCAGGTCCAACTGCGGATCAATCATATGCACGTTTCCGGCATAATTAACCACATTGCCGTCAAAATCGAACGTGGCGAAATCGGCGAAAATCAGTATCTTCTCCGGCGCCGCCGTCGGCGTGTTGGTTCGCGACGACCCCATCAGGGACGTTTTCATCATCGACTTGGCCACCTGCGTTTCGACCTGGTTCGAAACCACCAGAAAATGGTTGATCTCTGTGAACATAAACCCTTTTCCCCGCACAATCAGGTTCGTGGTCGGAGTGAAGAATTGCAGAGGGCCGTCGTCCCAAGCCCTTTTGCCCGCCCCCAAGTCCACCCGGCAATGGGGAGCCTGCACGATGATTTGGACTTGTTTGGCATCGCCATTACGGAAGCTTTTCAATTCAAAATCATTAACCAACCCCATGCCGTCGGGAAGATTGGTGGCGCTGGAACCGGTCACAACATAGTCCAGAAATTTTCCTCCACCCGGCGTCACCCGATAGACCGGCAGTTGGAAATTCCGCCCCAATCCCGCCCCTTGCGGCAATTGGGCAAACGCCTCAAACAGGGTGCCTGCGACCACGAATACGATAACCAGCAAGACGGCTCTCATGACATTTTCGGCAAAGTCCGCATCAACTTGTGAAGTTTGACCAATCCGGCCAGCATTGCCGGCATTTGCCGCAGCGGAATCATGTTTGGCCCGTCGCTCAAGGCGCGATCCGGATCGGGGTGCGTCTCAATAAACAGACCATCCGCCCCCGCCGCCACCGCGCATCGCGCCAGCACCGGCGCCAATTCACGCTGGCCTCCCGACCGGTCGCCGCCCGCGCCCGGCAATTGCACCGAATGGGTCGCATCAAAAATAACCGGAAATCCAAACGCCCGCATAATTGGAATGGACCTCATGTCCGCCACCAAATTGTTATACCCAAAAGTCGTCCCCCGTTCGGTCAGCAGAAGTTTCCTGCCGCCCGCGTCCGTCACCTTCTTCACCACCTGCCCCATTTCCTGCGGCGAAAGAAACTGGCCTTTCTTCACATTGACGATTTTCCCCGTGCGCACGGCCGCGATGATCAAATCCGTCTGGCGGCACAGGAAGGCGGGTATCTGAAGGATGTCCGCCACTTCGCCCGCCATCCGGGCCTGCTCCTCCGTATGCACATCGGTCAAAACCGCCAGGCCGAATTCCCTCCGCACCCGCGCCAAAACGTCCAATCCCTCCTCGATTCCATGTCCCCGGAAAGATTTTCCAGACGACCGGTTAGCCTTGTCAAAACTCGCTTTAAAAACGTAATTCACCCCCAGCTTGCGGCAGGTTTTTTGCAGGGAGGCGGCCACTTGCAGGCAAAGCTCTTCGTTCTCAATGACGCATGGCCCCGCGATCACGGTCAGCCGCAACGTCTTCTGAATTGATTTCCAGACAAGTGAATCGTTCATGGTGAAAAATCCCCCTAAATAACCGTGCCGTGAGGAATGGCGCCATTTTTGGGGATGATGACAATGCCGTCCCGGATGTAATAAAGCTCATGATCCATCTTGTCGGGCTTGCCTCCGGGCGAAATATGGCAGTTCTCACCGATGCGCGCGTTTTTATCGATGATGGCGTTCTCTATGTGCGTGTTTCGGCCAATGCCGATCCGCGGCACCCCTCGCGCCTCGTGTTGCTGGATGGAACTCTCCGACTCGTAATAATCGCAACCGAGCATAATCACCCGGTTTAAATCGCACCCTTCCGTCAGAGTGCTGCGCACCCCGATGATGGAATCGCGCACTTTGCAGCGGCTGATAATGCAACCGTCGGAAATGACCGCATGGTTGATTTCCGCGCCGTTGATTTTCGACGCCGGCAAAAAACGCGGCCGGGTGAAAATGGGCGCGCTCATGTCGAAGAAATTAAAGCGCGGCAACTCCGCCACCAGATCCAGATTGGCCTCAAAATAAGACCGGATCGTCCCCACATCCTTCCAGTAGCCCTGAAATACAAACGCATGCACCGAGTGCGAATTGATCGCCCCCGGAATGACGTCTTTGCCAAAATCCGTCAGCGTGTTATCAAGCAATTTTAAAATCACGTCGCGCTTGAAAAGGTAAATGCCCATCGAGGCCAGAAAATATTCGTTGCCGGGGGCAACGCCCAGTTGCTCAAAGAGTTTCGGATCAATCCGCATCGAATCCAGCGCCGCCGGGTCCTTGGGCTTTTCCACAAAACGGGTGATGCGCTGCGATTCATCAATCTGCATCAGCCCCAAATCCCGCGCCTGATCGCGCAAAACCGGAATGGTCGCGATGGTAATGTCCGCCCCGCTTTCGGCGTGCTGCAGGATAATCCGGCGGAAATCCATTCTGTAAAGCTGGTCGCCGCTCAGAATGAGCAGGTAATCAAAATCGTGATTCAGGAAGTGCAGCAGGTTTTTCCGCACCGCGTCCGCCGTCCCCTGATACCAGGACATGTCGGTGAAGGTTTGCTCCGCCGCCAGTATTTCCACGAACCCCCCGGAAAAATGGTCAAACTTGTAGGACTGCGAAATATGCCGGTGCAGCGAGGCCGAATTGAATTGCGTCAACAAATAAATCCGCTTCAGGCCCGAATTGATGCAGTTGGAAATTGGAATATCCACCAGCCGGTACTTTCCCGCCAAGGGAACGGCCGGTTTGCTGCGGTCTCGCGTCAGCGGGAACAAGCGCGTTCCCTGTCCCCCGCCCATGATAACGGAAAGAACATTGCTGGAATTGACTGACATTCGTGCTTTTTGCGGCATGATTACCTAATGTGTTTACCGATTGGTTGCAGTCTAAGCCGTCATCCGTTCGACGCAAGAAAAGTTATTCCCCCCCTTTCCGCATAAAAATTAACATTTTTCCTGTTCAGGTTTCACCCCGCGGTTCCGGCCGCCCCTTCCGTGATAAAAAAGAGGCGCAAACCCGCCGGGAGAAAAGGCCCGCAACCCGAAATCTTGAATTTTAGGCTTTAATCGTGACGAATTCCCTTGTATGAAAGAGAACGTTACGCCCTGCTGACGCGGTGGAACAAGATTGGCGGCCTAAGATATATGGCATGTTTTGAACAAATTGCGAAAGCAAAGAATCGGCAGATTACTTTGACAGGTGAAGCGCGCGTGGCGCAGCCTGTCCGGTATGTTTTTTCGTTCACGACCGGCGGTTTTTTCGTCGTCAAATTTTGATCCAGTCTGCACAGAAATATGAGATCATATCCCCTGCAATTTAAAGTAGCCACCGAGAACTGGGAGTTGGAACAAGTCCATGAACTTAATTATAGAACGTTCGTGGAGGAAATTCCCCAGCATCAACCCTCCAAAACCCCCCGTCTGGTAGATAAGTTTCACGCCGAGAACACTTACCTGGTCTGCCTTTGCGGCCAGCAGGTCGTCGGCATGGTCGCCACCCGCGGCCGCCGCCCGTTCTCCCTTGACCAAAAACTCCCCAATCTCGATTCCTACCTTCCGCCAGGCCGGCGCGCCTGCGAAATCCGCCTGCTCTCCGTGGAAAAGGAATTTCGCAACGGCCAGGTTTTTCGCGGATTGACCGCCTTGCTCTGGCAATTCGGCACCGAACATGGTTATGACCTCGGCGTCATTTCCGGCACCACCCGGCAGCAGAAATTATACAAGCATCTCGGTTTCGTCCCCTTCGGCCCCTTGGTGGGCAAGGGCGATGCCGTGTTTCAGCCCATGTATTTGACTTTGGAACAGTTTGAGAAACAGGCCGAAATCTTCCTCCGCCAACCGCTCCGCCCCCACCGCCCCATCAGCTTTTTGCCCGGCCCGGTCACCATTCCCCAGCACGTGCGCAAGGCTTTTGAACGCGCCCCGGAATCTCATCGCTCCGATTTCTTTATCGCCGATTTTCAACGCACCCGCGGACGGCTCTGCCAATTGGTCCGCGCCTGCAATGTGCAAATCATGGTGGGGTCCGGAACCCTGGCCAATGACGTTGTGGGAGCGCAGTTGACCCTTGAAAAAAAACCGGGCGTCATTTTGAGCAACGGGGAATTTGGCGACCGCCTGATTGACCACGGCAAGCGGTTCGGCTTGACGTTCGACACTCTGAAGCTTCCCTGGGGGCAGCCGTTTGACCTTGATGTCGTCCGGCAGCTTTTGTCCCGCACTCCGGCCATCGGCTGGCTTTGGTGCGTTCATTCCGAAACCTCCACCGGAATGTTGAATCCCCTGACCGGCCTTCAGGCGCTCTGCGCCAAAAACGGAATCAAGGTCTGCGCCGATTGCATCAGCTCGATCGGTCTGGTCCGGGTCAATCTTGAGCAAATTTACCTTGCCTCCGGCGCCAGCGGCAAAGGTCTGGCTTCCTACCCGGGATTGTCCATGGTGTATTACAACCACACCATTGCCTCCTCCACCGCCCTGCCCCGCTATATGGACTTGGGTTGGTATGCTGAAAACAAAGGCATTGCTTTCACCCACTCGTCAAATCTCGTCCAAGCGCTGGACGCTGCGGTCAGACAACAGGATTGGGAGAAGAAATACGCCGACGTCGCGGAGGTGTCCGTGCGTTTGCGCGCCCGTTTGCGCGAACTGGGCTTCTGCCTTCTGGTCAGTGAGCCTCATGTCATGTCCGGCGTGGTGACGATCGTGTTGCGCCCCGACCAAAGTTCGACGGATTTTGGCCAGAAACTGCAACAGGCCGGCTTTCTGCTCAGCTATAACAGCGACTATTTGCGCCGCCGGAATTGGGTCCAAATCTGTCTGATGGGCGAATATTCCAAGGACAAAATCGAGTCGTTGCTGACATGGTTGAGCCGTAATCCGGTGGAAGTTGCGCCCCGCCCTGCCGTCACGGCTCCTGTTTCCCGGGCGACAGCCTGATCTTTGACTGACAAAGGAACGCGCGCAGCCCGGTGAAATCCGGGCTGTGCAAATTCGTTGCAGTTTGCAGTTGTAAAATGTTTGGCGAATTGCTATCTCATTGGAATATCGCCAATGAGACGCGTGTCCATGCTGCTTGGGCCAGCCGGCTGTTCCGGTTTTTTCCAAGTAAGAGGGAGGTTCGTTCAGCTTTCAGGCTTATTCAACAGCCTTGGTTTGAATCGCACCCGTAGGCAAATTGTCGACCCCATTTCAACCTGATCACCAACCAACCACTTGTTTACACCTTATGCGAGTTCCAATGAAATTTAAGAAAAACAACCCGCTGTCAAAATTGCGCGCCATTAATTCGTCGTCTTTCCGGGGATGGATGGTGGTGTTGGCTCTGCTCCTCGCCGGCAGATTAACCGCCCAAACCTTCACTTCCCTGCATGATTTTTCCGGCAACGACGGCCTCGCGCCGTCAAATTCATTGACCTTGTCCGGCACCACCCTTTACGGCACAACACCGGGGGGCGGCGCCAGCAGTGCCGGAACGATTTTTGCCGTGCAAACAAATGGCACGGGATTCACGAACTTGTACCAATTCACCAATGGCGTTGACGGTGCATGTCCGGTTTCAAGTCTGGTTCTCTCCGGCAACGTCCTTTACGGGGTCGCGCTATTTGGAGGGGGGAGTAACGGAGTAGGATCGGTCTTTGCCGTCAATACTGATGGGACCGGCTTTACCAACTTATACAGCTTTACCAACGGCGGCGACGGTGCCTACCCGTTCGGCGGATTGGTTTTGTCCGGCAATACGCTTTACGGAACGGACGAAGGCTCAGGCTCAAGCTCAAGCGCGACGGAATATGGATCGGTCTTTTCCGTAACCACTAGCGGGACAGGCTTTACCAACCTCCACACCTTCGCCAACAGCGACGGAGCCAATCCAGTTTGCACTCTGGTTTTGACCAACTCAACCCTCTACGGAACAGCGGCCCTCGGCGGCAGTTCGCAAAGTGGAACGGTGTTCAAAGTTTCCACCACCGGCACCGGGTTTTCTGTCCTGGAAAATTTCACCGGAGGAACCAGCGGACAAACGCCCCAAGCCGGGTTATTGCTGTCAGGCAGCACGCTTTATGGGACGACCGAACAGGGCGGCAGCGCAGGCTATGGGACAATTTACAAAATAGGCACCAGCGGCAGCGGTTTTTCGATCCTCTACAACTTCACCGGCGGGAATGACGGAAGTTATCCCAAGGACGCCTTGGCCTTGTCCAGCGCCGGCGCCACGTTGTATGGAACCGCCTCGGGCAGGGGCAGTGCCAACTACGGCACCCTTTTCTCGGTCAGCACCGCCGGCACAAACTTTATCACCCTCTATACCTTCACCGATGCGAGTGACGGGGCGGATCCCGTGGGCGGGCTTATTTTGTCCGGCAACACCCTCTACGGCACCACGGCAGGAGACGGCGAAACAACTTACGGAACGGTTTTCGATCTTTCGCTTACAACCGGCACGAGCTATCAATTGAATTATTCGGTCGCAGGCGACGTCGATGTCAGCAAGCTCAAAGGCAACGAAACAGATCCGGCTGTGGCCGTCAACCCCAACAGCCCGATCAATGTGTTTACGGTGGCCGTTTCCAGCGCCACGAATTTGCTGCTCACTTCTTACACCGCAAATGGAACCACTTGGACCACCGGCTCCATTACCAATGCCAATGGAAATTATTTGCCTTACGGCGAACCCACTGTGGCCTGGGACGCCAACTCCAATCTTTTTGTCGCCTATGAACCGGCTTCTTTCCAAGGCATCGCCGTGCTCTACAGCACCAACGGCGGCACCAATTTTTCCACGCTAACCAATCTCGTGCCCAACGACGTCACCGATCAACCCCGGATCACAGCCGGATTGGCCGGGACACCCACCAACAGTGTTTGGCTTGTGTATAAGGATTACTCCCTGCCCAACACCCCGCTGGTTGCACAAGGCCTGACAACCACGAACATTGGCGCCTCCGGCATCGGCGCGTTTGGCCCGCAGCAAGTGATCCCCGGCTCAAGCAACGGAGGATTCCCGGATATTGCAATCGGCCCCAACAACCAGGTCATGGTCGCTTATCAGAACAACCCCCTTTCCGCCGTCACTTCCAAGGTCTTTGTCAACGTCAACACCAATGCCTCGCTCACCAACGGCTTCGGCCCGGCCATCACCGTGGCGAGCAATGCCATCGGAGGATTCACTTATATCCCCGCCGAAATGTCTGCCAATGGAATCAATGCCGGAGTCGGTCTGGCTTGGGACATGGACACGGCCAGCCCGTTTTATGGGCGCGCTTACGCAATCTATTCGTCCGCCGTGTCCGGCAGGCCTGCTGCCATCAATGTGGAACTGCAATACTCAATCAACAACGGAACGACTTGGAGCGCCCCCGTGCAAGTCAATGACGACACCGGCAATACCTACAGCCACTTCCTTCCCCGCATCGCCTTGGATCAAAGCACGGGGAGCATCGCCCTTTGTTGGGATGATTGCCGGAACGATTCCGGATCGGAAGCGGGAATTGCCGTCCCCATCCCTCCCGCCGGAACCAATGACTTCACCAACGTATTCACCACGGACAACGAGGCAAACGATGACTACATGCCCTACGGAACAGTCAGTTTGTCGGGCGGAACCTCTTTCACCCCGAACGTCCCGTTGATTCCCACCAATGTGACAAAAAATGCGAGCGCCGGATCCCAGATCTTCGCTTCAAGCGCCGCCTTGGCCGACAACGTCAATGGATTGGGTCATCACTTGGGGCTGGCTTATGCCGCCGGTAACACTTACCCCGTCTGGCCGGACAACTCCGGCGCCGTAACCGACAATCCCGATGGGGTACAAAAAAACTTTGATTTGTGTTGCACCATTTCCGCCCTGTTGCAAACCGCGGACTTGGGCGTCGGCCTTGTCGTAACCCCCACCAACGGCCTGACATCCGATGAAATCATTGCCTATTACGTAATTGTAACCAATTACGGCCCGTCCACCGCCAATAGCGTTGTCTTGATGGACACACTGCCTGTCGGCGTGACCTTGGTCAGTGTCACACCGGCGGCCGGAGGGAGTTTTTCGCTGGGACAGAGCGGACAAAATCAGACCATCACTTTTGATTTTTCGTCCTTGACCAAGAATCAGGTCATCACAAATCTCATCCGGATTACTGCCTCCCAATCCGGCTGGGCCACAAATACTGTGTCGGTTAGTTCCTCCCTGCCCGATCCCAACCTGGCCAACAATTCTCTCACCACCAACAATCTCATCGACCCGGAGGACTTGGCTGTGTCCATAACCTCTTCCACCAACGAGGCGGACATCGGAGATCCCATCACCTACTTCGTGACGGTGACAAATCTCGGGCCGGTCGCGAATGGCCTTGTTTTTATTACCAACACGATCCCGTCCACTTTGACGCAAATAACCAATGTGTTTCCTACTAACATCTCATGGACGCTTACCAATAAAACCCTTGTTTTCAGCCTGGGCACGATTCCTGTCAGCAACTCGGTGACCGTCTCATACGGCGCCTACTCCGTTTCGCTGGGCAGCCAGTATCAATTCATCACGAACGCCGTTTTCGTCACGAGCACGGACTTTGATCCAAATTATACGAACAACTACGCAACCAATATCGTCCCCATCCTCGGCGAGGACTTGGCCGTCGGAATCTCGCCCTCCGCCACCAACGTCAATATTGGCGACACTGTCACTTACACCTTGAACATAACCAATCTCGGTCCGTCTTCGACCGGAAATCTGGTTCTGACCAACGTGCTCTCGGTCAACGCCGGGCAAATTACGCTGGTGGACCTTCCGCCCGGCTCCGGCAGCGTGAGCGGAAACACCATCTCGTTCTCCATGGGAACATTGGGGGTCGGTCAGATCATTACCGTCGTTTACACCGCCGTCGCCGAATCGGTTGGGTCCACAAATACAAACATGATCAGTTCCGTCACGGTCATAAGTTCCGATTTTGACACCAATCTGGCCAACAATACCGCCATCGCCATGACCACCATCAACGGCGAAGACCTGGCCTTCGGTCTGGTCGGCGCGCCCAACACGGTTCCAGCCGGACAGCCCATTACCTACACGGAAACGGTCACCAATCTTGGTTTGTCCACCAACGGCGTCATCAGCGTGACCAACATCCTCTCCACCAACGTTTCCAGCATTGCCGTTTTAAGTGCGCCGGGAACCTATGCCATCAACGGCCATTCCGTGGTCTTTCAGGTGGGAACGCTCGGGGTCGGCCAAGCCGCCTCCATCGTCTTCACCGCCGTTCCCACCAGCATCGGCACGGCAATCGACACGGCAACCGCAGGCAGCCCTGATTTCGACACCAATCTTTTAAATAATTCCGCCCAAGCCACGACCACCGTGGTCGCCCCTGCGGCGCTCGTGTCCAATTTCACCGTCTATCCATTTGCCAGCAGCGCGTTTATCGTCTGGAGCACGCCGTTCCCCACCACCTCGCAGGTGGCTTACGGATTGACCACCAATTACGGGAACATCACCTCCCTGTCCCCGTCGGTCACCAATCACGTCGTCCTGCTCACCGGTCTGGTCCGGAATACCAATTATTACTTTAACGCCATGACGTGGGGTCAGGGGGTGTACAGCGCCACCAACGGTAGTTTCGCCACCATGGATTCTCTGATTCTCAACACTCAGGACGCCTCTTATTCCGGCACATGGTCGCAAGGATCCTCGTCCATCTCCGGGTGTTATGGAAGTTATTTTAACACGGCCATCACCACCCCCTACAACCCGACCGCCAGCGCCATCTATACCCCGACGATTCCTGTTCCCGGATTCTACAACGTCTCCGTCTGGTATCCGCAAAACACGAACTTCGCCACCGACACGCAAATCTTTGTTACAGGCGCGACCAACGTGGTCGTCCAAAGCGTCAATCAAACAACCAACGGCGGAAGCTGGCAGCCGCTGGCCACCAATGTTTATTATGCGGTCGGAACCGGCGGCAACGCGATTGTTTATAACGACACGGGTGATTCCAACCACTTCGTCGCCGCCAACGCCATGCAATGGACTTATGCGGGTTCCCAGGATTATCCCAGCAATGGCGTTCCGCCCGCCTGGTGGACCTCGTTCTATTTCGGCACCAACACGGCCGCCGCCATTTCCAACTACACCGCCTATGTCTTCGGCACGGCACCCAATGACCCCGCCGACACTCCCGATTACTGGCTCAGTTTCCCCTCCAGCAACACGGTCACAGTCGCCTTTGCTCCTTACCTTGGGGACCGTATCTATCAGCTCCAAACCACCACAAATCTGGCCGGCGCGCAGTGGATGACGCTCACCAATCAACCGGTGGTTGATACCAATGCCAGCGGCATTTACACCAACGGGACGGGCAACGGCG
>Ga0181535_10007027_pt1 | contig 11438 bp, 6 predicted proteins | sample PEATcosm2014_Bin_44_FD_119774 | JGI IMG/M metagenome (GOLD analysis project Ga0181535, IMG submission 119774) | Peatland microbial communities from MTU Mesocosm Facility, Houghton, MI, USA - PEATcosm2014_Bin17_30_metaG | ecosystem: Environmental > Terrestrial > Soil > Wetlands > Peat | place...
CACCACTGGGGCAACACGTTGCCATGCTTGTGGTGGTCCATATCAGCATGAGTTCCCGCCTGCCCCTGCCGAGGCCATACGAAGCCTTGGATTCAGCCAGGAGGATTACCGTTGAGCCTCAATGTCGTATGAAACGCCGCCTTATCCCAATTCTCAAGTCGGAGTTCCTGCTGAAGATGCCAACCAAACAACTCTTGGGACGGCTGCGGGCGTTACACAGATGTGAGGAGTCAGCCCCATTCTCTGACCTTACAGCCGGAGAGATCGCAGCCAGCAACGGGATTCTGTTCAAGAATAGCGCCGAATGGCAGGATGCATACGATCAATTGAAAGCCATTCTTGCAACGCGCGAACACGTTCCCACTGCGGCTGAACGCGCTAGGAATAGAGAAAAACGAGGGCGATCAAGGTCAGGCAAGAAGCCGAACCCGTTGGGCCAGCGAGCAGGAGCCAGCCGATGAAAAAATCAAAAGACCCTTTGCTTGCATCAAGAAACCTGATATGAACAAAGCACCTCGGAGTGGCCGGTTTTGATTCGACCCTGACTGGCTGGTTTTGAAGTGATCGGTGACAAAATCCGGTCCGCCGCAATGCGGCAGTGCGGCCCCCACAAACCCTGGACCGCCGATGAGCCGCCGGAAGCAGCTTCCAACGACACATCGGCTGGGGAAGGGCCTGACTTCGCCAATTCGAGCCGGTTCCACTCCGCTCCATTCCAGCGCCAGCCGGTGAACTGCTCCACCGGGCCCGCGCTTCCATGCTTGCCGCGCCGAAGCCTGGCGAAGGCGGGTCCACTCCGTTCCACCGTCTCAAATCGTCGAAGATAGGCTGCCCCGGCGCTGTGGCCTCACAACACTCCGCGCACCCTTTTCAAAGCAGCACTGATTCGGTTGACGCAAATCTCGCCTCGTTTCGCAAGGTCGTGCTCCCAAATCCGGATGACCCGCCAACCGTGTTTCCGTAGCGTTTGATTCACATGGAGGTCTCTGGCTTTATTCTTGGCAAATTTTCGTTGCCAGAAGCTCCGGTTATTCGACGGCATGTTGGAGTGTTTGGGACAGTCATGCCAGAAGCAGCCGTCCACAAAGATGGCGACTCGCGCCCACCGAAAAATGAAGTCCGGTTTGCCAAATATGGGCTGGTGGCGCCGCCAACCGGTGATATGGTGGCAGCGCAATAATTTCATCAATGCGAGTTCCGTTTCCTTGTTGCCGCGCCCCCGAATCCGCGACATCACTTCGGAGCGCTTCGCCTTGGTGAATACGTCAGGCATTTCAGTTCAACTGGCTGCCGCAGACACCAACTCAACCAAGCCGCGCAGCGAGGCTAATCCAAGCCTTTGATTCCGTCTCAGCTTCTCAGAACGCAGTTGCTCCCACGTTTTCTCTGCATAAAAATAAATCGGGTCGCCTCTCCTTGTTCGCAACCACACCTTGCCGGTAGCAGCCTCTAATTCCCCAACCGTCCGGGAATCGCTCGCGAAGGCAAGTCGTACGCGTTCCCACTCTGCCGACAAAGCTTCTTCTTCGGTGTTCGCGGGGATGAAAGCGGTGTCCGAAAGTTCATTCCGCCAGGCGTTCGGTTCAGACATCTCCCTTCCCTGGAACTCATTCCAGCATGATTCGCGTTTCGACACCTCGCCGGGATTGCCGTCTTGCGTCGTGATATACTCATGCGCGGCCTTACACGCGACCTTTAGCGCTTCGTTCAATCCCGGAGGGATGCGCTGTTTCTCCCAAATCCAGTCGAGGTCGATGCGACGTCCCGACTCCTCGGCCATCCACGCAACTGCGTAGGCGACACTGTTGGCGCGGTAGCCATCCAGTTGCAGCGCGTCGAACAGCTTTTCGGCTGTGCGCCAGAGAATCGCCTTCGCGACAGCATGCTTGAAATAGTTCTGGTCAACGACCGGCTCGCCATTTTCCTCCATGCTTTCGGCAAGCTTGTTGAAATTCTTCTCAGCGCCGAGGCAGACAAGGTGAGGCAACCCCAGCCATGCGTGCTCGAATTTGGCCAAGTCTGTCTTTGCAAACTTCTGATGTTTTGGGTTCTCGGTTTCCCACTTTCGGCGTCGTGTCGCATTGCCCTGCTGCGCTTTATCATCAGCGTAGGAACCGCGCGCCCGTTCATAATACCAATGTGTCCCTCGCTCTAGGCCGCTTGCAGCGGGTGCCCAAACGGTGCGTGAGAGTTGTTCCAGTGCGTGATGAAACGGCCCGTTCGCTGCGAAGTCCGCTCCATTCACTTTGTTCTGGCTGTTTGCGTATCGCGAAATAAGCGGGACGATCTCTGGCACCTTGGCCGGGTCTTTTAGCACAGTGAGCTTCACTTGCACTACTACGCTGTCAACATTCATGTGCTCCTTCTTGACGGCGTGGTAGATCGAAGCGGTGGTCTGGCCGCCATTCACGATCTGAAAATCCTTCAGCCATTCCAGTTTCCCGCCACTCATCCGAACTTCCGCCGCCGTACAACACAGCCCGTTATTGTAGGCCAGAAAACGATGCGGCTCTTCCTTGAGCGTCTTTTGCAAACCACGATTCACCTTCCCCTTTGCCTGGAGAAATGCCCGCACGTTGCGTTCAAGAAGGCGCTGGCCATGCTTGCCGTAAATGCGCGCGAGCATCGGCGCTGGGAAGAATGCGAGGAACGTTTGATATTCGCCGGTCACGTCCGCTGTTTTCAGGCAGGGAATTGCCCCGTCGTAATCGTTCACGAAATCCAATTCGATGACCTCGCGATACCCGACTTGCAGGCGACTCAACTTGTCCAAATCCCACACCACATAACGCACCTCGACACCTGGAAATTTTTCTTCATCGAGTTCCATCGAGCGCACGAGGCCATCCGTAAGAAAGAACAGCCGCACTGTGGTCAGTGAATCCTTCGCCTCATGGATCTTCTGCATCACGCTAAATCCGTCGGAAGACTCCTCCACTTTCGTATGAAACCCGTCCAAAGCTCGACGAAGGAATCCGCGCAGAAGTTGGAACTGCCGCCGCACCTCCGGCAGGCCGACGTCTTCCACCTCCCCGGTGCCGAAGTAAAGGGTGACAAACAAATCGGCCGTCGCCCCATCGCCAGACAGCGACCATGCACTCAATTTGGCCGCAGGAATGGAACCAACGTTACGAGCCTCGTAAATCCGAATACATTCTACTCCATCTGCCTCATTGTGATCCCCAAGGAGTCCGATGAGGTGATCTCGAAAAGTCTCCTCTCTCAGAGGTTCGTTGTTCTCGCTCGCTTTGTCAGCATCAATGCCTGCCGCTGCGAGCACTTCCTGATGCAAGTCGATGGCGAACTGTTCGAGGCGGGGATTCGGCATGGTTCAAGAGTTTCGAGGTTGGCACCGTCAGGGCGCGGAGGTTTGCATCAGTGCGGCCAGCATCACAGGCACAGGAACGGCAAAGGGCTCGCAAGCCGCGAGGCTCACCGCAAAGTTCACATCGCCAACTCCCGCCGGAAGGTCCACTTCCACCAGGCGCGGAAACCCTTGGCGCACTTGATACGTGCGCTCACCCCGCACCGTGCAACGCCGCCCTTCGTAGCGGCTGGCGTGCGAGTCCAGCCAGCCCCGCTCAAGCAGGCGGTCATTGAACGCGGCGAGCGCAATCAGGTCGCCGGCAAGTCCAGAGCGGGTGTCGGCGATGAGCGCGGCGAGGCTTTTCCCCGGAGCACTGTCGGCCACCGCTACTTCGCGTTCATCCACCACGACGACATGCAGGAATAGGGCGCCGACGCCGGTATCGTCAAGTTGCCGCTCGCTGGTAATGCGAACACTTTGAGGCTGCTTTGCCGCCGTCGTCTTGACTTCCATCGCCCCCACTGTGAATTGAAAATCCTGGTGCGCCGCCGCGCTCGCCTTCCATCCAGCCACGGTCGACGCCGCGCCCAAGGCGGGCAGCAAATGTGCGCGGACCACATGCAGTTCGCCCCACAATCCGCGTTGCGCCTCGACGCTCAATCCATCGCGCGAGGCCGTCAGAAATTGCTGCCAGCGCCGCAGCCGCCCCAGGAATTCCGCCGCCGCCTGCTTTGGGTCGCTCGCAGCAGCGACGCGCGGCGCGAGATCTTCCGCCAGGGCCGTGAACACATCAGAGCACGCCGCATCGCGCAAGCGGACGCCCAAATGCGGCTGCGAACCAAGCGCCACAGAAATCAATTCCAGTCCCCGGCACTCCGGCCACTCGCGGCGCGGTGGCAACGCCGCTTTCGACACCGGCACCAGCAACGCCCGCGCCCGCGTTGTTTGTTCCAACGCGACGAGCAGTGGATGCCCGATTTGGGGGCGCGCAAACCGGGTCAGCCAGGCAACATTCGTTCCGCCTTCGGCCTCCATTTCCTGCCATAGCTGTTCAATTGTCATTGTCGAACTCGTCATCCTCTTGCACTTCCGCTCCCCAGACACGGTTCACCCGGTACTCGACACCCAGCACCGTGTCGCTGGTCGGAAAGCTCAAAGCTACACCAATGACGGGCGGCCCATTGGGGTCAACGCCTGCATCGGCCAACGGTTCCAACGGATATACAAGCAGCAGCCCATGCGTTCTTTTACGAAGCACACGCATGACTCGTCCGTTCGGGCGCTTCGTTTCGCCGGTTCCTCGTCTCAGAAGTTTCGGTGGAATGGTTTGCTGCCAGCGCAAGGTCAAGTCGAGTGCAATCATCGCCGCATCACGCCCGACCTGTTCCTTCAACCAATCAACATCGGCAGCCAACTCAGGCTTATTGGCAACCATGTCGAACCATTTTTGATCGAATGACACCCAGGAAAAATCGTACGCTTCATCCGATGGGTTCAGGATGTTTGCCTTTTTGAGACTGTAACTGGTGGCAAACAACTGTTCGGGTGTCCGCTGCGCCAGTCCCACTTCGTAACCGGCAATCGAGCGTCGCGTTGTGGCGTCCTGCACCGACACCAGAGCCACGGTCCAGGATGTCAATTCCGGGTCAGTCTTGGTGGTTTGCTGGCGAATAAACGCGGCAAGCTGTTGTCCGCTGGCCCGCGCTGACTCCGGCGGGAACTGCAGGGCTCCAACGAATTCAGCAACAGCATTCGCGCTGACGCCCACCCACACTCGCGTCTCGCGCCCCGAGCCCGACGCGGGGGTTCCGATTGCAGTGAAAAGTTTCCCCGCCTCCTTAAAGTTCGTCGTCAGTCGCCCCACATCTTTCGGCAACTGGATTGTCTGCACCAGCACTCCTGACCACTTCAACTCCTGCCGCTGACTGTGGCACATCTTGTTCAGCGCAGTGACAGTCATGCCGCCTGGATGCGTTCGCACGCGCAGGCCGTATTGTTCCGGCGTAAGTCCAGCGGCGACCATGTAATCGAACTCGCGCCGCAGTTCCGCATCCGCCAACGCAATGTGCCGGTACCACGCGGCCAGCAGCCCGGTTGTGAACAACCGGCACAGGTCCAGATAGCCCGGACGATAACCGAACCAGCGCCCCATTTGCATAAGAGTGTCATACATCCGCGACGTGCGGAGGAAGTAGCTGATGGAAAGCCCTTCGAGCGTCAGCCCGCGCGAAAGCTTGTCGCCGCCGACCGCAATCACATTGCGCCCTTCGGCCTCGTGCTCCTTGTAGTCGAGTGCTTCCTTCGCAAAGCCGTTAATGGGAAGGATGACAAACTTCGACGCCGCGCCGTGAAGCTCCGCGTCAACCTGCGCCCACGTTAGCGCAGGCCCGGCCTCTTCGCCGAGCGCCTGCGACACGGGCACGAACTCCGTTTCCCAAAGCTCCCGCAGTTCGTCCCGCACTGTGGGTTTGCGGCTGCCATCGCCAAATTCGACGCGCCGTTGTAAAGCCACAACCTCATCGCGCACCAGCCGAACGACATGAGTTTGCACATCCACGAAGCGGGTGACGTGGACAAGCATCGAATTGTGCCTCTTGGCCTGGCCCCGCGCGCGCCGCGCCGCACAGGTGAGGATGAAACAGCGAATCGCGCGCTTCAAAGAAGCGGGCAACTCCGTCGGAACGTGGCCCTTCTTATGCCGTGGCGGAAAGGCAGACGGCGCGGCGTAGTCATCAATCTCTCGAACAATATCAAGGCCATCTTGCGCTTGAATCCCGGCGTCTGCATCCCCGTCGAGTCCGAACACCTTGACCGGCCCGACGTAGTTCGAAGGCGGCTTGACGTTGATTATGAAACTACGCGGGAACAGGTCTTCGCCATGCTCAGGAGTCTCCGCCGTGGGGTTAATGAAGATATTGGCGAACGGCGTCGCCGTGTAGCCGACGTAAGCCGACTTTTCAAAAGCATCCAGCAGCTTGCGAATCTTCCCGTTGATGGCCGTCACGTCGTTCACTCCCGGCGCGGCACCCCTGTCTTTCGTGTTGATGGAGGCATTGTCCGCCTCGTCATCAATCAGCAGCAACGGAACATCTCGCACGACACGCTGGCCGGTGTCCGGGTCGTCCGTTCCAGCGACATGCAGCACCCATTTGATGAGGTTGCCCAGCAACCGTGAGTTTTTCTTGATGACCAGCACCACGGGGTCGCTGCCAATCATCACGTTCTGTGTCTCGGCCACCGTTCTGTTGAAATCCCCGTCCTCCGCACTGCTTGTCAACGAGTGCATCACAAGCCGATCTCCCGGCAAACGCCCGACACCCACCCATTGATTTGCATTGTCCAACCGCCGGCTCCTTTGCGTATCAAAGCCGAGCACGCCCTCATCCACGCGAAGTTGTGTCTGTGCACGAAGATTGCTGTGAATGCCCGCGAGCACAATCACCAGCTTGTATCCGGCGTCCACCGCTTTATTTATGAGGCCGATGTAGTTCGCCGTTTTGCCCGACTGGACGGAGCCGACGACCATTCCGCGTCTGTCCCAAGGGCCGTCTCGCCCAGGATCCTCAATGCGCTCCAAAATCATATCCGTCAGTTCGTGAAGATTGTTCACCACCGTCGGGGCCATCCCGAAGTCACGTTCGAGAAACGTCATGTATCGGTTCCAGAACCGCCATTGAATGCTGCCTTTCTTACCGGGAAGCCACGGAACGTGGCGCGACGGGTCATGGTCATCTAGGACCGTCGCATCCTGGACACCGACAGAAAACAGGTGACGCAGTTCCGTCGTTAACGCCTCGACATCAATCGCCGCATCGGGCGCGAAAATGGTCGCAGCCTGAGCCGCCTTGCCCGCCATCTCCCGAATTAAGTCGGGTGTGCGTTTCGTCTCCTTGCGGAGAATGTCCACTGCAAGGTTGCGAGCGTTTGCGTAATGGTCGTGCGTGTCAGGCATGGGATTGGGATTCAGAGAGGCTTTGCAGCAGGGCGGGGAAAAGCTCGAAAGGCCAGATGGTGCGCAGACGGTTGACGGCTTCCTTCGGGCCGTAACCGCTCGCGACCAGCGAATGGAAAGCCTGTTCCATCACCTCCCGAATCTGACCTTCCGCCGCGTGTTCAAATGGACCAGGCAGTGAGTTCGGCTTCTCGCTGTTCTCAATCGCAATATGCGGAAATGGTACCGTTTCTTCGACGAGACGAAGAAGCGCATTGAGCGCGGAACGGTTCGAGCTTGCCCCGAGAACTTGCTTCAACAGCGGATGCTGCCGATTCAACCGATAGAACATCTTGTCATGCTTCGCGGTCGGTTCCCAAAGAAGCACCCGCTCTTGATCCGCCTTTGGGGTCAGCTTCGAGCCGCGGTGCGAATAGACCCGCTTTGCGTCGCTACGCGTGCGCTCCCCAATCCGTCGCAGGTCGTCACGCAACGCCGCCGGGGGCAGAGCGCGTGACTTCGTGACATCAATCGCCCAATCGTGGTCGAGGGCGTTCGGCACTTCGACACGGATGCGTGCCAGCTTGTAATGCTCCTCTTTTGCCCATCCGAACCCCAGCCAGTCGCCCGGCACGAGCAGGCGATGGTTCCGGTAAACGTAAAAGCCTTGATGCGCGTTCCAACCACGCGGTCCGGCGGCGGCTTCATGCTTTGGCTTTAAGAGTTTGGAATGATGCGGAAGCACAAATGGTTCGACCTCGACGATTTCCCCGTGTAGTTTGAGCTTGGTGACCGGCAGAACTTGCGTTCCTAGTTCAGTTGCCAGGAAAGGGTCCCAAGCCTCAATATGTCGTCCATTGAGAATAAGTTTCACTCCGCCCACGCCAGCCATCAGTTGATGGAAAACCATTGCCAAATGGCGACGCACCTCGTCAGCACGTTTTAGAAAATGCTGTTGCTCACGCTCGCTCTCAGTGCGCTGGCCTGCAACCAAGCGGTCGAGATTCTGCCAGATGACTGCCGTTCCATGCGGCAACTCGCCCAACCGACGGAAATGTGATTCTGCCGCTGCATCCCCGCTGCGAAGCAATTGCCACTCGTTGACGCGGGCAATATGGTCAAGATTCCAGCACCGAGTAGCGGGCTTTCCGCCGCTAACAACACTACGAACTGTGACGCGCCGGCATTGCGAAAAGCTGGCAGTCTTGAGCCCAAGACCAAAACGTCCAAGGTCGTGCGGCTCGCGTATCTTTAGCGGGTTCTGGCTTCCCGGCCGCATGGCAGAAACAAGGCTGTTCTCGGAAATACCACTCCCATCGTCAGTGACCGTGATTACGGAGTTTTCACCATCCCAATGGAAATCCACCCATACGTTTTTTGCACTCGCAGTAATGCTGTTATCAATCAGGTCAGCCAACGCCGTCGGCAGCTCGTAACTAAACGCGCGCAACGACTCGACGAGGCACGCTGCGTATGGCGCTGCGATGTCAAAATCTGTTTCGGCAAGTTGGGGGCCTCCTTGTTTCACACATTATGAAGCCGCAACCTCTCGCTGTTCCTGCACTTCCTCAGCCAAATCAGGACTCCGATGGCAGATGCCCGCCATTTGCGCCTCGGAACAATAGAACTCATCATCATTGAAACCGCCGCTCTCGTAACGGCGCCATGCCTCTTTCGCCACAGGTGCCAGCACAACAGGCCAGCCGCTTTGCTCGTAATACGGCTTGACAAGTCGCGGTTCCAACCGGCTGACTGGTGAATAGTCCTGTATGTCTTGCGCGACGCGGGTGCCGTTTTCCAAGGCGCTGTCCGGGTGAAGCCCGGCATAGAGGAAGCCAATGGAATACCAAGCCCGCTTGAAATCCTGTTGCGGCACCAGGCGCAGGGCGCGATTATCGAGGTCCAGCAAAGGCAGAAGCCAATTTACTGCTTCTTTTTCGTTCTTCGGCAGTGGTGCCAAATCGAACTTTATGGTTTTGGATTTTTTCATGGTTTTTTCGATGTAATTCTTCACGGCAATGCCGACCGCCTCGCCCACCAGTGGCGGAACCGCATTGCCGATGACGCGGAATTGATGGGTTCGGGCGATAGGAAACTCGAACCAGTCCGGGAAACTCTGAATCCGGGCTGCCTCGCGCGGTGTGAGCGACCGCTTCTGTGTCGGGTGAATGAACATTAAACCGTCTTTACTCAAATGGGCGACGATGGTTGAGCATGGCTCATTGCGATGTTGTCTCGTGTAACGGTCTGTGAAAATTTCCTTGTTGTAGGGAAACTCAAATTTGATCTCGCGTTTCTGCATCGCCTCCTTGGAATTTTCGCCTTCCCTCAGCAGTGCAAAATCCCGCAAGTCACGCTCGCTGTGTGGGCGGGCGCGGTGAGCGGTAAGCGTTTTGGTGATGTCAACTTCCAAAACATCAAGAATGTAACGCCCGCCGTAGATTTCCAGTTGGTTGGCGAACCGATCCACGTCGTATTCAGATTCCTCTCTTCCAGCCCCCGCTGCCAAAGGTGGTAAATCGCCAATTGCTTCCCACAAAGTAAGGGGGGCTTTCAAACCCGGAGTTCCATTGAGACCAACATCAATCCGGGGAGCAGGCTTGAGTTGCGGGCGGAAGTAATCCGGCAGGTCAAGACGTGTACCGATGAAAAGTTGCCGCCGCCGCTTTTGCGGCAGTCCAAGTTCCATGCAGTCTTCCACCTGGGCGTGAACCCGGTATCCAAGCGCTCGCGACTCTTTTTGGACGCGGGTGAAATACTCGCCACCAGACGCCGAGCGGATGCCCAGCACATTCTCCATTACAAACACCTTCGGCTGGAAAAATTTAACGTAACGCAGGAATTCTTGGTAAAGATGGCGACGCGCATCATCCACCAGACGAATGCCATGATTCGCGCCGTCCACCTGGCGAACCGTGCTGAACCCCTGGCACGGGGGGCCGCCCACAATGACATCAATTTCCTCCGTGCCGATCAGTTTCGCCAATTCCGCAGGCGCGAAGCCGGTCAAGTCTTTATCCAAAATGTGCCGAATTTGAGGCAGGTTTCTCTTGAAAACAGCAATGGCCTCAGAGTTGTAATCAAGGGCGGCCAGCCCCATCAGTCCAGCCCGCTCCAAGCCGAGGCTGAAGCCGCCACAGCCGCAAAACAAATCTATAAAATTCAATTTGCTCATTTCGTCCCGCCTGTGAATGTCAAGGATTAAAGTCGCTGAAACACTATTGCAGGGTTTTCGGAGTTTTCCAATTTAAAAATCGCTCCAATTTCAGTCTGCGCGACACGCAAGGCAGCGCGACAACCCAACAAGCCATCGCCGCCCCGCGTGTCCCCTTGGATGCCCCCATTGCCTCGCCGCGTCGCCAAGACTTGCCGGCTTTGGCTTCCCCTTGAAAGACTACGCCGCCAAACACGGCAAGACTTGGCTCCCCCCGTTGAGGCTCCCTTGATGAATTTCCAAATCCGCCGCTCCATTCCGCTTTTTGGTCCGTCCGATCCGCGCCCCTTTCCCCTGCGCGGGCGGCCAGCCCAAACGCTCCATTTCGCTCACGGCTTTGGAAATTCACAAGCGAGCGGGGAATCCTGATTACGCGCGTCAGTCATGCTTCATGCCCGCCCGTCAACCCGGCATGAAGCCCGCCAGCCGCGCCGCGCCGCGATAGTGTGAGGCAATTACCCGTCTGCCAGCCTCATTCAGGTTGTTTTCTTCGCCTTTTTTACGCACGCCGTCACCCAACCGTTTGCTGCTCGCTTGTCCGACACCGAGCCGACTTTAGGAGCGAGATCAAAAACCGCGCCAGCGTCTCCCTTTTGCCCTTTCCCCACTGTCACGGTTTTAGCTTTCGCTGAGTTTTCAATGCACTTCGCGCACGGCATCGCTGTCTCCCAATCCTGTGAAGCGAGCAGCAAACGGCAGGGTGACGGACAGCGGTTTCAAAAAAAAGCTATGAAAACAACACATTTAAAAATTGAAGCGTCAGCACCGGCGAATGTCCGGCCATCGTCGGTTTCAAAAAACAGCAATTCAGAACAACTGCATCGGATTGATTTTCGGCAACGGTTTTACAACCGGGCACTTTCGACACCGAAAGTACTAGATTTGCTCTATTACGAAGCCCCCCGCCTTTGGGAATTGGCCGAAGTGGTTGGCAAATGGGTTTGGATTCAGTTTGACGAGCAACCGCCGCGCCACATCACCGCCGC
>Ga0181535_10007031_pt1 | contig 11433 bp, 8 predicted proteins | sample PEATcosm2014_Bin_44_FD_119774 | JGI IMG/M metagenome (GOLD analysis project Ga0181535, IMG submission 119774) | Peatland microbial communities from MTU Mesocosm Facility, Houghton, MI, USA - PEATcosm2014_Bin17_30_metaG | ecosystem: Environmental > Terrestrial > Soil > Wetlands > Peat | place...
CGCGCCACCGAAAACAATGCGTACCTTGGCAGCGCCGCCACGGAAAGATCAATCTCGGAATGCGCGTTGAGGGGTCCGCTCCAGTAATGAGCAAACGACAACAAGCCATAGAACAATCCCAGGCCCGCCAGGATTATGGGCAAATCCCGCAACAACGACGCGGCCGGAGAAAGCACCACGCCCCAGGGTGGAGTTCGAGATAGGGTCTTATCGCTCTTCTGCGCCATTATCGTCGGACTGCATCAGTGAAGTTCTCCGGAGCTTGCCGGCTGGTGAGATAACAGTCTGTCGTTTTCCGAATCATAGGTGAAGATTTCTGCATAGCGGCCCCAATGCAGCGCGGTCTCAATCTGATGCTGCACTTCCCCTGCTGAAAAATGTTCATCCAGAACATCCCGGAAGAGTTCCAGCGGAATGGAGTGGTCAGACTTGCATTCAAGCGCATGGCGCATCTGTTGCAACAAAGTGACACGGGCGAGAGCGGCCTCGCGAAATAGATTCTTCCTCATCTCAATACTGGCCCCGGCGAATTCCTCGCCGGCTGGGGTCATCTCAATGTCACCTGCTGAAGACTTCAGAAACCCAAGTAGCACCGCCGCTTCGACAAGCGGCATCAGATCGTCCACTTCCATTAAGAAATCTTCCGCTACGTGGTATAGATCCTCTTTCCCACCACGATCCTTCAGCAACTCCAAAAGCCCCGCTATGCCGCCTGGCCGAGCATGCGGCAGCATCTGGTACGGCGGCTTCGCTGCCCGCTGCGACTTCGAGGGCGGCGCGAGTTCGAGTTCCGGCTGTGTCATGACCTTATAAATGTAGTCGACATACAACAGGAAATCGGCTGAATTGCGATCTCTGGGTTGCTGTATGGGGACCTGGAAATCGGCTCGAATCCGGGCTGGGTTACGCCCGAGCACGACAATTCGGTCGGCCAGCAGAACGGCTTCTTCGATGTTGTGGGTAACCAGGAACATGCTCTTTGTCGGGATCTTCTTGTCGAGCCACAGCTCCATCAGTTCACCCCGAAGATTTTCGGCGGTCAGCACGTCGAGCGCGGAGAAAGGTTCATCCATGAACAAAACCTCCGGTTCAACCGCCAGGGCGCGTGCGAATCCAACGCGCTGCTTCATTCCGCCGGAAAGCTCCTTGGGATAAGCGCTTTCGAAGCCTTTCAAACCTACGGTATGAAGAGTTCGCAGGGCGCGGCGATGACGGTCGATATGCCGAATGCCGCGAGCGAGCAGCGGAGCCTCAACATTTTCCAGCACCGTGAGCCAAGGGAAAAGCGCGAAGCTCTGGAAGACGATAGCCACATTGGGGCTGCATTCGCATAGTCGCTTTCCGTGCCAGAAGATTTCGCCGGCGGAAGGAGCTGCAAGCCCCGAAAGGATGCGCAGCAGCGTCGATTTACCGCAGCCTGAAGGCCCGAGCAATGCAACAATCGCGTCCGACTCCACCACGAAATCCATGGGAGCGATGACCTGAATCTGCCTTCCGTCAGGCTGCTGGAAATATTTTTCGATACCGCGCGCCTCAATGATCCGTTCTGCTGCCACGACCGGTACGGCAGAAACAGTTACATTGGCAGCCGTAGGCGCGGGCCGTTCGCGTTGCGCGTCAGCCGGCACCGCAGCTGCCAATTCGTTCATGAAGCGCTGCCATGCTTCTTCCGGCAGTTCGTCGAAGAAGCGCATGCGGTCATCCGGATTGATGCTGTCGACAATTGCCCGCATTTCGTGCGCGGGCCGCGAATGCAGCAGCACGTACAGGTGATAGTAAGGAAAGTGAACGGCCAGCTTGGCGGCGAACTCCGTCGGCAAACGGCGGAACAGGTTCTGCTGCTCGTCAAACGGCAATACCAGGAACGCTTCGGCGGCCACTTCTGGCTTCATTCCTTGCAGCAGAGAAACGGCACCCTCCCAACGCCCTCGGGAAAGTATGTCGCGAAGCTGTTCTTGTGCGTATGAGTCCATCGAATAGCCCCGAACAGGCTACTACGATTTCGGCTGGGTGTGAACAGCTCAACGCGCGCTCCAGTTGGGTAACTCGCGGACGTGCGGATTAAGTCAATCCTTAGTTCCTCAATTTCTTTGTTATCCTGAGTAGAATCTGACATAGAATCGCCAGCAAGGAGCGGGTCTTGCCGAAATTCGAGGAGTGCCTTCAGCGTCTTGAAACTATCGTCCAGCAATTAGAGCGGGGCGATCTTCCATTGGAGCAGGCTCTAAAACTCTTTGAAGAAGGCGTAGGGCTTTCAGATTCCTGTCGCCGGGAGTTGGAGGAGGCCGAAGGCAAGGTCGAAATCCTGCTCAAGCAAGACGGAAAGCTGCAACCGGAGCCCTTCGCAATCACTGCCGATCGGACCGAGTCACAATAGCAGCCGAATAAACATTAGTTCTGAGGCGCATTGAATCGCCAGTTGCTTTGCTCATCCCGCGCAAGTCCGAGAGATAGTCATCCGGGCGAACCGCGACGTTCGAGTGAGGGAGAATTTGTATGCAGTCATTGTCAATTCTCATAGTCCAGGCAGATGGCAGAGTCGGCGAGCTACTTGTCGCAAACCTGCGGACCCACTTCAGGGAAATACGCGTAGTGCGCGGCCTGCACGAGTTGTGGGAGAAGCCTTTCCAGAATCAGGAACCCTACGCAGTAGTCGTTGATCTTGAATTAGTCAATTTCCGGGAGCTGCATGAAATCTGCGGGCGGTATCGCAATAGTGCGGTTATCTGCACTCATCGCCTCGCGGATGAGGAGATGTGGGTCGCGGCGCTGGCCGCCGGCGCAACCGATTGCTGTGCGCCCAGCGACATCCTCGGCATCCTCCGTGCCGCTTCCGACGCGCATCTTCGGAGACCCGATGTTGCGGCAGCCTGATCCGGGTTTGCAACTACCGGCGGAATTCGGCGTCACCGGGAAAAGACAAAATGGAGAGTGGGGCATTCGAGGCACTGCTCCGGCGGCATGCTCCTAGCTTGGCGGCAACTCGTCTCCCGGCTCTTCCACTCCGGCGTTCCTGTAAGCGTTGATCACGTCTTGCACTGAGATAATCCCGATCAGCATGGCGGGATCTGCCCGATGCACCACGGGCAGAAACGGCCAGTCGCTGATGTGCCGGAGGGCGGTCTCCAGGGACTGATCCGGATAGAGTGCGGGAATGAACATGTTCAACCGCGAACCTAACGATTCACTTCCGTCAGGTTCAAGATCCAACAGCGTCTGTCGCGAAACGCCGGCCCAACGGCCGCCCGGCAACTGCACCAGGAAAAAATCGCCCTTTGCGTTTTGCACGACGTCGAGGGCGTGAAACAGCGTGCCTTTGCCATCGAGCACTTGTTCCGCAAACGGGGAGAGCGCATCTTCCACGCGCAGGGTCGCGACTTCGCGTTCTTCTTCCAGCGAAGGCAGGTCGAGGCCGTCCTGTCGCGAGAGCAGATCGAAAATCGGCACTCTCTGAAATGTACGCGATATCAGATAGGCGACCGTGTTCGAGACAATGACCGGCAGGATGATTGAATAGTTGCCGCTCACCTCCAGGATCATGAAAATCGACGTCATGGGCGCACGCAAGATGCCCGCGAACAGTGTTCCCATGCCGATGAGCGCATATGCGCCCACGGGAATCGACAATTGCGGAAAGAATGACTGCTCAAGTCCGCCGACCGCGCCGCCCAGCATCGCGCCAATGAACAACGTTGGAGCGAACAGTCCGCCCGGAGTACCGCTGGCAAATGAAATTCCGGTTGTCAGGATTTTCAGTCCAGCCAGGATTCCCAGGATCTCCCATCCGAAACGTGCATTCATTGCCTGGTCGATCGAGTTGTAGCCGGCGCCCATGACTTGCGGAAAACGGATGCCGATCAACCCGATCAGTAGCCCAGCCACTGCCGGTTGCACGTATTGCGTCCATGGTGGCAGGCGCCGCAGCCATGGACGCAGCAAGGCTATGAACTTGACGAAAAGCACCGACGCAGTGCCGCCCAACACTCCGAGCGCCGCATAAGCAAGCAACTCACCTGGGTTCTCGAGATGATATTCCGGAACGAGGAACAGCGGCTCCTGCCCGAGAAACCAGCGTTCGACCACCGTGCTCGATATCGCCGACAGCACCACTGCGCCGAGAATGCCCGTCGTCCAGCGCCCGATAACCTCTTCAATGACAAACAACACGGCGGTAATAGGTGCATTGAAGGCCGCCGCCAGTCCCGCTGCCGCGCCGACAGGCGCAATCAACCGCAAGCGCTCGCGCGAAAGTCGCAGCCGCCTTCCAATCAAGGATGCGATGCCGGCCCCGACCTGCAGCGCGGGATCCTCTGGACCGAGTGATTGTCCGCTGCCGATTGCCAGCGCGCCCGTCAGAAACTTGCCGATCGTGGTGCTGCTGCCCACGTAACCGTCATAGATATAGAGCGCGCCCTTCGTCTGGTTCACGCCGCTGCCGCGCACGCGCGGGAAAAACTTGCCGACCAAAACCGCGATCAGTAAACCGGCCAGCGCCGGAGCGATGAACACACGCGGAACATCCGGTCGCAGACCGGTACCCAGCAGCAGCCATCGCACGGCGGAGATGGCAACCCTGAAGAGCACCACGACCAATCCCGCAATCGAGCCGATGATGACCGACAGCACGAGAAAGAATTGCTCCTCGCGCAACGACAAAAGTGCTGACCCGGTCAGCATTCTCCTCAGAGACGACCAGTATTTTCGCCGCACGGGGCTGCCGCTGGTTGCCCGTTTTTCAACAGTAATCGACTTCATTTACTGGTTCCCCCAGCGATGATGGCCGATGGTGGCCAGCAGCTCATCCATCCCATTCGGCGCACCACATAGCTTCGCCGCAGCATCTTCGGTGGCGAAAACGAATCGCATCATGTTCTCCACCACGTCATCGCGGCCCCGCAAGCGGCCCTCCGTCGCGTAGCGTCTGAGTTGCTCGGCCCAGCTCTGGAGTTGAGCCAGCTTATCCGCATCCGCTTGCGCCTCGGGAGTAGTTGTACGTGACCGACTGTCGGCCGCGGCCTTCGCGCAGGAGCGTATGCACTCGTCGAGACGCTTCACGGCCGTCTCGTACGCGGCAAGCGTACGCCGCACCCGCTCTCCCGCGCTCACTCCTGGTGAGAAAGGATCGGCTGCCAGCAGTTGCTCCGCTCTGTTCAGCAGGGTCCTTGAGTTCGCGTCCTCATCGTCCAGCCTCACGGCGTCCGTCAAGTAATGTTTGGCTGCCACATAGTCGCCAGCCTGGAGCGCCACCTCACCGGCACCCACATAGGCAGCCACGAAATTATGATCCAGTTGTCTGGCGTGTTGAAACTCGGCAAGCGCCCGATGCACGTCACCCAGTTTGAGATAGATTTGTCCAATCCGAGCGTGGGCGCTCGCGCTCGGCGGAAGCTCCGGCAATAGGGCTGCCAGCTCTGTCTCAGCAAGCTCATTCTGGTGATTGGCGGCCAGCACGTCCAATAGTTCGAATCGCGTATTCAGGCGTTCGACCGTAGGCGTTTTACCCGGACTCCAGATGCCGTCGATGGCAGCCTGATAATAGCGAATCGCATCTTGCAACTCGCCCCTGCTGGCTGCAATCCGCGCCAGTTTCAGGTTCACCATTGAATCGGTCGGATGTTCCTCTAAAAGGCTCAGGAGACGCGAACGGGCCTCGTTCGGACGTCCAGCGGCAAGCAGCGATTCGGCGAGTTGAACGCGGTATTCGTCGTCGTCGTGCTTGGCATAGACCAGTGCAGTTTCGAAATCTTCCACCGCCTGTTCGGGACGGTGCGAACTAAGCGCAGCCACGCCTCTTTGATACCAATCGGAGGCCAACTGGTCTTGCCGATTGTTGAACCAGTCCACCACCATGCGCGTAAAACTGAAACCGGCAATGATGATCAGCACCAGCACGGGCAGCCCGAGCTTATGCCGGCGAAGCGAAGCCGCCGCCTCGCAGTTGGCGCATCGCCCCGCCGGGGTCAAGGGCTCGCCGCACACCATGCATGTCTGATTCGACGCTGGCATGTTGAATTTTTAACTTAGCAGATTTGGCGCCACTATGCGCATTCCCGCCCGTATCAACATCGTCACCCGTCGATGGTGATTATCGGCGGCCCTCCCGAAATGCAAAAGGGAGAGGCAGGTTTGCCTCTCCCTTTATATTCCGGCTTTTCGCGTCAGCTTCGGCGCAATCCGGGCTCCTGCGACAGGCCGGTCTTAACGCCGGCGAGTCAGCAACGGAGCTAGTACAACCGGAAATTTACTTCTACGCTGATCTGTACGGCCACTGGCTTGCCATCTTTCATGGCCGGCTCAAACTTCCATTTGCGGACTGCTTCAACCGCCTTCTGATCCAGCCCCATTCCAAGGCTGCGGGTCACGCGGACGTCGCGGGGAGAGCCGTTCGGGTCGATAATCATCCATAGAACGACCGTTCCCTGGTATTTCGCCTTGCGGGCCTCTTCCGAATACTCCGGGTCCGGCGCGTCAAGCGCACGCGGGGCTGAAACACCACCGCCCACCCGGAAAACGCCGCCGCCAATGCCGCCACCGCGACCCTGCCCAACCCCAGGACCAACTCCGACACCCACGCCGCCACCACTGCCCGAGCCGATTCCACCGCCCGATCCAGTGCCGTTGGAAGCCGGTCCGCTGGGAAGCACGGCCTTCGGGTCACCGAAATTCATCGCGTTCATGGTTGGCAGCTTGACCTGCGGCGGCATCACAACCGTGGGCTCTGCTACCAGTTTAGGATGATCATTCCGCACCACCATTGCCGGTGGAGTGATCTGTTCCATCGCCGGCTTTGGCAGCTTGCCCTTCACGGCGGGAATCTTGTCATGGTCGCCACCGCCGCCGCCGCCGGCAATGGTGTCATTCTTTTTCATCGAAATTGGAGGTAGATAGTCGGAAACCGGCGGCGCAATCAACGTAACCGTCTCGTGCTCCACTTGCTTAACGGTCTTCGCACCGAGGATTGTGAGCCCAATCAGCCCGCCGATAGCCAATGCATGTACCACGAGCGATACTGATGCACCCGTCTTCTTGTAGCTGTATCCGCCCCAGATATCGCGAACCTTGACCGGACGCGATGTCAGCTGCAACGGGGGCAGCTTCTCGGGGAAAAAGGTCTCTCGGATATTGCTGATCAGGGATGCCCAGAGCGATTGATCGAAACTACCACTTGGCAACAGGTCAAGCCTGCCGGTGTCAAGTCTAGGCGCATTCAAGACTTCGTTCGCCATAAAAGATGTCTTTGTCCCTCTCTCCGCTACCGGGGCCTTTGACTATCGGCTAGAAAGATGAGCACATCGGTCACCAAGTTGCTCGCTGCACGAAAATGCCCACTCGGCTGCACAAGATGCGAGATGCTGCAAAGCGCTCGCACTAAGTATCCCCATTCCAATCGTTAGATGCTGCTCTCCTCGTTTCGACGCCTGTGAAAATGAGCAAGTATGGAATTATTTTCCGATTGCAGCAGGTCGACTTTGCCTGTCGCGGCGTTTCACCATAGTGCTATCCCTGGTACGATGGTGCCCCGCGTTCGCCCGTCAGGGTGATTGCTTGCACCGCCCCGTGCGTATGTAGCTAGCGGTCCGCCTCGCCTCGCCGCCCGGATTGGACTCTCGCTTCTGGACCCCTATAATGAAGAATCGGCGCAAAATTACGCCGCTTGACTAATGTACTGGGCCTTCCCGACTCCGCCGGGCCCCCGTAAGGGCTTGGTGGTGGAAACCATGGGTTCCGGCGAGCGTTCCACGCGAACCGGTCGAGCCCGGCCAGATAAGAAAGGACCGGAGTGCCGCTAGATCTCAAGTCGACTCTTAACCTACCGAAAACCGAATTCCCGATGAAGGCCAACCTGCCGCAGAATGAGCCAAAAATGCTCGCTCATTGGGAAAAAATTCATGTCTACGAGAAGATTCGTGAGTCACGGCGCGGCGCACCCATTTACGTCCTGCACGACGGGCCTCCTTACGCCAATGGCCCTATCCACCTGGGGCACGCGCTGAACAAGTGCCTCAAGGATTTCATTGTTAAATCGCGCAACATGGCGGGTTTTGACGCACCGTATGTGCCTGGATGGGACTGCCACGGCCTGCCCATCGAGATTAAGGTTGACGAGTCGCTGGGGCGCAAGAAATTGCAGATGGACCCGCTGCAAGTACGTCAGGCCTGCCGGAAATACGCCGAGAAATACCTCGATTTGCAGCGCGAGCAGTTTATACGCATCGGCGTCTTTGGCCGCTTCGAAGAGCCCTACTCGACCATGACCCCGCAATTCGAATCGTGGGTGATTGCCAACTTCTACGCCTTCTTTGAGAAGGGAATGGTCTACAAGGGGCTGAAGCCAGTTTACTGGTGCATTCACGACGAGACCGCTCTGGCCGAAGCTGAAGTCGAATACGCCAACCACACCAGCCCGAGTGTCTGGGTTCGCTACGCTCTGACCAGTGACCCGGCTGCTATCGATCCGGCACTGGCCGGGAAGAAGGTCGCGACCATTATCTGGACAACTACCCCATGGACGCTGCCAGCCTCCATGGCCGTCGCCTATAACCCGCGAGAAGAATACGTCGCTCTCGAGAGCGGCGGGTGGGTCTACGTCGTTGCCGCCAAGTTGGCCGAGGAAACCACGCGCAAGTGTCACCTGGGTGAGCTGCTTCCCATCGCCAATTTCCCCGGATCTAAACTTGAGCGCGTAACCTTCGCGCATCCTTTTCTAGATCGCCAACTCCTCGGCGTGCTGGCCGACTATGTGACCATGGACCAGGGCACCGGTGCAGTTCATACTGCTCCCTCTCACGGCGCCGACGACTTCTACACCGGGGTCAACTACGGCATCGAGCAGACCTGCAACGTCGACGGCTCCGGCCACCTGCTCCACGGACTGCCCGAATATGACGGCATGACCGTTTTCAAGGCGAATGAACCGATCGTTGAACTCCTGAAGACGCGAGGCGTGCTGCTTGGCCGCGAGGACATCGAGCACTCCTACCCGCATTGCTGGCGCTGCCACAATCCAGTCATCTTCAGGGCGACCGAACAGTGGTTCATTTCCATGGAGGGCAAGCTCAACGGCGGCACCCTCCGCAGTGTCTCGCTCGACGAGATCAAGAAGGTCAAGTGGGACCCGACCTGGGGCGAAGAGCGCATTTCCAACATGATCGCTACGCGTCCGGACTGGTGCATCTCGCGCCAGCGCGTCTGGGGTGTCCCTATTGCGGTCTTTTTCTGCACCGGCTGTGGCGAAGTTTTGAATTCGAAGCCGGTCAATCGCGCCGTGGTTGATCTGTTTGCCCGCGAAGGCACTGACTCCTGGTATCGCCTCCAGCCCAGCGAGATCCTGCCCGCCGGCACGAAATGCGCCCAATGTGGCGGCCCTGCCTTCCGCAAGGAAATGGACATCATCGACGTCTGGTTCGAGTCTGGCTCAAGCCAGGCCGCCGTGCTGGGCCACACGCCGGAAATGCCATGGCCCGCCGACGTTTACCTGGAGGGCGGCGACCAGCACCGCGGATGGTTCCACTCTTCCCTGCTCTGCGGCGTGGGACTGCACCATGCGGCACCCTACCGCGGCGTGGTAACCAATGGCTGGACACTCGATGAGCAAGGCCGCGCGATGTCGAAGTCGCTGGGCAATGTCGTTGACCCGGTCGATATCTGCAAACGACTTGGGGCGGAAGTTGTGCGCCTCTGGGTGGCTTCGGTCGACTTCCGCGAGGACGTACACGCCTCGGAAACCCTGATACAGCGCGTGGGCGAGAATTACCGTAAAGTGCGCAACACCTTCCGCTTTCTGCTCAGCAACCTTCACGGCTTTGATCCTGTGGGCGATCTCTTACCGTTCGACCAGATGGAACCCATCGATCAGTTCATGCTGCTGCGGATGGCTGACCTCGCCCGCGAACTGCGCGAGTGGTACGACCAGATGCTCTTCCATCGCATCTATCAGCGGCTGATTCAGTTCTGCGTCGTCGATCTGAGCGCGCTCTACATGGCGGTGCTGAAGGATCGTCTCTACACCTTTCCGCGCACCTCGCGCGAACGCCGGTCGGCGCAGACGGCGATGTGGCGAATCGCCGAGGCGCTCTCGCGTCTGGTCGCGCCGATCATGACTTTCACGGCGGATGAAATCTGGCGGTTTCTGCCGGCATTGAAGTCACGCCCCGAAAGCGCTCACATGGCGCTGTTCCCGAACGATCACGACATCACTGGCGACATCCGGGATCGCGATGCCGCGGCAACCCTCCGTACCGATTGGGAAACGCTGGTCGTGATTCGCGACGAAGTAAATAAGGCCATCGAGCAGGCTCGCAACGACAAGGTCATCAACAGCGAACTGGAGGCCGCAATCGTCATCACCGCGCCCGCCGAATCGTACAAACTGCTGGAACGCTATCGCGGCTACTTGAATTCCCTGTTTGTCGTCTCCGCGGTGGAGCTGAAACTGAGCGAATCGAACGATGGAGCAGCCGCGGTCGCGGTGGAGGCTCACCGCGCTCCCGGCCAGAAGTGCGAGCGCTGCTGGAACTATTCGACGCACGTCGGCGAGGATGAGTCGTATCCAACCGTCTGTGAACGTTGCTCTGCCGCGCTGAAGATTATTGAAAAGGAGAGGGGAGAGGGGAGCACCGGGGCAGCATCGTGAAAGGCCGTTCGCATCGTCTGTACCAGCTACTGATCGTCGTCTGCGTGGTCGTTGCCGACCGCGCGACCAAGTGGTTGATTGTGCGCTCGCTTCCGCTGAACAGCTCCGGCATCCAGGTGATCCCGCGCCTTTTCCGCATCACCCATGTCGAGAATCGCGGGGTGGCTTTCGGGCTTTTCGCCGAGTCGCCGGCGGCGTGGAAGACTTCGCTCATGGTAGTGCTGTCGCTGCTCGCCGTAGCCGTCATCACCTATCTGCTGTGGAAATCGGAGCGTACGCTCAATTCAACCACGATCGGGCTGTCTCTGATCCTCGGCGGAGCGGCCGGAAACCTCTGGGATCGCATCATGCACGGCCAAGTGGTCGATTTCCTGCATTTTTACATCGGCGAACACGTATGGCCCGATTTCAACGTTGCCGATAGCGCCATCGTAGTCGGCGCCATTCTGCTTTTTTCCGATATCGTATTCTCCAAGCCGCACCTGGACGAGAGCGCATCCTAAGACCGGCCTCCGGGGTTTAAGCGTTGGACAAGCCTTTAGATGGAGATGTATGAGCTGGATCGATCAGGATAGCGAAGGGAGCCGTGGCCGCAGACAGTCCGCGGAAGAAGAACTGGCGCGCCGCATGCGCTGGATGTGCGGCAGCGCAGTGCTCACGCTGTCCGTGGCGGTCATGGCGGTAACAATCGCCAACCCCAGGAACTTTTTCTATTTTGTTGTTCCGTTTGTGGTTTCGTGCTTTTTCACTGGCAGGCAATGGATGGAGTGGCGGCGAGCGAAGCGTTGGCTGGCGGCCGC
>Ga0181535_10007032_pt1 | contig 11433 bp, 6 predicted proteins | sample PEATcosm2014_Bin_44_FD_119774 | JGI IMG/M metagenome (GOLD analysis project Ga0181535, IMG submission 119774) | Peatland microbial communities from MTU Mesocosm Facility, Houghton, MI, USA - PEATcosm2014_Bin17_30_metaG | ecosystem: Environmental > Terrestrial > Soil > Wetlands > Peat | place...
CGCTCCAAACTGCTGCGTTACATTCGCCACTACAATAAAACCGCCACGCCCATGAAATGGACTTACTCCAATCCAAAACGGAGAATTAAAACGTAGCCAGTTCATGAGTTACACTGCACTAGGCGTGCAAGTTCATACAAACGTGACGAGTTTGTAACCGAGGGCGGCAGCGTTTTGGTGAAGTCTTATCAATTTCATTGCCTGTAGTTTTTCCTCTGCTGCAGCCCACACTTTCAGATCGTGGGCTTCCCGGTATTTGAGCAGGTGCCAAAAGGATGCGTGCTAGCTTGTGCGCCATGGCGGTGATCGCCTTGGGCGTGCCCAGCCGGGCTTTCCGCGGCGGAAGCAATCGCCGAGATAGGTCTTGCTCTCCCATAACGCCTGCGCGGCCAGCCGCAACGCCTCGGCCGCCCGACTTTTTACATCGCGGGTCTTCACCGATTTCACCCGCCCACCCGTGATCCGGTTGTCCGGGCACAACCCCAGCCACGAGGTGAAACATTTGGCCGTCGGAAACCGCCCGACAAAGTCCGGCCCCAGTTCGCCAAACAACACCAGGGCCGTGCTGACTTGCAGCCCCGGCACCTGCGTCAGCTCCACCCCGGTGATCCGGTAAAGTTCGGTTCTGGCCTCGAAGCGCGGCTCGTTGGCGCGCGGCTTTTTGTGCCGCAAGGTCGAGGCCGGTGGCGGGCTGGCCTGCACGTCCACCCGGCTGGCAAAGCCCGCGAGCGCTTGCGCCGTCGCCGCGTCGTCTTCGGTGATGAGTTGTTGATAATGCCGCCACGTCGCCAGGGCTTGCCGCAGCGCAAACAGATGTTCGGGCCGCCAGTCACCGACCAGACTGCGCGCAATCGTGTCGCCGCTGGCCTTGATGCGGTGGTCTTTCAACTGCGCCAGCTTGCGGCCGTCGCGTTCTCCGGCCAACACCGCGTCCAAGATGGCCAACCCGGTCACGCCGAAGATGTCGCTGATGACATTGTTGATTTGCACGTTCATTTGCGTGAGCGCCTTGTGCAACTGCATCACCTGCTGGCTGGCGTAACGCACCAGATTGGCTCGCTGCCGAATCTTGGGAATAATAGATTCCGGCGCGCCGGAACAATGTGTATTTTGCATTCATGTGCATGGTTCTGAATCATAGACCAGAACCGTCGCGACACGGTTAAAGTGTAGTGGGCGAGTTTCAGCGGGATAGTGGCAGGATAGTGGCGAATTGTGATTCTGTGTGCCGCCATACTGACAGTTCCGCTGACAGTGGCCGTCCATGCGCTCAAGAAACCATGTATTTACAATGGTTTTATCAACATGAACACAGATGGACCGGTCTGTTGCATTGCTTCACAGCTTGGGGTGACAGCGAGCCGCGCGCGATAGCGCATGAAACGACCCAGCGAAAGCTAAAAGCGTGACACAGGATTGATTCGGCTTTTGCCGTTATTAATTTCGGCGGCGCGTCTCGTAGCACTGAAGCGCGCGACAAATACTTTCCGAATCAGAAAAGCGAGTAATACAATTCAAGCGGGCGTCAGACAGTCCGGCGAATCGTTCTGACGAGCGGCACGCTGGAAGCCTACCTGCCTTGCTGGTCAATCGCCTGCTGGATTTTCTGCTGGGCTTGATCAAGGGCTCCGTTGGCCTTGTCCACAGCATCGTCAAGTTCGCCCGATTTTTCGTCCAACAATTGGGATTGCACATTCAACTGGTTGCTTTGGTTGGCCAGTTTCTGCTTTGTCATGGCCGCGTCCTGCTGCTGGCGCCGGGCGGCGCGCACCTGTTCACGAGCCAGATCCAGCGGGGTCAGGCTGATGGTTTTGCCCGCCTCGCGCATGTTTTTCTTCAGATCCTCCTTGGTGGCCAGATACGCGGCTTCGTCCTTGCCTTCATCCATGATCTGGTCGCATCGCAGCGATTGGAGATTCCACGCGCCCTCTGCATCACCCGCTTCGATCTCTTTTTGTTCAAGCTGGCCGGCCATCAAATTCAGGAGATTCCCGGCCAGCGTCTGAACCGCCTCGCCAAATCGCTTCCCGATGTCCGAGTCGCCAAGTGAGGGATTATCATTTGTGAGATTATAATACGCCTCCTGTTTTCCATTCAAATCGTCAATCCGATCCAACAGCGTCTGATGCATGCCGGCGATGCTCTTCGTAAAATCAACGGCCCTGGTCAGATCTCCCGCATCAGGCTCGGTGGCCGTCACAGCCGTTCTCAATGCAGCCAGCTTCGCACGGGCGCTTTTGAAGGCGGATATGAGTGTGGCTGTGTCGGCGATTTTGTCGTCTTGAACAATCTCGTCCAGGTCCTTTTCAATCTTGTCCAGCGTGGCCCCGGCCCAATCGAGATTGCGGCTTGCGCTGGCGGATTTTTGTGCGGCCGGCGCGGTTTGCGAAGTGGGAATTTTTTCCGACCTCGGTGCGGAATTTTTGTTGCAGCCGCTGACGACAAGGCCAAGCGCCATCATCGCGGCGAGCGTGAAGTTAAAACTGCGATTTGCTTTCATAAGGCGGATATTGATTGATTCCCCGGCATTTTTGAGCGGATTCGCCTGAATAACAAGTTGGAAAATGAAAAGCCGATTCAAGATTATTTGCAGCATTGGTCTTGCAGCGAACCGGCCGTGAATGGTTGCCTGGCAATGGTGGATTTCCCCGCATTGTATCGGCATAGTGACGACGGCGAGCGCGGCGAAAAGGGTGGCCCGGATGAGCCCGTTTGACATTTCCGGCCTGATGTGGTGAATTAGTGGTGATATTTGTTATTTTGCTTATGTCAAAGTGTGCAGTTTTTATTTGGGTTTCGATTCTGTGCGGTGGTTGCGCCACTACGCCACAATATTCGCAATACTATGAGTTGCCGGATTCTCCGCTGTCTGTGAGAGTGCCGGTATCAGCCCCCGCTCCTTCAGTCTCCGCTTCGGTGGTAGTGTCGGCGTCCACACCCGATCCAGTGCCGGTAATTCCGCCCGCTCCGGCACAGACCATTGCCCAGGCTCCGATACCGGTTCCAGCACCAGTGGTTGCTCCTCCTTTTGCGTCTGCGGTTGCTTCCACGGCTGACCCCGCAGTTGCGCCCGCAGTGGCTCCCGCGGTTGCGCCCACAAAACCAGCCAAACCGGCGGCGGCCGCGCGCCCGCAGGCAGGCCGGCGTAATAAAAATGTGCGCGTTCAAGTCCGCGCAAACCCAGGCGCAAAACCGGCCGCAAAACCACAGGGGAAACCAGCCCCAAAGGCATCCGCAGCTTGATTCCGCCGTGGCAGCAAGCCGTTAAAACGGCTCGCTGGTCGGTGGGCTGCCAACACCCGGCTGAAGTCGGGTGTTAATGAGAAGCGCTGTATGGTTGCTCATTCTTGCAAGTCTCAATAACGTGTTATGGCCGAGTTTCAGCGGAGTTCTGGTCGGATAGAGCGAATTGTGTTTCAACCCGCCGCCATGCTGACACTGGCCATCCGCGCTCTCAAGAAACTCCGTATTTTTGCGGGTTTTAACAACTTGAGCACAGATGGGCACAGATTTCAAATTTCGGCTTTCAGAATTTTGGCTTTTATTTTTTCGCACCAGGCATAACATCACCCCAATACCTCATTAGAAAAAGTGGATATCAAAATGGAAGCGCATCGGAAACGCTGGACGGTCGAGGAAGACGAATTGTTGGGAACCAAATCCGACCGAACGCTCGCCCGCAAACTGGGCCGCTCCGTTGCCGCCGTCAAGGGCAGGCGGCATCACAAGCGCATCCGGTTCCTCAAACCCTGGAGGCCGGAAGATGACAAGGTTCTCGGCACCCGGCCGGACAACCAGATTGCCAGACTGCTGGGACGACCCGCCTATGCCGTGGGCTGGCGTCGGAGAAAACTCGGAATCCAATATCAGCGCTACGAACGCCGCCCGTGGACGCAGGATGAGTTGGAACTGCTGGGCGTGATACCCGACGCCGAGGTGGCCCGCCACACGGGCCATCCGCTTTCAACCGTCATGTTTAAGCGGCAGCAATTGGGCAAACCCAAACCCGACCAGGTGAAGAATTTCTGGCAGCCGGAGGAAGACAAATTGCTGGGCACCATGTCCGACGCCGAAGTGGCCAAAAAGACCGGGCGGAAAACCAACTCCGTCATCAAACGCCGTCTCCGTCTTGGCATTCCCAATCGCACGCCGGCGCGGCATGTTTGGACGCGGCAACAGATCTCCCTGCTCGGCACCATGTCCGACCGGAAATTGGCCGCATACATGAATTGCTCAAAACATATTGTCACCTCCAAGCGCCGCGCGCTGAAAATTCCGGCATGGCGGTCGCGCTGATTCCCGCAACACTCAACTCTCATCTATCAACCATCGCCATTGTTCATTCGCCAGCAGCCATCTGTTATCGCCCATTTGCGGCAAATCCATTTCGTGCGCTTCCCGCCTTTGTCTGACTTCGGCGCGGCAAGCCGTGTCCATCAGACCGGCCGTGAAAATGCAATCTCGGTCACAGCGGTAAATAGCAGGACAACACCGCAAAAATAAAGCTGGCACCCGAATTTCATTTTCATGGGCGGGGTTTATGGTTATTATTTTCCGTGCAAATAACCGGATAGAAACTCATGGCCAAACTATTTCTTGGACTCGATTCCAGCACGCAAAGCTTGAGCGCGGTGGTCATTGACCCCGGCGCGCGCCAGGTGGTTTATGAAAAATCGCTGAACTTCGACCAGGTGCTGCCGCATTACAAAACGCGGAACGGCGTGCTGCCCAACCGCGACCCGCTCGTCAAGCACAGCCCGCCGCTGATGTGGGCGGAGGCGCTGGATTTGCTTTTCGCCGCGATGAAAAAGGATGGCGTGCCGCTGGGCGAAATTCTGGCCGTCAGCGGCTGCGGCCAGCAGCACGGCTCGGTTTATCTGAACGACCGCGCCGCCGACGCGCTGGCAAATCTGGATCCGCAGAAATCCCTCGTGGAAAATTTACACGGCGTTTTCGCGCGCAAGACCTCGCCCATCTGGATGGATTCTTCGACCGCCGCCGAATGCGCCGAAATCCGCAAAAAACTCGGCGGCATAAAATACACCGCCTCCCGCACCGGCTCGGATGCCTTTGAGCGGTTCACCGGCCCGCAAATCCGCAAGTTTTGCAAGACCGAGCCGAAGGCCTACGCCCGAACCACCGGCATCGCGCTCGTCAGTTCGTTCATGGCGTCGCTGCTGGCCGGGAAAATTGCGCCGATTGATTTTGGCGACGGCGCGGGCATGAACATGATGGACATCCGGCACAAGGTTTGGGACACGGACGCGCTCAAGGCGACCGCGCCTAATCTGAAAGGCAAATTGCCGCCGCTCGCTGCATCCGGCCAGGTCATTGGGCCGGTGAGCGCGTATTTCGTCAATAAATATGGGTTGAATCCCGAAGCGCTCGCCACCGTCTGGACCGGCGACAATCCCGCGAGCGTCATCGGCCTCGGCCTCATCAAGCCCGGACAGACCGCAATCAGTCTCGGCACGAGCGACACGTTTTTTGGCACGATGCAGAAATGCCTGACCGATGAAAACGGCGAGGGCCACGTCTTCGGTTCGCCCGCCGGCGATTACATGACGCTGATTTGTTTCAAAAACGGCTCGCTCGCCCGCGAAAAAATCCGCGAGCTTTATGGAATTCGAGATTGGAAGGAATTTGGAAAACTGGTCGGCTCGACCCAACCCGGCGGCAACGGCGGAATTTTGCTGCCGTGGTTTGAAGCGGAAATCGTCCCGCGCGTCAACCAACCGGGAATTCATCGTTTTGATCTCGACGAAAAGGATGTTGCCGGAAATTGCCGCGCCATTTTCGAGGCGCAGATGCTTTCGATGCGGCTGCATTCGCAGTGGATGAATGTGTCACCGGAGAAAATATTGGCAACCGGCGGCGCGTCGAACGACGCGGCGTTGCTGCAAATCATGGCCGACGTGATGAATTGCCGCGTGTTGCGCATCGAAGTCTCAAAAAGCGCGGCGCTCGGCGCGGCGTTGATTGCGGCGCACGGCTGGCTCACGGCTGCGGGCAAAAATCCAAAATGGGACAAGCTTGTCGCCGGTTTCAGCCAGCCGATTCCGAACAGCGAAATCCGCCCGGACAAAAGAGCCGCGCGGATTTACGACAAGCTGCTGGAAAAATACGCCGCGTGCGAAATCGAGGCGTTTGGGTGGCAAGGGTCAAAATGAAATGAACCCGGAAGCGCCCTTCGTTTTACCAGGCTGTCAACATGAAATCGCCGGTTTATGAACAAAATATCCCGTCGCGCTTTTGTTGAAAAATCGCTGCTGGTCGCGAGCGCCAGTTTGTTGCCGGGCAAGTCGCTCTTTGGACAGCCGACGGATGCAGGCATTCATTTGCGTCCGGCCCGGGTTCTTCTCGACATGGTGCATAACAATCCTGGAGAGCCGCCTTTTATCACGCATTACAATGATCCCTCTTTTCTCAAGCAGCTTGGCTACCAGAGCAAGGTTTATGAACTTTTTGAAGGCGCGCAGTTTGGCATTGACTGGTCTTCCATTGACCCGGATATCTTTGCCGCCGGCTCACCGGAGCGCGCTTGGGTGAACCAAAAGGCGGCGGATTTGGACAAGCTTTATACGGCGACCAAACAAGCCGGGCTTTCGGTCTATTGCCACACCGACATGATCGTCTTCCCCAGGAAATTGGTTGAAAAATATCCGCTCGTCAACTTCAAGCAGATTTCCAATCCGGAGACACAAAAGTATCTGCGGGCGGCGATTCGGCAAATGTTCAGCCGTTTCCAGCAGTTGGATGGATTGGTCGTGCGCATCGGTGAAACCTATTTGCAGGGCGCGCCCTACCACACCGGCGGGATTGATGATAAAACGAGTCCGGAAAAAACGATCATCCCGCTGATAAACCTGCTGCGAGACGAAGTCTGCGACAAATTAAACAAGCAGGTGATATTCCGTTCCTGGTTGAGTTTCGACAATTCGATACCGGCGTATCAAGCGGTGAGCAACGGCGTGGAACCGCATCCGAATCTTTTTTTCTCCGTCAAACATTGCGAAGGCGACTTCCATCGGGGCAATCCTTTCAGCAGGGTTTTGGGCATCGGGCGGCATTCTCAAGTGGTGGAAGTCCAATGCCAGCGCGAATATGAAGGCAAGGGAGCCTATCCCAATTACATCGCGCATGGGGTCATCGAAGGCTTTGAAGAGCATGATGGCCGGAGCCTTCGTAAAATCTGGTCCAATCCGTTGATCGCGGGAATGTTCACCTGGAGCCGCGGCGGCGGTTGGAAGGGGCCTTATATCACAAACGAACTCTGGTGTGACCTGAATGCCTGCGTCCTTTCCCACTGGGCGCAAAATCCCGACCGTTCCGAAGAGTCCATCTTTAATGAATACTGCTCCACGATCCTGAAACTTTCCGCTGAAGATGCGGCCACGTTCCGCAAACTTAGCCTGCTCTCGGCGGACGCGGTTTATCGCGGAATCCGAGGAACCCACAACGAGATCAGCCCCTGGTGGACGCGCGATCAATACATGGGGCGTCCTCCCCTGCCCGCTGCCGCGGCAACCGTGCCTGAATTTTTACAACAGAAAAAAGATGCCGTCCAAATGTGGAGGCAAATGGCGGCCTATGCCGCCAGCATTCATTTCCCCGATCCAGCCGTGCGGGAGCATGTGCAGACTTCCTGCCAATACGGCTTGGATGTTTATCAGATTTACAGCGATGGCTTTCAGCTCGCGGCACTCGGTCCGACTGGAGACAAATCACAAATGAAAACTTTGATTGACCACTATGATCAAACCTGGGCCGAGTATAAAAAATTGAAGGAGGAACATGCCTCATGCGGAACCCTCTACGTGGACAAGGGATTTACACAACAAACCGGCAGCGAGGGCGTGCCCGGCATGGGTGCCATGGTTGATGAATTCAGGCGCGCCATCGGACAGAAATGACGGAGCCAACTGGTGCGTCGAAATGCCAAAATCCAGCGGAACGCACGGCAGTAAATCATTGCGCCGTCAGACGGCCCGAAACTTCCAATTCGGCAACCGCCGCCTGTTTGCCGGTGAACGTCACACGCAAAAGATGTCCGCTGGTTGCGCCCGCAAAAACATCCGTCCTGATTTTGTCGGTGCTGGTGGTTTGAGTTTCGTCGGCAACCGGCGTCCAGCGCAGGCCGTCGCTGGAGGTTTCAATTTTATAGCGGTAATTGCCGGGCGCCGGAAAAGTGATTTTTGCCTGCGTCATCGTCACCGCGCGCTCCAAATCCACCTGCCACCACGGATTTGCGTCATCGGCTTGCGGTTGCCAAAACGTGGAAACGTTTCCGTCGTTGCCAAGGCGCGCGGAGTGTTCAGCCATTTCACTGCTTGCGAGGGTCGGATTGTTAATGCCAAAAACGGAATTTGCCGGCGTCGTTGAAACCGCCTCAATCGAACCGGTGAAGCGGACGTAAGGATGCGGTTTCACCGGCGGCGTTTTGCCCGCAACGAATTTTGGTTCGCCGAGCGTGGTCAGCGTGATTGTCCCATCCTTCAGTCCGGGCGACGTGGCGCGAATCATCGTTTTGCCGGAATAGTAGGAGCGAAATTCCATCGCCGCCTCGCCGTCGCGGATGGCGATGTCGGATTTTGGATCGAACGCGATGGCCGGGCCGGTCGGAAATTCGCCGGGGCCGGATTCAACCGTCAGCGTGACCGGCGGCGAATTGCTCAACGCCCTGCCGTCCGCGTCCACAATCGTCACGATGATTTGCGCATCGTCGGTTCCATCGGCGGATTTCAGCGTGAGGTTGTCGGCGGAAAGTTTGAGCGCGGCGGGCGTGCCGCCGGCGGGCCATTCCGGCGGCGGAATGTGGGCGTATTCGTTGCGATACCAATACCAGCCGCGCTTCGGCAGCCGGAAATAATCAACAATGCCGGTCCTGCCCTCATCGCCCGCGATGCTGCCGTGGTCAAACATGCACCAGAGCACCTCGCCGCTGCGCCAAGGATAACGCCAGAAATAAGGCTGCGTTTTGTCGCCCGGACCTTCGAGAAGATTTTTCCAGTCCGCCGCGTATTTGCCGGGACGGTTGGCGCGGACGGAACTGTATTCGGTGACGAGATTCGGAATGCCGGGGTTGATAAACAGCCGCGCGCCGTCGCCGTTGTAGCCGGCTATGTCGCCAAGCTTGTCCAGATCGCCGCGCTGGCAGCCGCCGATGCCCGCCGGCCGCGTCGGATCAAGCTCATGCGTGAGCGCGACGAGCTGCGTCAGCAAAGTCCTGACCTTGGGCAGCACGGATTTGTCGCTGAAAAAAACCTCGTTGCACATGCTCCAAGCAACGATGGATGGATGATTGCGATTGATGCGGATCATGTCGCGCAGGCTGTCCTTCACGCTTTGCTCAAACGCCGCGTCGTCCCCGGCATTGACCGGATAGGCGCTGGCGTTCCAATAGCCTTCCGGCGACCTTCCGCCCATGCCCCAAAAACAATTTTCCGACCAGAAGAGAACGCCCAGTTGGTCGCACGCATTCGCAAACGCCGGAGCGTGCGGATAATGCGAGCCGCGAATGAATTGAAAACCCGCTTCCTTCACCAAGTTCACGTCGCGGTGAAATCCGCTGTCCGCCACAGCGTCGCCCCAGCCCGCGTGATCCTGATGCACGTCCGCGCCCTTGAAATACAAATGCTCGCCGTTCAGGAAAAATCCCTGGTCCGCCGTCCACTTGAACCAGCGGAAACCAAACGGCGTTTCAAAATTGTCGGCAATTTTGCCGCCGTCCAAAACCTTGCCCACCGCCGTGTAGAGAAACGGATGGTCAGGATGCCAGAGCTTCGGCTTGGCAACCGGCGCGGTGGTTTGATCGAAAGTAACGGTCGCTCCGGCGGCAACTGTTTGCGTGGATGAAATTGTCGCAACCGTTTTTCCATCGGGATCAAGAATGTCGGTCTGAAGCACGCAATTTTTCTCCACCGCGCTGTCGTTGCGGATTTCCGTTTTCACATTCACCGTGCCGGCTTCCGCCGAAACCTGCGGCGTGGTGACAAACGTGCCATACCAAGTGACGTGCAGCGGCTCGGTCACAACCAGCCGCACGTCGCGGTAAATGCCGCCGCTGAAAACGTGTTCGCCTGCGCGCGGGGCAAGCTGCGCGTCCCAATTATTGTTGAGCCGCACGGCCACCACGTTGTCGCCGGTTTTCACCGCGCCGGTGATGTCCAGCGAAAATCCCGTGTAGCCGCCCTTGTGTTCGGCGAGGCGCTGGCCGTTGATGAAAATTTCCGCGTCCTGAAACGCGCCGTCAAATTCGAGGAACAGCCGTTTGCCGGACCAGTTCGCCGGCACATCGAAATGTTTCCGATACCAGCCGTAACCAACGTAAAACTTCGGCGAGGCGAAATACGGCATGCTGAAGGAATGCGGCAGCCCGATGTCGTCCCACTTCGCATCGTCAAACGCCACCGCCTCCGCGCCGGGATGATCGCCCAGTTGAAACTTCCATTCGCGGTTGAAGTTGAGCTGCTGGCGCGGTGGTTCGGCGGCATAAAGCAAAGCCGGCAGCAGCAGGGCGGTTAGAAACAGAAGCGATTTTTTCATGGGCTGTTCAGTTTGATTTTGAAAACCACCGCCACATCCGAAGGCGTGTTTTGCAGCGGCTTGATTGTGAGGGCGTCGTCGGTTTGCGACCATTGCACTTTTTCGGCGCTGCCGAGGAGTGTGATGCCGCCAATGGTCTGGTTCAGCAGCTTCGCCGCCGCGCCGAGTGATTTGATCGTCAAATCTTTTTGCGGCGCGCCGAGCGCGATGGCGTAAAGCGTGTCGCCCTTGGCCGTGAAGCGGACATCCTCGGCGGTGAACGGCCTGCCTTTGCCCTCGTTGAAACCTTGGGCGGAAAGCGCCGAGCCTGCCGACGCCGGGCCTTCGCCGAAGACTTTCCACGGACGCGTGTCAAAAATACATTCCTTGTTCACATCCATCCACGCGCCGATGCCTTCGAGCACAGCCTGCTCCTTGTCGTCAATCGTGCCATCGCCCCGGATTGGGATGTTGAGCAGAAGATTGCCGTTTTTGCTCACAACGTCGCAGAGCATTTGAATGACGGTTTTGGCGCTTTTGTAACCGTTCCGGTCATAGAGCGAACGGTCGTAATGCCAGTTGCCAATGCAGGTGTCCGTCTCCCACGGCTGCGCTAGAATCTTGTTGGCCACGCCACGTTCAATGTCCCGGACGATGCATTTCTGCTGGCTCTCCGAGAGCATCTTACCAAACAAAACGGCCTCCAGTTTGCCGTCGTGCTGCTTCATGTTGAAGTTGTAAAAGTCGGCGGCGATTTTCAAACCGGCGTCGCTGACCGGCCACAACGGCAAGGCGTCGTCGTCAAAATAAATTAAGTCAGGCTTGTATTTGTGAACGAGGTCCAGTGTGCGGTTGTAAAATTTATCGCAGTAAGCCTGGTCGGGGAGGCTCGCGCCGTTTCCCCAGTTC
>Ga0181535_10007033_pt1 | contig 11432 bp, 8 predicted proteins | sample PEATcosm2014_Bin_44_FD_119774 | JGI IMG/M metagenome (GOLD analysis project Ga0181535, IMG submission 119774) | Peatland microbial communities from MTU Mesocosm Facility, Houghton, MI, USA - PEATcosm2014_Bin17_30_metaG | ecosystem: Environmental > Terrestrial > Soil > Wetlands > Peat | place...
CGGGCGAAGACCTCGGCCAGCAGCGGTGCGCAGGCGACCGCGTCGAGCTCCCGGCAGGCCTCCCACCCGAGGACCGCCGGTGCGTCGGCCAGGATCCGGGCCATGGTGGGGTCCGCGCAGGCATCCATGTAGGCGCGGCAGCCCCGGTGCAGCTGGTCGCGCACGCCGGTGCCCCTCAGCGCGGCGGCCACCACCCGATCCACGAGCTCGTCCTCGAGCTCCCCGACCACGGCGGCCGCCAGCTCCGTCTTCGAGGCGAAGTGGTGGTACAGCGCGCCCCTGGTCACCCCGGCCCGCTCGGCGATCTCCTCCCGGCCGCTGTCCGCGAAGCCCTTCTCGGCGAAGAGCGTCCGGGCCGCCTGCAGGAGGGCCGCCCGCGTGCGGGCCGACCGGACGGCCTGGGTCTCCCTCGGCTTGCGCGTCGACGCGGTCGTGGCCACCGCCTCACCTCCTCCGGACATTTACATGCGGGCAGCACGCATGTTAGCTTCGCCCGGACCGAGGAGGTGCGCGATGGGCACGGGAACGGGCATGGGCACGGGCGGCCCGGGGGTGCCGGCACGGGGGCGGCGGGAGGCCGACGTGTGCGTCGTCGGGGCGGGGCTGGCCGGGCTCACGGCGGCGCGGCGGCTCTCGCAGGCGGGCCGGTCGGTGATGGTCCTCGAGGCGCGTGACCGGGTCGGGGGCCGCGTGTGGACCCGCACCACCCGCAGCGGCGTGCCGGTCGACATGGGCGCCTGCTTCGTCGGACCGCATCACGACCGCATGCACGCGTTGACCAAGGAGATGGGCGTGGCCACGTTCCCGACCTTCGTCGCGGGTGACAACGTGCTGGCGACGGGCGGCAAGGTCCGGCGCTACCGGGGCGACATCCCGCGGGTCAGCCCGCTGGCGCTCCTCAGCGCGGCCCAGGCCATCGCCCGCATGAACGCGATGGCCCGGAAGGTGCCGCTCGACGCGCCCTGGGACGCACCGAAGGCGGCCGAGTGGGACTCGCTCTCGGTGCGGGCATGGCTCAGCGCCTCCCGGGTGCCGACGCGGTTGGCCCGGGACCTGGTGGAGGCGACGGTGCGGGCCTGCTTCGCCGCCGAGCTCTCCGAGGTCTCGCTGCTCAACTGGCTCTTCCTCGCCCGCTCCGCGGGTGGGATCGAGTCGCTGATGAACATCGCGGGCGGCTACCAGGACGCGCAATTCGACGGCGGCGTGGGGCAGGTCCCCGACGCCATGGCGGCCGAGCTGGGCGATGCCGTCGTGCTGGGCACACCGGTGCACGCGGTCACCCAGCGCGCCGACCGGGTCGAGGTGGCCGGCGCGGGCGTCACCGTGACGGCGCGGCACTGCGTCCTGGCCCTGCCCCGTGCCCTGGCGGCCGGCATCCGCTTCGAGCCCGTCCTGCCGGCCGATCACGCCCTCCTCATCCACCAGGTGCCGGCCGGCACCGAGGTCAAGATGGTGGCGGTCTACGACGAGCCCTTCTGGCGCGACGACGGCGTGTCCGGAGCGACCGTGGCCACCGACGACGACATAGAGGTCACGCTCGACACCTGCCAACCGGCGCACCCCCAGGGGGTCATCGCCGGCTACTGCGCCGGTCCCCGTGCCCGCGCCCTGGCGGAGCTGGGCGAGGCAGACCGCCGCGCCGTCTTCGTGCGCATGCTCACGACCCGCCTCGGGCCCGGGGCCGCCACACCGGTCGAGGTGCTCGAGCAGAACTGGGCCGAGGAGCAGTGGACGCGCGGCTGCTCCATGGGCCACTTCGCGACCGGCACGCTGACCCAGTACGGGCGGCGCCTGCGCGAACCGGTCGGGCGGCTCCACTGGGCCGGCACCGAGACCGCCACGACGTCGTACGGGGCGATGGACGGCGCAGTGCGCTCGGGCGAGCGCGCCTGCGAGGAGATCGTGCGGGCGGCGGCCTGAAGAGGGTCTACGCGCCCATGCCCTCGGGTCGGGGGCCCGGGCCCGCGCCCACGCCGAGCCGCTCCCGGAAGAAGGTGAGCGTCTGGTCGAGCGCCGCCCGGGTCGGTGAGCCCTCCTCGTCCACCAGGTGCTCGGTCAGCACCGAGTGCGCGCTCTTCGGGTGTCCGTAGGGGTTGCCCGGCGCCGAGTCGATCTCCACGGCGATGAAGGCGTCCCCCAGCTCGCGGCGCAGCGTCTCGAAGCGCTCCTCGAAGCAGAAGGGGTCCTTCGTGAAGCGCAGGCCGAGCACGCAGGAGCCCGCTGCCGTCCGCTCCTTGACCCGGGCCAGATCGGCATCGGAGATCCCGACGTCGGCCTTGAGCTTGCGCGAGAGCGGGAACGGCTGCGACGGCTGGCTCAGCACCGGGGCCAGCACGACGTCGTCGACCATCATCGCCAACGCGAAGCCACCGGTGAAGCACATGCCCACGACGCCCACGCCCGGGCCGCCGCAGCGCCCGTGCTCGGCGGCGGCGAGTTTGCGCAGCCAGACGGTCACGGGGCTCGTCCGCTTGAGCGCGAAGGCGGAGAACTCGCGCGAGATGCACGCCGGCCCCATGGACGCCAGGGCGTAGCCCACCGACGGGGGACGGCCCGGCTGGCCGAAGAGGCTCGGCAACACCGCGGTGCACCCCGCCGCAGCCACCCGCCGGCCGAAGTCGGCCACGTGCGGGGTGATGCCCGGCATTTCGCTGATGACGACCACCGCCGGGCCCGAGCCGATCCGGTACACGTCGCGCCGCTTGCCGTCGGCTTCGAAGGATTCCTTCGTGTACCCCTCGAGCGCGGCCTCCCACCTGCCCACATCGCCGGTCGCCATGGCCGGACCGTAGCATCGACCGCCGTGGCCGGACCCAGGAGCACCCTCGACCCGCGCCTGCCCGTCCTGGTCGGCCTGGGGACCGCCAGCGCCGGTGCGCCGGTGGTCGACCTCATGACGCAAGCCGTGCAGGCCGCGGCGGCGGACGCCGGTGCACCGGGACTGCTCGGCGCGGTCGACTGCCTCGCCGTGCCCCGGGGCACGTGGTCCCTGACGGACCCGGCGCGCGCCGTGGCCCGACGCATCGGGTCGCCCCGGGCCCGCACGCTCCGCTTCGAGGTCGGGGTCTCGCAGCAGGAGATGCTCAACCACGCGCTCGCGTCCGTGGCGGCGGGCGTCCATGAGGTGGTCGTCGTCGTCGGTGGGGAGGCGCGGCGCTTCCTCCGCGGCGGCGGCAGCGAGACCGACCCCGAGCACGAGCCTCCCGACGGCGTCGTCGTTCGTCCTGCTGACTTCGTGGCTGCCATTGAGGTGGCGGCGGGCATCGTCCTGCCCCCCGTGCAGCAGTACGCGCTCATTGAGAACGCGCTGGCCGCCGCGCGCGGGCTCACGCCGGACGAGCAGCGAGACGAGATCGCCGCACTCTGGGCGCGCTGCAACGCGGTGGCGGGCCACAACCCCGACGCCGCCTTCGGCGCGCCGCGCACCGCGGAGGAGATCGCCACCCCCGGTCCGCGCAACCGCCCCCTGGCGCACCCCTACAACGTGTGGCACGCCAGCCAGTGGACGGTGGACCAGTCGTCGGCGCTCGTGATCTGCTCGGCGGCGCGTGCCGCGGAGGCCGGGGTGCCCCCGGACCGGTGGCTGTTCCCGCACGTGGGCCTCCACTGCTCGAAGGCGGTCACGCTGACCGCCCGGCGCACACTCTGGGCGTGGCCCGCCATGGCCGTGCTGGGCCGGGCCGCCGAGCAGCACGTGGGCCGCCCGTTGCGCGAGCTCCGGCTCGCCGAGGTGTACTCGTGCTTCCCGGCGGCGGTGCGGGTGCAGCAGCGCGAGCTCGGGCTCGACCCCGCCGGCACCCCCACCCTCACCGGCGGCATGACCTTCGCCGGCGGCCCGTTCAACCATTTCGTGCTGCAGTCGCTCGTCGCGCTCGGTCGGCGGCTGCGCGACGAGCCGGCCGAGCTGGGCCTGATCACCGCGGTCTCGGGCATGCTCTCCAAGCCCGGCCTGGCGCTCTGGTCGGCCTCGCCACCGCCCTCGGGCCGCCTGCCGCTCGTGGCCGACCTGGCCGACGAGGCGATCGCCGCCACGGGGGTCGTCCCGGTCGTCGAGGTCCCTCCCGGCGCACGCACCCCGGCCACCGTCGTCTCCTCCACCGTGACCTACGGCGGTGAGGGTGGCCTCGAGCCGGTGCGCACGGCCATCGTGGCCGACCTGCCCGATGGGGTCCGCACCGCCGCTACCTGCGAAGATGCACAGACCGCCCGCCTCGCCGTGGCCGAGGGCCTGACCGGCCGGGTGGTCGAGGTGAAGGACACGACATTCAGCCTGTGAGCGCACCACCCCCTCGCCGGGGCCGGCCCCGCCTGGTCGACCCCGAGCTGGCGGCCCGGGTCCCCGGCCTGCGGCGGGTCGCGGTCGTCGCGCTGGCGGTCGGCGCGCTGAGCGCCGTCCTCGTCGTCGTCCAGGCCGTCGCCCTGGCCCACGTGGTCAGCCGCTCGCTGCTGCAGCACGCATCCCTCAGAAGCGTGCTGCCCGCCGTGGTCGTCGTCGGGCTCGCCGTCCTGGCCCGTGCCGCGCTGCACGGCGCCGGGGACCTCTCCGCCCACGGCGCCGCCGACCGCGTCGTCGCCATGCTCCGCAGCCAGCTGCTGCACCACGCCCTCGCGCTCGGGCCGGCGTGGCTGGCCGGCGAGCGCCCCGGTGAGCTGTCCCTCACGGCGACCCGGGGGCTCCGGTCGCTGCACACCTACTTCGCGCGCTACCTCCCCCAGGCCGCCGCCGCCGCCGTCATCCCCGCCGTGCTGCTCGTCTGGGTGGCCACCCAGGACTGGCTGTCCTTCGTGGTCGTCATCGCGCTGGTGATCGCCGTGCCGCTGACGATGATCTACTTCGGGCGCGAGGCGACCAGGAGGTCAGAGCGTCAGTGGCGCCGGCTCGGCTCCCTGGCCGGACGGTTCCTACAGCTCGTCGAGGGGCTCCCGACCCTGCGTGCCTTCGTCCGCGAGGAGCAGGGTCGCCGCGAGGTGGCGGCGGCCACCGAGGGCGTGCGGACCGCAACGGTGCGCACCCTGCGGGTCGCCTTCCTCTCGGCCCTCTCCATGGACATGATCGCCGGCTTCGGGGTCGGCTTCGTGGCGATGGTCCTCGGCTTGCGCCTGCTGTGGGGGGAGCTGAGCCTGCAGACGGCCATGGCCGTGCTGCTGGTGGCCCCCGAGATCTTCATCCCCCTGCGCCGCGCCGGCGCCGAGTTCCACGCCAGCACCGAAGGGCAGGCCGCCGCCACCCGCGTCCTCCAGGTGTTGGCGACGCCGGCGCCGGCGGGATCGGCGTACGAGGAGGCCCGGCCCGCGGCACCGGCGCGGCCCGGCGCGGCGGCGCTCGACGTCGACGCGCTGCAGGTCGAGTACGAGCATCGTGACCGCCCTGCGCTCGCCTCCTTCTCTCTCCATGCCGCACCCGGCGCCAGGGTCGCGCTCACGGGGCCCTCGGGATCGGGCAAGTCGACCGTGCTGGCGGCCCTCCTGCGCCTGGTGGAGCCGGGCGCAGGAACGTTGGCGGTCGGCGGGCGCCACTCGACCGAGCAGAGCGCGGCCGAGTGGCGGCGCCATTTCTCGTGGCTGCCCCAGCGACCGCACCTCTTCAACGCGACCATGGCGGCGAACCTGCGCCTGGGGGCGCCCGACGCCACCGACGGCGACCTCCACGACGTGCTCGGCGCTGTCGGCCTGTCCGAGCTGATGGCCAACCTGCCCGCCGGGCTGCAGACGCCTCTGGGCCACGACGGCCTCACACTGAGCTCGGGCGAGCGCCAGCGGGTGGCCCTGGCCCGCGCCCTGCTGTGCCCGGCGCCGATTCTCCTGCTGGACGAGCCGACCGCCTCGCTCGACCCGCCCACGGTGGCGCGCCTGGCACCGGCGATTCAGCCGTGGCTGGCGGGTCGCACCGTCGTGGTGGCCGCGCACGAGCCCGTGCTCCTCCCCCGCTTCGACTCCGTCGTCGCGCTCCCGGCCGCGGCCGGGCACCCTCTGGCGGTCTCGCCGTGAGCGGCAGCCCTCCGCTTGGCTCGCTGCGCCGGGTGCTCGCCGAGCCGGGCACCCCCTACGGCCGGCTCGCCCTGGCGGGGCTCCTCGGGCTGGCGGCAGCGGCCGCGACGATAGGGCTCCTGGCGGGGTCGGGGTACGTGGTCGGCCGCGCGGCCCTGCGGCCGGGGCTCAACGCGATCGTCGGCATCCTGGCCGCCGTGGAGGTGCTCGCGTTCTTGCGCGGGCCCCTGCGCTACGAGGAGCGCCTGGTCGGCCACGATGCGGCCCTGCGCGCGCTCACCCGGTGGCGCGTGTGGCTGTACGACTGCCTCACCCCGCGGGTGCCGGCCGCCCTGACGGGCTGGCGCAGCGGCGACCTGTTGGCCCGCGCCATCGACGACGTCGACTCCCTGCAGGACCTGTACCTGCGCACCCTGCTGCCGGTCGCGATCGCCGTCGGCGCGTGCGCCATCGGCACGGCCGCCGTCGGCTTCATCCTGCCCTGGGCCGCGCTGGCGCTCGGGGTCCCGCTCGCCGTCGCCCTGGGCGTCCCCGCGGTGCTCACGTGGCGGCGCAGCGGCGACGACGAGATGGCCGCGCTCGCCGGCACGCTCTCGGCCCAAGTGGTCGACGCGCTGCAGGGCGCGCCCGAGCTGCTGGCCTTCGGGGCCGACGTCGCCGCTCTCCAGGCCGTCGAGGCGCTCGGTGCCCGGACGGACACGCTCGAGCGGCACCACGCACGGCTCGCCACCGCTGCTGCGCTGGTCGTCGCCGTATGCCTGGCGGCGGCCGTCGCCCTCGTGCTCGCCCTCGGGGTCTCGGCCGTCCACGCACACCACCTGGGCCAGGTCATGGTGGCCGTGCTCCCGCTGGCCGTGCTGGCCACCTTCGAGACGGTCCCGGGCGTGCCGCTCGCCGTGGCCCGGTCGCTGACCGTGCGTGCCTCGGCCGATCGGCTCTTCGCACTCGAACGGGTGGAGGTCCCCGTGCGCGACCCCGCGCAGCCCGGATCCCTCCCGCCGGGCGTGCCGGAGGTGGCGTTCGACGATGTGACCCTGCGCTACGGGCCGGGCCTGCCCCGTGCCGTCGACGGCGTCAGCCTCCGGCTGCCGCCCGGCAGCCGGGTCGCGCTCACCGGCTCGAGCGGCGCCGGCAAGTCGAGCCTCGTCACCGCGCTCCTGCGCTTCTGGCCGCTCGAGGGCGGCACGCTGTCGCTCGGCGGGGTCGACGTCGAGCGGCTCTCCCAGCACGACACGCGCGCCGCCTGCGCGCTGGCCGACCAGCGTGCCCAGATGTTCGCCGGCACGGTGCGCTCCAACCTCACCCTGGGGCGGCCCGATGCGAGCGAGGACGAGGTCGCCGGGGCCCTCCGGGCCGCCCGCCTCGACGGCTGGGTGGCCGCGCTGCCGGCCGGGCTCGACACCCCGGTGGGCGAGGACGGGGTGGCGCTCTCGGGCGGTGAGCGGCGCCGGCTCGCGGTCGCCCGCGCCCTGCTGGCCCCGGGCCCGCTCGTGATCCTCGACGAGCCCACGAGCGGGCTCGACCCCCACCTCGCCGACCAGCTGCTCGAGGGCGTGTTCGCCGCGGCCGGGGAGCGCAGCGTGCTGGTGATCACGCACCGTGCCGCCGAGGCCCGGCGCTGTGACGTCATGGTCGCCCTCGAGGCCGGGCGTGTCGTGCCGGCTCAGGCCTGAGCGGTCCGGTCGGAACGGAAGTCGCCGGCGACCACGGGCGATCCGCCACGGCCGGACCCGCCGTGCCGGCCTGGCGGCGTTCCCGACGCCGATCCGCTCGACCCGCCCGAAGTGCACCACGCGTTCGAGGGGATGCCGGCACACGGGTCGGCCATGGTCGGCAGCCCCGCGGGCAGTGCCTGGAGGCGCACCCCCGTCTGCGTCGGGTAGTTCGAGCCGGCCGGGCACGGGAAGAGGCGGGCGTCACACTCGGCCTGCGCGACCAGCGTGCTGTCCCCGTTGGTCGTCGTGGTCGTCACGCCGCAGGTGGGCTGCAGCTGCTCCAGGTTCGCCGGAGCGCTCCCTCGTGGCGCCGTGTTGTCGGCGTAGCAATTGGACGGCAGGCCCGAGTGCAGGACGATCTGCCCGAAGTCCGCGTTGGACGGGTTGCCGAAGTAGCCGTCGTTGACGAAGGTGTTCCCCTTGAGCGCATCGCTCTCTGGCTCGAAGACACAGCCGAGGCCAGACGTCTGGAAACCGCCGTAGTTCGCGCACTTCTGGTGGAGGGACGGGGTCCCACTGTCGGGATAAGGGACGAACAGGACGCCCCAGGCGCCGTTGTTCGAGAACGTGTTGTCCATCACCGTGTCGTTCCGCCCTCCCGAGACGGTCATCCCCGTACCGATCGGGCCGGCCGCCGCATCACCAGCCTCCGGGGTGTCGCCGTTGTTGTTGTCGTGGACGTTGTTGTGGATGAACACCCAGCACGAGTGGGTGGCCGTCATGGAGCTGGTGGCCCCGTCCGGGCACGCGCCGTTCTGGGGCGGCGGCGGGTCGCCGGCGATCTGGGTGTCGGTGTCGACGCCGTCCTGGTTGTTGTCGAACTGCGAGTTCTCGATCACGACCGCGCCGCCGGAATTCGTGCCCGAGTACCCGAGGGCGTTGTTCTCCATCCAGGCGTGGTCGATCGTGACATCGCACACCTGGTGGCAGGCGCCCACGTACATGCCGGAGTCGTTCATGTTGGAGCCGTAAATCTGATTCCAGCTTGCCGGGCCCTGCGAGTTCGACGAGAAGATCCCGTACTCCGCGGCGGAGGTCTCGTCGCTGAAGAAGGACGTCGTCCCGGTGAGATAGCTCCCCGTGTACCCGGTGAGCCCGATCTTGCCCGAGCCGTCGCCGCCGTTCCACCAGATCTCGTTCCCCGAGTCGCCGGCGCCGCCCAGGAAGTTGCAGGCGGTCAGGTTCTCGATGCTGACGTGGTCCGCCTTCCAGACGACGATCCCGTTACGACCCTGGGCCTTGTTACCGACGACGGGACCGAAGTTCTGGTACTGCGGATCGGAGCTGCACGCGGTCGGGGCGCCGGACTTGGTCCCGTCGACGATGACGGTGTCACGGTCCATGCCGCGGATGGTCAAGTTCGACGTGCGCACCACCACACCACCGTGGTCACCGGTCGACAACTGGCTGGCCGAGGTCACGTGCGCGTCGTCCGTCTCGTGGTAATCGCCGGGAGCGACCAGGATGTCGTCGCCCGGCTGGGCGGCGTCGACCGCGGACTGGATCGACGTGTACTGGCCTGCCATCCCGTGGTACCGGCCGACAAGCAGCACCGCAGGTGAGCTCGACGAGGAGCACGCGGCGAGCACCGACCCGGTCAGGAGGGCGGCGCCGAGGACGCCCAATCGCCGCGCGCCCATCGTCCGTCGTGCCATCGGCTGCTCCCCTCGACCGTGCCACCAGGTGAGCCATACGCCCGTTTGGCACCTCTCCGGGGCAACCTACTCCTCAACCTGCCGGCGTGGGCCCGAGGTGTCAGGCCGGCCCGGTGGCCTCCGGCGCCTCCGCCATGCGCAACCTGACTTCCGCCACGGAAGGCGCCGGGTACCCGAACAGGCCCGGCCGCCAGCCCAAGCCGACCTTCTCGGCGCCCGGGCCGTCCTCGGTCCAGACGTGACAGGTGTTGATCAGGAAGCCGAAACCTCCCTCGCGCATCGGGTGCTCGCCGTCCCCCTTCTCGACCTCCCAGGCCCCCGAGGAGGTGATGCCCTGCACGACCACGGGCCCCATCGCCCGGGCCAGGAACTCGAGATGGCTGCAGCCGTGCTGGCGCCCGAAGCGCTCCTGGACCGCGCTGGTGTAGCCCCGCGCCACCGACAACCCGACCAGATCGTGGAAGCTCGCCTCGATGGCGGTGCATTCGGCGTGCGGGTAGGTCGTCATGTCGGCCGCCGCGTCCACGATGACCATGTCGGCGCGGCGGACCACCAGGCCCAGCTCCATGAAGTGCAGGTCGCGCGGCCCGTACGCGCCGTCGGCCCAGGGACGCTGGTCGTGCAGGGTGCCCACCACCGCGAAGTACTCGCCGCGCCGGTACACCTCCATGGAGATGGTCCGCCGGTGGACCGGGTCCTCGGCGGACCCGGGGACCGGACGCAGCGCGGCGAGCGTCGGCGGAGGCTCAGGCACCGGGCGATTGTGGCGCCGCGGCCCCCCGGGGCGCCAGTCCCACCTCGTTGAAGCCGTGGAGGATGGGCGCGTCCCGGTTCCACCCGATGCGGGTCACCGACGCCGTGCGCAGGTGCAGGCGCCAGAAGAGGTCGGTGGTCCCGAGGGCCCAGGCCACCGCCGCCTTGATCGGCGTCACGTGGCTCACCACCACCACGTCACCGGCGCGGCGTCGCGCGCCGGCGCCTGGCGCAGCGAACAGCTCCTCGCAGGCCGCCGAGACCCGCGCGTCCACCTCGGCGAGGGTCTCCCCGCCCTCGGGCCGGAAGTCGCGGTCGCTCTGCCATCGCTGCCACACCTCGGCGGGGATCCCGTGCAGGGGCCGGCATTCGAACTCGCCGTAGTCGACCTCGACCCAGCGATCGTCGACGGTCACGGGGGGCCCGAGCGCGAGGATCTCGGCCGTGTCCCGGGCCCGGCTCAGCGGGCTCGTGCGCACCTCGGCCACCGGGTCCACCAACAACGACCTCGCCGCCTCCACCTGCTGGCGCCCGGCCTGGGTCAGCTGGGCGTCGGTCCGGCCGAGCAGGAGCCCCCGTGCGTTGGCATCCGACTCCCCGTGGCGCACCAGGATCAACACGGCGGTGGCACGGGGGTCAGGCGGGGACCAGGATGCGTCCGCACTGCTCGCAGGTGGCGGCCTCGCCCGGAGGCAGGGACCGGATCTTCTCGACCTCGACCGAGGACAGCTCGAGGTGGCACCCGTCGCAGTGGTTCCGCACGAGGCGGGCCGCTCCCGTCCCCTTGAGACGGGTTCGTAGCGTCTCGTAGCGGTCCGACAGCCCCGTCGGGAGCAGCGCCGCCTCTGTGGCCCGTGACGTCTCGGCCGCCGCCAGCTCGGCCCTGATGTCGTCCTGGTCGTGGGCCACTTGCGCGCGGAGCTCCTCGGCCCGCGCCTCGAGCGGCGCCATCCGTTCCCGCAGCACGGCCAGCTCGGCGTCGACCCCGTCTTGCTCCAGCATCGCCACCAGCTCGAGGTCCTCGAGCTCGGCGCGGCGCTCCGTCAGGTGTCGCACCTCGTCGTTCATCGCCTGGAGGTCGCGTCCGGACGAGCTGGTGGATGCGTACATGCGCTGCTCCATGGCGCCACGGCGGCCGCTGATGCCTGCGATCTGTTCCTCGAGGTCCTTCTGGGTGGCCGCCAGCGCGGCGCGCCGTGCCGCGACCTCGGCCCGCTCGCGGTCGAGCCCGGCCAGCTCCGCCTCCACCGCGGCGAGGCCCGACGTCTCGGCCAGCGCGTCGTGCCGATGCTGAAGCTGGGTGATGGACGTGTCGAGGTCC
>Ga0181535_10007035_pt1 | contig 11431 bp, 13 predicted proteins | sample PEATcosm2014_Bin_44_FD_119774 | JGI IMG/M metagenome (GOLD analysis project Ga0181535, IMG submission 119774) | Peatland microbial communities from MTU Mesocosm Facility, Houghton, MI, USA - PEATcosm2014_Bin17_30_metaG | ecosystem: Environmental > Terrestrial > Soil > Wetlands > Peat | place...
ATCATGAATCAGATTTCAGCCGATTCGAGAATCCAAAATCGATTCAGTGCGCTCGGATACCGCTCTAGTTCTCCTCTTTTTCACATCCTATTCGCGAAACCCTCTGCCATCCTCTCTTACACAAACAGGAGGATAGTATGGTTCAAGACAGCCCCAGCCGCCACCTAGATCAATTCCTTCTCCGGACGCCGGACGGAATGCGAGAGCGCATCGCGAAAACCGCCGCGGCGAATAAACGCTCGATGAACAACGAAATGGTCGCTCTCCTGGAAAGCGCACTTCTCGGCGACACCAAATCTGCTTTCGAGAACATCGAGGCCGGGCTCAATGCCCTCGCAACTTTGATCGAAGGGCAATCCAGCCAGATCGAAATCACCAATAAACGGCTCGACGAACTTATCGCCCTCCTCGCCCCAAAAGACCCCGGCGAAAATCTCCTCAGCGATCTCCTCTCCCATCTCGTCATGATCGGGCGCGAGCAACTCACCCTTGCCCACCGGACGATCGACGCACTCGCCGAAATCGGCCAGCAGCTTCCACTCCCTTCCTCTCCCATCCCGGGGACCACCGCTTCCAACGGAAATCACTCCCGATGATCTCCTTCCGGGCAATTTCCGCGACGATCGATGGCGACAGCACCGCCCGTTATTTTCTCAACAAACAGCGGCCTCTCGAAGACAAAGAGGCGCAGTCAAGTCCCGAGGCTTCTTCCGGCACCGAGACCGGCGGCGATCCGCGCAACGATCTTGTGGATTACTACACCGGCCACGGTGCCGCCGGCGTCAGGTGGCGCAAAGACATGGCCCATTCGGCCGCCAAGGCGCTTGGCATCGATCCCCGCCATGCCCCCACTCCGCAACAACTCGGCCGCCTCTATGAAGGCAAACTGGCCGATACCGGCGAGCAATGGGCAGGCAATAAGCGAGAGATTAGCGCCTATGATTTTACTTTCTCCCCGCACAAATCCGTGACCCTTGCCGCCGAATTTGCCAAAAGCCCCGCCGAAACCGCGGCGATCCGCGCCGCGATCTCGCGCGCCAATGACGACGCCATGCGCTATATCGCCCAGGAAATTGGCTGGGCGCGCAAGGGAAAGGCCGGGCTGGGAGGTGCCGATCCGGGCGAGACCGGCTGGGTCAGCTACAGTCATTATGACGCGCGCCCGACGTTGCCCATTAAGGATGGGCGATACGGCGAGACAACACTCCACGAGGCCCCGGTCCCCGGCGACCCGCAGGACCACATCCACAACACCCTCTTCAATCTTGTCCTCACCGAGGACGGCCGCGCCGGTTCTCTCGACACCAAACGGTTGCGTTCCCGCGTCCATGAATTCGGCGCCTATGGCCAGGCACGCCTCGCCGAAGAACTGCGCAAGCTCGGAATCCGCGTCGCCTACGACGAAAAACATGAAGCCGCGGTCATCCCTGCGATACCGCAGACCGCCACCGAAACATTCAGCAAAAGCCGTCAGCAAATTCTCCGCGCGGCCCGCGCCGACACACGCCGCCAAGGCCTCGATTGGAACGATCTTTCAGCCGATGACAAACTCAAAACGATCGCCGGCGCGGCCAGCGCTGCCCGCCTCTCCAAACATGACACGAAAAGCGACCGCGAACTCTGGCGCACTCAGGCCGAGGCCATCGGGTGGGAGCACAAAACCGTCTTCGAGGAACAATTCCCTGCTCCCCTCCCGGATGAACAGCGCTTCGAACGCGCCTACACCTTCGCTGCCAGCCGTCTCGCCGAAGAATTCCACACAGCCGGCGTCATCGATCACGATAGGCTGCGCACCTATGCCGCGCGCGGCCTGATCGGAACCGGAGCCACAAGCCCTCAGGACATCGACCGCGTCGTCGATATCCTTGAAGATCGCGGACTCGTCATCGATGGCGGCCACGCCTCTCTCATCAAAGCCTTGACCAAGAAATCGGGCAACCGCAAGGACACCGAGATGGTCCTCCGGGTCACCACCAGCGCCCATCTCAAAATGGAGCAGGAGCTTATCGCGCACATTCAGCGCGCCGCCGCCAGCAAAACCGCCACTCTCACCAAAGCAGAGGTCGACGCCGCGATCGCCGCATCCGGCTTGCATTTCGATTCAGAACATGGAGCCAGCCAAATCGCCGCGACCCGGGCCCTCGGGCAAGGAGGCACCTCTACCCTGCTCACTGGCGCCGCCGGCTCCGGGAAAACGACACTGCTACGCCCCCTCGTCGCCGCCTGGAAGGGCGACCGGCGGGCGAGCCCGGGCGGGCGTAACATCTTCGGCGTCAGCACTGCATGGAAGCAAGCCAGAGCGCTCCAGGACGCCGGTATAGACAAGACCGTCGCCCTCGATCCCTTCCTCAAATCCATCGCCGCCGGCGACATCAAAGCCAACCCAAACACCATCCTCGTGATCGACGAGGTAAGCCAGATCGGCGTCAAATCCATGCTGGATATTTTCCGGCTGCAGGAAAAAACCGGAATGACCATCGTCGCTCTCGGGGATCGGGAACAAGCCCAGGCTATCGAAGCCGGCGACACAATCGAGCTTATGCGCCGCGCACTGCCCCGGGCCGCGCGCCCCGAAATCCTCACAACCGTGCGCCAGATCACCGCCCGCGACCGAAAGATCGCCAGTCTCTTCCGAAAAGAGGAAGCCGCCAAGGCACTCGATATGAAACGCGACGACGGCACCGCAAAACTCGTTGGCGGCGATTATGACCAGGTCGTGGAAGCAATTGCCAGCCTCTATCTTTCCCGGCGCGACGCGCTCCGCGCGGCCGACCCATGCAAGACCATCACGATTTCGGTGCCCACGAATGAAGACGCCGCCGAAATCAGCCGGGCCGTCCGCGCTAGGCTCACAAGCCGCGGGGAGATCGGCACCGATGAAGCCGTTTACCAAGCGATCACTCCGCGGAGTGACGGCAAAGACACCCTCTTCAATCTTCCCATCGCAACCGGCGACCGCGTCCGGCTCTACAAGCTCGCCTGGGCTAAAATTGGCAATAAATACGACGCCATCGGCCACAATGGCGATGTCGTCGAGGTCGTCCGCAAGACCGATACCCACATCTATCTCAAGGACGCCAAGGGCCGGACCGGCGAGGTCGAATGGCAGCGTCTCATGGACCGGAGGTCAGGCCGCCTCCTCCTTGGCTTCGGGCATGCGCTAACGATCGATTCCGCCCAGGGCATTACTTCAGACGAGCATATCAATGCCCTGCCAAGAGGCAGCACCAACATCACCGGCTTCAAAGCCTATGTTGCTGAAAGCCGCGCGAGAGGCACGACATGGACTATGGTTTCGGAGGCGGCCGTCCGGGAAGTTGAAAAGCAACGGCGCCCCCTCGGCGACAGACGAGAGATCACCCGCGACGATCTTTGGAAGCGGATCGCCGAGGATATGGCCCATAAACCCTATAAAGGGCTTGCCATCGATCTCGCCAAAGCCGCCGGGACAAGGAGCCATAAGGCGGCCGACTCGTTTCTCCGGCAAAGCCACGCCTTGCATAGCTGGCAAGAGGCCGGTCGAGACGTCGGGCGAACCGCGCGCGACCGCGCTCACGATAAGACCCTCTCCGCACGGCTTTCCGGCCGTCTCTCAGAGCTTTCAGACGCCATCCGCCAAAACAGCGTATTGCTCCGTGACGCGCTTATTGCCCTTCAAACCTATATCAACTCTAAACGCGCCCGCGCCACCGCTGCCCCGCAGCCATCTCCGCGGGAAGAACCGGCTCCATCCTCAAGCCCTTCCCCGCGTTTCTAGCTTCCCTCGATGGCGGCAACGACCAACACAGTTTAACGCCTTCACAACCGTAGGAGCGGAAAATGATACCGGAATATATTGATGCAAGTGGCGGCTTCCCTGACGAAGAGGACGTCCATGCCGCGCTCGCTTATCTGATCTCGATCGAGCCGGACCCGCAACCGTCCACCTACGAAGAATACAAGACCGCGCTGGCGCCCTACGAAACGCAGATTTCACGTGCGAGCTCGACTTTACGAATCTTCGCCGAGCAAATGCAACCGGCGTCCCTCGATGAGATGCAGTACGCCTACTATCGCTTCACCAACGACGCCCGTTACCTCACGTCATCCTACATCGCAGCGACCGTGACAGCTTATCTCAATGAGGCATGGAATGGCATTGGGCCCTGGCAGCGGTAACGGCGCAAAACCCCTCCGTCACTGACGGTCAGCCATATAACACATACCGGGCAACCTTACAGAGCAAATACAACAGACCGCCAGCCACAAAAACCCTGCCCCACACCATAATTCCTCTAAGCCCGGCATAGCCGCCGCACACAACACCAATCACCTGCGCTAGTCTGCCAAGGACGTCCAAATAGGGCTTGCCTACGCCAAAAGTGTCAGGGGAACAAAACTTCGCAATAAAGACCGGGATCTGCAAACCAACAGCAATCCCAATCCACATGAAAATCATAAACCAAAGAGCCTCCAATAGAGGATGTAACGCACTTGACCGCCACACAGGCGCGCGATCCACGAGTCTTTTCACGATAAACCAGAATAAGATATCTGCGAAATACAATGTATCAGGCATATCTCACGACTCATCCGCAATAGCTTCAACACCCATCCCAACGAAACACGCACAGCAACGAATACATTGCCTCTTCCCGCTTAGGGGCAGTATGTCAGCCTTTCGTCTCCCAATTCCCGTGCGCCATTCAGCCAGAACAGTCATCGCTAACGTAACAGTCCTGGACTCGTTAGCCAACAGCCTCTCAGGCCATGGCCATGATATGTTGCCGTGGGCAACGCAACTTAGCGACCGTCCCCGTCTTTTTCTCTCTCTCCGCGCCATTAACCCACGCCATCGTCATTAAATAACTCTCCTGAATGCCAAAAACGACGGCCGCCCCGAAGCAAAGACTCCCAAGCATCTGCGCAAAACCCATCCCGATCATCTCAACGCTTCGCCTTGCGTCCAAATGATCTCAAACGTGCGCTTGAAATCGGCAGCGGCCGCGGAGCTTTTCACAATGACAAGATCGTTGTCCTGCCGCTTTTCACCGCTTGCCGAGAAATTCGCCGAGCCGGTGCGCAGCAATGTGCCATCAATCTCGAACGATTTGAGATGCATCAGCGGCGCCCCTTTTGGCTTGATTTTGATGGCCACGTCCGGAGTCACGGCAAGATCTTTGAGAGGCTGTGACGGTGTATCTTCTGAGATCATGCCACCATCGAGATAGATGTTGATCGCGACACCCCGATCGGCCGCCCGCGTGAGTGCCGCAATCAGTTTCCAGTCCGTCAGCACATAGCCCGCGAGATCGATCTCATGCTGCGCCGAGTCGATCAGGGCGGCGTCGATCGTCTCCAGGTTCTCGGCCGGGGCATAATGTATTTCGACAGATGTCTGCAAAGCAGCAGCTTCCTTCGAGAGGCCCGCGCCGCCGCCGCTAATCAGCGTCCCGGCTAGAACTGTTGAAATGATCGTAAGCGATGGAATCTTCACTTGCTTATAGGTCCCCGTCGTAAACATTTTATCTCAGCGGATCGCCAGACGTATCGAGACTCACAAATCACAAAGCAAACTATAAATCTCATCTTTCCGCTTAGCGTTGACGTACCAGCCTTTCGTGTCCGGGTCCCAGCGCGCCTTGCCCTCAAGAACCGTCATTGCCAATTCGCCGGCTCTTGCTTTCCACGGCCACCACACCCGCATATCTCCATTGTCGTAATGTTTGAGCCAGATCTGTCCCAACGATGTCTCAATCGTTTCTCTGTCCTCATCAACCATCCTTGCCTCCCTTTCAACGCAACGCGTGCCGCAGCACCTCATGTGCGACTTCCCGGCCGATGCCCCAACCAAGCCCGTGCACGATGGCACGTATCAACGCCGGCCCATCGCCGCCGGCAACAGCCGCCGCCAGAAGAGCAGCGGCTATGCCAAACATTGTATATCTCAACGTTACCTCCATGGGCTGAATGCCGGCTTGAGTGTCGCCTCGATGATTCCAGCCTCCGCGAGAATCGCGCCTATACTCTCCGCTGAATAGGTGCGTTGCGCCCTGACACGCAGCAGCGGTAACCCAATTTCTCGAAATACGACGTCCACCAGCGCGTCGCGCTCGCGCCGCGCGGGAAGTAAATGCGTCCTATCATCAACTTCGATCGCCGCGACCGGCTCGAACGACCTCGACCGGCAGATAAGAATATCGATGCTTTTGGCAAAAACCCGGTTAAGGGCAGCACGCCGCCGCGCCTCGCTGTATTTCTCTTCAACAATAACGAGATCAGCGAGGCGCACTTGCGCGAAGACGCGATAGCCGCTCCCCAACGCCGCATCCAAAGCGGCGAGGAAGCATTTTTCGTTGGGGCTCAAAAAGCGCCCCATCCGGTAAGGCGCCTGTGCCGGGCGGCCGGACAATATCCCGGCGCGGCTTAGTACAAACAGAACACCGATAGCGGCCAGGAAGAGCCCTGGCCACCACACCCAATTCTCAGCCCCGTTCACGAGATCCAAAGCTCCCCTCAAGAAGCTATCTCCCCGCCTCGCCGGTTGCCTCGCACCATCCTGACAATCATGTTGGGGCGCCTGGTCATGGGGCCATCCCTGCGGTTTGTGCCAATTCCGGCACAGGAACAGCGATACCCGTGTCCGGCGTAATCAATTCCCTCACTCTTTCGACCACTTCGTAGAATTCCCGCGCCGACAGCAGCTTCGACTCATTCTTCCCGTCTTGCGGTGACGCCCCTTTCTTCGCAACCCTTTCGGTCGCCTTTTCCATCACCTTCAAAAACTCAAATGCCCGCTGCTTCGCCTCGAACCCTGTCGCCCCCACAGCCTCCTCAAGCCCAACAATGAGCCGCATCACCCCCGCTTCGACGGCGCGGGTCGGCAGCCCTGCTTCTTTGATCGGATCAACGGGCGCCTTGGTTGCCTGCTCCATCATCGCGGTGACGGGCGTCTGGATTGCGGCTCCTCCGAAGCTATCAATGGCGTGGCGCCCGCCCGCCTCGACGGCAGCCGCCACACAGGCCTCGCCATTGCCACCCCGCGCGTGCGCTTCCATGAACCCTTTGAGCATGGCTTCCACCGTCTCCGGCGCCCGCTCATGGCTGGCAGCCACGACCATGCCCTTTTCGATCCCTTCGCCAATCGCCGTAAGCCGCGCCTGCCGCGACACCACCTCCCGTGCATCGGGCGCCGCAAGGCACAGCGGCCTCTTTAGGCGGATGGGCCCTCCTTTTCCAATCTTGGCGTAAAAGAGCTTCGCGTAGATCCGGCGCCCCGCGAAAAGAATAATCGCCTCGCCCTCGATCAGCCGTTGCAGATCCCCCCAATCGACACGCGCAACCTGCCGCACATCCGCATGCCGGGAATCGTGAAACTGCATATCCCCGCCTCGATAGCTCGAAGCCTGCGCCACCAAGGTCTGCCCCGCGGTCTGTTCAATCCATTCTCGCGTTCGATTGGCATCCTGCTGACGCATCGCAACGGTCAAATTCGCATTGCCAAGAAGTGTTTGTGTCTTCTCGCCAAGCCGTGCCACGATCCCGGAGATTTCCTGAAAGGCCAGCCAGAACATGATGTTCAAGCTGCGGCCTTGAGCCAGCATCCGGTCGAGGTCGCCCGTCGCATAATAAGCAAGCTCGTCGAACACCACCTGGAACGGCGCGGCAGGGTCGAGACTTTCGGGCTCCGCATGAAGCATCTGCGCCATCATTCCGCGCAAAGACGCCACCACAATCTTCCCAAGCCCCGCCAAACTGTCTGACGAATTCTCGAGCGCCGGCAAGGACACAACCAAAATGCGGCGGTTCAGAACCACGTCCCGCATATCGATGTCGCCCTGTTCCACCTTAAAGATGTGCCCCAGCGAGCCGCCAAGCTGGGTAAACATCTCGGTGAAGTAGAACCGTGCATAGCCATGCTGCTCGCGCGGCTGATGCGACTTTTGCTCGTCATAAGCCAGATTCGCGTCGTAGCCCGGAATTTCGCCAAGATAGGCTTGGAGAGGATAAATCACATGTTCCGGGATATCGACCTTGGTGTCCTTGGTTTTCCCGGTCGCCCGGTCGCGGCACTCACACTCCTTGCGCGTCGCAAGCTTCCAAATCCACCGCAGCTCGAGCGCATCGCGGATCGTCTCGATGTCGATAGCAATTCCGACGTGATCCCGCAGCCAGACAAGAGCCGGAATAATACTGCCGATCAACGCAACCGCACGGCCGCGAAATACACCATTCGAATCATGCGCGCTTTGCTCGCCGAGCTGGCTCACCACCATCTCACGGATCTGATCGGCGTTCCCGGAAGCAAAAGGATTAAATGTGTTGCTTTCCTTCGACCCGCTCGCCACGAGCAGATTGAGATGCAGCACGTCGTCCTCGCGCCCGAACCTCCGGGCAAGCGCAAGCACCTCGCCATAAAGCTTGCTGTCCGCTTTCCCATCAACCAGCACAAAGCCGCTCGCATGGGTGAACGCATTCGTCAGAAAGCTCAGGATCGTGGTCGTCTTGCCGGCGCCGGTCGTGCCGGGGATCGTCCCGTGCTGGCGGGCATCCTCCGACGAAATCCACAGTTCCTTGCCTGCGAGATCCTTGCCGAGGTAGATCGTGCCAGCGGCCCGGCGGGGCCTTCTGCTCGCTGGGTCCGGGTAATTCCAATCCTTGACCCGAGCGCTTTTTGGCAACCGCATCGGGAGTTTCACCCGCCGCGTCGTAACGATCGCCGCCCAGAGAATCGCCGCGGGAACAACCACATGAACGGAGGCAGGCTCGAACGCCATACCTCCGCAGGCCGTCAGCATGGCGAACCCGGAAAATTCGCTCATCACCCCTGCCGAGAGCCGCGCCGTTAACGGCCGGACATCCCGAAGCGCCTGTGCGCCGGACCTCTCATACCGGTCCTGCGGTCCTGCGATCTCGCGCCGAATCATTATTGAAGCCCGAATGCTGCCGGACCGGCCGGCGCGGCATCGGCTGGGGCGCCGGGTGGCGGTGTAATGATGGGTCTTTGAGTAAGGGCCTCGGCCAGTGCTGGCGGTACTTGTTCCACGCCGGGCGCTTTCCCCACTGGCATAACCGCAGCACTCGCGCCGGTCTGGGTCAGCCCCGCCTCGGCGCTATGATTGCCGTAGCGTCCGGCCGCCCACACCACAGCCCCCGCCACAACGACAACAAACACCGGCACTAACCACGACCTGCCTTTCTCGGGCCTCGACACAAGCGCCGCGCTCCTTCCGCTTGCTTCCCCATGAACGTGGACATGCACAGACAAGCGAATGTCCGGCTTGTCGCCGCCACCACCCTTCACAACAATGGATCCCGCCTCTTCACCGTTCATCTTTGACTCCCCGCAATGTAAAACTTCAATAGGCGTCAGCCGCCTTGCCACGATCACGCCACTCCGGGATCGTGATCGTTTGTTCGGTCATGAACGTCCCATAAGTGACCCGCCGCAAATCACTCGACAGAGTGACAATGCCGCCCCAATCGCCATAATCGCTAGCAAGAAGCCGGGACTTCCCGGTTTTCCCTATGACCCGCAATCGGAAAGGGCAAAGGAAGCGGCGGCACCCGGCGGTAATCTGAGACAGAAAAATTATGCCATCCGCCGTCTCGATTTTCGCCGTGTAAATATTCGGCCGTTCCGGCGGTTCTCCAACGGGCACCAAATCCCTATCCGGCCACACCCCATCCTTGTCGTGTGCCGCCGCGTGCTGCGTCACCGCTGGGACAAGCGATATGTCAGCCAGAGCTGGTTCCGCACTCCCAATGACGGCCAAGGCCAAAAGCGCCCGCCGATAATTCGGCCCCGCCCTGCTGTGGCCATTCTTCGGCGCTCTCTCATCGATGTGCATCTTGATCTCCTCATCCGTTGGAGACCCAAAGACTCGTTCAACATCGCGCGAACAGCAAACATTCCCGTCCACTCTGCTAATGGGCGGCGGTCTTCTGCTCTTTCGTGACGCCCGCAGCGGCGATCGCCGCGATGGCCCGATCAATCGACGGCGTCAAGACCGGACCTTGCCCAACACATTCCACAGCCCAATGATCCCGCACCCCAATCGCCTCAACGCATGGATTTGGATGAGCCGCCGGATTGAGCGCATCCGCCGGACTGCCCAAGGAATGCAAAGCATACCAAAGCCGCCGGTCCACGAGCTTCAAAAATGCAAATTGCGCAGGCGCCAGCACACCGCTCTTGCGCCGCGCCTCCACAAGAGCACTCATGAGCCCCGGCACTACGAATCCATGCCGGGACATGATTGCACCAACCCGCCGGCCTTCCTCCGTCGTCCTCAAAGAAAACTCGGCAATTTTCGCAAACGTATCCGGGAAGCGAAGAGAAGACATCGGCCCCTCCGGTCCCTCCTTCCGGCCCGCGCCGCGAAGCGACTCGGAAAGCCCGCCCAGAAAGCCCAGAGCCTCGGCGCGGCGCCCTGCCAAATGCAGTCCAATCGCCCAAAGCATGCACTTGACCTGCGGTGCCGCCTCCTTAAGCCCGCACCAATGTCCTCCCAACTGCCGGATTAATTCATTGCGGGCCCGCTGCTCGTCACATTCGCCCTTCTCTCCGGTGGCCCAACGCAGCACCCATTCGCCAATGCTCAGCGCCGCATCCGCTGGCCGCGGTTCCCCCTCCCGGACCTCAACGAGGGCAAGCCGCCTCTCCGAGAACGCCGCCGCCCCCCGGAACGAGCGCGCCTGCTCCCGCATCAAACCGTCAAGAGTGAAACTTCTGCAATACCGGGCCGAGCCAGCAAAACGCAGGCACACGAGCGCTGCCGTCAACACGACACCTATCGCGGGAATCAAGAAAAAGCGGCCGGTTTCACGCCCGAGACGAATAAGCTGATCGAGTTTCACACGGGCCGGATCTGTGCCAAGCAATTGCCGGCCCGCCAAATCGAAGCGATTCGTAAAGAGATGGATGAGCTGGATTTCTTCGGAATATATCTGCATCACAACGCGGCTCACCAAGGCATGCTGCTCCTGCCAGAGCATCCAGCCGCCAAACCCCAACCCGAACATGATGACAGCAAGCGCTACGACCGCGCCGCCGTCACCCCCCGCCTGCGCCTGCGGCGCGCCGGCCATTATTTTGGACTCCTCTGGTCATCGGGGCCTCCAGCAGAGTCCTTCGCCTCAAGTTTCAAGGCGTGTTTGTAGACGCTACGCAAATATGCGCTCTTCAACGGGCTTTTATGCGAGTGATAAAGACCCACCCCCTCCCAGAAATCTCCGTTTGCCTCGTCGAGGGCCTGGCGCAAGATCCACGCCCCGCCCTCGATGTTGGCGCAGATTTCATCACGCAGCGCCAGGTAAGTTGCTTCCTTCGTTGCCCCCCAATGATCCGCGAGTTTCGGAACCCAAGAATCGTTCACCTGCATCGGCCCGATATCGACCGTGTTATTGTTGTTATCGCTCACCTGACCGAGGCGGCCATTTTCAACGTCGA
>Ga0181535_10007036_pt1 | contig 11431 bp, 11 predicted proteins | sample PEATcosm2014_Bin_44_FD_119774 | JGI IMG/M metagenome (GOLD analysis project Ga0181535, IMG submission 119774) | Peatland microbial communities from MTU Mesocosm Facility, Houghton, MI, USA - PEATcosm2014_Bin17_30_metaG | ecosystem: Environmental > Terrestrial > Soil > Wetlands > Peat | place...
ATGAAGCGGATCCTTTCAGGTTTTATGGCGGTTGTCATGCTGGCGAGTGCGGCCGTTGCCCAGGGGATTGGCGCGCACAATGCCGGGCCGCGGCGCGGCGCCGGCATGAGTGCGGTCGGTGGCGCCGAATGGAAGATGAAGATCACTTTCGACGGTTACAGCAATCGCACTGAAACGCTGACGAACTTTCCGGCGTTGGTGGTGTTCAGTAACGGGATGACTTCGAGCGGGCTGGCTTTCAACTTCGCGGACCAGTCGTTCGCCAAGACGAATGGATACGATCTGCGATTCTGGAGCGGTGACGAAGTCACGGAATTGCCTTACGAGGTCGAGCGCTGGACGAATGCTTCTTCTCTTTCCGCATTTGTTTGGGTGCGTGTTCCGACAATTGCTACGAGCACGGACTTCATTTGGGCGAAGTGGGGTGACGCTGCGAAGGGTCAGCAGAGTTATACTACGAACGGCGCCACATGGAGTTCCAGCTTCAGAGGTGTCTGGCATCTGGGAGAAACAAGCGGCACCACCTACCATGATTCTACTGCCAACGCCAACAATGGAACGAACGGAGGAAGCGTTGTGGCGGCTGGTGGTGTCATTGATGGAGGGCAAGCTGAAACGAACACGTGGATCGACTGCGGCACCAATAGCAGTCTTGTGTGCGTTGATTCAAATCGATCCGTCTCCTTTTGGGTGAAGCTTGGATCAATGCCCGGCTTCAATCATCAGCCAATGGTCGGAAAGGCAAGCCCGTTGCTTGTGTTCTGGCCTATTGATTATTTTGTCGGTTATTACAACTGGCTTGGCGGAGATGTGCGCTTGGAACAATTTCCGGGCAACGGGGACATTGGCTCTGTCAATGTCGGGTTGACCTCGGCAACCTGGTATCACATCGCCGCGCATTGGGACAGTGCCGGTATCACGTTCTACGTCAATGGGGTGCAGACCGAGCAGAAGAACTATTTCAGCGGCGGGTATGTAGACACTCCTGGCTACCATTTCTACATTGGATACTACAGGGCTGGCACCGCCACCGATGATCAGACCCTTGATGAAGTTCGTCTCGATACCATTGGCAGCACCAACTGGATTTGGGCTTCTTACATGACGATGGCGTCCAATCAGGTCTTCAGCAAATACGATTCCCTTGGGCACTAAGGGTGGAGGGCAACATGAAGAGACGGGCTAGATCGGTCGTATGCAGGTTTGTCGGGGACTGTCAGCAGCTCCTGCAGAGTCACAAGGATTTATTGGAGAAGATGGACGGCATAGAGAAACGCCTGTTTCATGACAACGGTACGACCTCCATGCAAACCCGGATCGAGCGGCACGAGCAGATCCTCAAGGTTCTGCTTTGGGCATCCTCTATCATTGTAGGAACTATTCTTACATCCAGCGTCATGGGTTTGATCATTCTTGTGAAATGGGCGCTTGCCCACGGGGCGGGCGCGTGAGTGGGCGCTGTGGTTGCCTTGGCGTCGGCAAGGGCAAGAGCGATGGGCTCACTCGTGAGACCGAGCGGCGGCGCATTATAGAATCCTTTGACGTGTTCAGCGTGCCGGCAGACGTCCAGGCGTTGATCCTTGAAGCGCTGGACTCCGACAAGTGGGATTGGTTCCGCGACTGCGACGGCTGCACCTGCGTTTCAGAAATCTACTGGCCGACAATCTACTTCCCGCCCTGCCTGCGGCATGACTTCGATTGCCACATGGGACACAACGGATGGCAGACAAGCCTGCGCTTCTATCGCATCCAGCGTGCCTATGGTGTTGATCCAATCCGCTCCGGCCTGCGTGTTTTCGGTGTTACGGTGACATGGTACGGCTGGCTGAAGTGGTTCAGTTGACCCAAAAAGTTGTGTGGAAAGTTGTGTGGGTGACTCCCAAAATCGCACTTGCTCGCAGAGCGTCACATTTCTTGTTTTTTCGGTGCAATAGCATGAAACACCCTGTATTTGCAGGGTTGAAATGCATGTCAGAGGATTGCAGGGAATGGAGCGGGCGACGGGAATCGAACCTCCCACGGGCATTTTTCGGACCACCCCGATTTCATTGAACATTATCCATAAGTCCTTGATGGAGCAATAGATAATTACGTTTTTGCATTATCGTCTATCTTCGTCAAAATTCGCCTAAACGCGTCTATTCCGTCGTAGAGATTGGTAAAAGATTGGTAAGCGCTGTGAAACACCAGAAGATGGGCGCGACCAAAGGAAAGACCGAACATGAATGCAAGGGGCTTGCTTTTGCAATAAAAACAGCCTACTTTTTATTGCAATAAAAGGAGCCAGAATGTCAAAACATGCCAAGTCGCTTGAGAAGGACATCATGATCCGCATAAAGGACAATGATGATCGCTGGGTATTTACCACGGCTGACTTTCTCGATCTGGGCGGTAGGGTTTCGATACTTTCCACCCTCTTTCGGATGAAGAAGGCTGGGATCTTACGGCAGCTGGCAAGGGGACTGTATGACCGCCCGCGTGTCCACGCCACGCTTGGTGTCCTGGCAGCCACTCCCGAGGCCATTGCCGCCGCGCTGGCGAGGCGGGATGCGGTTCGCGTGCAAGCATCAGGAGCCTATGCGGCGAATCTCCTCGGGATCTCCGAACAGGTTCCAATGAAGATCGTCTTTTTGACGGATGGTCGGGCGCGCAAGGTGCAGGTCGGGCGACAACAGATCATCTTACGGCACACCACCCCGAGAAACATGGCCACTGCCGACCGGACCAGCGGACTCGTCATCCAAGCACTGCGTTTCACAGGTAAGCGATACGTCACCGACGATGTCGTGCGCCGACTTTCGAACCGACTCGACGATGACAGCCGGAAGCAGATGTTGGCAGATGCAAAGTACGCCCCTGCTTGGATCGCCGCCATCATGAGGCGGATCGGAACGGGAGCAGAAGCGACGAAGACGAAATGAACGCTTTCATCGAGATGTCCCCCGAGGAGCAGAGGTTGGTCTGTGAACAGACACAGGACCGGCTTAGCCTGCCCGCCGCAAGCGTAGAAAAAGATTTCTGGGTGTGCTGGACGCTACGCGAGCTGTTCAACCTGCCCGACTGGGGGGCGCACCTCACGTTCAAAGGCGGTACGTCGCTCTCCAAAGGGTGGAAACTGATAGAGCGATTCTCCGAGGATATCGACATCGTCGTGGACCGTGGGTTCCTCGGATACGGTGGAGAGAAGAGTCCGGAGGCCGCGCCAAGCAAGAAGCAGCGCAGAGCCCGTCTCGAAGAACTGAAGGCCGAGTGCCAGCGCCGTATTCACGTGGGGCTGAAGCCGCTCCTAGAGTCACGGATCGCGAGCACCCTTCCATCTGGAGCGAAGTGGCGTCTTTCTTTGGCAAGTGCGGATGAAGACCCCGATCAGCAGACCCTGCTCTTCGAATACCCAACGGTCATGCATGGAGCCTCTGTCTACATCCGTCCGGTCGTGAAGATAGAGATGGGAGCCCGGTCGGACATCGAGCCTGCGAGCGCGCCAACGATCCTTCCCTATATTGCGGAGGCGTTTCCGGGCACGCTGGGACCGGCTGACTTCGTTGTGCGAGTGCTGGCCCCAGAGCGCACTTTCTGGGAAAAGGCGATGCTGCTCCACGAGGAAACGTATCGTCCGGCAGGCAAGGCGAGGAAGATGCGGATGGCACGGCACTATTACGATTTGTGGTGTCTCATCACCAAGGGCGTTGGGGCACGTGCGGTTGCCAACGAGGGACTTTTTGCGCGAACGGCGGCGCACCGCGAGATATTCTTCAACTGGTCATGGATGGACTATAACACCCTGCGACGCGGATCTCTGCGGATTGTTCCCATGGCGGACCAACTGGACGAATGGAGGCGTGATTACGAGGGCATGCAGGGCGCGATGTTCTTCGGTGAGGTGCCGTCCTTTGAGGAAGTCTTGCGGGTTGTGAACGAGTTTGCGTCCAGTTTCAACTGCGGGACAAATGATAAAGCGTGATCGAGGCTATTTTCCTAGCCGCTTTGCGAAGTATTCCGCTCTTTAATCAGCACTGGGATTAGCCCGTTCTCATTCGCCTCCAACTGCTCCCGCAACATCAGGATCTCCCGCTCCAGTTTGCCATTCTTTTCTTTTTGCAACCGAACCGCCATATCCAACCCGACAATGTCCTCCTGCATGGATGTCAGTATTTCTTTTATCGCCGCCGCGCCGCGCTTATAAGCGGTTACTGCAAGGAGGTCGCCCGAGAGATAAATCGCAAATAGCCGATCACCATATTTCTCAACGGTAATCTCCATATTCTTAATCGCTGACAAATCAACTGGTTCTAATCGTTCAATATCTTCTGCTGGCTCTGTTGGTTTAACCTTCTCGATGTCATTTTTCCAACCTGTAGACCTGCCAATCTCAGCCCATTCAGATTGAGATAATTTGATTGTGCAATGCCCCTGTTTACCTTGTCCAAGTTGTCTTATTACTTTCATGCATAATGGTTCGTGAAATGCCGGGGGATTCCTTCTTTGGTAGAAGATTATTTTCGCTGTGTGTGATGGGTCAAAGGAATCCCTTGCCACGGGGAAAACTGAATTCGGGATACCCCCCTGTTCCCCTGACAAAGTCTGCGGATTTCAGATTGTGCCGGGATTTTTTCCGGGCTAAGGAATCCCTTGCTTCTGGGAAAACGGATTTTCGGTCTGCCGAGGATGAGCAAGGTTTGTGAACCTTGGGAACCCTTCAGTTTTCCCGATGTCCTTCACAATCGGAGGGGGGTATGCCTAGGCTGCCGGTAAAACTAGCCGAAACGTTCGCACTCGTATTCAGCAATGGAGTGAAAGACATCTGCATATCGGCCATCTTGAGGAACTGCTCGTCGTCGTCCTCCTCCCAGATCCGAGCTGATCGGGATCATGGGCGCGGAATTGGCACTCAGGAATAGTTGGGAGTGCTTCCGCCCAGCACTATTGGGTTCCAGAGACCGGCACATTGCTGGTCCGCCCAGGCTTCGAGGTGCCGGTGGGGCTTCGGCAACGTCCTTTTGGCACTCCAAATCATCTGCCAAGAAGAATTGCTGCACTCCATTTCTGCCCCTGCACTCAGAAGTTGTAAGTCATTTATGCTGTGTTAGTTATTGACTTTATGTGATGTCGGTGTTATCCTCCACACCAGTGAGTGCTGGGGTCGGTAGAACGTAAAGAGCGGTAAGCAAAACAACTAACAAGAAGGACGGACAGAACCATGAGCAACGAGACAAAAGAAACGAATAGCGGTAGTGCAACTGTCAGCGCGGTCGGGGCAACTAATCAGGGCGCGATGGAAAAGAAGGATGCCAAGGCGACAAAAGAAATCAAGTCGGCCGGGACATCCAAGGGGAAAACCAGCAAGGGCAAACCTGCTGCTAAGACCGTCAAGGCAGCGAAATCTGCCAAGACGGGGAAGGTGCAGAAGTTAGGCAAGTCTAGCGCCGCCAAAATCAAGAATACGGATGGATGCCCGTACCGTCCGACATCTTCATATGGGAAGCTATGGGCGCTGCTGTTCAAGCATCGGGAGAAGGGCATCAGCCGCGCCAACTTCGTCAAGCAAGGGGCGAAAGTCATCGGCAAGGATGAGAAGCATACCGCCTATGACGTGGCGGTCGTCGCCAGTCCCACGAAGGATGGCGCGGCGCATCCATCTGCCAACCGCGCCGCCGATTCGTACTGGGTCGAGAGAACCGAAGGCGGCTTGATGAAATTACATCGGCGGTAGACAAGGTTTTTGGGTCAAGCGGATTCACAACATTAGAACGGGAGAAATATCATGATAAGAGAGATCGTACATTTGTATCGTTGTCTGAGATGTCGCTACGAGATGGAAGTAGCAATCTGTGAAGAGCATACTTGCCCTAGCTGCGGAAGGACAATGTCGTACATGACTTCACGCAAACGGAAGGAGTAAGGCACTTCTTTCCCAAAGCAGGTATACGTCACAACTTGAGGGAGGGCAGGATTCAAACTGCTCTCCCTGTCATCGTTCTTCATTGGAGACCGCACTATGGAAATAGCACCACATTTGATCAACAGCAAGAGGCTGCTCGTTTGGCTCCATCTAGGCCAGAGCTTGAGGCAGCTCTACATGGTTAGGTCGCCTCCTGATGACCCCTTCGAGGCCCGTCCCAAGCAGCAAGAGCCTCCAGAAATTATTATACGAAGAATCTCAGAACAAACGGCCCGGCTCCAATCCGTCCTTGCCGCCGATCCCGACCTGCAAGATATACGCAAGCTTTTCGGAGCGCGGCAAAAACAACCGAAGCAAACTATTCGTCCCGAACTCCTGCAAACACTCAGTCTGATCTTGTTCAACGATTTCTGCATGAGGGATTCCGGCGAAACCGCTAATTCCGTGGCATATGTTGCCGGACCTCTCTTCTCCACCGATATTATTGAGGGCCGATTATTGGCACGAAGTCTCATTGCCGAACTGATCGACAGGAAAGTAGTGGTTATCACTGAACGGAACATTACGGCATCCCGCATTGTCCACTTATCCTTGACGGGGAGGAACCTACTGCTTGAGCCCGGTCTAACAGAGTCTATGGTTCAGAACCATTTTCGTTTCAAAGCAGAAGCCATAAAGAAAGCGAAGGCGGAGACGGAGACAACGGAGAAAGCAGTTCCACCCGTTGCAGTCACTCCCCAATCCCTTTATCAGCAACTTCGCCAAATCGTAATCGGACAAGACGATGCCTGTCGGGTTGTGGCAACTAGAGGATGGCTCCACATGAAACGGGCTGAGATGCTCAAGAAGGGACAACGGGTTGGAACAAATGAGTGCCTGTTCTTCATCAGCCAGCACAGCGGTGTTGGCAAAACGTGGTTGGCGGAAAGCTACGGTAAGCTGGCCTCGTTTCCTTACACCACGTTCAACAGTTGCGAAGCATCGTCGGTGGGCTACGTTGGAATGGATATTGTTGAAGATTCTCTCAAGGCTCTGATTCGTTCCGTGGGCGACCCTACTGAAACAGCTACGCTCGAAAAGGCCAAGTTAGGCGGGATTATCTTCTTCGATGAATTCACCAAGAAAAGGTCATCCGCCGACAGCAACGGGCGCGACATCAATGGCTCAGGAGTGCAACAGGAAGTGCTGCGGCTTATGGAGGGCTGCAAGGTTACGCTCGGTAATCGAAGAGTGGAACGGGATACCCACCCCATTGAGTTCGACAGTTCGGGATTGATGTATTTCTTCGGGGGTTACGTGGACGGCTTCGAGAAGATTATCGGTAAGCTACAGGGACATGACAGCATCGGTTTCAGAGAGGCCGCTGAGAAAGGAACCAAGGATGCCTATCTACAGGACGCTCTCATTGAGTACGGATTCTTGCGGGAGCTTGTGAATAGGCTGACCAAGATCGTGATCTTCCGTAAGCTCTCCCCCGATGATTTGGTTTCCATTGCCAACAGTCCAACTGGTGTCATCGCATCCTACCGTCAGTTGCTAGTTCCGCACGGTATGAATTTCCTGATCGAACCTGAAGCTCTGCGTTACGTAGCTAGGGTATCGGTGGAAACAGGGACAATGGCGAGGGGATTACGCCTGATCATCGGGGCCTTAATTGAGGATCTTGTATTCAGTGGAACCAAGGGGGATTTTGTCCTGACCATGAAAGAAATCAAGCAAGCCATCGAGCAGGTTGTTAGCGTCGCGAACGTCGAAGATGTTGCATGTATTGACGGGAGGAACGGATTATGAAGGCAACCCCCAGGGGGAATGCGGGTCTTTTGATACCGCTGGGGACACCTAAACTCACCATATAACATTTTTGGCCCGTGGCATAGTTGATATGCGAGTTTGCTAGGAAATCTTCACTTATGGAGGAAAATGGGGCGAAATGTTTTTCAAAAAGGATGTTCGAGTACCGATGGAACAGCCCCAAAATAGTGCAACGATCTTATGCCCTCCGGCACCGGGGGATCGGATGACAGTGGACTAACGAACGACATGAACGATACGAACAAGAAATGAGGCTTAAACATGGACGCAAGTAACTACAATCCGCAGACTTTTGATCAATTCATAGGGCAAGAAAAGGCAGTGGAAGTTCTCTGTATCCTATGCCGCTCGGCCAAAAAACAAGGCAAGGCTGTAGGTCATACACTGCTATCGGGTCCGCCCGGTTTGGGCAAGACCACGCTGGCGCGGCTGATAGCAAAAGAAATGGGGTCCAAGGTTATTGAACTTATCGGCAGTAATATCCAATGCCCCGAACAACTGACTGCCCAGCTTGTCTCATTGAAGCCATACGACATCCTATTCATTGATGAAATCCACAGCCTATCAAGAGCGACGGAAGAGATACTCTACTCGGCCATGCAGGATAGGCGCATCTCAATCGTCCAGAACAACTACGATGACCTTATGAAGACCTTGGGCATGACTCGCCCGAAACCTACTGTGATAACCTTTGAGCTGCCTGACTTCTGCCTTATCGGCGCATCTACCCTGTCGGGTCTTGTATCGGCCCCATTGCGGTCCAGATTCGTCCAGACCTTGACCCTTGAGCCCTATACTGACCTTGAACTGAAGCGCATCATTGCCAATGCCGCCAAAGCCCAATCGTTCCCCTTATCGGCCAGCAGCGCCCTTCAGGTAGCAAGGAGATCCCGCTCTTGTGCGCGGACAGCGATACAGAACTTGCGATGGCTCATGGAATATTGCGTAGGTAATGACGCCGGGGATGTTGGCTCCGATGAATCAATAGCCGCCGCGTTTGCACTCAAGGACATCGATGAGCTAGGGCTCACAAAACTGGATACGAACTATCTGACTGTCTTGGTAGATGCAGTGAAACCCGTTGGCGTATCCACCTTGGCGATGGCGCTGGGAGAATCCGAAGAGACCATAGAACGCACAATTGAACCCTTCCTATTTCAACGTGGCTACATCCGAAAGGGCACAAGAGGACGGGTGGCGGAACAGAAGGCTTTTGACCTGATAACACGCAAGAGAAAGATGAGGGCAGCATGAACAACGGAAACTCTGAATGGGAACTGACGCCGGACAAATTCTTGAATACCCATGAACTGTCGCAGCTATTACGGAAGGCGCAGGATCTTCATGACTTGGGGCTTGCCCGTAAACGAAAGGGACTGATACGGGATTGGTTCCTGATACATACGGCGCTCTTCACGGGCTTGCGCCGCTCTGAAATCTGCAATCTTATGGTGTCGGATCTGCATATCGGTAACGGACAGTCTCATATCGTTGTCAGGACTCGTAAGGGCGGCAAGACGAATCAAGTTGTTCATATCGGCAAAGAGTACAAACAGACGTTGAAGCAGTATTTGCAGTGGAAAATGGAGCATGGCGAGCTTACCCCGGATGCTTATCTTCTCAGGACGGAACGCTCCCCCATGTATTCCGTGTCGGGCCTGTGGTCGCGCTGGAAGAAATACTGCCCGAAGAAATTGCATTCAGCCCGGCACACGTTCGCGACCATGACCTACGCGGCGACGAAGGATCTGAGACTCCTACAGAAGCAATTATCCCATTCCAAAATTACCACAACCCAGATATATGCTGATGTCAGCGCCGACCAGATTTGCAGCGGCATGGACGCCATGGAGAGGCTTACGCGGGCAGTATGCAAGGTGTCGTAGTGCGTTTTCCCCCGAAATTCCTCTTCCTAACTCGCCACATAATGCCTCAAAGCTATCGAATTAGGCTCCGGCAGTATCGAATGTGGGTCTGATTTATCCAGAAAGGTAGCGAATATATGCCTGAAAACTACCGGATTCGAGAGGGTTGGCGGACGAGTGGAATACGTGTTTGAACGATATAGGCACTTTTGGCACTTGGGACAGAAACTTTTTCAATGACGAGTTCCGTGGGTGGTAGCAATTTGATTTGTATGCGTATGCCGATACGAATAAGATTCGCGGCGCTAGTCATAACGGTTAGTTAGATTTCACGGAGATCATGTGAGTAGTTACTTTAAGCAACTAAAAGCTGAGCTTGAGACCTTTCGCTCTCTTTCTTCTATGAGCGGATATGTTGGCTTCTTCGGGCAAGAGGTACTGCGATTTCATTCAATTGCAGGCACCTTAGTAGAAGGTGGTGCTTTCCTTCTGAATGAATCGCCAAGTAGTGACGAGCGATACTTTACACATATCCTCGTGAGATCGTTGTTAGAAAATCACTTCTGGATCATCTATCTGTTTGATGATCCGAGCAGATCGAGTACCCGATACGACGAACTAAAGAATTCATTCAAGCGAGATTACCTAAAGCTGCTGAATGAGAACCGGCTTCCGCACAAAGATAAACTTGAACCAGCCGATCCGTCTTGGTCGAGTTTATCTTCTGCCCCTGATGTCAACAGTATGTTGGCTCAGGTGACGAACGACTACGGAGACCGCTTGAACTATTTGTACTTCGTGTATCGGATCACCAGTTTTGATACCCATGGGAAGAGCTTAGGTGCGATCTTTCAAGATGTATTTGGAAAAACATGCAACTTTCCAGTCCTCAAGATCGGCTATGCCATTGATCTTATCGCCAATCAGTACCTCGTGGTTTTGCAGGATCTTCGAAAGAGAAATGAAATCTAACATTCAACCCGGAGACTGGCTTTTCCACTGATGCTCCGCAACCGCCCCCCGTGACCGCACCGGATGCCCCACGATTCATCCGGACGGGAAATCCCGCCCTATGTTCGCCATCCGCTTCTTTCATGAAATTATATTAAGATAAAGCATCGGGAACTTTCGGAGGGCATTTTTGACAACTTGTCCGAATTGGACTCAGGCTTTCAACATAGCCAATGGCGTTAAGATGGCGTGTCTTCGAGAACGCGAAGATGCGAATTGACTGTAGGGTTATCATACTTTCAGCTTGAGTAGAATTTACCTGAACGGGGTTTGGGCGCGCAGATCAGTTCGAGTATCCCGAAGCAGGTCCTCGGAGGCTTCAGCACTCGTCGGAAGGCGAACTCAAGGCTGTTTTGACACTCAGAATGATTTACGGCACTCCATATTCAGCTTATCTACTCAGAAACGCCTTGATAGCTCCGAATGCCTGCCGCTCGGCTTCGCGCCAGGACAATCCGCCGCCCCAGTACTGCACTCCGTTTACGTTCAGATAGGTCGGCAGAAACGAATTGGGCTCGAAGTAGTAGAGTTCGTAGAACGGCGGGCAACCATCCAAGGTGCGGTTCAAGAAGAACTCAATTGCGCCGCGCCGTCTCACTCCAGAAGTCTCGTAAACTCGAATGGAGTGTTTGTTTATCGCCCGCCCATCGTGGCCGTAGGTCTCGCGCCGGTCTCTTAGTTCGGTGATCTTCATGGCTTGAGCAACTCCAATCGGTAAAATCTGATTTCAGTTGGATCGCCATCGGAATCTATCAGGCGGAAAATGCCTTCCTTTAACGATGGATGATTTTCAGGGTCAAAGGCATTCTCGGTGATGACGCAGTCATATTGCTGCGCCTCATCA
>Ga0181535_10007042_pt1 | contig 11423 bp, 15 predicted proteins | sample PEATcosm2014_Bin_44_FD_119774 | JGI IMG/M metagenome (GOLD analysis project Ga0181535, IMG submission 119774) | Peatland microbial communities from MTU Mesocosm Facility, Houghton, MI, USA - PEATcosm2014_Bin17_30_metaG | ecosystem: Environmental > Terrestrial > Soil > Wetlands > Peat | place...
ACAAGCTCATTCAGCAGGTCGCCGATCTCACACCGGCCGCATGGGTTGCAAGACAAACTTCCGACAACCTATAAAACCGAACACCGCGCCTCGTCAACCGTGTGCTTGGCCATACGCATACCTTCAATTGCGTGCGCTCTCAGCGCTTCCGGTAACGATTCCAATCCTTTTCGAGAATGCGAGCCATACCTTGCCACTCACTTTGTGAGATCGCCTTGTTCTCGCCAATTGAGAGTTGTCTGAAGTGAAAGCCCGAGTTGCCCCATCACCAGTTCTGCATCAACGCTCTCCCGTTCCCGGTTAGCAACTCTTCCGATTCGTTCTGCTTACACAACTGCTCCAAATAGCCATCCGATGCCAGCAGTCATTGCCATGGCCAATCCACCCCAGAACGTCACGCGCATTGCACCGCTCAGCACTCCTGCCCCGCCCGCGCGTGCTGCCAATCCACCCAGAAGTGCGAGCAACGCCAATGAAGAGACGGATACAAGGAGGATCAATCCCTGCACCGGTGCTATAGCTGTGACTAAAAGAGGCATCAATGCACCGAGTGCGAAGCTTCCGGCCGATGACAACGCTGCTTGAATAGGGCGCGGACGGAGCGTCTCGGAGATGCCCAGTTCATCGCTAGCATGTGCACCCAATGCGTCGTGCACCATCAGTTGCTGGGCAACCTGTTTTGCAAGAAAAGGATCGAGCCCGCGGGCGACGTAGATTGCCGCCAACTCCTTGTGTTCGCCTTTGTTATCTGCCTTAAGTTCCGCGCGCTCAAGATCTAATTCAGCATGTTCGGTGTCTGCTTGCGAGTGGACTGAAACGTACTCGCCGGCAGCCATCGACATGGCCCCGGCCACCAAGCCAGCCATTCCTGCAACCAACAGATTACGGTGTGTCGCATGCGCGGCTGCAACACCAAGCACGAGACTTGATGTTGACAGTATGCCGTCGTTCGCGCCTGGAACCGCTGCGCGCAGCCAGCCAATGCGATCGGTGTGATGATGTTCCTGATTGTCAACAGGCATTGTGACTCTTTTTCGATCGAGGAAGTGCTGGAATCCAAGCAATAATCTTGTTCTGGCTCTGGCCCTCGAATTCCAGCCCGTCATGTAAAACAAGACATCTGACGCCAGTCTAGATCCATTTCATTCGCAGCAACAAGACCTTGATCCCTTGCGTTAGGCACGAATAGACAAGTAGAGTGGCGAGCAGAATCGGCCAGTAAAGCCCCGGCAGGTGCACGAGGCCAAGCGAAGAGGCCAGTGGAGAATATGGAAGCCACGCTCCGAAGGCCATGATGGCCATTGTCGTGAGGGTCAGGGACCAGCTTGCGCGGCTCTGAAAGAAGGGGATTTTGTTGGTCCGAATGATGTGGATGATGAGTGTCTGCGTCATGAGCGACTCGACGAACCAGCCGGTTTGAAACAGAGGAGCGCGGGATGGGTCCCAGCACTTGAAAAGGTAGAGCATGATGAAGAAAGTTGTGTAGTCGAAGATCGAGCTTATGGGTCCAATGCAGAGAATGAATCGCTTGATCTCTCCTACGTCCCAGGGCCGCGGTCGCGCCACCAGTTCTTCGTCTACCGCGTCCGTTGGAATCGGTACCTGGGAGAAGTCATATAGCATGTTGTTCGTCAATATCTGGATGGGCGCCATCGGGATGAACGGCAGAAAGGCGCTCGCTCCCAAAACGCTGAACATATTTCCAAAGTTGGAGCTCGCGCCCATCCGGATGTATTTGAGGATGTTCGCGAAGACCTTTCGTCCTTCAATCACGCCCCCATCAAGCACCATGAGGTCTTTCTCCAACAAAATCAGATCCGCCGACTCCTTGGCGATGTCCACGGCAGTATCTACCGAGATGCCGATGTCGGCCGCATGCAGCGCGGGAGCGTCGTTGATTCCGTCTCCCATGAATCCGACCACATGTCCTTTGCTGCGGAGAAGGCCAACGATCCGTTGCTTGTGGGCAGGAGTGAGCCGTGCGAAAAGCGTAGTCTTTTCCGCCGCATCCGCCAATTCCGGGTCGGACATCTTCTCCACGGCCTCGCCCAGGAGCATTGGATCGGGCTCAAGTCCCACGTCGCGACACACCTTGCGGCTGATCAGGTCGTTGTCGCCGGTAAGGATCTTCACTCCTACACCGTGCCTGTGCAAGGCCTGGATTGCAATTGCCGCCGTACCTTTGGGCGGGTCGAGAAATGCAACGTACCCTTTCAGCACGAGGTCGCGCTCGTCCTCCTTTGAGCAGGACTGCTTACCCGGTAGTTCCTTGACGGCTACGGCCAAAACCCGGAAGCCGTCGCTGCTGAGGCTCGCATACTCATCCCGCAAGCCTTTCATCAGCGCGGGATCCATGGGCGAAAGCTTCCCATCCAGCTCGAATTCAGAGCATTGGTGGAATATCTCTTCAGGAGCGCCTTTGGTGAGAAGGATTGCTTTGCCTTCAGGAGTTTCCACCATGACGGACATCATGCGCCGAGTGAAATCAAAGGGGATCTCATCGAGTTTCTTGTACTTTTCAATGAGCGCTTGTTGATGGAAATCCGAACTATTCAGAATCGCCGTGTCGAGCAGATTCTTGAGGCCGGTCTGGAAGTGGCTGATAAGGTAACCGTCCAGGAGCACCTCGTCGGTTTCCCGCCCCGCTACGTTGCAGTGCCGCTGCAGGACAACACGATCCTCGGTCAGCGTGCCAGTCTTATCCGTGCATAGTACGTCCATCCCGCCAAAATTCTGAATGGCATTCAGCCGCTTGACGATCACTTTCTTGCGGCTCATCGCGATGGCTCCCTTGGAGAGGCACACGGAGACGATCATTGGAAGCATCTCGGGGGTCAGACCCACGGCCACGGCCATCGCGAAAAAGAATGCGCTCTTCCAATCGTGCTTGGTAAAGCCGTTGATCAGGAAGACCAGAGGCACCATGACTGCCATGAGCTGGATCATTAGCCATGTAAAGCGGCTCAAGCCGCGGTCGAAACTGGTCGGTGGCGCTTCTTCCGTGATCGAGCCGGCCATGGTCCCGAGATACGTGTTTACTCCTGTGACGACCACGACTGCGGTTGCGGTGCCGCTTTCAACGCTCGTCCCCATGAAGCAAATGTTCTTCAGGTCGATCGGTGAATTGGAGGCCTTGGGGTCCGAATCTTGGAACTTCTCGACTGGATAGGACTCTCCAGTAAGCGTACCCTGGCTCACGAACAAGTCTTTCGCAGTGAGAACCCGCACATCGCCGGGGATCATGTCGCCAGCGTTCAGATTAATGATGTCCCCAGGGACCAGATCGCGCAGCGGCATCTCCTGCGCGTTGCCATCCCGAAAGACAGCGGCGGTCACGTGGATCATGGCTTTTAGCTTGGCCGCCGCCGAGTCCGCACGGGCTTCCTGTACGAAGCGCAGCGTAGCGCTGAGCACCACCATGCAGGCCATCACGGTTCCGGCGCGCGCGTCACCCGTGGCAAAAGAGAGAGTCGAGAGAGCTGCGAGCAGAATCACCAGTGGGTTGCGAAGAATAATCAAGAGGCGGATAATCCAGCCGCGCCGGCGTTCCTGTGCCACTTCGTTCGGGCCGGCGGTACGCGCTCTTGCTTCGGCCTCCGCCTGTGTCAACCCCTCGGGAGTCGTGTGCAGCGACTGAAGCAGTGCATCGCCGTCCTTCTCCGCCGCGTCAAGAACGGCAGAGGAAATGCGGATGTTGTGGTTTTTGGCTTTTTCAACTGGCGAAGACTTGTCTGGAGGCGCCGGAGTTCCTGTGGCGCCAACACTCGCCGGGCCGTCTTTCTCGGCTGATTCTCCTAGTGCAGAATTCGTATCGGGTGCTGTCATCGCCATCTCGGTCGCACTTCTACTCCATTAGCTCAAGTCTTTTCATGGTTGTGCGGTGCATGGATAGTTGGCCGCAGATTCGCAAGAGGGAAAGGTCTTTAGGCACCAAGACAATTCAGCGATGGATTCCGGCTAACTGAGAGTATCCGGTCACGGGGATAAAGAAGACTGTTCTGTTCTGATCAAACGCAAACGTAAAAAGGACGCCTTTCTACACCAACAATACAGCAGGTTCAACACGTCGGGCACTTCATTCACGATGGCCGGCTTAATGTTCGGCAATGAACCCATGCCGATCCGCTGCTAATAGCCGACGCCTGGTTAGTCGCCTTCCTCGTCCCTAACGTGATGTGGCCCAGGTTGCTTCCGAGTAGCCGTATCCTCCCGGAACTGCGCGTAGGTATCGCCCCGCCTCACGGAATGCCGTCTGCCAGAGGATTCTTGCTGTGTATCAGAACGCTCAGTTTCCTCTTTGTCCGCTGGAAGAGAATAGAGATCGATGATGTCAGCGGAGATCATGATGTGCGTGGCATGAAAATCTTCTGACCGTCGAAGTGGCCCATGTTCTCTCCCTCTCCGGAGCCCGAAGCTGTCGGTTCATCTTCCGAGAACTGCTCACACATTAAGAAGCTCGGCTGCATCGTGGGTAAACACGTGAATCTGTATGGCGAACACATGGTGTTGGTTTCAGATGTCTTTGACGATGGTGACCGCGTAGCCGTCCTGGCTGTGAGCGCAAGTAATCCTACAGAGCGAAAAACCGAGCTCCCCTTATCTATTCTTGCCGGCTGGGAGGACCTGTTTCTGGAGCCGGCAGATCCCACTATCTCGGGGCCTGCTGCAGCTCGCGGTAGGCCGGTCCACCCTGCTGGTGAACAAGGCTCAGAACAATCAGGACAGGAGAAGTCACAATGACAAAGCTAACGTATGAGGAGCGGAAGGAACTGCCCGAAGGGGATTTTGTCTTTCCGAAGACGCGGCGCTACCCGATTGAGGACGCTGCGCACGCGCGGGATGCGCTGGCCCGTTCCAGCGGAACGCCGGAACACGCGACGGTGGTGGCGGCGGTCAAGCGGAAGTATCCGGAGATCGACGTAGAGAGATAAAAGGCGGACTGGCAGGGGCTGCGGCATTGACAATGTGGGCGCGGGATTAACTAAGACATGAGAGATGGGACAGAATGCCGGTGACACGACCGGAACCTGACAACTTGTCTGCCAGACTCTCGGAATCATGTTGGAGGCTCTTAGAGACACACTACAGGTTTCAAAGCATCCCCTTGGGCAATTTCGGTCTCGACAAGCTGTTGCGCCTTGTAGTCGGAGAAATGGACGACATTGTCGCAGGCGTCTTTGATCAGTTCAGGAGGGGAATCACGCTTCCGTTGACACGCTGTTCGTCCAATAGATCGAGCTCGAAGTCGGCGGCGATGATCCGTTCCTAGTTGATGGTGCCCTCGGCAGCGATTCCGTCCCTGGCAAAGAAATAATCCGAGGGGGTGAGAATGGCGGCCTGACCGTAGTCTGTTGCCATGTATGGAACGAACGGTAGGTTGCCGCCGGTACCAGTCATGGCAACATACACTTAGTTGTCACTCGCACGGGCTGACACCTCGAAACGGTGAGTGAAGAGGAACCAATGTTCCGGCCCTCTTCACTCATATTGACTGTCCCTGGCTAGCATTGCCTTCGCTTCATCATCCAGCGGATCGCCGATCCAGCCACAATACCTGCCGTAAATGCTGCCGCAATAGCTTCAATAGGATGCTGTTGTACTCGCTTTTTTGTGTCAGCAAGAAGCTCTGCTGCGGCTTGGCTGCCCTGTTTTGTGACACGCCGTGCTGCTTCGCCGCCATCCTCAAGCGCATCCGCCAAGGCGGACGCCGCTCGCGAAGCCTTCCGCGCTGTCTCGTCAAACTGCACGCCCATCTGTTCTATCACTGATTGCGCCATGTTCTCTTCACCTTTCTCGTCTCTGAGTTCGATAGTGATGCGCTTACTCTCCTACAACCTTTTCAATCTTGCCGGCAATGTTTTGGACTTTCCCGGCATTCTTTTCAGCTCTGCCATCAGCCTCAAGGTTTGGGTTGTTGGTAAGTTCGCCGGCTTTCTGCCTGATTGAACCTTTGACTTCGTGAAGCTTGCCTGTTGTCCTATCTTCTGTGCTTGGTTTCATCATGACTCTCTCCTCTGTTCTGTAGTTGTGCTCAGTTCGTTGAACTCCGTGGACGTTTCCCTGCATCTTGTCTGTCTGCGACCAGGTAAGGCCCTATTTGGGGAGGTTTCCTTGCCCGATGCAGAGCCTTGTATCGACTAGTATCGGACTATCGGATTGCTGATAGCTGGTCGTAATTGCTCGCCGTGCAATGCACTGCAGAGTGACCAGACCCAGGCTGGGCTTGGAGAACGTCTGTCTGAGCCGCACCGGCCTATGGCATCGAGGCACGCCTGACCTGGTTGATGTGCGAATACTAGTTACCGATGTGATGTCTCAAGCACTTTGCACCCGGATAGAGTCTTGGCGAGACAAAACTGTCCAGAGATCATTTCTTGTTGTTGGCGTCGGACCGCTCTCCACCCTTCACAGCTTCAGTGCCGGACCGATTCTGATTGCGCACATCATTCTCATTCACGTTCAGCGAGTTACCTACGACATCTGCACTGCCCTCGTGACACTGCTGTTCACCCTTCGATTGATTGTCCTGCTGGGGCTGATTGCGATTTGGAGTGCCTTTGGTGTTCTGCATTGTGGCTCCAGGAATACCGTATGCAGCCACTCCGGAAGGGACGCGACCGCCAATGGAAAACCCATCCTAAACACGCCACGTCCGCTGAGCTGGTCAAAATCGCACATCAGTTCTCCACCGCTGTGCCGTTTGACGAAGAGTGCGCTATGCCTAACGCGAAAATGACCAGTCTTAGGATGATGGCTCCTCGCAAGAGGCGGGAACGGCAGTTTTCAGCAACGAGGCTTGAGCACTCGGCTCACGGCGGTCCAATGCGAACAGACCTTGGTCTAAGCCGCTTTTAAGGCGAGGTGCCTTCGATTGCGGGCGCTTTCAGGGCTTCCGATAGCGATTCCAATCCTTTTCGAGAATGCGAGCCATGCGAACTGCCGCATCCCGTAGCCAGGTAGGTTTCCTCTTTTGCAGGTCGTTCAGAATCTTGGGTGCCTGACCTTTCGTGCCCAGATGGACGTTCGCAGCTTCAGAGCCCATCGCATGCAGGAGCTTGGGCACATCTCGATGCTTAGGCAGACTTTGAATATCGATCGGGTTTGAATCCGGGGAAAGGCGCCGGATCAACCATGATCCATCGATAACTTGAAACGGGTCAGGAGAGCGTATCGCAGAGCTAATCGCTTCCTCGTAGTAGGACTGACGATGCCCAATCTGGTCATTCAACCAGGAGCAAGCAGAAGGGAGCATCGACTTTGCTTCTCGGGCAATAAAGCCACCCTGCCATCTGGCGATTGCTACGTATCGCTTCTGTCCAAGACTCCCCAACCCAGCCTCACGTCGGACGACTTTGTATTCCATCTTCGGGTCAGGCAGCGTCTTCTGCAGTGCATGCTTCAGGTCACGCGCAAGCGAGTGCCTGACAGTTGGCAAACGGTTTAGCTCCCCCCAAAAGTCCGAGGGCTGCTTGAAGCTGTCCACTCCCAGTTTGTCCAGCTTTTGCTCTCGTTCCGCGAGGACGATCGGACATCCGCCCTCACGCAGTGATTGCAGATATCCGTCCAGGATGGCACCGCATCCGTCCTTAAACCTGATGGACAGGCTACCGGCATCGATCACGATCTTCAAACTTGCGGCCAAGCGGACGATGTCGTTTGTGTAGGCTAGCGGGTAAGACTCATCGAAATCGTCGACGCCCCAACAGAGGCGGCCCTCGGCATCCCGCCAGGTTCCAAAGCTATTGACATGCAGATCCCCTACCGCGAGAACCTTCGGTGCGTCACACAACTCAGCGCAGATAGACGGCCAAAGTTGAGCCCACCTGTAGAAGGTGCCCCTCAAGAACTGGAACGGGCTCTCTTTCATTTGCTCGTGTTTCGATCGAAGATCGGACGAGACGACCGCAGTACAGCTGCGCATCCATCCTTCATAATTGGCGGTCGCGCTTTCGAAGTTTAGTTCTCTGCCTTGGGACGATTGGCCGAGCGCGGATTTTCTGCGGAGCTGTTCAGTCTTCATGACCTGCCTGACTTTGTGAATCGCATACTCATTCTTAGGAAATGGGATGCATTTTGATCCGCTCAAGTTGTTCATTATGTGACGATCATAAGCGCTGTTGAGGCCTGATTTGATGCAGCTTTGACAACTGCTCCGAGACGGTCGGAATCACGCGAGCCCCCCAGTAAATAGAGAGTATTTTGAAACTGCAGTTGACTCACGTTGGTGTGTTCAGCCTGAGATTGGTTCCGCTCAGGCAATTGAATCTTCCCGTGAAGATCATCGTGTTCAACAATGGGTCGCTGGGTTTTGTGGAGTTGGAAATGAAAGCGACCGGCTTCTTGAGCCATGCCACGGATCTGGTCAATCCTGATTTTGCAAAGATTGCGGAGGGAACGGGGATTCTTGGCCTGCACGTCGATGCCCCGGAGAAGGTCCGGCCCGATCTTGAACAGGCCTTCGCGCACAACGGCCCCGCTTTGGTGGATATTGCCGTGAACCGCCAGGAACTCGCTATGCCACCCAGCCTCAAACTGGACCAGATCGTCGATTTCAACCTCTACATGATCAAGGCAATTCTGAACGGGCGGGGAGACGAGATCGCCGATCTAGCCCGTACTAACTTGTTCCGTTAGGCGCAGGTTGGAATTCTGCCTGTACATAATTGACCAATGCCACCATGGTCCTGAAGTGTATCTTACCAGTTGTGGTGCATATGGGTGAGTTTTGACCGAGGAGATGAAATGCCCGATTTTCGCAATCCTTTCGATGTGCTGAAGAATGATCGCTTGTTGACTCATGAAGAGCTGGTGCGAGCTATCCGCTTCATGATCGCCGCCGAGTATGAAGCCACGCAGTTGTATGAGCAGTTGGCCGAGTCGACGGACGAAGCCCTGGCACAGAATGTTCTTCGCGACATTGCCAAAGAAGAGAGGGTTCATGCCGGCGAATTTCTGCGTCTGCTCAAGGAGCTTCAACCCGACGAGGAAGGCTTCTACCAGCAAGGCGCTCAGGAAGTCGAAAACGAATTCCTCAACAAAAATGGCGCGATCGGCGACACATCGGCCAAGGACTCAAGCAGTCAAGGCTTGGGAATCGGAAGTTTACGAAATCAACCTGTAGGAAAAGGCGGAAACAAATGAATTTTCTACGTAGAGAACTTGCTCCGATCAGCCCGCAGGGATGGAGCGAGATCGATTCAGTAGCAAAAAAAGCGCTGGCCGCCAATTTGTCGGGGCGCAAATTTGTCGATGTCGATGGGCCGCATGGCCTCGACTACGCTTCTTTGCCACTTGGCCGCCTGACCATGCCGGAAAAACAGGATGGCGCAACCGTCCGCTATGGCGTGCATCAGGTTCTGCCGCTGGTTGAGACGCGCAGCGATTTCAGCCTATCAATATGGGAGTTGGATAACATCGAGCGAGGCGCCAAGGATTTAAACTTAGATGCAGTCATCAACAGCAGCCGTGAAATTGCCGCCTTCGAGGAAAAAGCTATCTATGATGGCTTTGCACCGAGCTCTATCATCGGACTTGAGCAGTCGGTAAAAAGTCAGAGGATTCAGATCTCGCTGGATATAAACGCTGTTGTCGATGCGGTCTCTAAGGCGAAGGAACAGATGCAGAAAGACGGCGTCGGCGGATCTGCCAATTTGGTCGCTTCGCCAACGTTGTGGGAATTTCTAGCCTACTGCGTCCCTGGGGGCACGCTTCGTTCGACCATTGAAAGCGAGATCGGAGGTCATGTCATCTACGCTGAGTTTTTGAAGGACGCGCTGCTTGTCGCCAGCCGCGGCGGCGATGCGGAATTGACTGTGGGACAGGATTTCGCGATCGGCTATCATAGCCACACGGCGGCTGAAATCAGCCTCTTTATCACCGAATCTTTTACTTTCCGCGTCCTTGCGCCGGAAGCACTAGTGGGGTTTGCAATAGTTTAGCGGAAGTGCTCTGCAAACCGACAAAGGTACGTGTAAGTTTTGTATAAGAATCCTCATCGCTGTCGTGGGATACTTACTCCACGGCAGCACCACCTCTTGAAATACGTGGAATGAAGCCGTGGCGCCGAGGCGCGATGAGGAAAGCGTTACATTGAGGGGATCACCTCTTTGAGCGCAGGGCCAGAGCGGCTTCCGCGACGCGTTTACCTTGTACTTTGGCGATCGCCAGGTCCCCGGGAGTCGGTTGAAGTTCACCTGTTGCACCAGCAATGGTCGAAGCCCCATAGGGCGTGCCACCACGAGCTTCCGTATGAATCATGCCGGGTGTGGAATACGGGACACCGACAATCACCATGCCAAGATGGAGCAATGGAACCATCATCGTGAGCAGCGTCGTCTCCTGGCCGCCATGGGTCGAGGCAGTGGAGGTAAAGACGCCCGCCGGTTTGCCTTCCATCTGGCCATTCAGCCACAGTTGAACTGTGCTGTCGATCAGAGCTTTCATCTGGGCTGTCATATTACCAAAGCGCGTAGGGCTGCCGAACAGAACACCGTCGGCCTCGCGCAGATCGTCCACTGTACACTCAGGGATCAACTGCTGCCCCTGATAGACCTGATAGGAGAAGCCCTTCTCCTGCTCCACGTGCTGCACGTACTCCGGAAATTCGTGAACACGGCGCAGTACCAATTCGACTCCCGGAACTTCCTGAACACCTTCGCAAACAGCCTTTGCAAGTGTCTGAACGTGTCCATAGATTGAGTGATAGACAACTAAAATCTTCATCGCTTTCTTCTCCTCGGTGCGGATTGGAATCATTATCAACTCCCTTTCTTGCGATTTACCGGCAGTTCCCGAAAGAGAGCGCAATTCCTGCGGACAGCAAAGGCAAGCTTGTTGATTCGATCCACCGCCAAGGTTAGCAATAGTATCCGAGACTTAACCGTTCAAAAGAGGACAGTCCATCGCCGCCAGTTGAAGTAGCGTGATCACTATGGTGTCTTTGAGATGTTCGTCCCGGCAGTCATGGCCTACTGGTTGATGGCCATGCAACCTGACGCCACATGGAAGCAGACGGCTCGATCCTCACAAGTGATCTGGATCTTCGACGTGCAACTACTGCAGAGCGTTTTGTGGCATAGAGTCTCGTCGTCCCGGTCGGAAACATCGCGCTGCCCCACTCGGTCAACCACCACCAACCCACGAGAAAGCTGACAATGAAAATCCTGATGGTTCTTACGTCACACGCAGAGCTCGGCAATACGGGCAGAAAGACCGGCTTCTGGCTGGAGGAGTTCGCCGCGCCATATTATGTCTTCGTCGATGCAGGCGTGAGCGTTACGCTGGCTTCTCCCCAAGGCGGACATCCGCGCAGCCGCGCCCAAGGCACAGGATATGACTTGCCGGCGGACCAGATACAAGAACTATGTTGACGAAGAGGCCAAGCGCAAGAACACAACCAAGGCTCGAGTGAGAGCCAGGGTCGA
>Ga0181535_10007044_pt1 | contig 11419 bp, 9 predicted proteins | sample PEATcosm2014_Bin_44_FD_119774 | JGI IMG/M metagenome (GOLD analysis project Ga0181535, IMG submission 119774) | Peatland microbial communities from MTU Mesocosm Facility, Houghton, MI, USA - PEATcosm2014_Bin17_30_metaG | ecosystem: Environmental > Terrestrial > Soil > Wetlands > Peat | place...
GAGGTCAAGGTTGCCGAGGGCGATGCGCTCGCTCCGCGTCAACGGAAAACCTGCCGTGGCTGTGGATGCGGCACCATAGGTGAGTTGCGCCAGATCGTTATAGACCACCGTGGGAACAACGCCTTCGCCCAGGTCGTAATCGCTTATGTCCAGCCTGCGGGAGTTCTCGCCAAACTTGAAGCTATGCCGGTCATGCGTCCAAATGAGGTTATCGTTGATCTGCCACTGTGTCACCTTGCGGCCCTGGGTATAGGTCTGGTCGTTGCCGCCAACCGTGGTGAACGGCGCGTTGGAACTGCCTCCCGCCAGCACGATGGGAAAAGTATCGAGCACCTGTGCGTAATTGTTGGGCAGAAAGAGGCTCGAATACCAGCTCACCCCGGGATTGAATTGATTGATCAGATTCGGCGTGAAGATGCGCGTGTAGCCCAGCACCAGGGTGCGCTGCGGCTGCGGCGAATAGGAGTTGAAAATGGTGTTGATCGGATCGGTATAAGCAGCCTGCAATCCCGTGTCCTGCTGAAAGCGATACCAGACGCTGTTATTTGCATCGATCGTGTGATCGATCTTGAGGACGATCAGGTTCTCGCTGTCGCTGTTGTTCATTGACTGGGTGCGGATGTTCGCACAACCGGCTCCGTTGAAGATATTGGCGGTGGTTTGCGTGCCCGTCAACAGTGCGCCGCTCGCATCCAGCGGGCAACTGAGCACGGGCGTCGGCGTGCCTGCCGTATGGCTATAGAGTGCGAACATTTTCTGGTAGAACGCAACTTCTTGAGGCTGCGCAGGCAGCGCCGTACCATTGATCGGATCGGTTCCACCAAGCGGCAATTGCTGCAGCACATACTGCTGATACGCCGGCGTGGGGACCGTTGTGCGCGCCACCAGCGGCAGAGCGATGCGGATGCCTTCGTAGTGGGTAAAGAAGAAGAGGCGGTCCTTCAGGATCGGTCCGCCCACGCTGACACCGAATTCGTTGACAGTCGAGCGCGGCTTCTTCGCGATGTTTCCGGGAGTGTCGTTGGCATGAAGGAAATAATCTGTCGCATTCAGCAGCGATCCATTCCAAATCTCGTATAGGTCGCCATGCAGTTGATTCGATCCCGACTTGGTGAAGTAATTTACCTGGGAAGCTCCATAGCGGCCCTGATCGACCGCATAGGAGTTGGTGTTGACGGTCGCTTCCTGCAATGCGTCCAGTCCGATGACGAGATTCGTGGAGAGCCCGATATTCAAGCCGAGAAAGGGATCGTTGGAGTCGAAGCCGTCGAGAATATAACCGTTGGATGTCGCAGGCAGACCATTGAATTCGACATTGCCATAACCGCCGGCGGCCTTGGCGTCATTCGATGACCCGGCAGTATTCATCAACGCGCCGGGAGCGAACTGGGCCACATAAGTCAGATCCTGGCCGGGGTTGGGAAGATTCTTGATGGTCTCGGCTTCGATCGTCGTGGAGGTGTTGGGGTTCTCCAGACTCATCAACCCGAGTTGCTCCATCACCTCGACGGTTTGCTCGGTCGTTTCCGGAGACAACGAGAAGTTCACCGTAGCTGTCTGGCCAACCGAGACACCCGTGGGCTCAGACTGTGCCGGGCCGAATCCCTGTGCACGAACCTCGATTCGATAGATTCCTGGATTCACCTGACTGAAGAGAAAGCGTCCGTCAGAGTTGCTCTGAACGGCGCGCACAGCCCCTGTATTCATATTGGTTGCCTTGACTTGGGCGTTCAAGATCACCGCGCCGCTCTTGTCCGCAACCGTCCCGGTCAGGGCGCTGCTGGTACCGCTTTGCGCCAACAAACAAAAAGAGTTAACCATAGTTAACAATGAGGTCAGGACGAAGATCTTTGCGGTTCGATTGCGCGTCATGCGGACCTCCGGTTGTCGGTTGGGAACTTCCCGGCGAGTCATCGAAGCTCTGGAACGGAAACCGGGAAGAATGAGCGGCAAGCGACAATTTAGGCTTGCCTAAATATCAGATTCGCCTAAAATTGAAAAGGTGTCAAGTCTTGAGTGGACAGGCCTGATGATGACAGCACGCCGCCAATCCAACCCGCATTCCGAATCGGTAGATGATTATTTGAAGGCCATTCTCGCCCTGGGAGGGCCAGAGGAAGGGCGCGTGAGCAGCACGGCGTTGGCTGATCGGCTAGGGGTGGCCCCGGCATCGGTAACCAATATGCTGCAAAAACTTGCGGCTTTACCCACACCGCTGGTCGAGTACCAACGCCATCGCGGCGTCCGGCTATCGCAGGCGGGAAAGCAGCGCGCTCTCGAAGTGCTCCGTCATCACCGGCTGATCGAGACGTTTCTCTATAAGGTGCTGGACTACCCGCTGGAAGAAGTCCACGGAGAGGCGGAGCGGCTGGAGCATTTCATCTCCGAGCGGTTCGAGGAGCGCATTGCCGCCAAACTCGGGAATCCGACTGTGGATCCGCATGGACATGGCATACCGGCCATGGACGGGAAGATGCCCGCTCAGAACTCCAGACCTTTGGCGGAGACGCAGGAATTGGGCGAGCTCATAGTGGCGAGCATCTCCGACAACGATGCGATGCGGCTCAAATTTCTGACAAATTGCGGGATAGCGCCGGGGGTTCGTCTGGATGTCAAAGCACGAACCATGAATGATGGTTATTCTGTGACGGTTGGAAGGTCAGCCAAACTCATCCACCTCTCCAACGATGCAGCTAGTGCAATCCGGGTCCAGCCTCCACAATAGAAACCAGCGGCATCCCGGACGAAATGAAAACAGCGCCAACTTTGGCAAACCGCCTGATACTCAAATGTCACGTCCAGCAGAGTGAGCGCAGGAAACTCGAAATTAGGATCAACTTATTTAATATCTATCACATATGGAATTTGTCCGCGCGTCAGTACTGAATGGCGCGGGAGGGGGACAACCCAACAAGGCCGGAATGAACAGGCTTTCAAGTGTTGTTCATTAGGAGTTGGCTTTGCGAAGGCAATCTCATCACCAGCTCTTCGGGAGCGGGTCTGCACCCGGAATCGCGCCATGAGCGCGTTCCGAATCTTCCGGACTCAATTTGAGTTCTCAAGCTTGCGGTAATAACGAATCCGTCCAGACCGGTTGGCGAACGCAAACGTATCGTTGTCGACTAACACTGGGTGCACACCTCTGTACAGCTTCTTCAAGCGTAACGGGTGAGCGGAAGAAGGGAAAGTATGTGTACTACCGTTGCACCTGTGGCCGTGGACCCTGCGAGCTGCCGCGATTCCGCGAGCAGGAGATAAGCGAAAGGCTGAACGAGGTGATGCGATCAATTCATCTGCCCGAGCACGTTGCGCGAATGATACAGACTGCTCTCCAAGCCGAAGAGAATGAGACTCGAGAGCGAATCCATAATGAACGGGAGCAACTGAACGATGCGCTAAGTACCCTGAATCGCGACAGGAACGCAGCGTACAACGACAAGCTTAAGGGTGAAATCAGCGTCGACTTCTGGCGGTCTAAGGAAGCCAACTGGGCGGACTAGGTATTAGTTAAAAAGATTCAGCTCAGTAGTCTTGACGACGTGAGAACCACCCAGCGTGCGCAAAATCTTCAGTCAACTTTAGAACTCGCTCAAATCGCTCATTCTAAGTTTCTTATGGCGAATCCGTTCGAACAGGCCGATTTGGCGAAAATAGTACTTTCGAACTGCTCAGTCGACGCCGTAAGTCTTTATCCTACATACAGAAAGCCCTTCGACCTCATAGCAAAAAAGGCTAAGAATGAAGAATGGTCGGGGCGAGAGGATTCGAACCTCCGACCCTCTGCTCCCAAAGCAGATGCGCTACCAGGCTGCGCCACGCCCCGACATTCTTCGATTGTAGCGCGGATTTGTTTCCCGCTGGGACTTGGGGGCAGGCCATGGGGCCTTTCCATCGAAGCGGGACCAAACCTCCAAACCCGATTCGATGCTACAATCGAGGAGATACATGGCGGCAGTAGTTCAGTGGCAGAACGCCTGACTGTGGCTCAGGATGTCGTGGGTTCGATCCCCACCCGCCGCCCCAATTTTGCACGGACCGCACGGGCCAAAAACCCCCATTTGCACGATTTGCCGAGTTTCCGTGATCCCGAAAATTAAAGAAGATGCAGGATTTGACGACGTAACCCCAGGGCTTCCGGCGGGTTTGGCCGCGATTCCTTCCGGCAGATCTGCGCCGCCACGCTGGTTGTCTCCGTTCGTGCCCCGGCGCGGGTTAGCCAATGGCCATCTACAGACAATTGTCGGGAACTATCTTCCCCGCCCGGCCTTTCGGCTGCCCGCAGTCTCGGAGGCCGTTGAAGTGGATCCGGCCGACAGCAGCTGTGTGCTTTGCCTCTGCCATTGGCAACCGGAGCCTGTGCGGGCCAAGCGGCTGACCCTGGTGCTGGTCCACGGTCTTGAGGGCTCATCGGACTCCCGCTACATCCAGGGCGTCACTGCACGTGCCTGGGACGAGGGCTTGAATGTCGTTCGCATGAACATGCGCAATTGCGGCGGTACGGAGAAGCTGACGCCCACACTTTATCACTCTGGGCTCTCAGCAGACGTGGGCGTGGTGATGCGCCACTATGCCGAGCGGTTCGGCCTGGAGCGGGTGGCGCTGGTGGGCTACTCGATGGGCGGCAACCTGGTGCTCAAGCTGGCCGGAGAGTGGGGCGACAGGCCACCGTTGTGCGCCGTGGGCGCGGTATGCCCAGCCATCGATCTGGCTCCCGGCTCCGACGCTCTGCACAAGCCGGCCAACCGGCTCTATGAGTGGAACTTCCTGCTCGGGCTGATGGCGCGTTTTCGCCGCAAGGCAAAGCTGTATCCCGGCATCTACCAAACCCACGGCGTCGGGCTGATTCGCTCCATTCGCGAGTTCGATGACAAGATTGTGGCCCGCTATTGGAACTTCCGCGACGCCGACGACTACTACTACCGCGCCGCAGCAGCCCGTGTGGTAGACAAGATCGCCGTACCCACTCTCATTTTGCACGACCAGGACGATCCCTTTATTCGCCTGCTGCCGGACACGCGCGCCAAACTGCTCGCCAATCCCCACATCTCCCTGGTAGAAACGCGTCACGGTGGCCACTGCGCCTACCTGTCCCGCGACTCCGGCAACGACATCCACTGGGCGGAGGCGACCCTGATCCGGTTTCTGCTGGCGGCAACCGCTGAAGCCAATGGAAGCTGACTGGGAGTTTGAGGTGGGCGGCGACGCGCCGGTCATCGATGCACGCTGGCCGGGACTTGTCGACCTGCAGCATAGCCCAGAGCGCGCCTGGGACTTGCCTGAAGCCGTGCAACTTCCCGCGCTGGCCGAAGCTCTGGTAAAGCTGAACGCGGCACTGTCGCCTGTCTGGACCTCAAAATGCGATGTCTGGGAGCACCTCGAGCTGGACACGTGCGACCCCGGCGAACTGGACGTCCCAGCCGGTTGTTTCGCTCACGCTATGGGCTGCTACATCGACCTCCTGCCCAGGAGCGACCAGCAGTGGTCGCCTCCGCCTATGGCAGCCGGCGAATGCAGGCAGGTATGCAGCCGCCTCCATGACATCCCGCTGCGATGCTGCCGCGTGGACTTAGTTGTTCGCAGGGCTTTCCTCGTTCCGGACCGCATGGACTTGGGGATTACAGCATACCTGACGTCCTGCGGAGCGTCCCCGGCACAGGCTGCGCTCACCCTCCAGGCTGCCCTGGCGGCATTGGCAGATGCGCTCTGCCCCCACTCAACGTTAGAATGAGAGAGCGTCCGGGCGAGTAGCTCAATTGGATAGAGCACCGGCCTTCTAAGCCGGGGGTTGTGGGTTCAATCCCCGCCTCGCCCACCACTGATCATGACGGGTTGCCCATTTGGCAACCCGTTCGTAGTTTGTGACTGTGGTTCTTTGGGACCCTGGCGGGGCCTGCGTCGGGGCAGCTTGATTACGCGTTCCGCCTCGCTTGGTCGCGTGTGTGAGAATACCGCTCGAGCATTTTGGCGGACATCCATCCGGCGATCGCCTTCATGGTGGATTCTGGCAAGCCTGTCTCCCCAAGGGAAGATAGAAATGTGTGCCGCAAATCGTGCAGCCGGCACCACACCCCGGCGGCTTTCCTGCAGGCTGTCCAAGCCGTCTTCCACGAGCGGAACGGGATTGTGGAGTCCATGTCATAAATGGCAACCGCTCAGGTAAGGTGGGAATTGTGCTTGTCAAAGCCGTAGAGCTCACTGGGGAACACCTGGTGATCCGGCTTTGGGTCCTTAGCTGGGCACCGACCGCTCAACACCTGGTTGCTTTGAATCATCCGTGCGACAACGCCTATCATTGGCCAGGCTCGCATAGGAAGGAATAGAAAAAGCCGGAGCGGCAAATAGACAGACGAAAAATCTGCTGCTTGCGAGCAGCGGAGCCGACTGCCTTCTCAGAATTGCAGGTGTCCCGACCGGCTGCCTGATTGTCCTGGCGGTCGCCGAACCGCGCCGACTCAAAAACCTCACTGGACATGCGCGCTCCCGCAACATTTCATCGAAATGACAATCCAGAGACATGCGTTTGACAAGTCAAACTCCGGAATACCCTTATGCTGGCTGCGAGTCGGATTCCCGGAGGCAAACGATGAAAGTCAGCCCATGGTGCGGCATCCTGAGTTTCCCGTGTCTTCTGGTGACACAAGTCCTCATTTTGGCGCAGGCTCCGGGAACCGGAGCGATCCGCGGCACAGTGTTCGACCAGAGCGAACATGTGGTGTCGAACGCATCCATTCACATCGAGAACCTGGCGACGCACATGAGCCGCGCCGTCTTCACGAATGGTGCCGGCGAATACAGCGTGGCATTGCTTCCGCCCGGAGACTATACCGGAGTCGCAAAGGCCGGGGGCTTTGCGGATGCTAAGACCGCAAGCATCGCCATCGTTGTGAGCGAAACAAGTACGGTCGACTTCTATCTCACCGTAGCGGCCGCACCAACGACCGTCGGAATCAGCGCCCATCAGGACCTGGCCGACACCGAGAGTGCGACGCTGGGCCGCGCGATTGATGGGCAGGCAATTCAGTCCTTGCCCCTCTCGAATCGCAACTTCACGCAGATTCTGTCGTTATCTCCCGGTGTAATCGTCGGGCTCCCGGACGCCACAGTCCTTGGACGCGGCACGCAGGACGTAACCGCAGACGGCGGAAAGACGACGGCGAACAACATTCAATTCAATGGCGTGGATGCCAACAACCTTGCCCAGAACTCCTCCGCAGCTGATGGAGAAGAGGTGGGTGTAGCTGTACCTGCTCCCGACACGATTCAGGAGTTCAAGGTGCAGACTGGCAACTACGACGCCACCTATGGTCGCGGGACAGGCGCCAACGTGGATGTGGTGAGCAAGTCGGGCACCAACCATCTGCATGGCACCGCATGGGAGTTTCTGCGCAACGACCTGCTCAATGCAAATGATTTTTTCTCAAAGCTCACCGGTCAACCTCGCCCTGTTCTCAAGCAGAATCAGTTTGGAGCCGCGGTCGAAGGGCCGATCATTCACGATCGCAGCTTCTTCTTCGCCGCGTTCCAGGAACTTCGGTCCAGTAACGGCGAAGGCGATGAGACCACGGTCACGCTTCCCCAACTCACAAATGACCGATCCGCGGCGGCGCTCGGCGCGCAGTTCTGCGCCTACCCAACCTTCGCCGGCGGAACCCAGGTTTCCTGCGATGGATTGAATATCAATCCTGTCGCACTGAGGCTGCTCAATTTCAAGCTGAAGAGCGGCCAGTACGCCATTCCAAGTCCGCAGATTCTGCTGCCCTCGACGAATCCGACACAAGTGCCGATCGGTGAGTCGGCATACGCCATTCCGGCCGGCTATCGCGAAAACCAGTACACGGTCGATCTCGATCATTCCCTGACAGCGAAGAACTCGTTGGCTGCGAGGAGCTTTTATTCGAGCGCGCCAACATCTGAGCCTTTCTCACCCAACGCCGCCAACATCCCCGGATGGGGTACGAGCGAGATCGATAAGAACACCATGGTCGTTCTCTCCGATACACATGTGGTAAGCCCATCATTGGTGAACGTCGCACGTCTCGGCTACATGAGATTCTCCGGAGTATCGGCGGTTGAGAATCCAATCAACTCTGCGGATCTCGGCACACAATCTCCGACAGGTCTCTCCGGTGCGGGAATTCCGGCGCCCGGCATCACCATCGACGGGCTGTTTACCATGGGTGATGCAGGCACTCCTTCACAAACGCAGAAGACGAACAGCTTCATCGCCCAGGACATGCTCTCGATCACGCGGGGCAATCATTTTGTTCGCCTGGGCGCTGAAGCCAAGCGTCACCAGATCATGGTCGATGCACCATTCTCATCCGATGGTCTGCTGGATATCCGCACATTCAGCGACTTCCTGCTTGGACAAAGCGCGCAGCAGAACCGCAGCCCGGACGGGCTGAGCAATGTCACGCTCAGCAACGGAAGCTCTGGAATCTTCCGCAAAGACGAGCGGTATACGGACTTCGCTGCGTTCGCGCAGGACGACCTGAAGGCCACATCGCGTTTCACCGTCAATGCCGGTCTGCGGTACGAGATCTTTGGACCACCCTCTGAGGTTCATGGCAGGCTGGTGACGTTTGACCCGGCCCTGGCCACGCTCGATGCACCCCCGGGCGGGACCCTCAGTGGATTCGTTGTAACCTCCGACTTCCCTGATTCAGTTCCTGCGGGCGTTGTGAAAGCCGACCGCCGTACTCTCTGGCCAACGAAATATACCGACTTCTCCCCGCGCCTCGGGCTCGCCTATCGCCTAACGCAGCATCCGGAAATCGTTCTGCGCGGCGGTTATGGCATCTACTTCGATCGGCTATCGGGTGGCCTGGCTGAGAACCTGGTCACGCAGCCTCCGTTTTCCACCTTCCAGTTCATTGCGGGATCGCAGAATGGACCAGCGACTCTTGCATCGCCCTTCACTCCGTTTTTGCCGGGTCTATCAAGCTATCCAATTTTCACTCCGCGTATCCCCGGTGGCGGCCCAACGGTGGTTGGATTATCCACGCGCATGACCGACCCCTACACAGAGGAATTCAACGCCAACCTGCAGTTTGGACTGGGGTGGAATTCGCTCGCCGAGATCGGTTATGTGGGAACACGCTCGCTGCACGTTGCCGGTTGCTCCGAGTTCAACCAGGCCCTCCTTGCAGGTCCAGGCAATCCGGTGAACGGAGAGACAACGAACTCCGTGGGCAACGTCGTCAACCGCGTACCTTATGCCGGCATCGCCCCCGGATCGCTTGAATGCCAAACGGCCTATCTCGCTGACTACAACTCCCTGCAGGCAAGTGTAACCAGGCATCTGAGCGGAGGATTGCAGTTCCTGGGGAGTTACACATGGTCGCGGTCGCTCGATGAAACCAGCGGCTCGTCGGGCAACCAGGTTTTCGAGCTCTGGCTGCTGACCAACAACCAGAACAATCCTCGCCAGAGCTATGGCCCGACGGATTTCGATCGCACTCACCGCGTAGTCTTCAACTTCACATACCGTCTGCCCGGCCTACAGAACTTTACTGCATTGCTGCGGCACGTCACATCCAACTGGCAGGCATCGGGCATTTTTGTTGCGCAAACAGGCACGCCGATCACCATCCTCGATCTTAGCGCGGGCGCGGTCTACGGCAACTACTCCTTTGAAAACCGCGCGCAGCTCAGCGGCCAGCCAATCGCTACCCGCGGGTCTATTTCCTCACGAGTTATCGGCCATTACCTGAACGCCACTGCCTTTACATCCGCACCGGAGGCGCCCAACGGCCCAAGCGCCGATGACACCGGCTTCGGCAATAGCTGCGTTGGCATTGTGCGCGGTCCAGGCCAGCGGAACCTCGACATGGCGATGGAACGAACGATCGCAGTCACTGAAGCGCAGAGCTTTCACTTCCGATTCGAGCTCTTCAACCTGGCCAATACGCCGAACTTTTCAAATCCCAACAACATGGTTGGCACCGGCGAAACGTTTGGCAAGATTACGGCCAAATCCAACAACCCGCGCATCATCCAGGTTGCTCTTAAGTACCAATTCTAGCGAGGTAGGGAGATGGAATCGAAAACGGCACCGGCAACGCCCCTCGTCGTGGAGGTGATGTCGACGGATCAGCTCAAGGAGGCGTGGTTACGTTCGGATGCGATTGAGTTTGGCGATCCTGTCCTTGCTCACGTCAGTTTCCCTCATCGGAAAACATACTTCCCGCTCGGCTTTTCCGTAACGATTACGACCAATTCACCGGAGGTGCTTGAGGCAGCCGAGCAAAGCTGGGGACGCTTTACGCACCTCTTCGACAGGCCGCCCATTCACCTCCAGATCGGGATGAGCGAAGGCGAGTCGTGCGCCTGCCCGCTCACCCCCGTGTGCAGAATGCGCGATCATATCGTTTCCAACATTGCCGATGGTGAAAACTTTGCAATTTGCGACCTTTCGCGCGGGAGCGCGATGATCTGGGTAACACGCGCCGCAATGCAGCATTGCGATTACTTCCGCTACTTCTTTCTGGAATCCTCTGCAATGTGCAACATATCAGGCCGCTACGCTACAGGCATCCACGCAGCCTGCGTGGCGCTTAATGGGAACGGCATACTACTTTGCGGCGATTCGGGCGCGGGGAAGTCGACACTCTCCTATGCCTGCGCGCAGGCGGGATGGACGTATGTGACCGATGATGGAAGCTACCTCATCCATGACCGTGCGGATCGCCTCGTGGTGGGCAACTACAGGCAGATTCGCCTTCGCCCTACCGCCGAAGTCCTTTTTCCTGAGCTCTGCGGACTTGCGGCCATGCAACGAGCTGGCGTGGGTAAGCCGTCTGTTGAGTTGTTCACAAATCCTGGTACGATTGCTTCCACAGCGGGCACGGCCCACGTCAAGCACATCGTGTTTCTCAAGCGCGATGTGGCCGTTCAGGAGTTAGCCATATTTCCGCGTGCTGTTGCGCGGCTTTACATGCAACAGAGCGTATACTGCCTTCCCTACGACAGTGAGCCACATATGGCGGCGATCGATCAGTTGCTCGAACTCGAGACTTACGAATTGCGTTACAACGATCTCGACTGGGCGATCAAAAGGCTCGCTCTTTTGGTTCAAGAGGGCCGCCCATGATCTGTGCCCCTGCCTCGCTTCATGACCTTCCCAAAGGAACCTCACGATTGCGCGCGTTGGCCAGGCGATTCAGCGCAGATTATTGGCGCCTTTTCGCCGCGGCGTTTTGCATGGACTTCGGATTCAGCCTGTTCTTTTTTTTGTTTAACATCTATCTGAGGGACCTCAATTTCAACGAAGGTTTCATCGGACAGGTGATGGCTTGCCTCACGATTGGCAATATCGTGGGCACTCTGCCCGCAACAATACTTGCCCGCCGCCGCGGTCTCCGGCCGCTGCTCATCGTTACGTTCCTCCTGGCGCCGGTTCTTTGTGCCGCGCGCGCAC
>Ga0181535_10007046_pt1 | contig 11415 bp, 8 predicted proteins | sample PEATcosm2014_Bin_44_FD_119774 | JGI IMG/M metagenome (GOLD analysis project Ga0181535, IMG submission 119774) | Peatland microbial communities from MTU Mesocosm Facility, Houghton, MI, USA - PEATcosm2014_Bin17_30_metaG | ecosystem: Environmental > Terrestrial > Soil > Wetlands > Peat | place...
GGCCTGCCCGGTGGCCGCATCGCCCAGCTTCAGCCGCGCAATCACCATGAAGAGCTGGCTATAGCTGTGCGTGGCTCTCTGCCTGAAGTCCAGTTGATCCATGGCGCAGAGCGTTTGTAAATGGTGCTTTACGGTTTCCCCGTTCACCACTTCGCGATCGAACCGCCGCGTCATAAAGTGGGCGCGATCATTCTCCTCAAGCAGCCGGCACGGTTCCATCTCAATTCCCGCGGCCAGAGCCATGCGATGGTACGCATACTCGATGCGCCCATAGCCGGTTCCCTTCCCCAACTGCGCCCCTGACTCACGTTCCGGTCCCAACCCATCGAACTTCAGCAGCCAATGTTCGAAGCCCGGCGCGGCTTCGAATTGCCCGCTGCGAATCTCGTCTGTTCTGGGGTTCCAGGCAATAACAGCCTTGGCCCTGGCGCCGCCTGCGGATGTGCCCACGCGAATGATGTTTGCCAACGCGGCCTGCGCCTCGCGATCCCCATGAAAGCTGCCCGAAACCAGCCGACGCGCCTCTTCCACCAGGGATTGCATTGCCAGAGGCGCCGCGCTTTCGCTGTGCGCCCCGCGCGCGGGGCGGAACTCCAACGCCCCCAATCCCCGCTTGCCCATATAGGCCAGCCGGTCGAGCGCCGTGACTTCGCTTTTGGCAACGCCGCGCTCCGCCATCCATGCGTCAATCAGCGCGTTGCCAAAGTCGTCGGGCAGCGCGTCGGCCACCATGGCGGGCAGGCGGTTGAAGGTGCCTTCCGGAAGGCCCGGAAATGCAAAAACCGTGCGCCGGTCTTCGAGCGGCATGGTCAGAGGAGCCAGCTCGACTGCCGTCCGCTTCCACGCAGGATCGTAGGCGAAGACATAGCAGCCCAACCGGGGATCGGCGGCCAAAGCCCCCGCCCGTTTGTCCCAAACCACGACCTCCAGAACCTGCGTGGACTTCACGGCTTGGCCTCATTCTGCTCGCGTCGGCGGCGAACCCGCCGCGGCAACAAGGCCAGCGGGTTCACCGTGGCCTCGGGAACCAGCATTTCAATACCATCCAGGGCGTCCAATGCTTTCAGCGTGCGCAGCAGCGTCTCCACCGTCGAACCGTGGCCGCCTTCGAGGTTGCGCAGCGCCTTCTCTGAGATACCGGCCCGCTCTGCCGTGGCGCGCTGGTCAAGGCCGCGCGTCCGGCGAAGACGGCGAAGTTTCTCGCCCAGCACAGCCTGAAGCTCCAAAGGCGTCTTGAAATTAATTTCACCCATATGGGCCGATTTATACCTCTTACATACTATTATACCTATTTATAGGCATAAATCTACCTATTTATTTAATATCACTATAAACGGAATAATTTGACTGATTAACACCATAAATACCATATATCGGTCATATTTTACCAATTTTCGTCATATTGTCTTTGTCTGTCAGAATCAGACCTTGAACGCTCCAAGCGGATCGGTTTAAAACCTACTTCGCCGCCGTGAGCGCCTCAATCGGCAACAGCATGTCTTCCTTGCGCATCACCAGGTTGGTGGCGTTCAGGGTAGCCAGCTCGAATCCGTGCCCGTGGGTGATGGCGTCCGTGGGACAGGCTTCTACGCAATAGCCGCAGAAGATGCAGCGGTTGTAGTCGATGTTGTAGACCTTGGCGTAACGCTCGGAAGAGGAGATGCGCTGCTCCTCGGTGTTTTCAGCAGCCTCAATGAAGATGCAATTCGCGGGGCAGGCCGCCGCACAAAGAAAGCAGGCCACGCACTTCTCCAGCCCGTTCTCGTCGCGCTGCAACACGTGCGCGCCGCGGAAGCGCTGCTCCAGCACGGCTCCGTGCAGGGGGCCGGGGCCGTCGGGGTAATTTTCAACCTGCGTGGGTTCAAAGATCTCCCCGAAGGTGATGCTCATACCCTTGGCAATGCCGGCGATGTTGCCCACAATCGACATGAGGCCAGTATACGATGGATTCCGGGAGGAATTCATAATGCGCATGAGGGTCTGGGTGGCAGTCGTCCTGTTTGGACTAGGCACGGAGGTGGCCATGGGGCAAACGCCGGCGCAGAATCAGCCGCAGCCGATGCCGATGGGCGGCATGGACATGGACCACGGCACGGGCAAGCCTTCGGTCCCAGCCGGTCCGCTGAAGATCACATTCGGCGACAAATCCGCCGAGTGGACGCCGGCTACTTTGGCCGCTCTGCCGCATAAGACCATCACCGTCTTCAACGAGCACGCCAAGGTCAACGAGACCTACTCCGGCGTGCCGCTCATCGACCTGCTCACGCGGCTGGGCGTGCCCGACAAGCTGCACGGCAAGGATTTGCGGCTGTACCTGGTAGCCGAGGGGTCAGATGGTTATGAAGCGGTCTATTCCGTGGCCGAGGTGAACCCCGACGTGCATGACGCCACGGTGATTGTGGCCGACACGCTGGAGGGAAAACCTCTTGCCGGCGACGGTCCGCTCAAGCTGGTTGCGACGGGCGAGAAGCGCCCCGCCCGCTGGGTGCGCAACCTGGTGGCCGTCCAGGTGCTGACGGCCCAGTAAGCGCACCCTTCGCGGTGAAACAGGCAGAAGCGGGCGCGACTGCCTGGCTGGACGCTATTTCTTTTTCTCTTCCTCGTGCGGTGGAGCAGCCTGGTGCTGTGGTGGCGGCGCCGCTTGGCGCTGCGGCGGCGGAGCTGCTTGGCGTTGCTGTTGTTGAGGAGCTGCCTGACGCTGCGGTGGCGGCGCAGCTTGGCGCTGTTGCTGCACTGCTTGACGTTGTTGCTGTTGCGGCGGTGGAGCTTGGCGCTGCTGTTGTTGCTGCTGGACTGCCTGATGCTGTTGTTGTTGCTGAACGGCCTGACGTTGCTGCTGCTGTTGTTGCTGCTGAACGGCCTGGTGTTGTTGCTGCTGCTGAACCGCTTGATGCTGTTGTTGTTGAACTGCCTGGTGCTGTTGCTGCTGCTGAACCGCTTGATGCTGTTGTTGTTGAACTGCCTGGTGCTGTTGTTGCTGCTGTTGCGCTTGGCGTTGTTCCTGTTGTTGCGCAGGCACTTGGCGCTCTTGCTGTTGCTGAACGGCCTGACGCTGCTGTTGTTGCTGTTGTGGGGCAACCTGGCGTTGTTCTTGTTGTTGCGGCGCTTGGCGCTCCTGTTGTTGCTGAACCGCCTGCCGTTGTTCCTGTTGCTGCGGAGCCGTCTGACGCTGCTGCTCCTGCGCAGCAGCCTGATTGTGCGCCTGCAACGCCGCCGGAGCCCTCATGTTGCGATCGGCCGCAAGCGGCTGGCTGACCGCAAAGCTGGCCGGACGGCCATGATTGACACTCGCAAACTGAGCCCGATTGGTGCTGGCGGCGCGCTCATTCTGCACCTGCGCCGTCATGGGCGCGGCATGGGGCGCACGCAGCGCCGCCAGTTCCGCGGGTCTTGCTCGCACCTGCACTCCGCCCGTTCCGCCGTTGAAGCTGACGCGGCCGCCGCCCCTGTCGCCGCCGCTGCCCCCACCGCTAATCGACCGGCTATAGACGTTGCGCTCGATGGAGATGTTCACGTTATTGACTGAGCGGTTGTAGTTGAAGTGGCCGCCGCCCCAGTAACCGCCCTGGTAGCCGAAGCCAACGTAGCCAAAACCGTAGTTCACGCCGCCATAGAAGCCAACATACTGGCCCCAGTAGCCGCGGTAAAACCGGTAGTGGTGATGCCAGTAGCCCCAGTAGCCGGGCGTCCACAAGGCACCCTGGTAGGGAGCCTCAACCCACACGCCGGGCACCCAGTAGTAGTCGCCCTGCGACCAGGCCCAATAGCCGGGCGTCCAGAGATAATCGTCGCCGGGCGCCTGCGGCTGGTCATAGTCGGGCAGCGGCGGCGGCGGCTGGTCTGCGGTATACGCCGGCTGCTCGCCGTAGCCTGAATCCTCCTCAGGCTGATCCGACGGCTGAGAGTAGTTGCCCGCATCCTGCGGCGGCGCGCTCTGCTGGCCGTTGTAACCCACCTGCAAAGGCGGGCTCTGCTGATTGTTGTACTGCGGGGGCGCCTGTGCGCTCTGCTGATTGCTGTATTGCTGGGGTGCCTGGGCGCTCGCGTCCGTGGAGACGGGGGCCATGTTGGCCGACGCCGGGTCCGACGGCGAGTCCTGCGTACCGTTCTGGCCAGAACTGGCCGCTACCTGGTCTTGATTCGATTTGCATCCAACGGTGCAAACCATTGCCACCAGCACGAGCAGCGGCAATCGTACAAATCTGGGAGATACGCTCATTTCACGCTCCAATACGCTTGAAGCCTATCGGAAGCGCGCTGCGCCAGACTGCCCACTATTGACCATCGCTGGCCAGCCTCAATGCCGCGCGCCCGGCGGCACAGACTTGCCCCGGTTGTTGGCAGGCGGCGTGGTCACGGGCTTGCGCTCCACGCGCTGCGGCGCCACTTGCTGGCACAAGGCTGAATCCTGCCCGCGCGCCACCCCCGGCAGCGCGCCCTGCCCGGTGCAAAGCCGAAACTTCATGGCGTCGGCGTCTTTGCCTACCAACGGTTGGGTGTGCTCCAGGCCGCTGAACGCGTCCATATCGTAGCGGTAGACAAAGTCCTCGGGCGGCTTCTGCTTGCCATAGTCGAAGTGGCTCCAGGTAGCCATCAACTCCCGCCCATTGAGCTCGGCCATGGCCGCGTACACCTGGGTCCAAACCACGCCCGCCGGGGGATTCGCGCTCCACACCGGCGCTGCCTGCCCGCCGCGCATCCAGCGAGCCGCCCAGGCGTGCCGCGTAATGTCGTAGTAGAAGGCCGTGAAATAGGTGTCGGCGGCGCACTCGCTGCAATTGTCGTAGAGTGCGGCCAACTCCAGCGGCGAGTTCTCGGCCAGCTTCATCCAGTTCACCAGACGCAGGTTCACGCCCGTAATCAGCGGCGTAATGGTATGGCTGGTCAGTGACGTGCTCCACACGGTAAAGGTGTCAGCACCCGGCAGCGAATCCGGCCCAGCCCGCCGCGTAGTCACCACCAGCGCCGCGTCATACTGCACGCCGATCTCGCGAATCGAGGTCCACTTCTCCGGTTCCAGCGACCGCGTCACCCAGGCAATGATGTCCTGATCCTTGGGCGAGTGAAAGTCCATCCACCGGAAGGGGTCCGGCTGCTGGGCAGGCATGGGAGCCATAAGCGCCAGCACCGCCGCAATCAAAACAATCATGTATCTGGGGAGGACACCGCGCATGAGTCTAGGTATATCAGAGGTGTGCCGAGATACGATCTGGATCCATCTTCTACGCGTCTGTGTCCGGGCCAGAATGCTGCTATGTCTTTGCTGTAGAAAGGCGTCGCTCCGAGGGCATTTGCGTGCGACCACTCCCGTAGTGCAACATCTACAAGCCCATGTCCAATCAAGAAAAGCAGCGGAATACGCCCACACAGGTGCTCTTCGCAAGTCTCGTCGGCACGACCGTCGAGTTCTTCGACTTCTACATTTATGCCACGGCCGCGGTCATCGTCTTTCCAAAGCTGTTCTTTCCCGCCAATGACGCCGCCGCCGCGACGCTCGCTTCGCTGGCCACCTTCGCCATCGCCTTCATCGCGCGGCCCATTGGCTCCGCGCTCTTCGGCCACTTCGGCGACCGTGTTGGCCGCAAAACCACGCTGGTTCTCGCGCTTTCCACCATGGGGTTGTCGACCTTCGCTATCGGCGCACTGCCGACCTACAAGACGGCAGGTGTCCTTGCGTCGCTGCTTCTCGCGCTCTGCCGCTTCGGCCAGGGCATCGGCCTTGGCGGCGAATGGGGCGGTGCTGTCCTGCTGGCAACGGAGAACGCACCGCCAGGCAAGCGAGCGTGGTACGGCATGTTTCCGCAGCTGGGCGCCCCCATCGGCTTCTTCATTTCCAGCGCCGTCTTCCTCGCGCTATCCAAATGGCTCAGCCCCGCGCAGTTCCTCAGCTTCGGCTGGCGAATGCCGTTTCTCGCCAGTTGCGTGCTCGTCCTGTTGGGCCTCTATGTGCGCCTGACGATCAACGAAACTCCGATCTTCGCGGCAGCAATGGAGCGTCGGGAAGCGGTTAAGGTCCCTATCTTCTCCGTCTTCAAGAATTACTTCGGCGTCCTCGTCGCGGGCACACTCACCTGCCTCGCAACCTTCGTTCTTTTTTATTTGATGATCGTCTTCACCCTCACGTGGGCCACGTCCGCTCTGCACTATAGCAAAAGCGACTTCCTGCAAATGCAGCTCATCGGTGTCATCTTCTTCGCGCTCACGATTCCCGCAGCCGCGGTGCTCGCGGAACTCGGACGCAAGCCTGTAATGATAGCCATCAGCGTCGGCATCGCGATCTTCGGGCTCTTCTTCGCTCGCATGTTCCAGGCCGGTCACACAGGCGCGGTCGCAATGCTGATCGTCGGCCTGTCCCTCATGGGCCTCACCTACGGCCCGCTCGGCACCGTGCTGTCGGAGCTGTTCCCGACAGCCGTGCGCTACACCGGCAGCTCACTCGCCTTTAGCATTGCGGGGATACTCGGCGCATCTCTCACGCCTTACATTGCAACGAAGCTCGCCACCGCGTATGGCCTGCAGTATGTCGGCTACTACCTCACCGCGGCAGCGGTGCTCACCATCGTCGGCCTGCTCGCCATCCGCGAGACAAAGAACAAAGATCTCACCGCAGCGGTCCAGGCACCATAAGACCCGCACCTGAAAAGCCTTCAAAACCGGATGCGTTTGTGAAAGCCCATCTTCTCCCAGTTGGCCTTCGCAACCGCCAGCACCGCCGCGATCAAAATAAGGATGTATTTGGCGAAAACGCCGCGTATGAGTCTGGATGTATCAGAATGGCGCTGTGGCGCAGCGCGGATTTCCGGGGGGCCGGCTTCGCTTGGAGAAGAATTCCAAGACAGTAGAGCCACGGCAATAATTCCAACAACTCCGACTTTTGGCGGATTCGATTCGTTGCATAGTGCGCATAAGGTCAACAACGAGTTAAAGAGCAGGTGCGGGCTGTTGTAGGCGTTTTCGGCGGCAGCCTGCCGCCACTCTGCCCAAGAAAGGGTCCCTGTGAATAGAATCTCCTCCACCCGTTTGAGTCTGCTGGCTTGTGCGGTATTCGTCCTAGCCGGCTGTGTGAACCCTAATGTTCACGCCTCCACTCCCGTCTTCGTCCGGGGCGCGGACGTGGGATGGCTAACCCAGTTAGAGGGCCTCGGTTACACGTACGTCGACGAGACCAACACGCAGATGAGCGCCCTACAGATTCTTAAGAATCATGGCGTCAACACCATCCGCATTCGGACCTTTGTGAATCCCACCATCACCTCCGGCAGCCTTGGTGTGGGCGACGCCAACCAGCCGGGAAGCATCGCGTTGGCAAAGCTGGCCAGTTCGATGGGCTTTCAGATCCTGATTGACTTTCATTACAGCGACACCTGGGCCGATCCCGGCCATCAGACCATTCCCGCCGCCTGGGCCGGGCAAAGCTATTCCCAGCTTGAGACCAGCGTCTACGACTACACCTATGACTTTATGAAAGCGCTGGCCGCCGACGGAATCTATCCGCAGTGGGTGCAGGTGGGCAACGAGATCAACTCCGGACTGCTTTGGCCCATCGGAGAATACACCAACTTCACCCAGCTTGCCGGGCTCATCAACCAAGGCTATAACGCCGTGAAGGCGGTCAGCAGCTCCACGCAGGTGATCGTCCACCTGGCTACCCTGAGCAACCTCAGCGACTTTGAATGGTTTTTTGACACGCTCAAGGCCGACGGCGGTGAGTTTGACGTGATCGGAGCATCCTATTACGACGGTCCCGGAACGCTGAGTACGATCACAACGAATTTGAACACTCTCGCGGCCCGCTATAGCAAGCCGGTGATGATCTGTGAGATAGGCCATACAGAGAGCGATTGGAATGGAAGCAATGACGATATAAAGTCAGCCCTCCAGGCAATGGCCGCCGTTCCCAATGGCCGCGGATTGGGTGTGATTTATTGGGAACCCGAAGCCCCAGACAACGCCACAACCAGCGATTATTCGCTGGGCGCCGCGAGTGTTGTTTCAGGCGATGAACTGAAGTTCACCAGCGCGATCGATCAGTTTCTCTTCCAAATCGGATCGAGCAATCAGGTGATTAACCCGCAATTTGTGAACGGCCTCAATGGATGGCAGATCAGCCCAACGGCGACCGCAGCCTATGGCGCCACCTATACCCAATCGGGCGGCCTGGGCCAGGAGTTATCGTTTTACAGTACGAGCGCTTACGACACCAACGTCTGGCAGACCGCTACGTCCTTGCCCAACGGCACCTACACACTGACAGCCGTGATCGAGAACGGAGGCGGGCAGAACTCTGCCACTATGTTTGCCTTTCCGACCAATGGAACTGAAACGACGGTAAATCTGCCGGTTTCGAGCAGTTGGAAGACAGTGACAATTTCCAACATATCGGTGACGGATGGTCAGGTTTATTTCGGCTTCACCATCAACGCCAAAGCCGGCAACTGGACTAATGTCGAATCGGTCTCGCTAACAAAGAATTGAGTGCAATCCCGCGCTAACTTGTACGCCATGATTAACGAGTGGCCCTCGATAAGGTCGAAGGCCACCCGTCATTTATCCAGGTTACACGCATGGTTCGAAGCGATTGAATTAGAAGGAGCAGGTCGGCACGCTGCCGCTGAGAGTGAAGGAACCGGTTGTCACGTCTGTGCCGGCTGGCAAGAAGCCATCTACATTGTCCAAATCAACGATCGCGTCCTGGTCGGTATTCTGCAGGTTTGTGTCCAGGGCGATATTGGCCACATAGGCGTTTATCAGGGCACTCGCGCTGAAGCCTCTGAACCTCGAGTATGCGTTCTTGGTATCAGAACTGGTCGACACGGCGCCATTGACCACGATGTTCGTGAAAACCGGAGTACCAGGGTTGCCTGAGCAACTGCCATAGTCGGTGTCCAGCACAATCAGGTGCTTGATCCCGGTCATGCAAGTATTGGTGTAAAGGACCTTGTCGACGGGTCCGCCGCAGGTCGGGTCGGTCTTGACTCGGATCGCATTGGGGTCAGTTGAGACGATCCCGTTCAGATCGGTACCATAGACGTAGTTGCCAGTGAATAAGACGTTGCTCACGCCATACATGGTCTGGCTGCCAATCGACAGTCCGTGTGTGCCGTAGAATTTGCTGTTCTTCACAGTGATGTTGGATGCGGCGCTTACATTGGTCTTCACCGCGATTCCATCGTCGCCTGCATTCACCGAAGAGTTGGTGACCGTCACGTTGGTGATGCTGTCAATATCGATGCCATCGGCGTTTTTGCGATCGGCGGGCGTGCGAATTGTGACACCCCAAACAGTGGCCCCATTGCCAGACTGAATGTAGAGATTGGGGTGTTTCGCTTGCGTCAGGGTCACGTTGTAAATGATGAAGTTGGTCAGAAATTCGGCCTCGACCAGGCGCGGGGTGCTGCTCACAATGTCACCGCGACCGTCGATCGTTCCTGGTCCGCCGATAAAAGCATTAGTTCCGGTGACATAAACCAACTGAAACTGCTTTGCGTAGCCGGTGTTGCCGTAGAGAGTAACACCAGAGTTGATGACCAGCCCTTCGCCGCTCACCGTGATTGAGTCTGAGTAGAAGGCGTTATTCGATCCAGATGCGGCAAGCACCACGCTCTTGCCTGTTCCCGCACAAGAGGTGAGCGCAGCCTGAATGCGGCTGGTATCGTCTGTGGTTGGCGGAGACGAACGCTGCGAGGTGCTGAACTGTGCGGAAAGCGTTGTGCAAATGGCGGGGTAGCTGGGTTGGCTTACGCTGCGGCTGTCGCCAGTCGCCAAGGTTTGTGCGCCAGCCGAGGCTGCCAAAAGCAGAACAGCGGCGGCGAATGCTTGGAAATGGATCATGCAGGGGTTGCTCATAGAACCATCCTTTTGTGATTTGGGGGATTTAGAGGGATCGGGAATTGGTCAGACCACTCCAGCCGCGAAGTCTAGTTACATGAATCAAGAAATGTCAACGACAAAATACGTCGCACTGTGAACAAAATAGATAATCGATTTATCTGAAATCTGCGGAGTAGGCGCGGTATGACCTCTGATTGGTTTAAAGGTACTACTTTAGTTGTATATGGGGAAACTCGATAATGAATATCAATAGGAGAACCAAGATCGCCGGGTACCCCAGGTTCCACCTTTGGAACCTGGGAAATTGGAATTCTTCCCCTGCCTCTTGCGCAAGATCATCCCCCGCCGGCGCAGAATGGGGGATAGAGAAACTCATGCAAGAAATCGCCGACGGGTTCTCTATTGCTTCACGATTTCCACGCGCCGGTTCTCTGAGCGGCCGAGACTGGTGTCGTTGCTGGCGACTGGTTTGCTCGCGCCGAATCCTTTGGTTGTAAGCCGCTTCTCATCTACGCCGGCCTTCATAAGGTAGGCTTTGACCGCCGCCGCGCGTTTTTCTGAAAGCGTCTGATTGTGCGCGTCGCCACCAACATTGTCGGTATGTCCTTCGATGGAGAAGCTCCACGTAGGCTGGTTGTGGGCCGCGGCCAGCAGCGAATCTAGCGCGGTCTTCGATTCGTCTTTGATATGGTCGGAATCGGTGTCGAACAGAATGCCATAGAGGCGGGCGCGCCCTTCACTCTTCAGCTGCTGCTCAACCTGGTTGCCTGTTCCCGGCTTCCAGTGCGGACACGAACCCACATCTTTGGAGATACGCGTGCCATTCCAACGCACCGCATTGGTTGAGGTTCCGTGCCAAAAGTGACCGACGAACGATTTGCCGTCGTCGGTGAAAACGATGATCGCCGGACCGCCATCGCGCGATCCAGGACTCCCGGAACTCCAGGTGAAGCGCAGCACTCTGCCGTCGAATCCACCGTTTTCGATCAGCCCACCCTCATACATATAGCAGCCCGTCACGGTTATTCCAATTTGTTGAATGTGGAAGTCCCCGTAGCTCGAAGAAAACGTGCCGGAGTTATCGGGCAGCGGCCGTTTGCCCACAGGCTTGCCGTAGGCATAAACATTCATCATCTCCATAAACTGGCTGTCGCCATAGTTGTTGAGCACCGTCAGCCTGATGTAGCGCCCGGACACCGGCATCTTGAGTGGAAGCTTCTGTCCATCCTTCATCGCCGCCAGCGAAATCTTGGCGATCTGGACGAAGCCGCCGTCCTGGCGGTCGGAGATGTCTACAGTCACATCTTTGACGCTGCGCTCCCGCTTCTCGACCTGTGCCGTATCGAAAGCAAGGCTGCTGATCTCGCTCCTCTGCGCCAGCTCAAATACGATGGCCTTGGGCGCAAAGTCGCCGCGCGGGCTGGCCCAGCCCGTATCTTTGATCTCATCCAGCAACATCTCAGTTGACCATTGGCCGCTGGTGGATGCCGATGGTGGCGATTGAACTACGAGCGCGCCGGCGCCCCAGGAGAGCAGGTTAATCTCTTCCATACCGCCTTGAGCCCCTGCCGCCAGCGGCAACAA
>Ga0181535_10007047_pt1 | contig 11412 bp, 9 predicted proteins | sample PEATcosm2014_Bin_44_FD_119774 | JGI IMG/M metagenome (GOLD analysis project Ga0181535, IMG submission 119774) | Peatland microbial communities from MTU Mesocosm Facility, Houghton, MI, USA - PEATcosm2014_Bin17_30_metaG | ecosystem: Environmental > Terrestrial > Soil > Wetlands > Peat | place...
CTCCCACTGCCGCTCCCACTCCCACAAAAGTGGTCCCCGTCCAGGCCCGTGAATTTGAAAAGTTGGGGGATAGGGCCGAAGCGCAATTGGCCAAAACCAGGGACACTGCCCGCGCCATCGGCCTGGCCGACAGAGCCCTTGATGATTACAAAAAAGCCATCGCAATAGACAGCGCCGACGAAAAACTTGTCCATAAATACGTCAAGATAATAGAAATCAAGTATAACCTGCTTATACCCGACAACGAAATGGAAGAGGAGAAAAAGAAGGTCTATTCGGAAACGCTCTCAATGCTGGAGAGGCTGTACCCCGGGCAAAACAATTCCATCTACGCGGATTTTGACATCTCGCTGCTGCTGATACTGAACAACATAAACTATAACATCGTCCAGGCCATAGTAGTGGCCAACAGGATAAGGGACTTATGCGAAAAGATCTATAATGAAGACAGGACTTTTGAGGATTACAGCGCTCTCGCGGCGCTCGGCAGGCTGAATTACCTCGCGCCGAACATACCGTTCATCCTGGGCTGGCCCGATAAGGCCAAATCAAAGCAATACCTGGAAGAGGCTCTTAAGGCCGAACCGGATTCACTGCTGATAAAATACTTCCTTGCAGAGACGCTTTACGCCCTCAATGAAAAGGAGAGGGCCGAAGAATATTTCAGGGAGGTCGTAAGCGCCGCGCCGCGGGATGATTACGACTATTTTCAGGATAAAAAGACACAGCTCAACTGCGGGATAAGGATGAAAGAGCTGGGGCTGCAATGATCACGCGGTTGGCAAAAGCGATGCCGTTGATATATGTTGATTTTGTGTAATATTGTATTATAATATGGCTGTTGCAGGTTAGTTCATTATTTTGCCAGGAAGATGGGTGCCAATGGCCAACAAGAAAACGCGGTTGACATTTCTTGTCACAATCCTTATCCTTATTATAACCCCGGCCTTTGCCGACTACAAATCCGACATATCCCAGGGAAATTCCGCGTATAAATCAGGCGATTACCAGAAAGCCCTCACGTTTTATATGAGCGCGGATATTGAAAATCCGGGTCCGCAGCTTGAATCCCTAATATCCGCGATTGAAAAAAAGATAGACCAGGCCAAAAGTCCGGAGCAGGTCAAAAGTCCGGACCAGGCCAATACGCCGGCAAGCCCGGCAGCGGCGGTTTTTCCGCCGGCCGCGCAAAAGCAGGAAAATACCGCGGGCTTCGGCACCGCATTGCTGTGCGTGGATGCCGTGGCCGCCGCGGTCGCGATATATTCTTACGTTGATTACAACGGAGCCGCGGATTATTACGGCGCAATGTATTCCCTTTACAACGGCACGACCGATGACAACGCGGCAATGCTGACGGCCCTGAAAAAATACACCGAACAAAAAGGCGGCGCGGCCGCGGTAACGGGGGTTGTGGCGGGCGCGTTGATCGCGTACACGTTATCCGATATTTTCTTCATACATTCGGCTTTTCCCGTCCAGGCGGCCTTTGACCCCAAAAACAGCAAGTTCAGCCTGGCGTATTCCGTAAATTATTAGGAGAGACAAATGAAAAAAATAACAGCCGCGTTCGTCGTCGTGATGCTGATAATAATGGCGGGCAGCTGCCGCCAGCTCCAGACGCCGACCTCGGCCGAGCCGACGCCGAACGCCACGCAGACCGCGGCGGCGCAGGAAACGCAGACCGCCATATCGGGCCAGCCGCCGGCCACTCAGACTTACGTCGCCCAGCAGACCCTTACGGCCGCGGCAACGGCGACGGCGCAGGCAAAAGCCTCGCAGACCCCGTCGACCCCGACCCCGACACCCGCCGGAATAATTTACACGGGCGGGGATTATTTCAACGGCGCCATATCGGTCCCGTGCTATTGGACGGGGACGTCGCGCACCGATATCGGAGATAATATCCATAATGCCTATGTCAATTCCATATATATGTCGAACAACGTCATTTATACCGCCGGTTATTATTTTAACGGCGCAATAAATATCCCCTGCTACTGGACGGGCGCGTCGAGGACGGACCTTGCGGGAGACGGCGCGCATAACGCACAGGTAAACTCGATATTTGTCCTGAACGGGACAGTGTACACCGGCGGCTATTACGGCGACGGCGCAAAGAACATCCCCTGTTACTGGACCGGGGCTTCAAGGACGAACCTTGCCGGTGACGGCGCGGATAATGCCGGGGTAAATTCGATCTTTGTCGCCAACGGAACGGTATATTCGGGCGGTTATTATTACATAGGCGGCTCGAGGGAAGTGGCGTGTTTCTGGAACGGGACGACAAGGAACGACCTGCCGGATTACGGCAGCGGTTTCTGGCAGGTGAATTCGATCTTTGTTTAGGGCGGAACGGTGTATTCCGCCGGTCAGGGGAATTATTACAGCGCGTACAATTCCTGCCAGACATATTATTCCGGTTACTGGACCCAGTTCTCTTTCAATGCGGTGTGCAACAACCAGTGCAACGCGACACAGCTTGCCTCAAACGCCGTGTTTTACGGGAACGGCGGGGCTTATACGGCCGGCCGGTATTATGACGGCACGAATTATTATGCGGATTATGCCCAGGGAACGAACGTTTACTACCTGCCAACCGACTATCCGGGCTACAATACTTACGTGAATTCCCTGTTTGTAGAGGGGAATACGGTATATACCGCCGGTTATTATAATAACGGTTCGACGAACGTGCCGTGCTACTGGACCGGCGGCGTCAGGACGGATTTTGGGGACGGCGCCCACAGCGCGGTCGTAAATTCAATGTTTGTCCAGTGACAATGCGCGACGGGCGAACAATTTGACATGTCAAAGCGGTGCAAAAAAATGAAAATCCCGGTCGTGCTGGTCGCTTTTATATTGTTGCCGTGTGCCGCGGCTTTTGCCGGTTACAGCGAGGATATAAACGGCGGAAACGCCGCGTATAAGTCCGGGGATTATAAGACAGCCTACGGTTATTACGTGAAAGCCTACAAGGAAAACCCGAACCGACGGCTTTTTGATTTTCTCACTCTTGTCAGGAAAAAAATATACGCTCAGGATGACGCCGGCCGGCCGCAAAATTACATGGACGCCATGGCTGCAAAAACAACAGGCGGCTCTGCCGCGGTGAACTGGTGGGTTGTCGGCGCCGACACGGCCCTTGCCGCATTTTCCGCTTACGCATGGTATGATTACAACAGATCGACCGGCGATTACAACAGCACATACGACAGCATCAACGATACGACGCATAAAAATTACCTGACACTCATGAGCATGAAAAGCAGCGTGGAGAGCAAGGGGGACGTCCTCGCCGTTTCCGCGGCCGTGACGGGAATTGCGTTGTTATACACCGCGTGCGACGCCCTCTTTTTTCACATGGCTTTTCCAGCCGAAACTTCGGCGGCTTTTGAAGGGCCCGGGCTGAAAATGGCGATAAATGAAAAATTTTAAAAAATCAAGGGACGGCGTCATGAGGAAAATATTAATACCGGCCATGATAACGGCCGCGGTATTTGTGCTGCCGGCCTGCAACAAGCTCCGCCAGCCGGTCGACCCGTCCGCGGTAAATTCACCGACGCAGGTCATATTCGGCACACCTTCAGACACACGCACGCCTAATCCCCAGGCGACGGCGTCCACCCCATCATTTACGCCGACCTCGGCCGTATCGTCGCCTTTTTCCCCGACGGCAAGTCCGGCATATTCATGGACCATCACATACACAAGCTCGGCGACAAACACAATAACCAGGACCTCGACGCCGACATTGACGTACACACCGACTTTTTCCACGACACCGACATTCACGGTGACATGCACAAATACACCCGTATATAGCCCGACCGTAACCCAGACCGCGACCCCGACTTCCACCAGGACACCGAGCATATACACCGCGGGGACTTACAGCTGGGGCAGCACGGAAGGGTGCTACTGGAACGGCTCGTCGCAAAACTTTCTTGCCACATCGTTGGGCGGGCCAAGCTCCTTATTCGTGTCCGGGGGAACCGTATATACAGCCGGAGACGATAACTTTGGCAGCACTTCCCACGCCTGTTACTGGATAGGGACGGGCGCGGAAACGGATTTTACCGTCGCCGGTCTATGGGGAGCCGCAAGCTCGATTTACGTATCCGGGGGCACCATATACACGGCCGGGGATTATCAAAACAGTTCCGGCCTGGAAGTAGCCTGTTATTGGACGGGTTCCGTGGAGACGGACCTCACGGGAAACACGCCCTATGCTTATTCGATATTCGTATCCGGAGGAAATGTCTATACGTCGGGCAGTTATAACAGCGGGACAACGACGGTCGCATGCTATTGGACCGGCACCATAAGAACGGACCTTCCGGCCGGAATCGGCGCGAGGGCAAACTCCATTTTCGTGTCGGGCGGCACGGTATATACCGCCGGTTATTACTACAACGGCAGCACGAACATACCATGCTACTGGACGGGAACGACGAGGACGGATATGGGAGTGGCTTATGGCGGAAGCAACGGGATCGCAAACGGCATATTCGTGGCAGGCGGCTCCGTATACGTGTCGGGTTATTATAATAATTATTACGACACCGCGGTGCCGTGCTACTGGCAGGACGGCGGGTTTACCGCGCTGCCCACCACGTATAATTCCGGCTGGGCGTCGTCGATTTTTGTATCCGGCGGGACAGTGTATGTGGGGGGGCAGGATAATACAACGCCGTGTTATTGGTCTTCGGGCACGCTGGTCGATCTGCCCGGAGGCGGAAGCGGCGGAGGCGAGGTTACTTCCATATTTGTCACGCCTTAGCCGTTTGGGAAAAACGAAACCGGCGCCGACACAAAGTTTTCCGGGGGAGCTGTCTTGAAAAAAAATATTAAGCTATTTATATTAACGGCCGTGGCCGCATTTTCTGCCTGCCAATCCGCACTTGTTTGCGCCGCAAATGACGCGGCAGCGGGTGTAAACATATCTGTTTCGGCGGATGCGGCGGTTGCCGCGGACACAGCTTCGTCTGAACCGGAATCCGGCGCCGTCCACGGCAGGATATTTGAGCTTGGAACCCATAACACGGTGGAAAATGTGCTGCTGGAGGTAAAAGGGACGAGCCTGACGGCCGAAAGCGACCCGGGCGGATATTATGAAATAAAATTACCGGCGGGCGAAGGGATATTGATATTTACCGCCCAGGGTTATTCTCCCGCGACAAAAAATATTTCAATCAAATCCGGCCGGGATATCGAGCTGAACGTTCACATGGAAAAAACATACTTTACTTCGGACACGGTCGTCGTACAGGCAAAAAAGGCCGGCGACCAGGTGGTCGGGAGCACAATCACCCAAAATGAAATAAAGAAAACACCGGGCAACGCCGGAGACGCCCTGCGCGCGGTACAGGACATGCCCGGGGTTGCGGCCCCGAGCGATTATTCGAGCCAGCTTGTCGTCCAGGGCGGCGGGCCTGACGACAACCTTTACCTGCTTGACAATATCCCGTGGCCCGAGCCCTTCCACTTCGGAGGGCTGGTATCGACGGTGAATTCGGACCTGCTTTCTTCGGTGGACCTGTATGGAACTGGTTTTGGGGCAAAGTGGGGGGACTATATGGGCTCGGTCCTGGATGCAAAGACCGCGGCGGGCCGCAAGGACGGACTTTACGCAACGGCGGATATAAACATGATAATGTCACAGGCGCTCCTTGAAGGGCCGCTCGGCATCGGAGACGCTTCGTTCACGGTTGCGGGCAGGCGCAGTTATATCGACCTGGTGCTCGGGGGATACATGAAAAGTTTCAGCATTACGGCTCTGCCGGCGTTCTGGGACATTGGAGGCACGCTTGATTTTACGCTGGGTCCGGACAACCGTTTCCACGGCCTGGCCCTGGGCAGCAACGACTTTATGAGCCTGCTTGTGGGGGAAAACATGGGGGTTGATCCTGAATATTCCGGGGATTACAGCGTCAATAATTATTCGTTCACAACCGGCATGAGCTGGGTCAACACCTCGATACACGGCCTGACATCCACTCTGACCCCTTATTATTATTCGACGAAACAGAGAGAAACCATGGGCGATTGTTTTAATATAAATTCCGGCGAAAATTATTTCGGGATAAAAGAGGAAGCCGTGTGGGACGCCGGGGAACTGCTCGGCATGAAACATGAGCTTGGTTTCGGCGGAAATTTTGGCGCAATCGGCGAGAACGCGGAAGCGTATTATTTCATCAGCATAACCGACGGCATAGTCTCGGACCCGGCAAGCGCCACTATAAATTCAAGGCTTTATGAACGGAGCGCTTATTTGCAGGACCGCATACAGATAAACACGCAATGGGCCTTCATACCGGGGGTGAGATATGACAAAAGGGACGATGTGGCCCACGACACCCTCTTCCCGAGGATGAGGCTCGAGTACCGGTATGATGACAGCACGCTGTGGAAAGCGGCATGGGGATACTACGGCCAGTTCCCGACAGCGGAACAGTTGAACGCCGAATACGGAAATCCTTACTTAAGCGCGAACATCGCCGAGCACATGGCTTTGAGCCTGGAAAAAAAGTTTTCAGATAGCCTGAACGGCAGTATCGACGTCTATTACAAGACCTACAGGAACCTTGTGGCCGACATTACCAATCCCGACGGCACCGAAACGTATAATAACAAGGGTTTCGGCACAGCCAAAGGAGTGGAGTTCTTCCTGAAAGAACGCGTGGACAGGTTTTTCGGATGGATATCATACGCCCTGTCGCAATCGGAAAGGCTGGACCCGCAGACGGGGTTATGGGCCTTATACGAATATGACGAGCCGAGCATATTGAACCTGGCGGCCAGTTACAACATAACGCCGGCATGGAGTTTTGGAGCCAAGCTGCGGTATAATTCAGGGCCGTTCGCGGAGAGCATAAAAAGCAGTTTTTTTGACGGCATAGGCATCTGGCATCCCGTTTTAAACGAGACCGACGATACAAGGCTCGGGGATTACCTGCGCCTTGACCTGCGGACGGATTATACGTTTTGTTTCGAAGGATGGAGATTGAACCTGTATCTTGAAATAATCAACGCGTTGAACCGGCAGAATCCGGCGGGGACACTGTCCCCGGAGTTCGGTTATACCGGCGGCCCCGATCAGATAAACAATCTTCCCAGGCTGATATATTTCGGGATGGAGTTTGAGTTTTAGTTGGTGTATAATTGCATTACGATAACTGGCGGGCCATACACTAAATTTTGGGAGTGAAAATGCCATCCGACAACATTTCATTGAAATCGAAAAAAATAACCGCAAGATTACCATTTCTTTATTTATTTATCCTGTTTGCATTCATAGGATGTGTCAATAAACAATCGCAAGTAGAAGCCCAATTCGGGAAAGGGGACAAAATGTCAAAGAAAATCCTTGTAGCCTACGGTTCATTTGCGGGATCCACGGCGGAGACCGCGGTATTTATCGGGAAGAAACTCTCTGAAAAAGGGATGACGGCCGACGTCAAGCCGGTTGAAAAGATAAAGACGATCGAGGGTTATGACGCGGTCATAATCGGCTCCGCAGTTGAGATGGGGAAGCTTAAAGGCTCGGTTATAAGGTTCACGGAGAAGAACAAGGCGGCCCTAACAAAAGTGCCGGTGGCGATATTCGTTGTCTGCCTGACAATGCAGAAGGATACCCCGGAAAACAGGAAGACCGTCTCGGCGTACCTGGACCCGATTAAAGCCATAGTGAAGCCGGTTGGCGAAGGGTTATTTCCGGGCAGGATAAGATATAAGGATATTCCATTCCCGCAGAGCATTTTGACATTGATGCCGGCATTTAAGAAGGCCGTGCCGGAGGGGGATTGGATGAATTGGGGGGCTGTCGAGGCGTGGGTGGGGGAAGTGGAAGGGAAGATGTGAATTAAAAAAATGGATAAATAACCGGAGAATGCATGAGCATAACCATATATATGAATTTACATTGACTTCACAGCTCTGCGGTTCTAATATGTTTACATGGAAAATAAAACAAACAAACTTTTATTTAAAAATATTCGGCCATTTTTATTTGCAATAATTCTCTTTTTGTTTTTAGTTTCCTCTCTCTTCGCCCGTGACGTAAAAGTCAGGGTTTTCTCAAAATACGACATCCGGGATGCCGTTATAACCTCCGAGGATAAAACTCATGGTAAATGTGTTTTAAGATTGGAAGGGGATGTTATCCGGGCCGATTATGGCGGCAATAACACTGAAAAGGGTACGGATATACGGCTTTTTAGCGGCTCTTATGGCCGTTACACCATCTCTGCCGCCGGGCAAAAACGACGTTTTCCCGGGAGCATAAATGCCGTCATATTAAAGGATGAGAAGGGCATCGCCCTAATAACCACCATCGATATCGAGGATTATGTCCCCTGCGTCCTTGCTTCCGAAGAGGACGATTCCATGTTCACCCCCGAACTTGCCAAGGCCCACTCCGTTGTCATAAGGACATTCGCCGCCTTGAATAACAACCGGCATAAATATTACGATTTTTGCGACCTCACACATTGCGAGGTTTTCAAGGGGATCCCTGCTGACGAGAAGAAATGGGACGCGGCCGCCGCTGCAACAAGAGGCATTATATTATCCGGCGATTGCGCAAAGGATTCCGCCTATTTTTCCGCCTGCTGCGGCGGCATCACCGAGAATGCCGGGGAGTTTTCCACGGGTCGGGCCGGAAAATGCGGGGAGAGCATTCAGGATGTCATGGACGGCATTCCTTTGTGCAAGGACCACAGGTATTTTCGGTGGGTCAAAACCGTTACCCGGCGGGAGCTTGAAACCGCGCTTTCATCTTTCGTCGAGGATAAGGACCCGGAGGTCACGGGCCTTACGATTTCAGCCCGCACTGCCTCGGGCAGGGCGAAACAGCTGAAATTTTATTATAAATGCCCGGAGGGCGAGAAAAACACCGTGGTCGACGCCAACAGGTATTTTTCCGTTTTCGGCAAGGAAGCAGGCTGGGCATTAATACCCTCCAAATTCTTCGAGGTGGAAAAGCAGGGAGATGTTTATGTTTTTACCGGCAGGGGACATGGCCACGGCGTCGGACTTTGCCTTCAGGGGGCGCACACACTCAGCCTCATGGGCAAAAGCTACAGGCAGATACTGGAATTCTATTTCCCAAACTTGGGAACAAAGCAATTGTACTGAAAGCTTAATGACCAGCAAAAGACTGCTAGAAGTTGTGTATAAATTTATAACGCTCTTTTCCTCTCCCCTTGTGGGAGAGGATACAGGAGAGGGGAACAGAGAAAACATAGGCATCATCACCCTCTCCCCTCAAGGGAGAGGGAATCATATCATAAACTTTTGACAAAATCCCGTATTTAACATATTATGATATTATTAATAATCTACTAAATCGGCATGCGATGAAAGGCAACTAAATGGAAAAAACCAAAGGATTCAAACTTCCGGAGATGTTCCGCGCTCTCAATTCCAGGAACTACCGCCTCTTTTTCATGGGGCAGGGAACCTCCCTTATCGGCACGTGGCTTCAGACCACGGCCATGAGCTGGCTCGTTTACAGGCTCACCGGCTCTGCGTTTTTGCTCGGCGTCGTGGGGTTCTGCTCGCAGTTGCCCTTGCTGGTGCTCTCCCCTTTTGCCGGAGTCCTCTCCGACAGGTGGAAACGCCGCACCATCCTGCGCTTCACGCAGTCGCTGGCCCTTATTCAGGCCTCAATAATGGCGGTGCTTGTCATAACCAACGTGGTTCAGCCCTGGCACATAATCATACTATCCGTTTTTCTCGGCACCGTGAACAGTTTTGACATACCCGCCAGGCAGTCCTTCATGATGGAAATGGTGGAGGACAAGAACGACCTGAGCAACGCCATATCGCTGAATTCGGCCCTGGTAAATTCCGCCAGGCTCATCGGACCGGCAATCGCCGGAATATTGATAGCCCTTGTGGGCGAGGGGGTTTGCTTTACCCTGAACGCCCTGAGTTTTTTGGCCGTGATATACGCACTTAACCGGATGCGGGTGAAAGACAGGCCCGTCACGGGCAAAAGCAAAAAAATACTCTCCGAGCTCAGGGACGGCTTTAAATATGTCAGCGGTTTCAGGCCCTTAAGGTCGATGCTGCTCAACATGTCGCTTGTCACCCTGATTGGGTTGCCGTATGCCACTCTTATGCCGGTATTTGCCAAGAATATTTTCCACGGCGGACCGCACACCATGGGGTTCCTCATTTCATCGATAGGCGCCGGTGCGCTTTGCGGCGCGTTTTACCTTGCCTCGCGTAAAAGCGTGCTTGGGCTCGGAAGGCTCATTTCCATTGCAGAGGCGGTTTTCGGCGCCGCCGTCATTACGTTTTCATTCACAACGATACTGCCCCTGGCGATGCTGGCGCTTTTCTGCGCCGGCGTGGGCATGGTCGTCATGATCGCCTCAAGCAACACCATACTGCAGACCATAAGCGAGGAGGCCATGCGTGGCAGGGTCATGAGTTTTTACGCCATCGCCGCCGGGGTCTCGACATTCGGGAACCTTATATACGGAAGCATTGCCGCTGCCATAGGCGCGCCGCGGGCTCTTACCATCGGCGGGAGCGTTATAATGGTCGGTGCGCTGATATTCGCCAGGGAGCTGCCGCAGATGGGAAAACTCATAAGGCCGATATACATAAAACAGGGTATAATCAAGGATATAGAGATGGAAGCCGCGGCCGGCCCCATAGACACCATCGAAGGCAGGTAACGTTCGAGGCTTTTTTGAAACCCGGCCAAACAAAATAAAAAACGCGTTATTAATATGGAACAAATTCCGGCGAAAATCTGTCATATACAGTGTTCACTATTATATATATTTTACTAAAACGGGGTGGTTTGGTGCGGAAAATGGGGTTGTTCATGATTTTGTCTGCTTGCGCCATGCTGATGCCGTTGATTTCTTTTGCGGACAATAACGGCCCTTCCATTAACAAACAACAACTGCACAACCACATCCCGAAGGACGTCGCCTCTTCAAAACAACTTGAAAGGCTCGACGGGGGAAAAAAAATAACCCTTGCCGTAGGCCTGCCGCTGCATAACAGGGACGCACTTAAGGTTTTTCTGGCCGACATAAGCAACCCAAAAAGTAAAAATTACCGCCATTATTTGACTTCGCGGCAATTCATCGACAGGTATGCTCCTACGCAGGAAGAATACGCGAAAGCCAGGGATTTTTTAAGGTCAAAGGGGATGAAAATAATCGGCGAGTTCAAGGACAGGATGCTCATAAACGCGGAGGGCGCCGGCTCGGACGTGGAGAGCGCGTTCAGCGTGAAGCTTTACAATTACCGCAGGCCCGACGGCACCGAATTTTACGCGCCGGATGCTGAGCCTTCCGTGGACGCGGACGTCCCCATCGAGCACATAAACGGGCTCAACAGCGCGGTTGTCATAAAGACCAGCGCGACCACCGGAACCGGTCCCAA
>Ga0181535_10007048_pt1 | contig 11411 bp, 10 predicted proteins | sample PEATcosm2014_Bin_44_FD_119774 | JGI IMG/M metagenome (GOLD analysis project Ga0181535, IMG submission 119774) | Peatland microbial communities from MTU Mesocosm Facility, Houghton, MI, USA - PEATcosm2014_Bin17_30_metaG | ecosystem: Environmental > Terrestrial > Soil > Wetlands > Peat | place...
AAGCTTTCAAGAACGCGAGCGACGAGCGTAGGCGCGCTGTCGATACTGGTAACGACAATCCATCTACTAACGTTGACATCCTTATTAAAAGACTTTTAGCGATAGCTGCACTGGCCTCTCGATAAATCGTTTTATAAGAGGACTCCCGGAAGAGTGCCGCGATGACCGAGAGCTCGTCAGGCTCGAACAGCCGTTGAAGACCATTTCGCCGACGATGCCATTCTATCCTCACAGCGTGAGCATGGTTCTGTCGGATAAGGCATGGCCGGCGCGAGAGCTGAACAGGTCAGCCAGCTTGCGCGGCGTCGTATCGATCCGCTCCTGGCCGCTGATATTCAAAACCAACCGTCCGGAATCCATCATGACCGTGCGGTTTCCGAAGCCGAGCGCCATGCTCATGTCGTGGGTGATCATGAGGGCCGTCAGGCCGTTCTCCGCGACGATCTGCCTGGTGATTCCCAGGACCTTGACGGAGGTGGCGGGATCGAGGGCCGCGGTGTGCTCGTCCAGCAAGAGCAGCTTAGGTTTCGCGATGGTCGCCATGAGCAGCGAAGCCGCCTGCCTTTGTCCTCCTGAGAGCAGGCCCATCTTGGTTTTCATCCGGTTCTCGAGCCCGAGGTCGAGGCTGGCCAGCAGTTCCCGAAAATGGGCACAGTCGCGGCGGTTCACCGCGAAAAACGACTTGGACGCGTTGCGCGTATACGCCATGGCGAGGTTTTCTTCGATGGTCATGCTGGGCGCGGTTCCGCGCAGGGGATTTTGATAGAGACAGCCGATGTCGATGGCCCGCCTGTGATCCTTGAAGTAGGTAATATCCTCTCCGTCCAGGAGGATCCGGCCGCGGTCCGGCAGGAATTTGCCGAGGATCGCATTGAAGAGGGTGGATTTGCCCGCGCCGTTGGACCCGAGGATCGTGATGAACTCGCCCCGCTCGGCTTCCAGCGAAAAGTCGTCCAGCGCGACTTTTTCGTTGGGAGTGCCCGCCTCGAAACGTTTAGTGAGATGACTGACTACGAGCTCTGCGCTCATCGGCCCCCCCTCTCTTCCGAGCGGACCCTTTCTCCCGAACGCCTCCGGCTCCACGCGAGGGATTTTTCCTTGATCAGCGGCAGCACCAGAGCGACGGTGACGATCAGGGCCGACAGGAGCTTGACCGTGTAGCTCGGCATGTCGATCTGATAGGCCGCCTGCAGGATGATCCGATAGATTTCCGAGCCGACGACGGCGGAGACGAGGCCCGCGCTGACGCCTCGCCTGCCGAAGAGGGCCTGTCCGATGATCACCGAGGCCAGGCCTACCACCAGCATGCCGCTTCCGTTGCCGAGGTCGGCGTAGCGTTGCTCTTGGCAAAGCATGGCTCCGGACAGCGCCACCAGGCCGTTGGCCAGCATGATCCCGATGCTGCGGGTCAGATCGGCGTTGATGGACGAGGAACGGACCATCTCCTCGTTGTCCCCCGTGGCCCGGATGGCGATCCCCAGCCTGGTCTTGAAGAAGACCGCCAGCAGCGCCACGCACAGCCCCAGGATCAGGGCAGAAAACAGCAAGGCGGATACATCGCCGTTTCCGGTGACCGCGAACATCTTGTATACCGTCCGGCTGGCCATCGGTACGGGGTCGCCGTTCTTATTGGGCACCATGCTCTGCAGATAGAGGTTGGCCTGTCCGCCCAACACCATGTAGTTGACGGTGTACAGGCCCGTCATAGTCAGGATGCCCGACAGGATGGGGTTGATGCGCAGCTTCGTCTGCAAGAGGCCGGTGACCAGACCCGCCAGCATGCCGGCCAGGGCGCCGGCGAACAAGGCCAGGATGGGATGCCCGGCCACCGTGACCAAGGCGCAAACCGTCATGCCGAAGACGAAACTGCCGTCGATGGTCAGATCGGGGGTGTTGAGGATGCGAAACGCGATGAAGACGCCCAAGGCCATGGGCGCGTACACCGTGCCCTGGCCCAGGGCGGATATCAACATGTCGAGATAAGACATACCGGAGGATCTATTTGCCGAAGCGGCTGGTGCCGTCCTTCTCGACCAGCACCTTGTAGCTCTTGAGCACCTCGGCGCTCAGCTGCAGCTTGAGCCTTTCGGCCGCCTGAAGGTTCACGAACTTGGCGTAGTCGCTGAGAGTCTCATAGGGGAGCGCGGAAGGCGAGGTGCCGCCGGCCACTTTCAGGACCAGGGCGGCCACCTGCTTGCCGAGCTGGACATAGTCGATTCCGATGGTGGCCAGACCGCCGTCGGCCACCATGGAGTCGGCGCCGCAATAGATGGGGACGCCCTTGGCATAGGCCGCATCGGTATAGGTGGGCATGGCGGAGGCGATGGTGTTGTCGTTTCCGGTGTAGAGAGCGTCCACTCCCTTGGACAGCAGCTTGTTCACGGCCGCCTGCAGATCCGTCGCCGCGGCGATGGACGCTTCCTCATAGGCGATGCCGCTTTTGTCGCAATAGGCCTTGGCCGCCTTGATGGTCGAGACGGAATTCGTCTCGCTGGAAGTGTAGAGGAACCCGATCTTCTTGTATTTGGGTTGAAAGTCGGACACGAGCTGGACGATCTTGTCCGAAGGGATGCTGTTGGAAACCCCGGTGATGTTCCTGCTGTCCTCGCCGGTCAAACCCGCGGCTACGGGATTCGAGACGGCGGCGAACACGATGGGAGTGTCGGTGCCCCCGAACACGCTCTTGGCGCTCTGCGCGGCGGGCGTGGCGATGGGAACGACGATGTCCACTCCCTTGTTCCTGGCGTTCTGGAAAATCGTCGCCAAGGAGGAAGTGTCGCCGTGGGCGTCCTGGGTGACGATCTCGAAGTTGCGCCCCGAAGCCTTGAGCTCGGCGACAATGGTGTCGCGGATCTGATCCAAGGACTTGTGGCTCAAGGGCTGTACGATGGCGACCCTGACCTTGGCGGGGAAGGCGGCGCCGGAGAGCCCGATGATGACCGCGAGACCCAAGGCTGCGACGAGTACAGAAGAAATGATGGGCTTGAGTTTGTTCATTCGCTACTCCTTAGCCATTCCAAACCTCGGTTAGTTTTGGAATTGGCTTTGCAGTTTCTCGCGCTTCTTGTATTCTTTTAGAAGCGCTACGAAATCTGCGCAATTTCAAGGTAGCAATTTCAAAATGCATCTGCATTTTGAAATTGCCTCTCCTGTTCAGCCATTTCTTGCGCTAGTGCGATGTGCTTGCGAATGATATCGCAGGATCCGCTCAGCTGAGCCAACTCTTCCCGGTCAAGGGCCAGCTCGATGACAGCTTCGATTCCGCCTCGTCCTACCTGGCAGGGGACGCCGCAGTGCAGGCCCCGCTGGCCATACTCGCCCTCCAGGAAGGCCGAAAGCGGCAAAATGCGTTTCTCGTCCTCGAGGACGCAGCGACACAACACGGACAGCGCCTGACCGATCCCGAACTCCGTGGAGCCCTTCCCGTTGATGATATCCATGCCGCTCAGACGGGTGCGCTGTAGAAGAGCCGATCGATCCAGATTCGGAAACGCCTCGAAGGGCCTTCCCCCGATGCTGATCTGGGAAAACGGGATCATCGACGAATCGCCGTGCTCGCCCAGGGACAGTGCCCTGATGTCCGCCCGGCCGATGCCCGTTTCTTCCGACAAGAGGCGCACGAGGCGCGCGGTGTCCAGCAGGGTGCCCGTTCCGAAGGCCCGTGCCCGAGGCAGCCCCAGCCCCCTTCGGACATAGTTCGCCACGATGTCCGCGGGGTTGGTGATGGTGATGACGATTCCGCCCGGATCCAGAGGCTTGAGGATGGCCAGGAGCTCGTGGAGCATCTTGACCGAACTCCCCAGCAGATCAAGTCGCGTCTGTCCGGGCAGTCTCGGTTCGCCGATGGCGATGACCACGATGTCGGCGTCGGCACAGTCCGAATAGGCCCCGGCCCTGACCTGGGAAGTCGAAGGCGGAAACGATAGGGCATCCGAAATGTCCAGAACCTGAGCCTTGGCTTTCGGTTCGTCCTTGTCGATCAGCACGATCTCGCGGCCGACAGCTCCAGCGGCCAGGGACATCGCGCAGTGCGATCCGACGTGTCCGGCGCCGACTATGGCGATTTTCCCTTGGCTGCTCATCTTCATACTACCTGCCTGCGCCAAAAGCCGGGGACTCGAGCAATCTTTCTGGTTGTTTCTCTGCGACAATACAAAATGCTTGACCGACTATAGCGGGTCGGCAACCAAGCGTCAAGCACGAACAGTGGGGTGACAGCCGAGGTTCTGGGCTCAGAAGGACGTCGATCCCCTCATCAAGATGGCGATCATCCAAAAACCGCACACGGCTGACTCGAAAATGCCTTATCGTGGAGATGATGGTTGCTGTAAATTTGTCCAACGGGCGAGGTCTTGAGCGTCATTGGCTACAGGAGGGCCACCACGAAATATATCTTGTTGCTGCACGTAAAGGAGGATGGCGATAGGAGTCCCGCCGCAAACCATGGTGTGGTCGAGGTTCGTCCGCTCATGACGTATTTCACGGCAGACAGGCAGAATGGCCGCGGAAACGCTGGAGCTCATCAAAAAAGAAGCGGGTGACACGGTTAAGGTCGTCCTAAAGGAAAGACTCGGGTGAAGCGCCGCCATCGCTAGGGAATGTCTCACGCCGCTTTAAGTTTGTAGGGTCCGCATTGCGAATAAACACGCAAGCACAAGAATACCAAGGCACCATGCGAGCGCAATCCAAATGCTATTGCCAACTGGCTGGCCTGACAATAGTGCGCGGATCGCTCCCACTATCGAAGTCACCGGTTGGTTTTCGGCAAAGGCGCGAACAACCGGACGCATCGATTGGGTTGGAACAAACGCCGAGCTGATAAACGGCAGGAAAATAATCGGATAGGAGAAGGCGACTGCGCCATCCACCGATTTTGCGGACAATCCGGCAATCGCCGCGATCCATGTCAAGGCCAGCGTAAACAGCGCGAGCATACCGGCCACGGCGAGCCATGACAGCACCCCCGCCGACGAGCGGAAGCCCATAATGAGCGCTACGAGAATGATGACGACAACCGAAATCGCGTTGGATACCAGCGAAGTCAGCACATGCCCCCACAGCGCGGCCGAACGCGCAATCGGCATGGAGTGGAACCGATCGAAGATGCCGCTTTGCATATCCATAAACAGATGGTAAGCCGTATAGGATATGCCGCTTGCAATCGCAATCAGCAAGATACCGGGCAACAGGTAATTCACATAGTTATCCGTACCGGTTTGAATGGCACCGCCGAGCACATAGACGAACAGCAGCATCATAGCAATCGGCATGATGGTTACCGTGATGATGGTGTCCATGCTGCGGAAAATATGACGCATGGAACGCCCAAGCATAACGCCCATATCGCTGAAAAAATGTTTCTTGACGGCTTCCATTTACTTTCCCCCTTTTTCCCCGACGATTGCGAGGAATATTTCCTCCAAAGTCGGCTCTTTTTCCACATATTCCACCTTTGCGGGCGGGAACAGTTTTTTCAATTCCGCGAGCGTGCCGCCGGCGATGATCCTTCCATCATGCAGAATGGCGATTTGATCGGCAAGCTGCTCGGCTTCCTCCAACTGCTGCGTGGTAAGGAATACCGTCGTGCCGCCGTCGGCAAGTTCTTTGACGACCTTCCAGACCTCGATGCGCCCCTCGGGGTCGAGCCCGGCGGTCGGCTCGTCGAGGAAAATGAGCTGCGGTTTTCCCGCAAGGCTCATTGCGATGTCGAGCCTGCGGCGCATACCCCCCGAATAGGTGGAAACCCTGCGGTCGGCGGCGTCGGCCAGGCCGAGGCGGTTCAGCAGGTCATCCGCCACCTGACGCGGATTTTTGATATGCCGCAGTTTGGCGATCATTATGAGGTTTTCCCGCCCGGTCAAAATCTCGTCCACGGCGGCGAACTGCCCGGTAAGGCTTATCGACTGCCGCACATAGTCGGGCTTTAACGCAACGTCGAATCCGTTTACGGCTGCGGTTCCGCCGTCCTGTTTGAGCAGTGTGGTGAGGATTTTGACGATCGTCGTCTTGCCCGCGCCATTGGAGCCGAGCAGGGCGAAAATGCTGCCCCTTTCCACCTCGAAATCTACGCCTCTTAGGACATGAAGCTTTTTATAGGACTTTTGCAGCCCTTTTACATGAATTGAATTGTTTGGCATATTCTTCTCCTCCTTATATGATGGTAACCTTTGACAAATCGAAATCGACTCCCAAACCTTTGAGCGCGGCGTAGGTCAGCTTGTCCATCATCGCGCCGTCAAAGTTGATGGTTGCCATGGCACGGTAGTTTTTATTGGTTAAGGCAAACGCCGGACGGAAAGATACATTTCTCAGTGTCGCGCCCTTAAACGTAACTTCGTTCAGCGCTGCCTTGTCAAACCTGACGCCGATGAAGGTCAGCCCGTCCAGGCGCAAGCCCCGCAGATCGGAATACTTGAAGTCCACGCCGTCGAAAATACAGTTCACAAAGATCGTTTTTCTCAGGTCGGTCATCGTTAGGTTGACGTCGGTCAGCTTTACATCGATGAATTTGGCCCCGGCCAGCTCCGACTGGCTGATATTGGTACGCACAAGGGTTGATTGATGGAAGCTCGCACCCGACAGATCAAGAGTATAAAAATTGCAGTCTGTCAGATTTGCGCCGTCAAAATTGGCTTCACGCACATCGCTGCTCTTAAACGAGCTGCCTTTCAGATCCGCGCCCGAGAAATCGGAGCCGCGTAGTGCGCTTGCCGTGAACTTTCCATTGTGTGCAACAACGCCTGCGAAATCGCTCTTCGGCAGGTTACTCGCACTGAAGTTTGTCACAACCTGCCGTTCCAGCGAACGGGAAAGATTGGCGACCTCCAGTACCGTTTGCTCGATGTCACCGATGCCGTCGATGGTCATCTCAAAAGCCGTTTCATCGTCCTTGCCCTCGGCCTTGAGTGCATTGAATCGCTCCCGCAAATCGGAGAGCAGGTCGGCCTTTAGTTCATCGACGCTTTTTACCCCGTCGTATGGCGCAAAAACACCGTTCAAATACAGGATCAATTTCTCGTCCATATCGTCCGTCTCCTTACAATAAGTAGTCGAGTACGCGTTTTGCATACTCCCAATTGCTTTTGTTGGCGGCGTACGTGGCTTTACCTTTCTTGGTGATCTTGAAATACTTGCGCCGTCCGCCCTGAGATTCATCGCCCCAATACCACTCAATATTGCCGTCCGTCTCGAGCCGCCGGACGCTGGAGTACATTGTCGCTTCCTTTAACTCATACTCGCCGCCCGAGCGCTCGGCGATCAGTTTGACGATTTCGTATCCATAGCGATCTGCTTCGAATAAAAGACGTAAAACCATCGTGTCGGTATGTCCGCGCAGCAGGTCGGATGTGATCGTGTTCTCGCTCATATCGCCATCTCCATGATGCTATAATACGACATACTACTATGACAGTCAATATACTACTTTATTCAACATACGATGACTGATTTTATACAGATACGTTATTGCACAACAAACATAAAAAAGCCGCTGCAGCTGGCTGAAACTAGCGGGCGGCGCTCCTACCCCCGACGCCGAGCCCGATACTCGCCGAGCACATTTTCTTTTATTGACTTGACAGGTTACAAAGGTACCTGTATATTCCAGACCAGAAGGTACCTTCATACTAGGTTTAATACGGAGGAAGGATATGGACAACGATACACATGATCTTCTCGAGCAGCTTTTCCGACTGGCGGGCTTGCTGCGCCGCAGGACTGTACAGATGCACGGGGAGCGCGGCCCCTTAAGTTCGCCACATCAAGGGCAGGGTAGAGTTTTGGCTCTCCTAAAGCTTAAGCCCGAAGTCAGCCAAAAAGAGCTCTCGACCATACTGGATATTCGATCCCAGTCCTTAGGCGAGTTCCTCGCCAAGCTCGAGCACCAGGGATACATAACGCGGACGCCCTCGGAAGAGGATCGCCGCGGCATGAATATCAGCCTGACCGAGGCTGGCAAGGCTGCATCGGAAAAGCAGGACGAGAAGGCTGATTTTGATTCCTTCTTCGACTGCCTTAAGCCCGAGGAGCAAAAGAAGCTCGGCGAGTTTCTCGAGCGCTTGAGCCGGCGCCTCGAGGAAGAGATCGCGGCTGCCGGCGGAGATGGAGATTTACAGGCTGCCTTCGACGCGAGGCACAGAGGCTTCGGTCGCCCCGGCGGATTCCCCGGCTTCGACCGGGGCAATGGCGGGGACAGGCGGCCGCCCTTCGGCGGTCGAGGCTTCGGTCGCCCTGCGGCGGAGGATGAGTAGACCCTAGGCTTTTTCCGGATAAAAGCGACGTGACTCAAGGCGCCTTCGGGCGCCGCGATGGCGGGATCCATATCCCGCAGGGAGAGGTGTACATGAAGCGATTGACTAAGTATCTCTTGCCCTACCTGGGCATAATTATTGCGACTATCGCCCTGCTCTTCGGGCAGGCGAACTGCGATCTCGCCCTGCCTGATTACATGTCGAGGATAGTCAACATCGGCATACAGCAGGGCGGTGTCGAGGGCTCGGTGCCGGCCGCGATGCGGCAGAGTACGATGGAAAGGCTCGTCCTGGGCATGGACGAGACAAGCGCCACGCGCCTCTCGAGCGACTACGCGTACATCCTGCCGGGAACGGAAGCGGCGAAAAAATATCTCGGCACGTATCCTGCGGCGGCGAGGGAGAGCGTCTGCGTCTTGAAGAACCCGAACAAGGCTGAGCGCGTATGGCTCGATGAAACACTGCCTAAGGCCATGGCCGCCGCCCCCGATTTTCGAACGGCCCATGCAGGCACGGCGGCGGTCAAGGCCGAGTACCTGGCAATGGGCATGAGCGAGGCTTCGATCCAACGCGGCTACATGGTAAAGACTGGCGGGATGATGCTCATCCTGGCCCTGCTCAGCGCCCTCGCCGCAGTCCTCGTGGGTTACCTTTCCTCGCGGCTGTCCGCGGGGCTCGCGAAGGATCTGCGATCGGCGGTCTTCGCCAAGGTCGAGGGCTTCTCCCAGCGCGAGTTCGACCAGTTCTCCACCGCCTCGCTGATAACGAGGACCAACAACGACGTGATGCAGGTGCAGATGATCGTCGTCATGCTGATACGCTCGGTGGTCTATCCGCCCCTGATCGGCGTGGGCGGCATCATCCACGCCCTGGGCAAGAACGCCTCCATGTGGTGGGTCATCGCCCTGGCAGTGGCCGTCCTCGTCTCCCTCGTCGCGATCATCTTCAAGATCGCGGTGCCGAAGTTCAAGATCGTCCGCAAGCTCGTAGATCGGCTTACGCTCGTGAGCCGAGAGCGGCTCACGGGCATGATGATCTCCCGCGCCTTCAACACGCAGGCGATCGAGGAGGAGCGCTTCGACGGGGCGAACGGGGACCTGACGCGGAACTCGCTCTTCGTCAACCGCGTCATGGCCTTCATGATGCCGACGATGATGCTCGTCATGAACGGAGTCTCACTCCTCATCATCTGGATAGGCTCGAAGCAGGTCGCGCAGTCGGCGATGCGCGTCGGCGACATGATGGCCTTCATGCAATACGCGATGCAGATCGTCATGGCCTTCCTCATGATGTCGATGATCTTCGTCATGCTGCCGAGCGCGGCGGTCTCGGCCGACCGCGTGGCCGACATCCTCGACACCGAAGCCTCGCTCAGCGATCCCGAAGAGAGCAAGTCCTTCGGCGGCGCCTTTTCAGGGACCGTGGAGTTCCGCGACGTGCGCTTCAGGTACCCGAACGCCGAGGAGGATGCGCTGCGCGGCATCAGCTTCGTGGCTAAGCCCGGGCAGACGACTGCGATAATAGGCGCGACAGGCGCGGGGAAATCGAGCATCGTGAACCTCGTGCCGCGCTTCTACGATGTCAGCTCGGGCTCAGTCCTCGTGGGAGGAATAGACGTGCGCGAGCTCGGCCAAGGCGAGCTTCGCGAAAAGATAGGCTATGTCCCGCAGAAGGCCAGCCTGTTCTCCGGGACGATAGAATCCAATCTCCGCTTCGCGGACGAGAACGCCACTCTGGAGGATATCAGCTCCTCTTCCGCCATTGCCCAGGTCGCCCAGTTCATCGACTCCAGCCCCAAGGGCATGGCCACGGCCATCGCCCAAGGCGGCGACAACGTCTCGGGCGGCCAGAGGCAGCGTCTGTCGATAGCGCGAGCCCTTGTGAAGAAACAGCCCGTCCTGATTTTCGACGACTGCTTCTCGGCCCTCGACTTCAAGACGGACTCCGCCCTGCGTAAGGCCCTCAAGGCGAAAAGGAAGGTGAGCACGATCATCATCGTCACGCAGCGCGTGGCGACGGTCATGCAGGCCGACCAGGTGATAGTTCTCGACGAGGGCAAGGTGGTCGGCTCAGGCGACCACGCATCATTGATGAAAGGCTGCGAGACCTACCGCGAGATCGCGCTCTCCCAGCTCAGCCAGGAGGAAATACTATGAGCGATATCAATACAACCAGAAATGGAGCGGGCCCCGCGAAGGGCGGGAATGGCCCGAGCGGGCGCGGCGGCGGCTTCGGAGGCCGAGGGGGCGGCTTTGGAGGGGGCGGTCATGGGATGATGATGAGCGACGAGAAGGCCCGCAACTTCAAGGGTACGATGCGCAAGCTCCTCGCGTACCTGGGGCGCTACAAGATCGCCATCGTCGCCGTCCTGATCATCTCCCTCGCCTCGACTCTGTTCTCGATCCTCGGCCCCAAGATACTCGGAATGGCGACGACGAAGCTCTTCGAAGGCGTCATGGCCATGGCCGCGGGCTCAGGCGGCATCGACTTCGGCGCCATCGGGCGGATAGTCCTCATCACCCTCGGGCTCTACGTCCTCTCGGCGGCCTTCACCTACGTCCAAGGCTGGATCATGGCCGGCATCTCGACCAAGATTTCGTACAGGCTCCGGAAAGACATCTCCGAGAAAATGGACAGGCTGCCCCTCAGGTACTTCGACGCAACTACTCACGGCGAGCTTTTGTCGCGGATAACCAACGATGTCGACGTGGTCAACCAGACCCTGAGCCAGAGCCTGATGCAGCTCATCTCTTCGGCCGTGACGGTCGTAGGCGTCATCGCGATGATGCTCTCGATCAGCTGGATCCTCACCCTCGTCGCACTGGTCGTCATGCCCATATCCCTTCTCTTCGTGACCGCTTTAGTCAAGAAGTCGCAGAAGCTCTTCAAGGAGCAGCAGGCCTACCTAGGCAAGGTCAACGGCCATGTCGAGGAAATGTACGGCGGTCACCTGGTCATCAAGGCCTTCAATGCCGAAAAGCGCAGCATCGCGGTTTTCGAGGCTTATAACGCCAAGCTCTACGGGGCGGCCTGGTCCTCGCAATTCATCTCGGGCCTCATGATGCCCCTGATGTCCTTGGTCGCCAACCTGGGCTATGTGGTGATCACGATCCTCGGGGGAAGCCTCGCGCTCAGGAAGGTCATCACCGTCGGCGACATTCA
>Ga0181535_10007049_pt1 | contig 11407 bp, 8 predicted proteins | sample PEATcosm2014_Bin_44_FD_119774 | JGI IMG/M metagenome (GOLD analysis project Ga0181535, IMG submission 119774) | Peatland microbial communities from MTU Mesocosm Facility, Houghton, MI, USA - PEATcosm2014_Bin17_30_metaG | ecosystem: Environmental > Terrestrial > Soil > Wetlands > Peat | place...
GGTCGGAATCGAACCGACGGATGAGGCTTTTGCAGAGCCCTGCCTTACCACTTGGCTACCCCGCCGTTAGGGGGCACACACTCTAATTTCCTTTCGCCACCCGCGCAAGTTCAATCCCCGCCATTTCCCTTTTATTTTTGCGGCGCCCCGTCGCCACCCCCCAACCGGTGACGCTGCCGCCACAATTCCCCAGGTTTGAAAATCCCCGCCGGCGTGATGATCCCCGTGATCAGCTCCGCCGGCGTCACGTCGAAACCCGGATTGCGCGCCGGGCTCATGGCGTTCGCCACCCGCACATACACGCGCCGCGCGCCTCGCGGACGCCCCGCCCCGCCTTGCGGATTCGCCGGCACGCCCCACGCGCCCAGCACCTCCTCCTGGCGCCGCTCCTCGATCGGAATGTCCCCGCCGCGCTTCAGTTTCCAGTCAATGGTCGAAAGCGGTATCGCCACGTAAAAGGGAATCCGGTGCCGCGCTGCCAGCACCGCCTTGGTGTAGGTGCCGATCTTGTTGGCCACCTCGCCCGTGCGGCCCAGCACGCGGTCGCTGCCCACGATCACCAAGTCAATCTCCCCGCGTTGCATCAGGTGCCCGGCCGCGTTGTCCGCGATGATATGATGGGGAATCTTCTGCTCCGCCAGCTCCCATGCCGTCAGCGAGGCGCCTTGCAACCGCGGCCGCGTCTCGTCGCAGAACACGTGGAACCGCTTCCCCTGCTCTTGCGCCGCGTACAACGGCGCCGTCGCCGTGCCAATATCCACAAATGCCAGCCAGCCGGCGTTGCAATGCGTCAAAACGTTCATCCCGTCGCGAATCAGCCGCGCCCCGTGCCGCCCGATCTCCGCGCAATGCCGCACGTCCTCGTTCGCAAATTCCTCCGCCGCCGCCACCGCCAGCGCCTGCTGCTCCGCCACCGTGCCCCCGCGCGCCATTTCCCGGCGCACGCCGTTCATGGCATTCACCGGATCCACCGCGGTGGGCCGGGCGCCGGCCAGGGTTTGAAATACGGTCTCCATGTGGGCGGAAAACTTCCGCACCTCGCCCCCCCGAAACGCCAGCGCCCCCTGCGCCAGCCCGTAGGCCGCCGCCGCGCCAATCGCCCCCGCGCCGCGCACCACCATGTCGCTGATGGCCCGCGCCGTCTCGCGGTAATTCCTCGTCCCAATGATCTTAAACTCGTGCGGCAACAGGCGCTGCTCGATGAGCCGCACGGAATTGGCGGTGGCGTCGAACGTGACGGTGCGAAAGGATTCGGTGCGCCCGCGAACAGTCACCTTCATGAGGTTCAGCGGGATTTGGCCTTCAACTGCCGGATCTTGGCCTTGAGGTCGTCGAAAACCGGCTGCGTGCGGAGCGGCTTCAGATCCGGGTCCTTGGCCAGCCAGTCAAAATCGCGATAGCCGAGCTGCAGGGCCCTCTCGAGGGCGCCGGCCGCATGGTCAATTTCCCCGGCCAGCGAATAGCTGCACGCCAGATTGTAAAACACCAGCGGGTTACCCGGCTCCAGCCGCGCCAGCCGTTCGTCCACCTTCAAGCCCTCGTTGATGCGCCCGCGCTGCGTGTAATGATCCCCCAGAATCTGCAACGCATCCACATAGTTCGGATCGCGCCGAACCAGACCCTCGACGAACTCGATCTTCGTGTCCAGGTCACGCTCTTCGGCGCGCGTCATTTTCTTTCGGGCGGTATTCTTAGCCGGCATACAACTCCCCGATTTTTTCCAACTCCGCCCACCAAGTCAAGCGGCCGTCGGCAAAATAATTTGTTGGATATTTCCACCCCGATGCCCTATCAGTGGGCTGGTCAGTCGAGGCACCATGAAATGTTTTGTCACCGGCGCATCGGGCTTTATCGGTTCCAATCTAGTGCAGGAATTGCTGGCACGTGGCCACCGCGTCAAGGCACTTTTGCGACCGGGCACCTCGGACCGATGTTTGCCGGGCTGCCAGTTTGACCGCGTGCCGGGCGACCTCCTGGACCGCCCCCTCCTCGAACGCGAACTCGCCGGCTGCGACTGGTGCTTCCATGTGGCCGCCAGCTATCACCTCTGGATGCGCGACTACGCCCCCATGTACGCCGTCAATGTCCAGGGCACCCGCAACGTCCTCGAAGCCGCCGGCCGGGCCGGTTGCAGCAAGATCGTCTATACCAGCACCGTCGGCTGCATCGGCCTGCCCACCCAGGAAAACGGCCGGCTCATCCCCGCCACCGAGGCCGCCACCGTCTCCCCCGACCACCTCAGCGGCGATTACAAGCGCTCCAAATTCCAAGCCGAAGCCGTGGCGATGGAGCTCTTTCGCTCCCGGGGCCTGCCCATCATCATCGTCAACCCCTCCGCCCCCGTCGGCCCGGGCGACGGGAAACCCACCCCCACCGGCCAAATCATCGTGGACTTTCTCAATCGCCGCCTGCCCGCCTATCTGGACACCGGCCTCAACTGGGTGCATGTCCGGGACGTGGCCGTGGGACACATCTTGGCGGCGGAAAAAGGTGCGTTGGGGCATCGCTACATCTTGGGCAATCAGACAGGCAACTGGACCATGCAACAAACCCTCGCCGCGCTGGCCAAAATCACCGGCTTGCCCGCCCCCCAGAGAAAAATGCCCTACTGGCTCGCCCTCCGTATCGCCGAAATCAGCGAAGCCATCGCCCGCTTCACCGGCAAAACGCCCCGGGCCACTCTGGCCGGCGTCCGCATGGCCCGGTACAAAATGTGGTTCGACCCCGCCAAAGCCATCCGCGAACTCGGCCTCCCCCAAACCGCCCCCGAACAAGCCTTTGCCGACGCCGTCACCTGGTTCCGCGCCAACGGCTACGTTAAACGCTGAGCCGCCGGCAGATCCTTGCCTTGGCCTCCACCCAAACCCCGGGGAACCGATCCGTCCCTTTTGTCCTATTTGTCCTTTAGATCGCCGATTCCACCGAGAACAGTATTATCGCTTAATCTTTAACCACTTGTACAAGCCCATCCACAGTCTCAAGCCGCTTTCCGCCCCTCGCCCGATCCGATTCGCGCGCACGCACGGATTCTACTTTTGAACCCCGGAAAATTATGTCACTTTTCTGCCGTGTCAGTTCCAGTCATCACTATTGCCGCCATGCGCGAATGGGAAAAGGCCACTTGGGCAACCGGCCAGACCGAAATTGAAGTCATTCGCCGCGTCGGCGAATGCATCGCCCGCCGCGCCCGCAAACTCACCGGCGATGATGACACCATCCTCATCCTCGCCGGCAAAGGCCACAACGGCGACGACGCCCGCGCGGCCCGCGAGTTCCTGGCCGGCCGCAAGGTGAAGCTGCTCGACCTGCTCCTCCCAGACAGCGATTTGCCGCCCCTGGAAGGCGCCCTCCGGGAAAAGCCCGCCCTGATCATTGATGGTCTGTTCGGCATCGGCCTGGACCGTCCGCTCACCGAACCTTGGGTGCAGATTATTTCCGCCATCAACGCCGCCAGAATCCCGGTGTTGGCCGTGGATGTTCCCTCCGGCCTCAATGCGGATACCGGTATTCCGCAGGGCGCGGCGATTCAAGCGTCCCTCACGCTCACGGTGGGCGCGCCCAAGACGGGCATGCTCGCCTCCCACGCCTGGCCGTTCGTCGGCCGGTTGGAAGTGGCCGAAGACGTCGGCTTGGCCCCCTGCCCGCTCAAAGAAAGCCTGAACTGGACCCAGCCGGGTGATTTTCAAAATTTTCCGCCGCCGCGGCCCGTGGCGGGGCACAAAGGTTCCTTTGGCCACGTGGCCATCGTGGCCGGCAGCCTGGACTATCACGGCGCCGCCATACTGGCCACGCGCGGCGCCCTCCGCGCCCAACCGGGGTTGACCACCGTGTACCCCCAGGAAGATGTTTATGGCGTCGTGGCCGCCCAGTTGCAGTCGGCCATGGTGAGCGCCTGGACGCCGGACACGAGATTTCCCGAAAGCGTCAGCGGCCTGCTCGTGGGCCCGGGCCTGGCGTCACGCAACGTTCCGGAACTGCTCCGCCGTCAACTGGCCCACTGGTGGCGCGATTTTGAATTCCCGCTGGTGGTGGACGCCAGCGCCTTGGATTTTCTCTCGCCCGGACCCTTTACCAAAAAAGCGGCCCGGGTGCTCACCCCGCATCCCGGCGAGGCGGCCAGGCTGCTCAACTGGCCCATCCCCAAGGTGCAGGCCAACCGCCCCGGTGCCCTGCGCGAATTGTCGCGGCGCTACGGCAACTGCTGGGTGGTGCTCAAAGGGCACCAGACCTTGGTCGGCCAGACCGGGGGCGAAATCTTTGTCAACCCGTCCGGCAACCCCTACCTCGGCCAGGGCGGAAGTGGCGATCTGCTGGGCGGTTTCATCGCCGGCCTGCTCGCGCAACCGCCGTTGCAGGCGGACATCGGCCGCACGCTCCGCTTCGCCGTCTGGCAACATGGCGCTGCGGCGGATAAATTGCAGGCCGCCCGCGCCAATTGGACCATCGAGGACCTCGCCGACGAGCTGGGCAACGCGCGATAGCGCCCGTTACAATTTCTTCAATTCGCTTCCCGCCAGCTCAATCAGCGGCTTGATGGTGCCCGCGGCAAACTCAAAACTGCAGCCCGCCGCGTGAAACAGCTCCGGCAGCGGACGCGACCCGCCCAGCGCCAGCGCTTTCTTGTAATCCTTCAGCGCCTTCGTCCGGTTGCGCCGGGAATTGGCCCACACCTCCAGCGCCCCCAGTTGCGCGATGCCGTACTCCACATAATAAAACGGATGGATGAAAATGTGCAACTGCCGGTGCCACGAATTCGCCCGCATCTGCTCCCAGCCCGTCCAATCCACGTCTCCGCCAAAACGGTCCATCAGCTCCAGGTACGCCGCCTGGCGCTCCTGCCGCGTGTGCCCGGCATGGGTGTAAATCCAATGCTGGAAGGCATCCACCACCGCCATCCACGGGAAGAACCCGATGATGCCCTCCAGATGCGTCTTGCGCGCGCGGTTCGCCTCCGCCGGCGCGTAAAATTCCTCGATGAATTCGTTGCCCAGCAGCTCCATGGACATCGAGGCCACTTCGCAAAATTCGATCGGCGCCTCGCGATACGCGTGCAAATCCTCCCGGCGCGTCGCCTGCGCGTGAAAGGCGTGGCCCGACTCGTGCAGAATCGTCTCCACGTCCCGCTGCACGCCCACCGCGTTCATGAAAATGAACGGCACCCGCGCCTCCGCCAGCGTGGACTGATATCCCCCCGGCGCCTTGCCCTTGCGATTTTCCAGATCCAGCAGCTTCAATTCCCGCAACTGCCGGAAACCCGTCGCCAGCTCGCCGTCCACGCGATCAAAAATCTTTTGCGCGCGCGCCACCATCTCGTCCACCTCGGCAAACGGCTTCAACGGCGGCCGGTTCTGCGGGTCCACCGCCAAATCCCACGGCCGCAACTTCTCCAGTTTCAACTGCTCCCGGCGCTCCGCCTGGATCTGCCGCACGGCCGGCATGATCTCGCTTTCAATCGCGCCGTGGAACTTCACGCAGTCCGCCGGCGTGTAATCAAACCGGCCTTTCTGGCGGAAGGCGTAATCGCGGTAGTTCTCAAAACCCGCGTTCCGGGCTATCCGCGTCCGCAGTTGGATCAGCGCCTCGAAGATTTCCTCGCACTTGTCCGCGTCCTGCAACCGCCGTTGCGCCACCACCTCCCACGCCTCCTGCCGCAGCGCGCGGTCGGGCTCCTCGAGATACCGTCCCATTTGGACCAGCGTCTTTTCCCCGCCACGGAAATTCACCGTCTGCGCCCCGATCAATTTTTGATACTGCTGGCAAAGTTTGGCCTCCTCCGTCTCCAGCGCCACGTTCTCCGCACGATACAGCTCCACATGGTTCTTCACGTTGCGATCAAACACTTCGTAGCGGGACTTGGCGGCCGGCTTGCGCCGCGACGGGGCGACAGCCTTCCTTTTGGCGGCCGGAGCCGCTGCCTTGAGCAACTCCGCCCGCAGCGGGTGCGCCACGTACAACTGCTCCAATTCAAACTGCCGCGGCTTGACTTGCGGCTCCACGTGCTCCACCAGATGCAGAAAAGCCTTCTCCGCCTCCGCATTGTCCGTGTGGCAGGTCATGGCGATATACCGGCGCGACGATTCCTCGTCCAGGGCCGCGTTGAGCTCGCTCCAGTCCAGCAGCCAGCGCTCCAGCTCGGCGGCGGACTTCGCCTGTGCCGCCCGCGCTTTCAGCTCGTCAAAGAGGGGCGCGATTTGCGGCCAATCGCCCAAGTCCGCGGTTTCCGGGACAAACGCCCGCGGCTTCGCGGCGGGCAACTTTCCAAAAGGCAATAAATTCATGCCTCCAGTCTAACGCAATTGAGCCCGGAGCAAACGAATTTCAAGCCGGAGTTTTCCGCCTTAGGCCCGCCCCCACCCCTTGTGAATAACTTTTGCAGGAAAAAACTCTGGCCCCAGCCTACATTACCGATGTGGGAGGGGGTATGAACTATAGGAATTCTGGATTTTTAAAATCCGCCGGGGAAATCCTCGTCACGCTTGACCGCGCGACCGTGGTGTTGCCGCCCGGCCGCCATACCCTCAACTCCATCCACTCCTTTCTCGAAGCCGAGGCCCTCGCCAACCAGCGCGTGCTCGGCGAATTTCTCGTGGATGGGCACGCCGTGGATCTCTCCCTGCCGCTGGACAGTCTCTTGTTTCTCCGCGTGGATGCCATCACCGTGCCGCTGACCGACCTGCCGTTGGTGCTGCTCACCACCGCCGCGCAACAGGTGAGCCGCGCGCAGGCGGCGGTGCGGGAAACATTCACGCTCGTGCTCATCAACGATCCCTTCATCGCCCGCGAACTGTGGTGGAAAATCGCCGGCCAGCTCAAGGAACCCGTGCTCACCCTGAGCCTGATGCCCGAAAATCTTTGCGAGGTTTGGTGCGGCACCACCTTCCACAAACTCCGCCGCTGGCAGCTCGAACAAATCGCCATGATCATCCGCCGCGTGGACGAGGCCTGCGATTCCCAGGACAACCTCCAACTCTCCGACGCCTTGGAGAAGTCCGTGTTGCCGTGGCTGGAAAAACTCGGCGAACACATCCGGCTCTGGCATGAAGCCACCCTGGCCGGCGTACGCTTGCGCCTGAACACCAGCGCCGCCTGAGTCAGGACGTGTTCGTCTGCGTCCGTCCGTGTCCGTCTGTGGTTGCATCTTTCCGCCTCACGCGGCGTCCGTGTACGCCCCCCGTTTGCGCGAGCGCCGCCCGTTCCCCTTTCGATAGCTCGCCGGCTTTGCCTTTTCCTCCGGCTTCCCGCCGTCCAGCATCCGCTTCAATTCCTTGATCTGGTCGCGCAGCAGCGCGGCTTTTTCAAACTGCAAATCCTCCGCCGCCTTCAGCATCTCGCTTTCCAGTTCGGCAATGGTCTGCGTCAGATCCACGTCCAGTTTCGCGTCCTGCAGCACGCCGGCGGCCTTCGCCCGGTTCGTCTCATACGTGGCCAGGCTTTCCTCCACCGCCCGGTTCACGCTGCGCGGCGTGATGTTATGCTCCCGGTTGTAGTCCAACTGCCGCTGCCGGCGCGCTTCCGTCACCGCCAGAAAACTCTTGATGCTGTCGGTCATCACGTCCGCGTACAAAATCACCTCGCCGTGCAAATGCCGCGCCGCCCGCCCCGCCGTCTGGATGAGGCTCGTCTCGCTCCGCAGGAAACCTTCCTTGTCCGCGTCCAAAATCGCCACCAGCGAAACCTCCGGCAGGTCCAGCCCCTCGCGCAGCAGGTTGATGCCCACCAGCACGTCGAATTCGCCCTTGCGCAGCGCGCGCAGGATTTCCACCCGCTCGATGGCGTCAATCTCGCTGTGCAAATACCGCACGTTCACCCCGATCTCCCGCAGGTAATCCGTCAACTCCTCCGCCGTCCGCTTGGTCAACGTGGTCACCAGCGTGCGTTCCTTGCTGTCGGCCCGCTTGCGCACCTCCTCGATCAGGTCGTCAATCTGGCCCTTCAACGGCTTCACCGTCACTTTCGGGTCCACCAACCCCGTCGGCCGCACCACCAGTTCCACCACCCCCGTGCCCCCGCCCGCGCTTTGCCGCGACCAGTCCAGCTCGCGCCGCGCCGGCGTGGCGCTCACGTAGATGGTCTGGTTCTGCAAGCCCTGGAATTCCAGGAAATTCAGCGGCCGGTTGTCCAGCGCGCTCGGCAGCCGGAATCCGTAGTTCACCAGCACCGTCTTGCGCGATCGATCCCCCTCGAACATCCCCCCGATCTGCGGCACCGTCACGTGCGACTCGTCAATCACCAGCAGGTAATCGTCCGGGAAAAAGTCAAACAGCGTCGCCGGCCGCGACCCCGGCGGGCGGTTGGCGATGTGGCGCGAATAATTCTCGATGCCCGAGCACACGCCCATTTCCTCCATCATTTCCAGGTCGAATTCCGTGCGCTGCTTGATCCGCTGTGCCTCCAGCAATTTGCCGTCGCGCTCGAATTCCGCAATCCGCGTGCCCAGTTCCTCCCGGATGGCCAGGATCGCCCGCTTCATCTTGTCGCCCGTCGTCACAAACTGCTTCGCCGGAAAAATCATCGCCGCCTCCATGGCTTCGGTCTTGCCGCCCGTCAGCGGCTCAAACCGGCTCAGCCGCTCAATTTCGTCGCCGAAAAACTCCACCCGCAGCCCGTCCTCCCGCCCCGCCGGCCACACTTCCACCGTGTCCCCCCGCACCCGGAAATTGCCCCGCTCAAACGCGATGTCGTTGCGGTCGTACTGCAAATCCACCAGCCGTCCCAGAAACTGGTCTCGCGACGTCCCCTGCCCCAACCGCAGCGGCACCACCAGCGCCTCGTAATCCTCCTTGCTGCCAATGCCGTAAATGCACGACACGCTCGCCACCACCACCACGTCCCGCCGCGTGAACAGCGAGCTCATCGTGGACAACCGCAGCCGCTCGATCTCGTCGTTGCGGCTGGAATCCTTCTCGATGAACGTGTCCGTCCGCGGTATGTACGCCTCCGGCTGGTAATAATCGAAGTAGCTCACGAAGTATTCCACCGCGTTCTGCGGGAAAAACGCCTTGAACTCGGCGTAAAGCTGCGCCGCCAGCGTCTTGTTGTGGGAAATGACCAGCGTGGGCTTGTTGACGTTCCGGATGACATTGGCCACCGTAAAAGTCTTGCCCGAGCCGGTGACCCCCAGCAGTGTCTGATGCTTCGCGCCGGACACGATCCCGGCGGTCAGCTTTTCAATCGCCTGCGGCTGATCGCCCGCCGGTGCGTAATCCGAAACCAGTTTAAACACACCTGAAGCTACGGCGTCCGCCCCCGTGCTGTCAAACCGCGCCTCGTATTCCCGCTCGCCACGCACCCGGTCGTGCACTAACCTTGCTCCATGACGGCATTGCCCAAGCCTGAAGTCATCATCACGCACGAAAGCGACCTGGACGGGTTTCTGTCCGGCCTGCTCCTGCAGCGCCTGGCCAAACACCTGTTCGGCGAACCGGTGCGGCTGGAGGCTTATCATTACAATTTCTGGAAGCAGCGCGACCTCCGCGAAAAATCCGCCTGGGTCACCGACCTCGCCTTGGAGACGCGCATGGACAAGCCCGACTGGGTGATTGTGGACCATCACGTCACGGCCGTGGCGCCGAAAAACGCCCGCTTCATCCATGACATCACCAAATCCGCCGGCTTGCTCTGCTACGAATTGTGCCAAGCCGAGGGCCTGGGCTCCCCCGCGCTGGAACGCCTCGTCCACTTCAACGACGTCTCCGACCTGTTCCTCGAACACGACCCCGATTTCACCGTGGCCGGCGATTACGCCAGCCTCGTCAAATCCTACCAGTTCTGGAACCTCCACACGGTCATCGGCGGCGACCTGGAAAAACTCCTCGACCATCCCCTGCTCGAAGTCATGGCCACCAAGCGGCGCGTCGAAGACCCGATCGGCTTGGAATGGAGCCGCCGCCACATCCAGGAACTTTCGCCCACCGTCGCGTTCGTGAGCACCGTCATCGGCAGCAGCAACCAGATCGTCCATCAGCTCCTCGAAAGCGGCGCCACCAAGTATCCCGTGCTCGTGACCCTCTTCCGCCGCTCCAACTCCATCTTCGCCAGCTTCCGCAGCCGCAACGGCGACGCCCTCAAGGTCGCGGAAAAATTCCAGGGCGGCGGCCACGCCAACGCCGCCGGCGCCATCCTGCCGCGGTCCATCCGCACCGTCGAGGACGGCATTGATTTCCTCCAAAAGGCCCTCGCCCCCCAGACCCTGGCGGCAAACAATCTGAATAATTTGGAGAACTTGTTCGCCGGATTTGAGTCCGCAAAAAAGTGACTTGGCCGGCGGCCTCGGGCTTGACCCGGCTGTATGAAAACGGGCTGGTCTCGGTTTTTACCGCCCCCCAATCGGCCCGCAAGAATTTGGAAAAAGCCACCAAGGTATCGCGCCCGCTGGGTCTGGTGTGGAACCGGAAAAAATGCTTCGAATAAATGAACTTGCAGTTTTATCCGCCTTTCTTCACACTGCAAACCGTCAAGCCCACGTGGCGGAATTGGCAGACGCGCTAGATTCAGGTTCTAGTCCTTAACCGGATACAGGTTCAAGTCCTGTCGTGGGCACCACTATTGTTGAGGAAACAGAGGATTCTCAGGCCACTTGCACAGAACTTGCACAAAAACCGGCCCGATCTGCTGACCGTCGCGTGAAATTCCCTGTCACAATCGAGCATTACGAGCAACGCGCCAAAATCTACCGGCCCGGTGAAAACTTCCCGTTCTACCGCGTCGCGTTCAAAGTGGCGGGAAAACGGCGGATGCTCACATTCGGCAGCTACAGTGAAGCCAAGCAGGCCGCAGAGGACAAAGTCAAGGAACTCCACAAAGGCCAGCAATCATCCGCCCTGACCGCAAAACAGGCGCAAGACGCCCTGACCGTCCGGGACATGCTCGCCGCGTATCGGCAGGAAACCGGCAATTTCCTTTCTTTCGTTGAAATGGCCGACAACTACCTTGCCGCCGTCAAGCAACTGCCCAAAGGCTCTACCCTGCTGGAAGCCGTCAGGGTTTATCGGCAGGAGATTGCGGCCGTCCAGCGGAAGCCGCTGGCGGATGCCGTCGCCGAGTTTTGCGACGCGCGTAGGCCAAAGGCCGTCTCGCAAGATGGCAAGCGTTCTGTCCTGTCCCCGGTATATGTCCAAGACACCGAACGGCAGTTGAACGAATTTGCCGCCGCGAATCCCGCCGCTGACGTGTGCGACTTGACCAAGCAACACCTTGATCTGTTTGTTGAATCTCACGCGACGCTTTCGCCCAAGAGCCGAAACCACTACCGCGCCACACTGCGGATGTTTTTCGGCTGGTGCCAGCGGCGCGATTATCTCGCGGCCAATCATCGGTTGCTTGAGGCGGATGGACTGCGGAAAGAGGACGCGGACACCGGCGACGTGGATTATTACCGCCCGGCAGAACTGCGTTTGATGCTCGACAA
>Ga0181535_10007057_pt1 | contig 11401 bp, 9 predicted proteins | sample PEATcosm2014_Bin_44_FD_119774 | JGI IMG/M metagenome (GOLD analysis project Ga0181535, IMG submission 119774) | Peatland microbial communities from MTU Mesocosm Facility, Houghton, MI, USA - PEATcosm2014_Bin17_30_metaG | ecosystem: Environmental > Terrestrial > Soil > Wetlands > Peat | place...
AACCAAACAAAAGCCTTAACCACCACGACTCATGTACTTATCAGTAAACAAAATGCCCCGGAAAACCGCTGACTGCGGCCCAAAACAGCTCTTTTGCCGGGTTTCCCACCCATGCGCCTTCTTTCCGGCGCATGGGTGGGAAACCACGAACCTCCGCACGCCCGGCTGTTCCCTATTCCCTATTCCCTGCTTTTATCCCTTCCTGCCCAGTTCGTTGCGCCACGCGTGTCCCCCGCCAGCAATCAAATGATCCGCGCACTCCGGGCCCCAACTTCCTGCCTCATAGTTAGGAAACTTCTCCGGATTCTTCGCCGCCCAGGCCTCCAGCACCGGCGTATACAGCGCCCAGGTCGTCTCCACGCCGTCGCGATGCGCAAAGAGCGTCTGATCGCCCAGCATCGCGTCCAGCAGCAGCCGCTCATAGCCGTTTGCGCTCGATTTTCCAAACGCCGCCGCGTAGTCGAAGTCCATATTCACCGGGCAGACGGCCATCTCCGGCGTCGTCGGCACCTTGGCGCCAAAGCGCAGCGCGATCCCCTCGTCCGGCTGGATGCGAATGGTCAGCAAGTTCGGCTGAATCACCTGGCAGGCCGCCGTGTGCGCGATGCGATCGAAGATCAACAGCGGCGGCTGTTTGAATTGAATACTGATCTCCGTCGCCCTCTTCTTCATCCGCTTGCCCGCCCGCAGATAAAACGGAACCCCGGCCCAGCGCCAGTTTTCCACTTCAACTTTCACTGCGGCATAAGTCTCTGTGCCCGACTCGGGACTAACTCTATCCTCTTCGCGATAACCCGCCACGTGCTGGCCATCAATCTCTCCTGGCCCATACTGACCGCGCACCGCATTCAAGATCGGAATCGAAGGAATCGCCCGCCAAACCTTCAGCTTCTCGCGCCGCACGCTTTCCGCTTCAAAGCTCGACGGCGGCTCCAGAGCTACCAGACTTAGTAACTCCATTACGTGATTCTGCACCACGTCGCGCAGCGCGCCCGCCTTCTCATAGAAAGGCCCGCGACCCTCTACTCCCAACGTCTCTGCCACTGTAATCTGCACGTGGTCGATGTAATTGCGATTCCAGATCGGCTCGAAAATCCCATTGGCAAAGCGGAAGACCAAAATATTCTGCACCGTCTCTTTGCCGAGATAGTGGTCGATGCGGAAGACCTGGCTCTCGTCGAAGACTGCGTTCACTTCGCGGTTAAGCGCTCGCGCCGAGTCGAGATCGTGGCCAAAGGGCTTTTCAATGACGATGGCCACTTTACCTTGCTCAGGATGCGCCATGCCTTGCGCGCCGAGATTTTCGATAATTCCGGCAAAATACTCAGGCGAAGTGGCTAGGTAGAAGAGACGATCACCGCCGATGCCCTTCTCTCTTGCAATGCGATCTAACTCCGTCTTCAGTCCGATATAATCCCCAGGGTCGTCAAAGCGAAGAGGAACATAACTAACTTTCTTGGCAAAGTTATCCAACTTACTATCATCCGCAGTTGCTCCGCCAAACTCGATAACTCCAGCGCGCATATCCGCCGCAAACTCATCGCCCAGCGGCCGCCGCGCCACGCCGACAATGGCGAACTTCTCCGGCAGCAGCCCAGCCTGCTCCAGGTGAAAAAGCGCCGGCAGCAGCTTGCGCTTGGTCAGGTCGCCCGAAGCGCCAAAGATCACCAGGATGCCCGGCTCTGGAATCCTCTCGTTACCATGGGGAACCTGCGAAAGGTCCTCCGGCCGCACACTCATTTCCATTGTCGCCATAACTCTTGAACCTCCACGGCTAACAGTTCCCTATTCCCTGTTTTTTAGTCTTTCTTCACTGCATGTCCGCCAAACTCGCTGCGCATGATCGCCAGCATCCGGTCGGTGAAGTTATTATCCTCGCGGGAGCGAATGCGCCGCATCAGTGACTCAGTAATCACCGGTGCGGAAACATTCAATTCGATCGCCTCGAAAACCGTCCAGCGGCCTTCGCCGGAGTCCTCGACAAATGCCTCGAGACCCTCCAGCGCAGGATTCTTGGTGAGCGCATCGGCCGTCAGATCCAGCAGCCAACTGCGCACCACGCTGCCGTAACGCCAGATCTGGGCGATTTGCGGCAGGTTCAGGTCCAGCTCTTCTTTCTTCTCAAGGATCGTAAACCCCTCGGCATAGGCCTGCATCATCCCGTATTCAATCCCATTATGAATCATTTTTACAAAGTGACCCGCGCCTCCCGGACCCACGCGCCCCCAGCCCTTATCGGCCGCAGGAGCCAATGTCTCGAAGATAGGCCGAAGATAGTTGACCGGTTCCTCATCCCCGCCGATCATCATGCTGTAGCCCTCCTTCAGCCCCCACACCCCTCCCGATGTACCCACGTCTACAAACTGGAAGCCTTTGTCCTTAACTTCTCTGTAACGGCGCATCGTATCTTTGTAATTCGAGTTACCGCCGTCGATAAGAATATCGCCTGGATTCAACAGCGGCACTAACTTGGCAATCGTCTGGTCCACTGGGTCACCTTGCGGCACCATGATCCAGATGGCCTTCCGCCCTTTCAGCTTCTTAACAAGATCCTCAAGGGTAGAAGCACCCACATTGCCGGAAGCCGTCAACCGAGCCACTGCTTCAGCGTTGAAGTCGAAGCCTACAACCTGGTGGCCGCCCAACCGCAGCCGCTCCGCCATATTGCCACCCATCTTGCCCAGACCAATCAGCCCTAGCTGCATCGCCCGCCTCCCATGACTTTTTTCCATTGAAAGTCTCGGTCATTCTCGCGCATCCCGGTCTCTGTCATTGGTTTAGATGATGGTTGCGTCGCCCGGGATTCCACGTTTAGCGTCGACCTCAAGGCCCCTCAGCACAGCGCCTTTCCCTCACTCCGCCCACTGTCATAAAATAGATACAAAGCCGCGTTTGCAAAGTTCGCATTGTGGAGAATTCGGAGAATCTATGCCAGAAGCATCGTGTGACATTGGCCTCATTGGCCTTGCCGTTATGGGACAGAACCTCGTACTCAACATGAACGACCATGGATTCAAGGTGGCCGTCTTCAACCGCACCACCTCCAAAGTCGACGAGTTTGTTGCCAACGAAGCCAAGGGAACTCAGGTGGTCGGTGCGCACTCGGCCCAGGAGCTGGCGAGCCTGCTCAAGCGGCCTCGGCGCATCATGCTGATGGTCAAGGCGGGCGCCTCTGTCGACCAGACGATCGAGCACGTGCTGCCCTACCTCGAGGCAGGCGACATCATCATTGACGGCGGCAACTCGCTTTTCACCGACTCCAACCGCCGCACCGCCGAACTGGCCGCAAAAGGCATTCTCTTCATCGGCACCGGCGTTTCGGGCGGCGAAGAAGGCGCGCGTTTCGGCCCCTCGATCATGCCCGGCGGCAATCCCGCGGCATGGCCCCATGTGAAAGCGATCCTCCAGGCTATCGCCGCCAAGGTTGAAGATGGAACCCCCTGTTGCGATTGGGTGGGCGAAGCCGGCGCGGGTCACTTCGTCAAGATGGTGCATAACGGCATCGAATACGGCGATATGCAGTTAATCTGCGAAGCCTATGATCTGCTGAAGCGCGGCTTAGGTCTCACGGCCGACGAGTTACACGAGGTCTTCACCGATTGGAATAAGGGCGAGCTGGATAGCTATCTGATTGAGATATCTAAAAATATCTTCGCGATGAAGGACGAAGACGGCCAACCGCTGGTAGATAAGATTCTCGACACAGCAGGCCAAAAGGGCACGGGCAAGTGGACGGTGATCAGCGCGCTCGATAACGGCCAGCCTGTAACTCTGATCGGCGAGTCCGTTTTTGCGCGTTGCCTTTCGGCGCTGAAGGATGAGCGCGTCGCTGCTTCGAAGATACTTCAAGGTCCGGCGTCGAAGATCTCTGTCGGCGATCGCGCCACATTTATCGAGAATGTTCGCCGTGCGCTCTACTGCTCCAAGATGGCCTCTTATGCGCAGGGTTACATGCTGCTCAGGGCCGCGGCAAAAGAGAACGGATGGAACCTCAACATGGGCGGCATCGCGCTGATGTGGCGCGGCGGATGCATCATTCGCAGCCGCTTCCTGGGCATGATCAAAGAGGCCTTCGACAAGAACCCCGCACTCGAGAATTTGCTTCTCGACAGCTTCTTCTCTTCGGCGCTGAACAACTATCAGGCGTCGTGGCGCAAGGCGCTCGTCCATGCGATTGAATTGGGCGTGCCCACCCCGGCGTTCTCCACCGCACTGGCCTTCTTTGACGGCTACAGAGCTCCCCGGCTGCCCGCCAACCTGCTCCAGGCGCAGCGCGACTACTTTGGCGCGCACACCTATGAGCGTGTTGACCTGCCACGCGGCAAGTGGGTCCACACCAACTGGACCGGCACAGGTGGCCGCGTCTCGTCGACCACCTATACCGTATAGTTACGATTTGGTAAATTGATCTAACTTAGTGATTGATTCGGCGGCGTATCGAAGATGCACCGCCGAATCAATACTTATAAAACTCCTGAACTTACTAACTCGGCCCATAATGCCCCCGCGCCTTTAAACTGGATCCCTTTTATCCCCTGAGTCACGGCAGCAGCCACATTATTCTCCCGGTCATCGACAAACAGGATGCGTTCCGCAGGCCTGCCCAAAATATCGAGCGCAGTTTTGTAAATCGCCGGCTCCGGCTTGCGCAACCCCAGATAGCATGAACTCAGCGTCACCTTAAAGAGCTTGCGCAGTCCAAAGCGATTGAAGCGGTACTCATTCGTCTCGCGCGCCTCATTGTTCAATGCGCCCAGCAGGCATTGATTCGTTGCTGCAAGCTCTTCGAGAATCCCAAGAGCCCCATCCGGAAGCACCTTGGATTGCGCACAGATTGCGGAAAGGAATTCATTCGATGTAAAACCGCGCGGCTCATAGAAGACGGTAGCGTCGAGGTAACTCTCGACAGAGATTGCGCCGATCTCCCAATCCGCATAAGGCTTTGGATGGCGTACCTCGAACTCGGCAACATCCAGATGGAATTGCTCCAGCACCTGCGCGCGCTCGCAGTGGTCCCAGCCGTTGGTCAGTAGGACTCCGCCCACATCAAAGAGAATCACGTCGAATGGATACACCAACGCCTCTTATCCACTTGGATTGCGGATTCTATTCTCTATGCGTTACTTTATTCCTCAAATCAACAGAAGCTACGCTGGATTGGCAGAGCCGTCGCCGCAAAGATACTTTGCCTCGATGGCCAGAACCTTTTTGAAGCGCCGCTGAAAGCGTTCCTCAGTGGAGATGAACTTCGCCGCAATGAATCTATCCACAACTTCATAGGCCAGTGCCGTGCCAATGATGCGCGCGCCCAGCACGAGCACATTCATATCGTCGTGCTCCACGCCCTGATGAGCCGAGTAACTGTCATGACAGATGCCCGCGCGAATGCCGGGGATCTTGTTTGCGGCTACGCATACGCCCACCCCTGAGCCGCAGATAAGAATCCCGCGCGGCGCATCGCCCCTCTTAAGCGCCGCAGCAACCTTCTCGGCAAAGTCGGGATAGTCCGATGGCTCGGTGTTATAGGCTCCGAGGTCCATAACTTCATGGCCGGCCTTGGCGAGATATGCGCGAACATCTTCTTTCAGCGGAAATCCCGCATGATCCGAACTGATGACGAGTTTCAATTGCAATCCTTTCTGGATGGGTTAGCGAGGTTAGCCGTGCATCGCGCGTGATAGCGGAGCTGGCGGAGTTAGTCCGCTCTAGTGGAAATCTAACTCCGCAAGCTCCGCTAACAACGCTAACTCCGCTCGACCAGCTTCTTCGCCCGCGCCGCCACGTTCTCAGCGCTGAAGCCAAGCTCCGCCAGCACCTTCGGACCCGGCGCCGAGGCACCGAAGCGATCCAGCCCCAGGACATCGCCATCCAGGCCCACATACTTCCACCAACCGGCGGTTGCTCCAGCCTCGACCGAGAGCTTTGCCACTCCGGCCGGAAGCACGCTCGACTTGTATTCCGCCGATTGCTCGTCGAAGATTTTCCAGCTCGGGAAACTAACTACCCGCGCAGCAATTCCGTCGGCGGCCAACAGCTTTGCTGCCTCCACGCAAGGCCAAACCTCAGCCCCGCTGCCGATCAAAATTACCTTTGGCTCTGCTGCATCCACCAGCACATAGGCGCCCTTGCTCACACCGGCGTAAACGTCTTGCGTTGCCGGATCGATCAACGGCAGATCTTGCCGGCTGAGCGCAAAGAAGCTTGGTCCCTTGCGTTCCAATGCCAGCCTCCACGCGGCGGCGGTCTCGTTGGCGTCGGCCGGACGCAGATCCGTCATGCCCGGAATCGCCCGCAGCCCCAGCAGTTGCTCAATGGGCTCATGCGTCGGTCCGTCCTCGCCCACGGCGATCGAGTCGTGTGTATAAACAAATAGCGATTGCAACTGCATCAGCGCCGCTAGCCGCATCGCCGGCTTCGCGTAGTCGGAGAAGACGAAGAACGTCGAGCCGAAGGGAATCAGCCCGCCATGCGCTGCCATTCCGTTCACCGCCGCGCACATGGCAAACTCACGCACGCCAAAAAAGACGTTGCGTCCCGCCGGGTCCTCATGGAAGTTAGCGCCTGGCTTGAAGATCGTCTTGGTCGAGGAGGTCAGGTCGGCAGCCCCGCCGATCAGTTCGGGCACAGCCTCGGCGATTGCGTTCATCACCGTGCCGCCAGCCGAACGCGTTGCCTGCGCCTTACCCGGCGCAAAGCTCGGCAGCGACTTCTCCCAGCCAGCCTTCAACTCGCCCTTTTGAGTGCGCTCAAACTCCGCGGCCAGTTCTGGAAACGCGGTCGCATACCCGGCAAAAAGCTTCTTCCACTCCGCTTCAAACTCCGCCCCGCGACCAACCGCATTACGCCAGTTCGCCAGCGCATCCTCGGGCAACTGAAAGCTCTGATCCTCGGCAAAGCCAAAGAACTTCTTGGTCGCTGCCACAGCCTCGGCGCCCAGAGGCTCGCCGTGCGACTTGCTGCTCCCGGCCTTCGGGCTTCCGTATCCGATCACCGTCCGAACCGCAATGATCGAAGGCCTGCCCGTCTCCGCCTTGGCTGCCGCAATCGCCGCCTCAATAGCCGCCAGATCATTGCCATCGGCCACGCGTTGCACATGCCAGTGATAGGCTTCAAAGCGCTTCAGCACATCCTCGGTGTAGCTCAGGCTCGTCGGCCCGTCGAGAGAGATCAAATTGTCGTCATAAATAAAAGTCAGCTTGCCCAGACCAAGCGTTCCGGCAAGCGAAGCCGCCTCGTGCGAGATGCCTTCCATCAGGTCGCCGTCGCCCATCAGCGCGTAGGTGTGGTGATCCACGACCTCAAAGCCCGGCCGGTTGTACACAGCAGCCAGATGCTTCTCCGCAATCGCCATGCCCACGGCCATTGCGAGGCCCTGCCCAAGCGGGCCAGTCGTCACTTCCACGCCGTCCAGATGTCCGCGCTCCGGGTGACCCGGCGTCCGCGAACCCCACTGGCGGAAGCTCTTCAGATCATCAAGCGTTACGCCGTAACCAGCCAGAAACAGAGTCCCATAGAGCAGCGCTGAGGCATGCCCATTCGACAGCACAAACCGGTCGCGATCCGCCCACTTCGAATGCGCCGGATTATGCTTCATCAGCTTGTTAAAGAGCAGATAAGCTATTGGCGCGCATCCCAGTGGAGCGCCCGGGTGGCCGCTATTGGCCTTTTGCACAGCATCCACGGCCAAGAGGCGCAGCGTATCGACTGAAAGTTGGTCGAGCGAAACATCGACAGTGCTGGTAGTCATTTGTGTCCTTTATCTTTTCGGTTTTGGGCTAGAGGATTCAAGTAAATCAGTTGAGTCGAAGTCTGGCCCCGCGCTTTTATTGTATCGAAGCCAGCCAGCCCACGGCAGAGACTGGCAACGCCCACTCGTTCACCCAGCAGTATAATTGTCCTCGCAATTCGGGGCTTCCACGTTCGGCGCATTTCATAGGAATATGCATGAATCGATTTCAGGAGGCCAACTTTCCCGCACCCTGCCCATACCTGCTTGCATCCATTCACTATGAGGGCGATTCTGGCCAGCGGCAGGATTGAGACGCCTGCCTTTGCCGCCAACGAGACCGGCCCACACAGGCTCAAGCAAAATCCAACGCTGCAAAAAAATGCACGACCGAGGAGATTTCCCCAATGGCTTATGAATTAGCGCCGCTTCCCTACGACTATGCCGCCCTGGAACCGTTCATCGACACCGAGACCATGAAGATTCACCACGACAAACACCATCAGGCCTACGTCAACAACCTCAACGCCGCCCTCGCCAATCACCCCGATCTGGCTGCGAAGTCCGTCGATGACCTCATACGAGATCTGGCTCAGGTGCCCGAGGAGATCCGCACCGCGGTCAAGAACAACGGCGGCGGCCACGCCAACCACACTGCCTTCTGGCCGCTCATGGGCCCTGTTGGCTCCGATGGTGTAGGCGCGCCCACCGGCCCAATCGCGGCGCAGATCACCGCCGACTTCGGCGATTTCGAGGCCTTCAAGAAGACCTTCAACGAGACCACTGCAAAGCAGTTCGGCTCCGGCTGGGGCTGGCTCATCTTCACCGGCGGCAAGCTCAAGGTCGTCACCACCCCAAATCAGGAATCCCCGTTGACCCAGGGTCTCTTTCCCATCCTCTTCAACGATATCTGGGAGCACGCCTACTATCTCAAATACCAGAACCGTCGCCCAGACTACCTCGCCGCCTGGTGGAATGTGGTCAACTGGCACGAGATCAACCGCCGCTTCGCCCTGGCCAAAGGCTAAGCGCGCAGGGAAAAGGCATTGAGGAGCAGAAGACTAATCGACCGCGCTCGCCCTGCAGCAAATGAATTGGGCTCGCTTTCCAGCGAGCCCGCTCAAGAGACACTAAAGGGTGGGGAAGCCGCAAGCTCTGTGGGGGTAGTACGGGGAATTAAGAATGCTAAGGGAACCAATTGCAGAGATCGTTCGGAGGTGTCTCTTTCCTATGAGCATCGCATTAAACCTGAGACTTGTATGAGCAATTGAGCTCAACTTTGCCGAGAGATGCGACCTGAGGCATCGCTCTGCGGGATTTCATGGCTGGATTGACCTCTGATAGCTGCATTTCCGTGACATTTGATAGGGTCCTGTGTCTAAGCTCTTAACAGTCATGAATATCGTTTCGCGCAATTTGGCCTTTTTTTTCCTCGCAGCGCTTCTTGCCTTGGCTCCCGCCGCGCGCGCTCAGTCGGCCAGCTACATTGTCTCGCAGCACGGCAAGTCCGTCGGTACGGCCACAGTCACCTTCGCCGCCAGTCGCGACGGTTATGACTCGACCTCCATCGTCCGCGTCGACCTGCAAGGCTTGAACTACAACATCTCCAAGACCGAGCAGCTCACCCAGAGCAACCAACTCAAGCACGCCCAGTTGAGCGCCACCGTCAATGGCTCGGCCGTCAATGTAGTCGCCGCGCCAGACAGTGCGCAGATCCTGCTCAATATCTCCGCCAACGGTCGCAGCGTCACCACTCCCCTGGCCCGGCACGCCACAGCCGTCTTCCTCCCAGACTTCGATCCGGGCGCTTTCGATACGCTGTTGGCCTTGGCAGTCACCCAAAACAACCGTGATCTCTGGGCCATCATCCCCAAGAAAACAGGCTCAATCCAGCCTGTCCAAATTGCGACTTATGCCGACGAAAAAGGAACGCTCGACGGCAAGCCCGTCATAGTTCATCACCTGGTCGCCACCATCGCGGGAGCCCGCATCGAGCTTTTCTCCGGTCCTGAGAATCAACTGCTCCAGGCTGAACTCACACAGCAAGGCTTCGCACTGGTCCGAAAGGGCTTCATTCTGGCCCCGCCCGTCAAGCCCGGCGCACCGCCAACGCAGTAGTGCATTACGCTGACTTGCCAACTCGCTGACTCACTGACCGGCTAAACCGCCCGCCCCGCCGCCAACGCCGATGCCCATGCCCACTGGAAGTTGAATCCTCCCAGTTGCCCGGTCACATCCACTGCCTCGCCGATGAAGAAGAGCCCCGGAACCGCCCGCGCTTCCATCGTCCGCGCTTGTAGGCCAGCCGTGTCCACACCGCCAGCCGTCACTTCTGCCTTTTCAAATCCCTCGGTCCCAACTGGATGAAACTCCCAACGGTGCAGCCCGCGCTCGCAAGCCTCCAAAGCCGCATTCGACCAGCCTTGCGGACCGCCGATCTCAGCAATGTAGTTTGCCAGCCGCTGCGGCAGCACTTCTCGCAGAGCCTGCCGTAGCGCAGACAAATCCCGCCGCGCATCCAGCTGCCGCAATGCATCCAACAGACTGGGATAGTCAGGCGCAAAATCTATCACAAACGCCTCGCCCGGTCGCCAATACGAAGACGCCTGTAACACCGCAGGCCCGCTCAACCCGCGATGGGTCACCAGCATCTTTTCCCTGAACGGTACGGGCTTTAGCAGGTTCATCGAACCGGATGTTTCACTTCGGGCTTTAGCCCCTGAGGGAAGTTTTTTGGGGACCGGCTCCGCCCAAGCCACAACCTCTGTCGCAACCCCGGTGAGCTCCGTCCACTCAGCCTCTGCACCGCCCAGCACTAGCGGAACCAGCGCCGGCCTTGGCTCCACCACCCCCAACCCAAACTGCCGTGCCAGTTCATATCCGAGTCCTGTAGCCCCCAGCTTCGGAATCGACAACCCGCCCGTCGCCACCACCAGCGCCTCAGCCCTGAATTCTCCCTGCGAAGTGAAAACGCGAAACGCACCGGAGGTGCCGCGCTCGACCACAATTCCATGCGCGTTCAAAATAATCTCAACGCCGCCCAGCTCGCACTCCGCCAGCAGCATATCGAGAATCGCCCGAGCCGAGCCATCGCAAAAGAGTTGCCCCAGCGTCTTCTCATGCCATGCAATCCCGTAGCGTTCGACTAACTCGATGAAATGCTGCGGCTGATGGAGCGCCAAAGCCGACTTCGCAAAATGGGGATTTTCAGAGATGAAGTTCCCAGGCCCGCAATACAGATTCGTAAAATTGCACCGCCCGCCGCCGGAGATCAGAATCTTCCGCCCTGGCTGCCCATTGTGCTCCAGAAGCGCAACACGCCGTCCGCGCTGCCCAGCCACCGCAGCACACATAAGGCCAGCCGCCCCCGCGCCCAAAACAATCACATCGAATTGGCGCGGTTCGGTTGGCATAGGGTCTACTTCAGAATAGCCGCTGTTCGCATGGCCGCTATTGAGAAGAGGCCCACCAAGCTAATGAACGGACTTCAGGGTCTTCCGCGCCAGCGCTTCCTGCGCCCATTTCCGGATGTAAGTAGATTCTGATAGCGCGAGTCTCTTGAGTCCTGCGTCTGCTTCCGAGTTGTCGATCCTTTCAAAGGTTTCCAGTGCCAGTTCGACTATCGATATGTATTTCGATTTTTCCCAATTCAGAGCATTGGACAATCCGGCAGTC
>Ga0181535_10007058_pt1 | contig 11400 bp, 11 predicted proteins | sample PEATcosm2014_Bin_44_FD_119774 | JGI IMG/M metagenome (GOLD analysis project Ga0181535, IMG submission 119774) | Peatland microbial communities from MTU Mesocosm Facility, Houghton, MI, USA - PEATcosm2014_Bin17_30_metaG | ecosystem: Environmental > Terrestrial > Soil > Wetlands > Peat | place...
CCAAACGTCCAGACGCCGAGCCGACGCCGACGGCGGAAGGCGACCAGCCGCCGCCAAACCGCGCCGAGCGGCGCCAGGCGGCGGAGTAGGGGCTCGCCAAGGCGCGGAGCGCAGCGTCAGAACGTCGTCCGCTGGCGCATCGCCGCCGCGAGCGTGCCGTCGTCGAGATAGTCGAGCTCGCCGCCGACCGGCACGCCGTGAGCAAGCCGCGTCACCTTGACTGGATAGGGGCTCAAGAGCTCGGTTATGTAATGAGCGGTCGTCTGGCCGTCGACGGTGGCGTTGACCGCGAGCACGACCTCCTCCACCCCGCCCGCGGCGACGCGCGCGACGAGACCGCCGATGTTGAGGTCTTCCGGCCCGACGCCGTCGAGCGGCGACAGGGCGCCGCCGAGCACGTGATAGCGGGCGCGGGTCGCCTGCGCCCGTTCGAGCGCCCATAGATCGCCGACCGACTCGACGACCACCAGCGTCGCCCGTTCGCGCCGCTCGTCGGCGCAGATCGTGCACGGATCGCGGGTGTCGATGTTGCCGCACACCGAGCAAGCGACGATCCGTTCATGGGCGACTCGCATCGCCTCGGCGAGCGGCCCGAGCAGCGGCTCGCGCTTGCGGATCAAGTGCAGCGCCGCGCGCCGCGCCGAGCGCGGCCCCAACCCCGGCAGACGCGCCAGAAGCTGGATCAGCCGCTCGATTTCCGGGCCGGCGACGTTCGACGACATGGGGCCTCAGAACGGCAGTTTCATGCCCGGCGGCAATTGCAGGCCGGCGGCGAGGCTCTGCATCTTCTCCGCCGAAAGGCGATCGGCCTTGCCTTTGGCGTCGGCGTAGGCGGCCAGGATCAGGTCTTCGACCATTTCCTTGTCGGTGGGCGTCAGCAGCGACGGATCGATGGCGACCGCCTTCATCTCGCCCTTGCCGGTGAGCGTGACCTTGACCATGCCGCCGCCCGACTGGCCTTCGACGTCGACCCGCGCCAACGCCTCCTGCGCCTCCTGCAGTTGCGCCTGCACAGCCTGCGCCTTCTTCATCATGCCGAGGATGTCGACCATTGCCGCGCTCCGCTCACAATTCGTCGTCGTCAGGCGCGTCGGCGTAGCCGACCTCGTCGTCGCCGCCCGGCGGCGACGATGCGGCGGGCGGCGCGTCGGGGCCGCGCACGTCGACGATCTTGGCGCCGGGGAAGCGTTCGAGGATCTTGCGCACGACCGGATGCTCGCCGGCGCCCCCTAACCGCTCGTTGCGGCGCGCAATCTCCTGTTCGCGTAGCGTCGGCGCAGTCGCGCCGGCGGCGAGCGTCACCATCCAGCGTTCGCTGGTCCATTCGCCGAGGCGGCGCGACAAAGCCTGGACGATCTCCGGCGAAGCGCCCTGGACGAGCGAGAACTCGATCCGCCCCGGCTCGAACCGCGCGAGGCGGACGTCGCTTTCCAGCGCCTGACTCAAGCGAATGTCGCGCTTGGCGCGCGCCAACGCGACGACGTCTTCAAAGCGGGCGAGGCGAGGCCCGGCCGGCTTCGGCGCGGCAGCCGGCTCGAGCGCCGGGCGCGGAGCCAGACGCGCGCGCAGCGCCGAGCCCTCGCTCGCGGGCGGCGAGGCGCGCGGCGGCGGAGCAGGCGCGGCGCGCGGCGCCGCTTCGCCCGACTCGGCGAGCTTGCGCAAAGCGTCTTCCGGCGTCGGCAGGTCGGCGGCGAAAGCGAGACGGATCAGCGCCATTTCCGCCGAGGCGAGCGGCCGCGGCGAATCCTTCACGTCCTCGACGCCCTTGAGCAGGATCTGCCAGGCGCGGGTCAATTGCCCGAGCGCGAGCTTTTCGGCCATTTCGGCCCCGCGCCGCCGCTCGCTCTCGCTGATCGCGGCGTCGTCGACGCCGTTCGGCGCGAGCTTGAGGCGAGTGACGAGATGGCAGAATTCGGCGAGTTCGATCAGCAGTTCGGCGGGGTCGGCGCCGGCGAGGTGCAGCTTCGCCGTCAGATCGAGCGCCGGCGCGATCTCGCCGGTCATGGCGTAAGCGAAGAGGTTGATGACCTCGCCGCGATCGGAGAGGCCGAGCATCGCCCGCAGGTCGGCGGCTTCGACCCTGCCCGCCGCGCCATGGGCGATCGCCTGATCGAGCAGCGACAGCGCGTCGCGCACCGAGCCTTCGGCGACGCGGGCGATCAGCGACAATGCGTCGGGCTCGGCCGTCACGCCCTCGAGGCCGCAGATCTTCTCGAGATGGCGCACCATCGCGCCGGTCTCGATGCGCTTGAGGTCGAAGCGGATGCAGCGCGAACGCACGGTGATCGGCACTTTCTCGATCTCGGTGGTCGCAAACAGGAACTTGACGTGCTCGGGCGGCTCTTCGAGCGTCTTCAGCAGGCCGTTGAACGCCTGCTTCGAAAGCATGTGCACTTCGTCGATGATGTAGACCTTGGTGCGCGCCGAGACCGGACGGTAGCGCGCGTTCTCGATGATCTCGCGCACGTCGTCGATGCCGGTATGCGACGCGGCGTCCATCTCGATGACGTCGACGTGCCGCGATTCCATGATCGCCTGGCAGTGGACGCCGAACTCCGGCATGTCGATCGACGGCCGGTCGATTTTGCCCGGCAGCGAATAGTTGAAGGCGCGGGCGAGGATGCGGGCGGTCGTCGTCTTGCCGACGCCGCGCACGCCGGTGAGGATATAGGCCTGATGGATGCGCCCGGCGGCGAAAGAATTGGCGAGCGTGCGCACCATCGGCTCCTGGCCGATGAGATCGTCGAAGCTGGCGGGACGGTATTTGCGCGCCAGGACGCGATAGCCGGCGGCGGCGGCCGGGGCGGGCGACAGCCCGAGGGCGAGCGTCGGTTCGGCGGCGGCGCCGGATTCCAGCGCGTTCTCGTCAGTCATCCGCCAAAGCTCGGACGCCACGGCCCGGCGCCGCTCCTGCCCGAGCGCGCGCTAAGCGAAAGTAGGAGGTTGGACAAAGACCCGCCCTGGCTCGTTGGGGCTGCTTCCTTCCGGACCTGACCCGGTTGGCGAGCGGTACGTCCTTCGCCAACCTCCCGCGCCCTATTTGGCCCATGCGGGAGATCGACGCAAGGGCCGGCGCGCCCCGCGCGCGGCGCGGCCCGGCCGTCCGTCGCCCAAGTTCTCATGAGCGCCGCCGCGATCTTCCGCCTATGTCCGTTGCGAGCGCTCGATCAGGATCGCGCGAAAATCGTTGACGTTGGTGAGCGTCGGCCCGGTGACGACGAGATCGCCGAGGGCTTCGAACAGCGTATAGGCGTCGTTGTCAGCGAGGCGGTCCTTGGCGTCGAGGCCAAGCGCGGCGGCGCGCGCAAGCGATTCGGGCCCGATATAGGCCCCGGCGTTGTCCTCGCTGCCATCGACGCCGTCGGTGTCGCCGGCGAGCGCATAGACGCCCGCCGCGCCATCCAGAGCGATCGCGAGGGCGAGCAGAAATTCGGCGTTGCGCCCACCCCTCCCGCCGCCGCGCACGGTCACCGTCGTCTCGCCGCCAGACAGCAGCACGCAGGGGCCGCGCGCGGGTTCGCCGTGCCGCGCCGCCGAACGCGCGACGCCGGCGAAAACCTTGCCGACCTCGCGCGCTTCGCCTTCGATCGCGTCGCTGAGCAGCACCGGAGTCACACCCGAGGCGCGCGCCGCTTCCGCAGCGGCGCGAAGCGACATCTGTGGGGTCGCGATCAGCGCGTTGGAAACCGCCTTGAAGCGCGGATCGCCATGCTTGGGCGTCTCGGACGCAGCGCTCTCGAGATAGGCGCGAACGCGCGCCGGCGTCTCGACGCCGTAGCGGCGGAGAATCGCCAGCGCCTCGGCCGACGTCGTGGGATCCGGAACGGTCGGCCCAGAGGCGATCACCGCCAGTTCGTCGCCGGGAACGTCCGAAATGGCCAGCCCAACGACGCGCGCCGGCGCCGCAGCCAGCGCGAGCCTTCCGCCCTTGATCGCCGAGAGATGTTTTCGCACGCAATTCATTTCGGCGATGTCGGCGCCGCTTTTCAGCAGCGCGCGGTTGATGGCCCGCTTGTCGTCAAGAGCGAGACCCGACGCCGGCGCGGCGAGCAGCGCCGAGCCGCCGCCGGAAATGAGGCACAGCACGAGATCCTCGGCGGTGAGGCCCTTCACGCAGTCAAGAATGCGCAGCGCGGCCTTCTCGCCCGCAGCGTCCGGCACGGGATGGGCCGCTTCAACCACCTCGACGCGCTTTGTCGGCGCGCCATGGCCGTAGCGGGTGACGACCAGGCCTTCGAGCGGCCCCGGCCAGGCCGCCTCGACCGCCGCGGCCATCGACGCGGCGGCCTTGCCGGCGCCGACGACGATCGCGCGTCCTTTCGGCGGCGCGGGCAGGAACGGCGCGAGACTCTTGGCCGGCGAGGCGGCGTCGATCGCCGCTCGAAACAGTCCGGTCAAAAAGGCGCGCGGCGCGTCCATGCTTCTTCGACCTTTACCCAGCTGACCCGGAAGGCTGGCTGCCTTTGCGTCGCCGGCGCGCGCTGTTTCCGGCGCCAGCGCGCGCCGCCTCATGCACCCGCCAGATTTGGCGCTTCACAAGCCCATCATTTCATCAAGACGCCCTGCGGATTGGCGTTCGGACCCATCGACATCTTCACGCCGATCGTCGATCTCACCAGCGTTTCCGGCAGGAACAGGGTCACCGCCACCCCAAAGGCGAAAATGATCGGGCTGCAGATGATGCCAGCGCTCAGTCCGTACGCCTGACCGATGTATCCGACCGTAAAGGGAGCGAGCACAGCGCCCAGCCGGCCAACGTTGAAGCAGAACCCGCCGGCGAGCGCCCGGATAGCGCTGGGGAAAAGCTCAGCCAAGAATGACCCGGTCACGCCGTACACGCCGCCGAAGGCCATTCCCATGATCGGGCCGAACCAGAAGAGAACGGTCGCGTCCGGGATCAGAAGATAGGCCGGAATGGTCAGGCAATCGATGAAGAAACACAGGGCGATGGTGTTTCTCCTGCCAAAGGTGTCGCCAAGATAGCCGAACACCTGGTAACCGACGAACATCCCGGTATACATGAGCGCCAGGAAAGCCGTCATTTCGTTCATTTCCAGCCCGCGCTCCTTGACCAGAAAGGTGGGAATCCAGGTCGCGGCTCCCCAGAATCCTCCCATCTGGCAGAAATTGACGAGCGTGGCGAGGATCGTCCGCCGCCGAGTCGACGATTCGAAGATCGAAGCCAGACCGATAAACTCTCCTGAGGACTTCTGTTCGGCGCCTTTCTTCGGCCGCGCGACTCGGTCGTTGGGAAGCGCCCGCCAGACGTAAAGGGCGACCAGGATCGACGTGCCGCCGAACAAGAACAGGAAGCGCCAGTCATAGCTGAAGACCAGACGGCCCATCATGGAAGCGCAAATCCAGCCGATGGCGAACGTGCTGAGCATCAGCGAATTGGCCCGGGCCATATAACGAGGGGCCCAGTGAGCCGCCAGCAACGCAACGCAGGGCCCCCAAACGCCGCCAATGCCGAGCCCCGTCAGAAACCTCAGCGCCATCCACCATTCCCAGCTATTGACGTAGCAAATCAGCATGGTGCCCAGCCCGAACTCCAACAGGCTGAGGATGATTGCGAACCGCCGGCCGTAGTTTTCGGCGATCAGGCCAACGACAATACTGCCGGCCGCCGCTCCGATCATTGTCGCCGACGACAACAATCCGCCATGGAATAGGTCTATGTGGAGCGTTTTGATGATGACAGGCATCGCCACGGCGAGAACGGCGAGGTCATAACTGTCATAGAAATACGTAAGGAACGTACCGAAAAGCACGCTCCATCGTTGTTTAGTTCCGGACGATGAAGATACTGCTTCACTATTACTCATTTTATTCCCCCCCATTACTTATACAGATACCATCCTTTATTCTTCAGAGGATTCTCCAGTGTCTGGCGGAAGCGGCAGAAAGCGCGCCGCTCCGCCAGTGCGCGGGCAAACGACCTCCCCATGCCCGGACAGGCTGCCGGGGCGCCGCGCGGGCGGCGTCCCTCCCGGACGCCGCTAAGCTGTTCAGGAGGTTTGCGGTCGCTATTCGATTGCGGCGAGGAACTCGTCGGAGGTCATCACCGCGCCGATGCGCGGAAAGATCACCTCCTCAGCGTATTTTTGCTCGCGCTCGGTGTCGGTCCCCGTGCAGTCGGACAGGACGATGACGCGGTAGCCGAGATCGTAGGCTGATCGCGCAGTGGATTCCACGCACCAATTCGTATGGAAGCCGCAGAACGCGACCGTCTCGATCTCATTGGCGCGCAACAGATAATTGAGCGCCGTCGAATGGAAGGCGTCGAGCGTCAACTTGCCGCGAACCACGATGTCGCCCGGTTGCGGAGTCAGCTGAGGAACGATTTCCGGTCCCGGGGTGCCTTCGACCCAGGCGCCCGTGCCCCAGTCGGCCTTCATCTCCATTTCGATGCCGCGCAGCCCGGCGGTGCCCGGCCCCCCTTTCTTCAGCTCGGGAAATCCAGGCTTGAAGGCCTGGAACGGCAGGTAGAAGATCTTGACCTTGCCGCGAGCGCCCTTGAGCAACTTGGCTAGGTTGCCAATAACGTTGCGCTCCTTCAATTGTTCAGCGATGTATTGATACATCGTTCCACCAGGCGTAAGAAAATCATTCTGCGCTTCGATTAAAACGATCGCGCTATTTTCCGCAACAATACCCATAACCAACCTCCCCCAAGGGACCTTCACGTGAATTATTGAGATCACACAGCTTTTCTGTATTCGACGGAATTTTTCAGGTTGTCGTCCTGCTGAGATATTTCGTCGATCATCCGCTGAATGTGGCGCAGACTGACGGCGTCCGCGCGTTCCGCGGAACGCGATTTCAATGCGGCGACCAGCTCGACGTGATCTTCGTATAGATCTGGAAGAATCGCCCCGATGTAAACGTTGAACGGACGCATTTTCTTTTTGATGAGCGCCAGAACTTCTCGCAGGTGTGGATTGCTACAGTTCTCGTAAACAATGCCATGAAACTCGAAATCGAGCTTCGAATAGGCCATGACGTCCTTAGCGAGAGCCGCTTCGCGCTGCGCCGGAAGACTAGCCTCCATACGCGTCAGCGTCGCTTCGTCCATATGAATGACCGCCCGGCGGGCCGCCAGAGCCTCATTCACTTGGCGCAATTCATAAAGATCCCGCGCATCCTGGTGAGTCAGCACCGCCATATAGGCGCCGCGGTGCGGCGCGCTGGTGACCAGACCCTCGCGCTCCAGTCGGGCGATCGCCTCCCACACCGGCGTGCGGCTCACGCCCAGTTCCTTGGCGATCTGCTCGACGTTAAGCCGGCCGCCAGGCTGAAAGCGGCAATTGTGAATCATCCCCTCTAACGCTTCGTAGATCTGCTGGCTGAGCTTCGCGCGGATCAGAACCGTTGCCACTTTGCACTCCCGTTGACGGGTCCCGGACATCGAAAGAGGCGCCTGAGGAGCCAACCGTCATGCTTGCACCCGTGATATTCTCCCGTCAAGCATGATTCATGATTCATGACTCACGAAACATATTTCATGTTTCATGAAAAATGAAATATCGCGTCGCACGATATAAACGTAATACTCATGTGATTACAGAATTCGGCGGCGAGGCGTGATCGGCATGACGTGAGATCGGGCGGCAAACGCGCTCGTCGCGTGTCGGCCGTGGCGCCCGTCGACGGCTTCGCCGTCGCCGGTCGCATTCCGCGGCCGGCGAGATGCGACCTGAAGGCGCGGGTGGACGCTCTCTGTGGCGCAATTCGCTTCGAGCTTGGCGGCAAGCCGCTCAGCGGACGTCAAGCGTCGGCGCTGGATTCCGGCGCGTTCTCGTCACTCATCCGCCGACGCTCGGACGCCGAGACCCGGCGCAGCTCCGGCTCGAGCGCGCCTGAAGCGAAAGTGCGAGGTTGGACAAAGACCCGCCCTGGCTCGTTGGGGCTGCTTCCTTCCGGACCTGACCCGGTTGGCGAGCGGAACGTCCTTCGCCAACCTCTCGGGCCCCATTTGGTCCGTACGGAAGACGACGCAAGGGCGGGGCGGCCTAGGGATTGTGCGGGGTCGTCAGCTGCGCGCCGCCGTCGATCGCGTGCAGCTCCGCCGTGGAGGGAGCCTTGATGCTGCTGTTGAGTTTTCGCAGCATCGTCAAGCAAAGCTCTTTGGTTGCCTTGTCTTTGACCACGTCTGACAATTTAGCCACGTAGTAAAACGCCATCGCGCGCTGAGATATGGAATCATCGTAATAAAACGGATCGGCCAGTCCGTCGGGGCCATCGTTGTTATTGTCGGACATTTGACGTCATCGCCTCGATGATTAATTTTCGAACCAGGGGTCAAAGACACCCTTTGGAAGAACACGATATGACAGTGGGCGAGACCGTGGCGATTGTATGGCGATGAGGGCCGCTGGGCCTGCGACCGAGCGAAGCGGCGGCGGGCTGGTCGAGGCCTGCGGCGCCAGTTCGGGGGCGGTTGCGACGGGGCTGGAGTCGCCCCCGTCCGGGTTTGCGGTTACACCCCCGACGATGAGCCCCACGGCGCCGCGCCTGCGCATCTATATCGACGCCGACGCCTGTCCGGTGAAGGACGAGACCTACCGCGTCGCGGCGCGCTACGGCGTCGGCGTGTTCGTCGTCGCCAACAGCCCGATCCTCACCCCTCGCGCGACGGGAATCGAACGGGTCGTCGCCGCCGCCGGGCCGGACGCGGCGGACGACTGGATCGTCGAGCGGGCCGGGCCGGGCGCCATCGTCGTCACGGCGGACATTCCGCTGGCGAGCCGCTGCGTCAAAGCCGGCGCCGACGTTCTCGCCCCAACCGGCAAGCGCTTTTCCGAGGACTCGATCGGCATGGCGCTGGCGACGCGCAACCTGATGGATCGCCTGCGCGAGACGGGACAGGCGACTTCGGGCCCCAAGGCCTTCGGCCCCCGCGACCGCTCGAATTTCCTCGGCGCCCTCGACAACGCCGTGACGCGGCTGAAGCGCGCCGGCGCCACGACGGGCGGGGCCCGAGGCGGAAGCGAACGCTAAGTGCGCCGCCGCGCGCCGATGCGGCGCTCTTCCCCCTCGCATCGACGGGGGTTTCGGCTATAGTGCGGACCATTGCCGGAGCCTGTCCGTGATCGCTGTCGCCCGTTCCCCGTCCGTCAAGCGCGCCGCCGCAGCGGCGCTGGTCTTCGGCCTGGCGTTGCTTGCCGCCGGATGCGGCCGCCGCGGGCCGCTCGAACCGCCTGACAGCGCGATCGCCACGCCGACGCCGGCGCCGACGGCGAGTTCCGATCTGAGCGATCAGCTTGGACGGCCCAAAAATCCGCCGATCACGCCGCCGAAGACGTCGTTCGTGCTCGATCCCCTTCTGTAAGTCGCCATGCACCATTTCGCCTACCGAAACGGCGCGCTGCACGCCGAAGACGTCGCGTTGGCGAATATCGCCAGCGAGGTCGGCACGCCGTTCTATTGCTACTCGAGCTCCACGATCGAGCGACATTTCGAGGTCTTCCGCGCCGCCTTCGCCGATCGGCCGGCGCTCGTCTGCTACGCGATGAAGGCCAATTCCAATCAGGCGGTGTTGAGAACCTTGGCGCAACTGGGCGCCGGCATGGACGTCGTCTCCGAAGGCGAACTCAGGCGCGCGCGCGCCGCCGGCGTGCCGGCCGACAAGATCATCTTCTCCGGCGTCGGCAAGACGCGCGGCGAGATGGCGCTCGGGCTTCACGAGGGCATCCTCTGCTTCAACGTCGAGTCCGAGCCGGAGCTGGAGACGCTGTCCGAGGTCGCCAGCGCGCGCGGTCAGACGGCGCGCATCGCCATTCGCGTCAACCCCGATGTCGACGCGCGCACGCACGCCAAGATTTCGACCGGCAAGGCGGAGAACAAGTTCGGCGTGCCGATTTCGCGCGCCCGCGCCGTCTACGACCGCGCCCGCGCCCTGCCCGGCCTCGCCGTCGTCGGCGTCGACATGCACATCGGTTCGCAGATCACCGACATGCAGCCGTTCGACGACGCTTTCGCGCTGCTCGCCGATTTCGTGCGGACCCTGCGCGCCGACGGGCACGCGATCGACCACGTCGATCTCGGCGGCGGTCTCGGCATCCCCTATCGGATTGACAACGATCCGCCGCCGCTTCCCGACGTCTACGCGAAGATCGTCGCGCGCAGCACCCGCGACCTCGATTGCACGCTCTATTTCGAGCCGGGCCGGCTGGTCGTCGGCAACGCCGGCGTGCTGGCGACCACGGTTCTCTACGTCAAGCGCGGCGACGCCAGGAACTTCATCATCGTCGACGCGGCGATGAACGACCTCATCCGCCCGACGCTCTACGACGCGCATCACGAGATCTGGCCCGCCGCCGAGCCGGCGCTCGCCGCGCCGCGCTTGCGCGCCGACGTGGTCGGACCGGTGTGCGAGAGCGGCGACTTTCTCGCTCTCGATCGCGAACTCGCCGAACCCCACGCCGGCGATCTGCTGGCGGTGATGTCGGCCGGCGCCTATGGCGCGGTGCAGGCCGGAACTTACAATTCCCGACTGCTGGTTCCCGAAGTTCTGGTCAACGGCGGCCAGTACGCGGTCGTCAGGCCGCGGCCGAGCTACGCAGAATTGATCGGCCTCGACAAACTTCCGCCGTGGTTGCAACGTCGCTAGTCTGTCTGGCGCCGGTCCGGCGGGCGGACGGCGCGGAGACGCCTGGTTGGATTCGCAGCAAGCTGACCTTTCGCGGCGCGACGGGGCGAAGCGCATTGGCGCAAGGCTGACGGCGCTGGCGCGCCGCGCCGAGGCGGTGATCGTCTTCGAGCGCTTCTGGCCGCCGCTGGTGTGGGCGGCGACGCTCGTCGCGCTGTTCCTCGCTTTGTCCTGGCTTGGCCTGTGGCAGGCGCTGCCGCGCGCGGGGCGAATCGGCGGCGTCGCCGCGTTCGCCGTCGCATTCGTGATTGCGCTCGCCCCGCTCGCCCGGCTGCGCCGCCCTGTCCGCGCCGAGACCCTCGATCGCCTCGACCGCGATTCCGGCGCGCCGCATCGGCCCGCCGCCTCGCTCGACGACCGACTCGCCATGGCGGGCGACGATCCCGCCACTGCGGCGCTGTGGGCGCTGCACCGCGACCGCCTCGCCCGCCAGATCGAGCGATTCGTTCCCGCCGCGCCGGCTCCGGGCATGGCGTGGCGCGATCCGCGCGCGCTGCGATTCGCCCTCCTGCTGGCCGCAATCGCCGCTGCCCTCGTCGCCGGACCGGAACGCTACGGCCGGATCGCCGCCGCCTTCGACTGGCGCAACGGCGCAGCCGCCGCCGCGACGGCGCGGCTCGACGCGTGGATCGACCCGCCCGCCTACGCCAACAAGCCGCCGATCCTGCTCGATCTCGCCGGCAACCGCGACCCGTCGCAGAAGATCGTCACGCCGGAAGGCTCGGCGCTGGTGGTGCGCGCCGACGCCG
>Ga0181535_10007060_pt1 | contig 11400 bp, 7 predicted proteins | sample PEATcosm2014_Bin_44_FD_119774 | JGI IMG/M metagenome (GOLD analysis project Ga0181535, IMG submission 119774) | Peatland microbial communities from MTU Mesocosm Facility, Houghton, MI, USA - PEATcosm2014_Bin17_30_metaG | ecosystem: Environmental > Terrestrial > Soil > Wetlands > Peat | place...
CATTGCCTCGGTGACGCCGTCGGTATACACCACTATGAGGTCGTCTTTTTGCAGTTTCAGGTTCTCCTCCACCATTATCTTCTTGAACAATTCATCGTCGGGCAGGGATATCCCCAGCGGGAAGCCTTTGGGCTTTATATAATAGCATTTGTCCTCTTTGGCCCTGTAAAGTATCAGCGGGTCGTGTCCGGCGCTGGCAAAGTTTATTTTACGGTTCACCGAGTTGAGCACCAGGTAGAAAGCCGTCACGAACATGCCTTTTTTCATGTCTTCCTTCACGAAAGAGTTGACCTTCGTGAGGACGCTTTTGGCCGACCTGTTCTTCAATGCCACCAGCCTTGCAACGGTCCTTGTTATTGTCATGACCAGCGAGCCCGGGACTCCCTTGCCCGAAACGTCGGCCACGACCACGCCGATAAGATGCGGCGCTACTTTTATGATGTCGTAATAATCGCCGCCGACTTCCTTGGCGGAACGATACAGCGAGGCTATGTCGAAACCTTCCGCGTCGGGCACGTTCTTGGGAAGAAGGGTCTGCTGGATCTCCTTTGCCACGGCGATCTCTTTTTGCATTTTTTCCTGTTCGACCAGGGATTCCTGCGCGCCCTTGAACTTGTTGGCCATTTCGTTGAAGGCGTGGGCTATCTGCGAGAATTCATCCTCGCCCTCGAGCTCTATCCTGTGGTCGAGCCTTCCCTCGCCGATGGCAATGGCCCCGTTCTTTAACCTCTCAAGGGGCCTTGTTATGAGCCCCAACAGCAGGTAAATACCCAGGGCCGCTATGGCAAAGATGAGCATTATGGCGATAACGAGGTTGAAACCTTTTGCCGACATTACCCTTTCTATCCCCGACTTGTCGAGAAAAATGTGCACCTCTCCCATGTCGATCCCGCGGAAATCTATGGAATAAGCCACGTCATACCTGTAACCGCCGTTTTCCCGGTATTTCATGACAATGGCGCCGTTCATCCTGCGCGTTTCCATAACGTCGCTGTCCTTGCGCGAATATTCCGTGTATAATTTCGCGGAGTCGTTGTGGGCGATTATCCTTCCGTCGGTGTTTATTACAAAGGCCTCGCTTATGTTCTCGTTGTTGCTCTTTATTTCCTTCAACAGCTGTATGAGCGACAGGTAGTTGTCCTTGATTATCCTTTCCCTGCTGGAATCCGAAAGGCTTTTGGCAAGATCCACCGTATAGCGCAAATACTTGTCCTTCAGGTTGTTCCGTTCGTGGTATACAAAATAGCCGTAAGTGCACGCGACTATGACCAGTATGAATATCGTGGTAGCCAGGACAAAACGCTCTTTTGTGTTCCTGGCTGAAGTAAGGGTGTTAAGGGCCCATTCCATCGGGGACTGTTTCGAATGGCGTTTTTCGAGCCGCAGCTCATTGCCCCTTTCGGTGACTACGTAATCGCTTTTGTCGGTCAGCTTCCTTATTATCCATACTCCCAGGCCTCCTTTTTTTCCAATGTCGACGTAATGGTTAAGGTCGGGGGTCCTGAAATTTTTCCAGTTGAATGTTGTGCCCTGGTCGATAAGGGTTATGCATATTGATTTTTCCTTGACTTTTATGTCCAGGGTTATGTCCCCGCCTCCGGGCTTGTCCTTATAGGCGTGGCGGATGATGTTGGAAGCGGCCTCGTCGATTACTATCATTATGTTGTTGACGTCTTTATAATTGAAGTTATATTCCCTGCATATCTTTGTTATCCTGTCCTTTATCTCTGAAACATACTGCTTCTGGGCGGGCAGGGTAAATGTGACCTCTTTTAGAACCTTGTTGGTGAACAGTCCCAATTTATTTGGTCTCCTTCATGTTGTCAACCTCGCGTATGAGCGGGTTTACTTCCTTCAGGTTCTCTATGGCCAGCCTGTTGTAAGGGTCTATCTTCAGTATCTTTTCCCAGCTCTCCTTGGCCCCTTTGTAATCCTGGGCAAGGTATTTATTCACGCCGTCGCGGTAGAGCGCGACTATTTCGTCGCTGTAATTCGACTGTTTCTTGCTTGCGATGAGGCCTGCAATGAACCCCCTGTAATAAGCGACGCTCATATATTCCCTGTCCATGTCGTATACCGTGTTGAATTCGAGCAGGGAGCCTTTCAGGTCGCCGTCAAAATAGGCCTCGAGCCCGCGTGAATAATGGGTGGCCTTGAAACGTTCCTTTTCCTTGACCTTGCCGGCCAGCTGGTCTATCTGGACGCGCAGCTGCGCAAGTTCCTTCGCGCCGATCTCCCTGGCTTTCCTTTCGATGCGCTGTTCATCAAGCTCGGCCTTGCGTTTGCGCATGTCGGGGATATTTTCCCCGAAAGCGGCCGAGAGCGAGAACCTGTTCTGGGTCCCGATGTCCGAAAAAAAGAGGCCGTAATCAACCATAACCGTCCCGAATAATTTTATGCCCGCGCCTATGGAACCGATGCCGTCGGTCGAAAAACCAGCCCTCAAATCCACGGTGTTGAAAAATCCAAGCTCCGCCCCGGCCTTAAAATCGAACGGGGAGTTCATGGGCGGGGAAATATCCGCCATAAGCCCCGCGCTTATGGAATCGGTCACGGGCCTTTTGTAATACACACCTGCTATAATCTGCCTGGGAAGTTTGTCCGATGTGGCCGAAAGTTTTATATCGGGTTCTATGATATTTTTCACCACAAGTCCCGCGTCAAGCTCCTGGGATGTCTCCGATATGGCCATGTAATGAACGCCGAAATCCATCCCGAAAGAGAGGTTGTCGGTCAGGTTGGCGATGTCGTTGTAATCGAGCTTTATGCTGAACCCCGCCGAGAGATTGTCGATGACAAGTTCCTTAGACCAGGCGGCGATTATTTCCATCAATGACTGGTTTGTCTCGTTGATTATAATACCGTCGTCATCCCTTAAAAATATCTTGCCCGTGTTTATCATGGCGATGGACGCGCCGAAAGACCCGATGTCCACGGTGGGAATTGCGGCCGCGGCGTAATCATAAGAGGTGTCGTAAAAGAGGGGCATATATGCGGTCTCCACCTGGACCCTGTCAAGGGTGTTGAGCGCTGCTGGATTGTAATATACCGAGGCGGCATCGTCCGGTACGGCCGTAAAAGCCCCGCCCAGGGACTGCGCCCTGACCGATGTGCCTATGTCAAAAACGCTGGTCACGCCTGCCGCCGCCGAAAAACATAGCGCCGGCGCAAGAAGGCATACAAGCGCCGCAATAATTTTTTTCATTATCAGGGCTCCAGTTCGAGTTTGAGTGATTCAAGATCTATGCGCACTATTATAACAGAAAAATCCATGCCTGTTTTAATTATTTTCTTGGAGCGCCTGCCCTTTGCCGTCTGTGAATACTGGTCGAAAACGTATTCATCGCCGGGCATGACGTCGAAATTCACGAACCCTTCGACCGGATACCGCTTGAGCTCTATCACAAGGCCGTTCTTCGTCACCCTGCTGACCACTCCTTCCATCTCCTCGCCCACTTTGTCCTTGAGGAAATCAAGGCAGTAAAGCCGGAACGTGTCGTTTTCCGCCTTTTCCGCCCGAACTTCGCATGAGGAAATATTCTCGGCCGCCGTCCTCAAATACGCCCTGTCCGCGTCCTTCATCGTCTCGACCCCGGAAAAATGCTTGATGAGCCTGTGCGCAAGCACGTCGGCGTAACGCCTTATGGGCGAGGTAAAGTGGGAATAGTGCGCAAGGCCAAGGCCGAAATGTCCCAGGTTCTTTTCGGAATACCTGGCCAGCTTCATGGATCTCAGCAGTTTTTTCTCTATGAGGTCGCTCTGCGGTGTCCCTTTTACCTTGTCCAGGACCTCCTGGAATTCCCTGTTGGACCCGGTCTTCAGTTTTACCTCCAGCCCCATTCCGCGCATGTAGCGGTTGAACTCCTCGATGTCTTTCATGAAGGGCTTTTCATGGACCCTGTATATGCCCGCCTTCCTCGAGTTTTTTTCTATGAAATCCGCGGCGCAGACGTTGGCCGATACCATAAAATATTCTATGAGCTTGTGCGAGTCCGTCGAGCCCTTTCTCACTATGTCCGCGATGCCGCCCTCTTCGTTGTAAACGAAGACCGCCTCGCCGAGGGTGAAATCGATGGAGCCGCCTTCCTTGAATTTCAGCCTCAGGATGTCCCTGAGAGAATTCATGAGGAATATGGATTCTTTGACCTCTCGCGGCGCGTCCACTTCGCTTTTGCCTGCAAGTATGTCGTCCACCTCCTCGTATGTGAGCCTTTTCTTGCTGCTGATGACCGACTCTTTTATCTCATACGATGTTATGTTGCCCAGGGCGTCGACGTCCATGAGAATTGAAAATGTCATCCTGTCGACCCCGCCCTTAAGGGAGCACAATTCGTTGGAGAGTTTTTCCGGGAGCATGGGTATCACCGCTCCGGGCAGGTAAACGCTGGTCCCGCGCTGGTATGCCTCAACATCGAGGGGGGCGCCTTCCTTCATGTAATGTGTCACATCGGCGATATGAACCCCGAGCCTGTATGAATCCCCGTTCTTCTCCAGGGAAACGGCGTCGTCAAAATCCTTGGCGTCCTTCGGGTCTATGGTAAAGATGGTCCTGTCCCTGAGGTCGAGCCTTCCGGCTATCTTGTCCGTGTCCAGCGCCATTTTGTCGGCGTCGGCAAGCGCCGCATCGGGAAATACCCTGCGGATCTCGTTGCGGGCAAGGATAAAATCGATGTACATCTTTATGTCGCTTTTGTCGTAAATGTGCGCGGTCACCCTGCCGGTAAGCCCGGGCGAAGTTCCTTCTATCTTAACAAGTATGAGGTCGCCTTCCTGCAGTTTTTCAGGCGGCTCGATAATTTTTATCATGGGGTTCATCTTGAATGGCAGCACGGCAAAAGTCTCCGGCCCCAGCATTTTGACGCGGCACATGACCGGCGCCTCCGTCCTTTTTACTATCTGTTTGAGTTCGCCCTCGATGCCGCCGGAACGCGACTTTTTCGGCCACACCTCGATGGTGTCGCCCGGCAAAAGGTCCTCGGCCGAGTTCCTGCCGATGAATATGTCCTCACCGTCGGGCTGCAGAAGGAATCCGAAGTCGTTGCGGATGTCTATCTTTCCGGTAACCGTCTTTTTATCCTGCTCACCGCCGAATTTTTTCCTTGATTTATTGACCGCGCCTTTTCGTGAAAGGTCCTTTAAAATATGTTTTACGGTTCCCCTGTATTTTTTCGGGAGTTTCAGGGCCTGCATTACCCCCCTGACGTCCATGGAAAAACTGGAATTTTTTACCAGCTCCTCCACCCTGCGCCTGTCGACTCCGCTATTATTGTCATTTTTCATACTTGCTCCTCCGGGACTTTGGTTGCTTCTTCCTATTAATATATAAGTGCATAATAATGATCAAGCCTGCCCGTTTTTAACCCCAATAATCCCATGATGCGGAATAAAATTAATGCGTGGCGGTCGGCGTTGCCGTGACCTGGGTGGGAGTTGCCTGCCCTGTTAATGCCGAGGCTGTCGGTGAAACCCCGCTGCCGTAGCCCCCGCGGGCGTTCAAGCTGTTGCCTGACGCAATTATCCTGTTGTCGCTGTTTAGCATATAATTAACCTTCGCCAGATAAATAACGGTATCCTGGTTGTTCAACAGGGTATCTTCTGTGTACAATAATTTTTCAACACCAAGTATAAAATAAAAGTCATTGTAGAAATATACTCTTGCTTGCGGCACGACCCTTATTGCCAGGGCATTATAACCCGAATATTGTTGCTCTAAATATTGTGCCTCGACAGCAAGCTCAACAGACTGTGTCTCCTTGTTCCCGTAAATGCTATAACCAAGGGAGCCGGAAATATTCAAATTTCCCTGGGCCCCTTGTTTTACAATGTCCGGCACTAAATGCATCTCAATTGCAGCCGGTGCCAACGGTTGCTCAAAGGCTGCCTGAAAGTTATAATTCAACACATCAAAAGAACCCTTTGAATAGAAACCTGCCACCACCGAAGGCGATGTAAAAGGGGTTATCAGCCTGGGGTCGTCCGCTATGCTAAGTTTCATGGGAAAACGCATTCCGGCCAGTATACCGATCTCGGGGAATGCTTCTTTTGAAAAAATAAACCCCACTGATTGTACGTTGTTGTAATTGTAAAGGTCCCCGAGGTTTTGGTATATATAATCAAAATCCGCGGTAAGTCCGTATCCTCCGGGTAACCCAACTTTTAATACAAAATCCTGATACATTCCAGTCACTGTAAAAGTAGTGGTGTTATAGTCGATTGTATCCAGTATTTTATTATATACGTCGTCCTTAAAAAAATTATAATTATCGTATTCAAAAAACTTCTCGTTGTATTCCACCTGAACCTTTCCCGCGGCCAGGGTGTCGCCGACCAGGTCGTAAATCGAATCCGCGAAAACAGCCGCCGGCGCCAGCCACAACATAACCAATATACCGGCCGCAATTATCCTTTTCATTCCTCATCGTCCCGTATTTTTTTGTTTATTGCCTTGGCCTTGTTGTGCTCTTCGAGCGTTTCGGAAAAGGTATGCTCGCCGTTGGCGTAAAGGACGAAATACCTGTATTTTGAGACCGCCGGCGACAGCGCCGCCTGCATGCTTTTTATCCCGGGGTTACATATCGGCCCCGGCGGCAGCCCTATCCTTATATACGTGTTGTAGGGCGAGTCTGTCTTCAGGTCCTTGTAGGTCACAATGCCTGTTTTCTTGTTGAGCGCGTACCTGACCGTGGCGCAGGACTCAAGCCTGCGCTGGTATGCCTCCGGGGATTTTAAGCGGTTGTAAAAAACCGACGCCACCAGCGGCCTTTCGTCGTCGAGCCTGGATTCTTTTTCAATTATGGACGCCAGGACAAGCGCCTTGTATCCTGTTATCCTGTATCCGGGGACCTGATAAACTTCATCGGGGTCTATTACGGATTTTTGAACGAACCTTTCATGCATGGACTGTATCATCTTTGCCGGAGTTTCCCCCAGGACAAAATTATAGGTATCCGGAAAAAGCAGCCCCTCTGCCGTGGGATAATTTATCCCGCATTGCGCCAGCACAGCCGGGTCGCGCAGGGCAGCGAGGAATTCCTCCCTTTTTGCTAGCCCCGCCGCTTCAAGGGCGTCCGCCACCCCGTAAATATCCGTCCCCTCGGGTAGGACCACCTTATGCTGAAGCACGTCGCCTTTTACCATTTTTACAACTATCTTAAGGGCGCAATCCGAGGTCGAGAATTCGTATTCCCCGGCCTTGAACTTGTTGTGCAATCCGGTCGCCAGGACAAAAGCGTCAAAAGCCAACGGGTTCCTGAGCAGCCCCTGACGCTGAAGCTCGGCGGATATTTTGCGGAAACCCGTGCCGTAGTTGAAGTATATTTTTTTGTGTTCGGACTTCGAATATGAGGCAGGAAGCAGCAACGAGATAATAAGCGACAGCGCAAAAAACGCCGCGACTATCCCGCAAAGGGCCCTTAATATGCGCCCGGCCCCGCCTTTTTCTTTTTTTTCCGTATCAACCGCCATTATTTCCTCCGGCCCCTGCTGTCGAGGTAAGACTGCAGTATCAGCGCAGCAGCGAGGCTGTCTATTTTCTTCTTCCTTTTCTTCCTGCTCACGTTCGCCCTTATCATTATCTCTTCGGCGTCCGCCGTGGAGAGCCTCTCGTCCCACATTTCCAGCGGTATCGCGGGAAATATTTTTCCGAGTTTTTCCGCAAGTATGTCACCATGCGTTGTCCGCGGATTTTTTGTGCCGTCCATATTGAGCGGGTTGCCGACTATTATTCGGTCAAAATGCTCCTTTATTGCCAGCTCTTTCAGGAGCCTCTCCAGCCGTTCGTCATTTTTTATGAAACCCAGCGGCCTTGAAATAAACTCAGATTCGTCGCTTATAGCGGCGCCGATCCTCACCGTCCCCGGGTCAAAGCATATTATTTTCAACTCATCAGCCCTTGACTGCCTTTACAACGGCCAAAAGCGCCTCGTCTATCTTTGATACTTCCCTGCCTCCGGCTTCGGCCATGTTCTTTTTCCCGCCGCCCCCGCCGCCGCACACCGCGGCCACCTGCTTGACTATTTTCGACGCGTCGAGCCTGTCGGTCAAATCGTCCGTCACCATCGAGAGGAAGCTTATCCTGCCTTCGGTCACCGAAGCGATCACTATGACCGCTCTCCTTACCTTTTCACGGAGCACGTCGCCAAGCTGCCTTACTGCTTCTTTTTCCACGTTATCGAACCTTAAGGTTATCACTTTGACGCCGTCGACATCCACGGCGGCTTTTATATATTCGTCCATGTCCTTCATTATACCGGCTTTTTTTACCTCGCCGACTTTTTTCTCCAGCTCTTTGTTCTCCTTTATGAGCCTTCCCACCTTTTCCCCGAGCTCGCGCATGCCGCTTGTCTTGAATATTTCCTTCATGTTCCTTATAAAATCCTCGTTCTCGACTGTCATTTCATATGAAACCTCTCCGGTTACGGCTTCGATCCTCCTGATGCCCGCCGCCGTCGATGATGCTGAAATTATCTTGAAGAGCCCTATCTGCCCAATATTTTTCAGGTGGGTGCCCGCGCATAATTCTTTCGAAACGTTCCCCATTGAAACCACCCTGACGTCTCCCCTGTATTTTTCCTCGAAGAGCGCCATCGCTCCCGTCTTTTTTGCCTCGTCCACAGTCATTACCTGCACGGTGACGGGCATGGATTCCTGCACCCAATTATTCACCATTTTCTCGGTCCTTTTTACCTCGTCGTCGGTCAGCGGCGCGAAGTGGGTAAAATCAAAACGCAGCCTGTCCGGCCCGACATATGAGCCCGCCTGTTCGACATGCGCGCCTAGAATGTTCCTGAGCGCCGCCTGGAGCAGGTGCGTGCCGGAATGGTTCTTCATTATTGCCGCACGCGATTCCCTGTTCACGGAAACCTTGAGCAGGTCGCCTTCCCTGATTATTCCCCTGGTCACCTTTATGGTGTGGACGAACCTGTTGTCGCTCTTCTGGGTGTCGGTAATGTCCGCTATTACCCCGTCGGACGTTATGGTTCCCTGGTCGCCTACCTGCCCGCCGCCCTCTCCGTAGCACGGGGTCTTGTCGAGTATGACCTGGGCCTGCATGCCTGCTTCAACCGAGGCCGTCCTCTTTTTATCCCTGACCACCGCCAGCACCCTGCATCCCGCCTCTTCAAAAACATCATAGCCGACAAAATTGGTTGCCGTGGTGTTTTTGATTATCTCCTCCGGCACGGTGTCCATGGCGCTTATGTTAACGCCTTTCCAAGCTTTTTTCGCGGCTTCCCTCTGCGCTTCCATGTTCTTCCTGAACCCTTCGCCGTCTATGGAAAGTTTTTGTTCCTTTAATATCTCCCCGGTTATCTCCACGGGAAAGCCGAAAGTGTCGTAAAGCTTGAAAGCAACGTCTCCGGAAAGCGTTTTTCCGCCTGACTTTTTCAGCGTCTCGATCTCGGCGGCGAGTATGTCGATGCCCTTGTCCATGGTTTCCCCGAACTTGTCTTCCTCGAGCTTTATTATCTGCATTATGTATTCTTTTCTCTGCGCGGTTTCGGGATAAGCCTCGCCCATCATGTGCAGCACTATCGGCACTATCTTGTAAAGGAAATTTTCCCTGAAGCCGAGCTGCCTGCCGTGCCGCACCGCGCGCCTGATGAGCCTGCGAAGCACGTATCCGCGCCCCTCGTTCGAGGGGAGCACGCCGTCGCCGATGAGGAACGTCACGCCCCTGGCGTGGTCGGCAATGACCCTCAATGAAACGTCCTTGTCCGGGTCCGTCCCGTATTCGGTCCCGGCTTTTTCAGCCACGTCCTTGATTATGGGCATGAACAGGTCCGTCTCAAAATTGGAGAAGACCCCCTGCGAAACAACGGCAAGCCTTTCAAGCCCCATGCCGAAATCTATGTTCTTCTGTTTAAGCGGCCCCAGCGTCCCGTCGGGCTGTTTGTCAAACTCGGTGAAGACGCTGTTGCATATCTCAAGAAACCTGTCCTCGTTCTTTTCTATGTCTTCGGCCGTGACTTTGCCTTTCTGGCCGCCCTCAAAATCATAATATATCTCGCTGCAATATCCGCACGGCCCGACCGGCCCCATTTCCCAGAAATTGGTATCCTTGCCCAGCCTGAATATGCGCTCGGCGGGCACCTTCATTTTCTTGTTCCAGATATCATAAGCGTCGTCATCGTCAAGGTAAACCGTCACATAAAGCCTTTCCTTGGGCAGCTTCACTTTTTCAGTTAAAAACTCCCATATCCACTCGATGGCCTCGGTTTTAAAATAGTCGCCGAACGAGAAATGGCCCAGCATTTCAAAGAAAGTATGGTGCCTGCGGGTGCGCCCCACGTTGTCTATGTCGTTGGTCCTTATGCATTTTTGTGACGACGCGGCCCTTGTATAGGTAAGCGGTATGGTCCCGAGAAAATGGTTCTTGAAAGGTACCATTCCGGCCACCGTAAAAAGCAGGGACGTATCGTCGGGAATAAGCGACGAGGAAGGCCTTATTGTATGCCCCTTTTCGGCAAAAAACTGCAGGAATAATTTTCTTAACTCATTGCTGTTCAAATTGAAGTTCCTCCTTTGATTTCGCTTTCAAGAATTTCCTCAATTATATCATAATCAAAACCTTTTGTTTGCAAATAAGTGGCCGCTTTTTGCCTTAATTTGATGATATTTTCGGGTTTTCCCGCGCCGCCAAACCTCGCCTTAAAAGCCGCGGCCGCGGTATCATGGTCCGATATTCCCGAAACTGCTTTTTCAATAACGGCCTCCGGGACGCCTTTTTCAAGGAGCCTGGCCCTGATCATTTCCCGGGAAAAATGGGAATCCCCGGCGTATTTTTCAACGGCTTTTGCGGCGAATTCTGCGTCATTGATGAAATTCCTGGACTTGAAATGATCCATTGCTTCCGATATCTCATCCGCGTCAAAACCCTTGTCCGTCATTTTTTGCCTTAAACCGGCCTCTGTGCGGGCGCTTATTCCGAGCAGTTTAAGGCCGAATTCCATTGCCGTCGCGTCCTTTTTTGCCATTATCCTCTCCTTATTATATATAGGAACATATTATAAGTATATTGCGCCTTTAGTCAATATGCCTTTTTGCCCATTAATGGACATATTAAACGGCCCGGATGCGGAAAATGACAATTGACAAAGGCCTTTTTTCATCTTATAATTTTACAAAATTTACTTTAAGGAGGTTAGTGGAACAATGGAAGACAAAAAGCTTTCAAAAAAAGACATTCTCATTACAATAGGGCTCATTGCCGCGGTCGGTGTCATTATATACGCGATGGCCGCCTTTGAGGTCGTAAGGCGCGCCGAACGCGAATATAAAGAAGGGGAAAAATACCTCAATTTTTACAGGGTCCCCGAAGCAAAAAAACAATACTATGACGACAAGCTGAAGAAAAAAGAGATTACCGAGATCGAATATGAAATGCTCATGGACGACAACGCG
>Ga0181535_10007062_pt1 | contig 11397 bp, 8 predicted proteins | sample PEATcosm2014_Bin_44_FD_119774 | JGI IMG/M metagenome (GOLD analysis project Ga0181535, IMG submission 119774) | Peatland microbial communities from MTU Mesocosm Facility, Houghton, MI, USA - PEATcosm2014_Bin17_30_metaG | ecosystem: Environmental > Terrestrial > Soil > Wetlands > Peat | place...
CCTCTCCGATTCCATGGCGTCGCGCCGCTTTGCGATGATCCTGCTCAGCGGGTTTGCTGCGTTAGCGCTCGTGCTCGCGTGCGTCGGCATCTATGGAGTGATGGCGTATATCGTGTCGCAACGAACGCTCGAGGTCGGTATTCGCACGGCGCTCGGCGCCGCGAGACGCGACGTGATCCTTCTCGTCCTTGGCCGCGGTGCTCGCCTTTGTCTGTTGGGCGTGATCATCGGGCTCGCCAGCGCCATGGCTCTCACGCGGCTGATGGGTAACTTGCTTTTCAACATCAGCCCTACAGATCCCGCGACTCTCGCCGGCGTCGGCGCAATTCTTACCGTGGTCGCTCTCGCGGCGTGCCTCATCCCCGCGCGCCGCGCCGCGTCCGTCGATCCCATGCGCGCGCTGCGCACCGAATAGGAGACTTCCATGGACCTTCTTCGCGCTCTTCTGGCTCGCTTGACTTCGCTCTTCCGGCGAAGCACCCTCGATGCCGATCTCGACGACGAGCTGCGCGCCCATATCGATCTTGCGATTGCCGAAAACCTCAAGCGGGGCATGTCTTGTGAAGCAGCTCGGACTGCTGCCCTGCGTGCATTCGGCGGCATCACCCAGACTCGCGAAGCCTATCGTACCCAGCGCGGCATGACTTTCTTTGCGCAATTTGCCCGCGACCTTCTTTACGCTTTTCGCCAGCTCCGCAAATCGCCCGGCTTCACCCTCACCGCAATTCTCACCTTGGCCCTCGCTATCGGCGCAGTCACCTCCGTCTTCAGTGTCGTGAATGCGGTCCTGCTTAAGCCCTTCGCCTTTCGCGACCCGGATCGCCTTGTGGTATTGCGCGAGGTCCAGGACGAGGAGCGCAGCGAGCGATGGTTGATTCCGGACAACTACCGCCATTTTCTGCGCTTGAAGCACGATGCCACGACCATCGAAGATGCGGCCATCTTTCGGCAATATGGAATGAGCGTCTCTCCCAGCGGCGACCATCCGCGCATTGTGGGCGCAGTTGCGGCTTCGCCCAACCTTTTCCAACTGCTCGGCGAGCAGCCCATTCTCGGGCGCGGCTTCGTCAACGGCGATGCCCAGAAGGGCGCCGAGAACGTGGTTGTGTTGAGCTACGAAGGTTGGCAAGCTTTTTTCGCGGGCGACACGCGGGTAGTGGGACAAACGCTGCGCATTGGCGGCCAGCCAGCCACCGTGATCGGCGTGCTCCCGCGGAGTCTCCGGTTTCCAGAGATCGCAATGGCGCCGAAGATCCCATTTCAAGAGGGCGCGCGCGACGCTCTGTTCTTTCAGCCGTTCACGCCGAGCGACCGCGATCTGAGTGCAGATAGCGGCAACTTCAACTACAAAGTGATCGCGCGACTCAAGCCCGGCGTCACATTGTCCCAGGCCAATGCCGAAGTGGACGGGCTGCAGAAGGCCTACACGCTTTCCGCGCATTTACCCATTCATTTGGGCGCTGCGCTCACGCCGCTGGTAAAGGATGTGGCCTCTGGCGTCAGCGGCGCGCTGTGGCTGCTGTTTGCCGCAGTTGGCGCAGTACTGCTGATCGCTTGCGTCAACCTGGCCAATCTGCAATTGGCACGAGCCGTCAACGCGGAAGGGGAAACGGCCGTGCGCGCCGCACTGGGCGCGAGTCGCAGCCAACTAGTGAGGTCGCGTCTCACCGAGAGCCTGGTCCTGGCCTTGGCTGGAGGCACAGCTGGAATAGCGCTGGCTTTTGGCGGCGTGCGCCTCCTGCTTGCGATCGCGCCGGCCAATTTACCGCGGCTCGATGAAGTCAAAGTGAGCCTGCCGGTGCTTATCTTCAGCGCCGGCTTGTCGATTGCAGCGGCAATCCTGTTCGGCATGTTGCCGGCTCTGCGCTCCCTGCGCGTCGCGCCGCAAGCCGCTCTGCAGACAAATTCCACGCGCGCAGCCAATACGCAAGAAAGCCAGCGTACGCGCACCCTGATGGTGGCCGCACAGGTGGCTTGCACAGTCGTCTTGCTAATCGTGACTTCCCTGGCGCTGCGCAGCTTTTCGAATCTTATGCGTCAAAATCGCGGCTTTGATTCCAGCCACGTCACGCTCGCGCAGGTGGATCTGTTCGCGCCGCAATACGGCGATTTCTCGAACACCTTTAAGGACGCGAAGATGAGATTTACCGACCGCACGCTCGCCGCTCTCAATCAATTGCCGGGCGTGCAATCGGTGGCCCTCACCAGCGTTACACCGCTGACCGGCGAAACGTGGGTAGATAATATATTCCGGCCGGACCATCCCGTGCCGACTGGGCAGGAGCCGCGGATCAATGTGCGCTGGATCAATCCCGATTACCTGCCGACGATGCAGATTCCCCTGATTTCCGGGCGCAATCTCACGGCTGCCGACCGCGCGAATCCGTACGTCGTGCTCATCTCGGAGCGGACCGCACACGAGGCATTCCCCGGCGAGAATCCGGTGGGAAAGAAGATCGCTTCCCTAGTCCCGGACGACAGCCACCCAACGACAGTCATCGGCGTCGTGGCGGACACGCGCATCAACGGCCTCAAGGACACGGCCGCCATGGTCTACGCTCCGTACTGGGCCTTCACGCCCTGGACGCTGTCGTTTCTGGTACGCAGCGCGCAACCCAGCGATGCGCTCACTCCCGAGATACGCCGCGCGATCTGGCAAATCGATCCGCAGGTCGCCATCCCCACACTTAAATCGATGGACGACCAGGTTAGCGATTCGGTAGCCACCGACCGCTTCCAGGCGATCGTGCTGAGCGGATTCGGCGCAGCCGCGTTGTTGTTGGCTTTGCTGGGCGTGTACGGTGTTCTTGCGTACTCGGTCTCGCTGCGCCGGCGTGAGTTCGGTATCCGCATCGCGTTGGGCTCCGGCAAGAGCGCGCTCATCGGGCTTGTACTGCGCCAGGCTGCGCAGCCCGTTCTTCTCGGTACCGTTGCGGGCCTCACGATGGCGTTGATTGCACTGCACTGGGTTGGTAGCCTGCTCTATCAAACGCCCGTGATGGATCCGCTCGCCGTGGGCGGCAGCGTTTTGCTGCTGTTGGTTGCCGCTGCCATTGCGGCAATCGTGCCAGCCAGACGTGCAGCATCCACCGACCCGATGCGCGCCCTACGCACGGAATAAAACCGAAGTACCCTGGGCAGAAGTGAACTATCCTCTGTTCCCGGGTTTTATTAGCCGGGCGGCCAGCCCATCTCCCGCCCTCCGAGCAGATGCACATGCAGATGATCTACCGTCTGTCCGCCATCATCGCCCGTATTGATGACGACGCGGTAGCCTTTGGCCAGCCCCTTTTTCCGGGCGAGATTCGCCGCAACCCACAGCAGATGCCCCAGCAGCGCGGGATGCTCCTCGCCTGCCTCGGCCAGCGAAACAAGATGCTCGCGCGGCGCAATCAACAAGTGCACTGGCGCCTGGGGATGAATATCCGCGAAGGCATAACACCGGTCGTCCTGGTACTCCGCCGTCGACGGAATGCTTCCATCAATGATCTTGCAAAAAAGGCAGCTCATAACCGAAACAGTCTACAGGAGAGCGTCTCCGCCCTGCGCTCGTCCTGGCAAGAACATCAAAACGATCGCAGCCCCACCCGCATCCAAACACAAAAGGCACTCACGCAACCCCACACGTGAATTAGGAAATCTGAACACCGCACGAAGAACCGAATAGGGCGCAGAGTCTCGGATGTAACTAAATCTCATCGCGATGCGTAAATGAGTTTGTATGGTCGCATCCCCCAATTACGACATCGACGTGCTCATCGCCGGCGCCGGTCCCACCGGGCTAGTGCTGGCGCTCTGGCTCGCACGCCTCGGCATCCGCGTCCGCATCCTCGACAAAACCGCCGAACCAGGCACCACCTCGCGCGCTCTAGGTGTGCAGGCGCGCACCCTCGAGTTTTATGCGCAGCTCGGTATCGCCGATGCCGTTGTCCAGCACGGCCGATCAGCCACCGCAGCCAATCTCTGGACCAATGGCCATCGCGCCGCCCACATCGAAATCGGCGCCCTTGGCACCGGCTTAAGCCCGTTTCCCTTCACCCTCATCTATCCCCAGGACGAACACGAGCGCTTCCTGGTCGATTGCCTCCTGGCTTTGGGCGTCACCATCGAGCGCCGCACCGAGCTCACCGGATTCGAGCAAGACGATCTCTCGGTGCGCGCGCAAATCCTCAAGCCCGACGGCACGACGGAAGCCTGCAACGCCGCCTACCTCGCTGGATGCGACGGCGCGCATTCCATCGTGCGCGAGCATCTCGGCATCGGCTTCCCCGGGGAAACCTACGAGCATCTTTTTTACGTCGCGGACGTCGAGGCGGACGGCAAAGCCCTCAATGGCGAATTGAACATCGCTTTCGATCGCAGCGATTTCCTGGTCGTTTTCCCGCTCAAGGGCGAAAACCGCGCCCGCTTCATCGGCACCATTCGTGACGATTCGAATCGCCGGAACGACCAGCTCGCCTGGAGCGACGTGAGCAAAGACATCATGAAACACATGCGCATCGGCGTCGAGAAGGTGAACTGGTTTTCGACGTACCGAGTCCATCATCGCGTCGCCGGGCACTTCCGCTCGGGCCGTGCTTTTCTTCTCGGAGATGCCGCCCACATCCATAGTCCCGTCGGCGGGCAGGGCATGAACACTGGTATCGGCGATGCGGTTAACCTCGCCTGGAAACTTGCGGCTGTCCTCCGGGGCTGCGCCAAGCCTTCGTTGGTCGAGACCTACGAACCGGAACGCATCGCCTTTGCGCGCCACCTCGTCGAAACCACGGACCGCGCCTTCACTCAGGTCACAAGCTCTCGTCCAACCGCGCGCTTTGTACGCCAGCGGCTCGCCCCGCTGCTGGCTCCGCTGTTCTTTTCATTCCAATCCGGGCGCCGCCTCATCTTTCGTACCGTCTCCCAAACTTCCATCGAATATCGTCACAGCAGTCTCAGCCGCGGCATGGCCGGCGCAATCCGCGGAGGCGATCGTCTACCCTGGGTCAAGATGGAATCGAACCGCGACAACTTCGCGCCGCTGCAATCGCTCGATTGGCAGGTCCATGTCTATGGCGAGGCCAAGCCGGCGATGCAGGCTCTGTGCACCGAGCGCAAGCTTCCGCTCCACGTCTTCCCCTACAGCGCCGCAATGCGCCACGCCGGTTTGCGGCGCAATGCCGCCTACCTGCTGCGGCCCGACGGCTACGTTGGGCTTGCCGAAGCGGACGGCGTGGCTGCCAACATCGCATCCTATCTCGACAGCCGCGGTCTCTCTCCGCTACGCGCCAGCACAAGCGGTTGATAAAACCCACTCTCGCTCGGCATCAGCCACCGAATCTCGTGCAAGCCTCCTTCCGCCAGCGACATCGAAAGTTCATCGCGCAGCAGGCAGCGATACTCCGAAACGAAGTGGAGGGCCTTCCAACCTTCGTCGGTTTGCATTGTGATGTAAAGGTGAACCGCATATCTCTCCTGGTCGATCCAATCCCAGACCTGGTGAACAATTCTGCGGCGGCCGGCCTCGCCATAGAACGCCGGCTCCTGAATCGCGGGCCTTTGCACGAGCAGCGAGTCATAGTCACGAATGCTCGCAAGGAACAGCCCGCCCCGCTTGAGTTTCGAAACCATCGCGCGCACTGCCGCTGCAACCTGCGTGCGCGTCAGGTGCGGCAAAGCATTATCCAGCGCCGCGACAACATCAAAATCGCGCTCCTCAATCTCCGCCAGTGAAGTCATGTCCGAAACGTGAAATGAAATCTCCAGGCCGCGGCTATCCGCTTCACGCTTGGCCCGCGCCACCGCCGCGGGACTAAGGTCCGACGCCACGACAGAATGTCCGCGACTCGCAAATCCCAAAGCCTGCGTCCCAATCCCACAAGAACAATCCAGAATCTTCAGCGGCCCGTCACGCAGTTGCGATCCCAGCAGCGCATGCAAAACACTCGCTTGCCGCTCGATTGAAGCATCCCAATCCTCAAAGAGCAGGTGATAGTGTTCCGCAAGTGGATCATAGAAACCAAGGACCGTGTCGCTCATCAGGTGCCCTCAGTTCGTTTGACCGGCACAATGCTCATCCCTACGCAGGTGCATCGCTCGCACCACTCACAAGTTCAGGTCCACTCACAGGGGTTCGCAGGCATGTCTGGTTCCGTCCATGCTTCTTCGCTTCGTACAACGCACGATCGGCCAGGTCGACCAGGGCCGCTGCGCCGATGCGAAACTCCGCGTCGCTCACGCCTGCGCCCACGCTTACCGTCAGTCGCCCGCCTATCGGCGACGCGCGGTTCTCCAAATCCATCTTCCGGATCGCTGCATGAATGCGGTCCGAGATGGCAGCTGCGCCGTGCGCGCCCGTATCCGGCAGCAAAAGAAAAAATTCGTCTCCGCCATAACGCGCCAGCAGATCGTAGGGTCGCCCCGCCTGCATTCCCAGCATGCGCGCCACGCTCACCAGGCACACATCGCCGTAGCTGTGCCCATGCACATCGTTGATCCCCTTGAAAAAGTCCAGGTCGATAACCAGCAACGCAATAGGTTTCTTTTCCCGCACGGCACGGCGCCCCGCCTGATCCAAAGCCAAGTCAAACCGCCTCCGGTTCGAGATGTTGGTCAATGGATCAATTTGTGACAATCTTTCCAGTGCCGCATTTGCTTCCCACAGGTCCCGCTCGCGCTCCTGCAATTGCGTCTGCCCTGTCAGATACTTCCTTTGCAAAACGCCCGATTCCAGACCCTGCACCACCAGAAGCAAAAAAATCGATCCCAGCGCCAACCCCGGGAAATGCACCGCCACCGACGCCGCCAGCGCAAATACGCCCGTCGTGATCAACAGCGGAGACATGGTTCCCACCAGCATGCGATTGCGCCCCGGCCACACACGAGGCTCGGCCGCTTCCGCATCCAGTGGCAGGTAAAGCGCAAGGCATCCAGCCACGCCGAATGGAACACTCCACAACAAATCGAGCAAATTTCCCGCACGCAGATTCCAGTGCAGCGTCGCGTAGTCCATGCCCACTTCCACCGGCACATACGCGGCGAGAAAAGCGAGAATCGACCCGATCACCCGCCGCTCTTCTCTCGACGTCCACGCCAGGAAGCGAAGCAACGTCAGTGCCACCAGCAACTCGCAATCCACCGCGTAAATGGTGCCCATCATCGTCGACGCGGCCTGCGGCGTCATCGGCGTCCGGAAAAGCAGAACGTAAGTCAGCAGCGTCGCCAGACCCATCTGCCCGCAGTTGAGAAAGAATATCGACCGATGCGGCTCCGTTTCCCGCGTCGTTGAAAGCGCCAGCAGAAGCGGAAACGCTGCCACAACGTAAATCAGGTCCGACGCGTCCACCGCGAGACTGCTCGCCGCGTCCGGTGGCCCCAGGACCGTTTCCACAAAATGCGCCACGCCCCACAACAACATCGACGCACTCAACCAGCGCAGCATGACGCGCTCGCGTGCCGGCACCCTCTGTCCGCGCAACCAGACGCAGGCCGTCGCCAGCAACACCATCGCAACCGTCGCATAACGCGAAGCCGCAATCGCGTGTGCGTGCAGCGCCAAAATCAGAACCGCATGAAGCGCCACCACAAGCGCCATGGCTGCAGCAAGCGCTCCGCGCAATGCAACCCGCATCCCCGCTTGCGGTTCGATTGGCGCCTCGGCAATCGCAGAATTCAAGGGGTCCCAACCTTCTGAAAAACTCGCATCAGAACAGCGCTCCACCCATTATCCCGCGTCCGCGCGCCCCAATCGTCGCATGCCGGCCTGCTGGCTCAGAACAGGGTCGAAGGCGGCTTCCAGATCGCCCGCGATTCGCCCACTACTCGTTCAGCGGCAATGACTGCATTCCTAAGCCGACAGCGAAAGATTTTTCCACCGTATGCGGCTCCTTCACATGTTTGAGGCTGTATTGAATGATTCCCAGCTCCCGGCCGATTCCCAGAATTTCCAATTGGGCATCAGACGGGCGCAATTGATACCGAAAGGACGCGCGAGCCAGCAAATATGCGGCGGTTGGCGGAAGCGCAGTGACAAAGCTATACATTTGATCCACTCCCGGCTGAACAAACGTGTCGTAAGGAACAACCAGAAACTCTCCGCTTCCCAATTGCACAACTTCGTCTCGCAACTTGCCCTTCACCTCGCGCTTCTTCGCGCCGATGCCATCGAGGACGCCGGCATGGGGAAACGCCACATGCCCATAGGCGGATTCCCCCGGCTGATCGATCAGTCTGATCGCGTCGTCCTGGTCGGCGTATCGAAGCCGGATGCGGAGATCGGTCACGACCAGGGCGGATGAACCTTTGTTGCCGATTTGAACTTCCACTTCCATGATCGTTGCCGTTGCGGAGCGGCCAAGCAAACTTACCGATATGTCCATTTGCGACGCCGGCATCAAGCCGCGTTCCAGAACAAACCTGATCCATGCCCAAAGACCGGCGAGCAGTGTTGCCGCAATCGTGATTACCCCTTGCGCAACGTCTATCCAGGCTTTAATGTCCTTCGGATCCATCTCATCACCCTCCCCTGCCACCAGCAGAATTCAGGGACGAGCACGATTTAGCTCGTATGATCCAGCACAATTTTCCAACCCTGCGGCCCCTTGCGCCAAACGAGCGAAAAAATCCCATCGTCCTTCTTCGCTTCGCCCCTCGCCGCGCGTTCCAAATGAAATTTTCCCGTCACCAGCGCAATCTCCGTCTTGCCGCATCCGCCCTTCAGCAGCCGCACGTCGAGATCGTTGAAGGTCAGCGTGCCCATCTGCTCGCGCGTGGTGTAATTCTCCTGGTAGCGCTTCAGAATCGGCTGATATCCCTTGCGCAGCGTCAGGCCAATGAACGTGGTATCCGGCGAGTCCTCATACGCCTTCATGAACGCCGGGATATCCGCATGGTTCCACGCATCTGCCTGCGTCTGAATCGCCGCTCGAATCGCCGCTTCGTCCGCAGAAGGCGGCTGAGTCCATCCCCCAACACGCCCGCAAAGGCACACCAGCACAAAGAGAATCACTCTCCTCATCGCACCACCTCCATCTCCGCAGAAATACCGCTCCAGCTTACAATGAACGCATGGCCTCCGCAGCCAATTCCCCCTTCCGCATCGTGCATACCGTCTGCTCGCACGATTGCCCCGACTCCTGCGCGGTCCTGGTCACCATCGACAGCAGAGGCCGTGCCATCAAGGTCCAGGGCGACCCATCGCAGCCCGTCACCCAAGGCTTCCTCTGCGGCAAAGTCGCCAAGTATCTTGACCGCGTCTACGCGCCCGACCGCATTCTCTATCCCCTCAAGCGCAAACCCGGCGTGGCCAAGGGTCCGCTCAAACGCGGCGAAGAGCAGGAAGCCTTCGAGCGCATCTCCTGGGACGAAGCCCTCGACGCCATCGCTGCGCGCCTCCAGCAAACCGCAGACGCCTACGGTCCCGAGTCGATCCTGCCCTATAGCTATGCGGGAACCATTGGCGTGCTCGGGTTCGGCTCCATGGATCGTCGCTTCTTTCATCGACTCGGCGCAAGCCAGCTCGACCGCACCATCTGCTCTGAGGCCGGTGGCGTTGCGTGGAATTACGTCTACGGCAGAAAGCTCGGCACGCCGACAGAAGATTTTGGCCTCGCCAAGCTCATCCTCGCCTGGGGCGCAAACATCCACGGCAACAACGTGCATCTCTGGCCCATGGTGGAGCAGGCTCGACGCAATGGCGCGCGCCTCATCGTCATCGACCCCTACAAGACGCGTACCGCCGCCCTCGCCGACTGGCACATCGCCATCCGCCCCGGCACCGACGGCGCCCTGGCGCTCGGCATGATGCACGTCATCCTGCGCGAGGGCCTCGAAGACCGCGCCTACATTGCCGAAATGACCCACGGCTTCGATCGGCTCGCCAAGCGTGTCCGCGACTACACACCCGAGCGCGTTGCTGCGTGGACCGGCATGACGCCCGCCGAAGTCGAGCAGCTCGCACACGAATACGCCACAACGCGACCCGCGGCCCTGCGCCTCAACTACGGCGTGCAGCGCTCCGAGAACGGCGGCACCGCTGTGCGCGCCATCGCGATGCTGCCCGCTCTCACCGGTGCATGGAAATACCGTGGCGGGGGCGGACAGCTCTCGACCTCCGGCGCATTCCAGTGGAACAAGAAGGCCGTCGAACGCCCCGACCTCGCCCTCGCCTCGCCGCTCAAACGCTTGGCACGCGTAGTCAACATGAGCGCACTGGGCCAGGCGCTCACCGAGCTCGGCCAATCGCCCGACAGCGATCCCAACGACGGCCCTCCCGTCCACGCGCTCTTCGTCTACAACTCCAACCCCGGCGCCATCGCTCCCAACCTCAACACCGTGCGCCGTGGCTTCCTGCGCCCAGACTTGTTCACAGTAGTTCACGACCTCTTCTTCAACGACACCACCGATTACGCAGACTACATTCTGCCCGCCACTACGTTTCTGGAGCACACTGACATTCAGGGCGCCTACGGCCACTACTTCGTGCAGCTCTCCCAGCAGGCCATTGATCCGCCCGGCGAAGCGCGCTCCAATGTCTGGCTTTTTTCTCAGCTCGCCCAGCGCATGGGCTTCACCGAGGATTGCTTCCGCGACACACCCGAGCAAATCATCCGCCAGGCCCTCGGCATCGCTCCCGACAACGGCGGCCACGCTACCAATCCGAACATGCAGCACATCACACTCGACGACCTCAAGCGCGAAGGCCACATCCCGCTCGCGTTTCATCGCAACCCTGACACCCAGCCGTTCATGCCCAACGTCTCGGGCCCAGTGCCCACGCCGTCCGGCAAAATCGAGTTCTACTCTGAGGCGCTCGCCGCACGTGGTCTGGACCCGCTCCCGGCCTTTGTTCCTCCCACCGAGTCGCGTTGGAGCAAAGGCGCGGAGCGCTACCCACTCGAGTTCCTCAGCCGCAAAGCCGATAACTACATGAACTCCACCTTTGCCAATCTCGACGGCCACCGCAAGATGGAAGCTCGCAAGAGTCAAAAGCTTGAAATGCACCCCACCGACGCAAAATCTCGCGGCATCGCCGACGGCGAATCTGTCCGCGTCTTCAACGACCGCGGCTCGCTGCGGCTCACCGCCTACGTTAATGGCAGCCTCCCGCCAGGCGTCGTCGCGGCCCAGCTCGATTGGGCCAAGCTCAGCAACGACAACGCTAACGTCAATGCGCTCACCAGCGAAAGGCTCACCGACCTCGGCGCGGGGGCAACCTTTTATTCAACACTTGTTCAAGTCGCGAAAGCCTGACCAAACCAGAGTGCCAGTTTTTCGTCCTACCTTCTTCCTCATTCAGACAAAGCCGCGTAAACTGGGCTTAAGCGTAAAAGTGGATGGGGACTGTAATCGTTCGTGTTTCGCCTCGAACGATGCGCAACGTCAGCTCTGCGGAGCAGGTCTCGGGAATAGGTTGTCTCGAAC